>Ga0210401_10002474_pt1 | contig 20465 bp, 13 predicted proteins | sample IncBWH32MmetaG_FD_150866 | JGI IMG/M metagenome (GOLD analysis project Ga0210401, IMG submission 150866) | Forest soil microbial communities from Barre Woods Harvard Forest LTER site, Petersham, Massachusetts, United States - Inc-BW-H-32-M | ecosystem: Environmental > Terrestrial > Soil >... | reverse complement strand
CGGAAGCGCAAAAGCTGAGGGCCTCAAAACAATATGCCGAGGCGCTCACTCTCCTGGGCACACTGAAAACGCAGTTCCGTGATGACAACGAGATTATCGACCTCGGCGAGGCAGTCCAAAAGGATCAAGCAGAGCAGCGCCGATTCGAGGGCATGTCGGAAGCCCAGCAATTGCTCTCGTCAAAACAATATGCGGAATCCCTCTCTCTGCTGGGGAAATTGAAGGCACAGTTCCCTGACGACAAGGAGATCCCGAGTCTTGTCGAGACAATTCAAAAGGATCAAGCAGAACAGCAAAGAGTGCAAGGCCTTGCGGAAGCGCAAAAGCTGAGGGCCTCAAAACAATATGCCGAGGCGCTCACTCTCCTGGGCACACTGAAAACGCAGTTCCGTGATGACAACGAGATTATCGACCTCAGCGAGGCGGTCCAAAAAGATCAAACGGAGCAGCGCAAATTGGAGGGGTTGTTAAAAGCGAGGAAACTCTTCGCTTCTAGACTATTTGCGGAATCCCTGGCTCTGCTGGATGACTTAAGAACACACTTCCCTGACGACAAGGAGATTCTCAGGCTAGCCGAAGCGGTATTAAGCGATCAAGCAGAACAGCTGAAACAGCAAGGTCTTGCGGAAACGCGAAAGCTGAGAGCATCAAAACAATATGCCGAAGCCCTCACTTTGCTGAGCAAACTGAAGACGCAGTTCCCGAGTGACAAAGACATTACAAGGCTGGTTGAGGGAGTCCTTAAGGATCAAACAGAACAACAGAAACAGCAGGGCCTTTCTGAAGCGCGACAAATGTTGACTTCGAGACGCCTGGATGAGGCCTTTGCGCTTCTAAACGAATTGCGCCAGGATTTTCCCCACGACGGTGACATCACGAGGCTTCTCGCCACGGTAGAACAGGAGCAGGCTGAACAGCAAAAACAAGAGCGAATTGCAGAAGCCAGGGCGCTATTGGGATCGAAGAGCTTTGCCGAAGCGTTGAAGGTCCTCGATCCATTGCTCGCAGTCAACGTGAACGACCCCGGGGTGCTGAAGTTGCGGGCACTCATTTTGGACGAACAAGAGAAAATAGCCAGGGTTGCGCGCCGGACCAGCGAAATGCAAATTTTGAAGAAGCTTGTCAGCGATGAAGCATATGAAACCGTGATCTCTCGCGCAGAAGCGCTTCTTCGCGACATCCCAAATGATGTGGACGTGGTTCGCCTTTTAGACTTTGCACGGAACCGCAAGGATCAGATCGACCGCGAGCGCCAGCTCAGCCAGATCGTAGAGGACGTCAAGAAATTGATCGCGTCCAATCAGCTTGTGAAAGCTATTGCCGCAACACGTCATGCTCTCGATTCCTTTGCGGGAAATTCTGAATTGACGCGGTTGCTGGGGCAGGCGGAGGGCCAACATAAAAAGGAATTCACGCGGCTGCATATTCAGCAGCGGATTCGTGAAATCAAGACAAAAATTCATCGCGAGGAATTCAGTGACGCCGTCCGGCTCGCACAGGATGCGTTGACTACACTAGGGCCGGACACTGATTTAACCCAACTTCTAACCTCAGCTCAAATTGAGACCCAGTCACGAAATAAGAAGAGGGAGCAAGGCCAAAAACTCGAGAACGTCCGGGCTCTTTTGGAAATAGGAGATTTAGAAGGCGCGACGCTGCTTTTGGATAATACCATCAAGACTGAACACTTGGACACAGCAGATCCTCGCGTCGAGCGTCTGTCGAAGGAGATCGCTGCTGCCACTGCTTCCAGGGAACGTACGGTTGTGCCGGCCGCGCCAGAGACTCACGCCAAAGAATACGCATTACTCGAAGGACCACCGCAAATTGACGCACCTGACCAGCAAGGTCCCACCGAAGAGCATGCTGTTCCTGCCGCTACTGCAAACCAGGCAACGTCATCACTACCGCAACCAGATGTCACGCCTCGGTCAGAAATTGCTCCTGCCGCGGCAGCTCAGGCGGTCGAAGCTCCCATTGTAAGAATTCCCGCTGAAGTTGCACTCGCACCCGGTCATATCCAAGAGCCATCTCTCCCCGTCCCCCTCTGGAAGAGACCCTCTTCACTGATAGCGGAGACGCTGGGACTAGTCTTGCTGGCGTTGATGGGTGCATATCTCCTACACCGCTCGAAACTTCCTCTAGTTACCAGTCGAAGTGTTTCGCAGCCATCGAGCAATGCGCCGATGAAGAATACCCCCGAGATGAAGCAACGCGATTTGATCACCGCGGCCGACAAGGCCATCGCGCAAGGTGATTTTTATCGCGCTAAGACCGCGCTTGAAGAGGCAAAGACCATTAGCGGGCCATTGAGCCCGGCGATTGATCAAAGGCTTGTTGACGTTGAAAGAGCAATTAACAACGCGGCCGCGGCGGCAGTGTTGCAGCAGGAAGAGACATTGTGGAGCCAGGCGACGGCAGACACGGAGAACGGAAAGTTCGCCGAAGCCCAGCAGGTCCTCCGCGCCATTTTAGAATTGCCTGCCGATGGCAGACGCAAGGCTGAGGCGCGCCAGTTCCTCACGGAAGTGATCCCTCGGCGCGAGCGTGAAGAAAAACTGTTTGCTCAGGCTCAGCAAGCTATGAATGGAAAGGATTCGCGCAGCTTTCAACGGGCCGCGGATCTATTCGGAGAAGCAGCAAAATTAAAAGGCCCGAAGGAGCAAGCAGCACTCAAGAATCAGCAAGATGCTCTTGCAAATCTGAACAGCATCAACGCGCTAGCTGGGCTAACCAATGGCGCGCGCCAGGACATGACTCGTGGCGACTTCCGGTCTGCTCGTCAAAAGGCCGCGCAAGTGCTGCAAACTGGTGGTGACCTGGCTCCGCTTTCTCAAGAAATCGACAAAGCCGAACAGACTCGCTTCTCGCAACTCGATGCCTCCCTTAACCAACTCAAGCAGCGCTCCGATGAGGGGGCTGTTCAATCGCTGCGCGATCTTCAATCGCAGTTCCAGGCCCTGGTCGATAGCGGAGGACCTACTTCAAACGATGCACGTCGCGATGCCGTCAGCATTCCAGACGCGATTGCTGGAGTTCAGGGTCGCGTAACTTATGAGCGGGATGAGACCGCCTATCAACAGTCCATTCAGAGGTACCGAGCAAGCGCCAACGACAAGGCCGCGCTCGACGCAACTCGATCCGATTTTCAATCGATCATGAGGGGGGGAGGACACCGTGCAGCCGATGCACAAAAAATAGTCGATGATATTAACGCGAAACTCGCCCTGTTGAACCAGCCCCCTAATCCAACAAAGCCCAATGCGCCATTCGACGAGACGCCAGCCGTGCTTGCGGCGGTCCAGCGATACGCGGATGCTTTCGACCAAAGAGACGCGGAGGCTCTGCGACAGGTTTGGCCGACGATGACCCCTCAAGATTACGGTAAATTCAAAAGTTCTTTTAGCGGCGCCAGTGGCATTCAACTTCAGGTAGAAAACGAAAAAGTTGAATTGGGGGTAGACGGAGCAACCGCTGTTGTTAACGCGGATATCACCCGGAATTACATTCCAAAGGCGAAGGGGGAAAAGCCACTGTTGTCCAGGGACCACACAATTTTCCATTTGGTTAAAAACAAGGGGGCTTGGGTCATCAAGGATTTGCAGTAAACCACGTCCATCGGAATTTTAGTTACGTGTGTGCCGTTTCAAGTCGAATGTATGGCTTTGCCACCGTGTTGTACGGCGAGCGTTGCTCTGGATCGGAGAAATTCGTGGCAAGAAAGTCAGACCGTTAAATCGCACGACTAGGAGAGTGATCGTTTATGTCCAAACGAGTGCTGTTGGGGTCTCTGGCTTTCTTGCTCGTTTCGGTTTGCAACGTTTCCGCTCAGGTAATCTGTCCTTTGAACGGCACCTCGACCGCCAAACTTGTCTGTTTGGTGCCGCAGGTGTATGGTCCGTGGGGGCTCAACAGCAGCACGCCGGATAAGACCCAGTCGGCCCTGCTCGCCAATGGCCATCAGGCCCACTTCGCTGATTCCTTTCTGGCCAGTTTCGGCCCGATCAATGAGGCTGTTGGCATTCAAGTCTCACAATTGCCGCTTGCTTCGCCTGCGTCCGGCATCACTTTCATCTACGACGCGTCGCTGAAGACGTTCACACCCTCGACGGACGAGAGTTTGGGGCCTATTCTCGGCGAACGGGCGAGTACGATAGGACGCAACAAGCTGTTCGTGGGCTTTAGCTATCAATATTTCAATTTCAACTCAGTAGATGGGCAGAAATTAAGTGACATCCCGGCCGTGTTCCAACACATGTCCGTGCCTGTGCCAAACCCAGACGGCCTCCCAGCTTGCTCCGTCCAAACCGGACTGCCGATGACGGAGCCGTGCGTCGTGCGCGATTTTATCCAAACTTCGAACTCGATAAACCTTACCGTAAATCAGTACACCATTTACGCTACCTACGGGATCACTCGTCATATGGACGTCTCGGTTGCGATCCCGATTCTGAATGTACGGATGGGCGTGGTCTCCAGTGCGAAGATTATCCCGAACTCGGTCGCGCCGACTGCCTCCGGTTTTCCCGGCAATGTTTACCATCAATTTAATCCAAATCTCCCACAGTGCGCTGGTACCCCGGCGACGGTGGCCTGTTTGGACGCCACTTTTTCCGATTCCGGGAACGCGACGGGAATTGGCGACATCGTGTTCCGTTATAAAGACAAAGTTTATGACGGCGAAAGGGCTGGATTTGCGCTTGGAGTGGACATTCGCACTCCGACGGGGGACGCCCAAAATTTCTTGGGCTCCGGATCCACCGGGGTGAAGCCATTCGGCGTCTTTTCCTACCGCTCTCGAGTGTCGCCGCACGTTGAAGTGGGTTATGAGGTAAACAGCGCTTCCATACTCGGAGGGGACTTCGTTGGTACTAGTGCGACCGGCGCCAAGGGCGCTCTTCCCAATCGTTTTGTTTATATCGTCGGCGCCGACGCCTTCATCGTGAAGCGGCTGACGGCTGCTTTTGATATTTATGGCCAGCGGCTGTTTGGCGCTCCGGAGCTGATTTCTCAGCCCTACAAGGATTTGGGAAACTGTTCAGGTCCTACGGACTCCACCGGCGCATTATGCTCCGTGTATACTCCCGGGACGACCCACCCGAACGTGAGTGGAACAACGGCGGACTATAACATCACGAACGCATCACTCGGGCTTAAGTTCCGGCCCTATCGCAATCTCGTGATTACGGGAAACGTTTTGTTAAAGTTGGACAATGGGGGTCTGCGCGCGACTGCGGTCCCGCTCGTAGGTGTTTCTTACAACTTTTAGCGCGTCGAGAATTTCAGAAAGGCCTGTGCGCACTCGAATCTAACCAGCCAGGTGAGAAGCTATGCGAACCTCGCGTGATGAAATTCAGACGAATACGACTCCAATCGAGATCGGTTCAGCTACCCATGTGGGGCGAGTGCGTAGCAATAACGAAGACAACTACAGAGCTGTACCGGCGCTTAAATTGTTTGTGCTGTCGGATGGCATCGGAGGCCAGGCAAATGGCGAGGTGGCCAGTGCGATTGCCGTCGAAACGATCGTCACTCATTGCTCGGAGTTCTCGACCGTCCAGTCAAGAACCAATGGTGATGAACTTCAGTCCGGAATTTCCGATCGAACAAACCGATTGGTCAGCGCAACTTATCTGGCCAACCGCACTATCCTTGAGGCATCGGTCACCGACCCTCAATTTCAGGGAATGGGCGCCACGTTGGTCGCCGCGTGGATTGATCGTCTTCGGCTGAGTCTCGTACACGTAGGAGACAGCCGCGCCTACCTGCTCCGTGGGGGCCACCTGGAAAGCTTGACCTGGGACCACACCTTGGTCGCCGAGCAGGTGCGGAACGGTCTCCTTACGCCGGAGCAGGCCCAAACTAACCCTCTCCGAAGGATACTTATTCGAGCGTTAGGCGCCCGCGAGGAACTTGAAATAGACGTTCACGAACACGAATTACACGGCGGAGACGTTCTCCTGTTGTGTACCGATGGGCTTACCGGCATGGTTCCTGAATCGGAGATAAGAGATGTTCTGCTCCGTGAGTGTGATGCTCAAAGCGCCGCCGATCGTCTCGTAGCCTCCGCAAACGAGCACGGCGGAGAGGATAACGTGACCGTCATTCTCGTCCGAATTGGAGCAAGCGTCGGACAAAGCGGGTCGTAGCGAACTCCGCGTGTAGCTCGGCGTGATAGGATCAGAAAAAAAGGGACCAATCCAATCCCGGCCAACAATCACTACAGGTCTTGCAAGCTTGATACAAAAAAGCAGATGGAGTAAGAGTTTGCGGACCAATAGAATTGAAACCTGAATTTCCAGCTAGCGCCCTTTTTAGACGCTCTGAGAATACATTAACAACTGGTGAGGATGCCCCGTGGTGGGAATTCGGTTACGGATCAGCGCTGTGTGCTTCTCGTTGGGGTTGGCTTCAGTAACAGTGCGCGCGCAGGACGGGGCCGCCCTGTTCAAAAGTTATTGTGCCTCTTGCCACGAGGACGGGACAAACGGCGATTCGCGCATTCCGGGCCGCGACGCCCTGGGAAAACTGACCCCTGAACAGATTCTGCAAACGATGGAAAAGGGAGCGATGAAGACGCAGGCGGCAGAACGGAGCCGTGCTCAGCGGCGTGCACTCGCGGAGTACCTTTCGGGAAAATCATTCAGCACTGAGCCGACAAATCCGATTCCCAAATCTGCATTTTGCAGCAGTGCCAGCGCAAGTAGAACATCGCGTGATGCACTGACCAGGGCTTCCTGGAACGGCTGGGGCGTCACTATTACGAATTCGCGCTTTGAGCCGGCGGAAGCCGCGGGGTTGACGGCGGAGAATATCCCGCGCCTCAAGCTGAAGTGGGCGTTCGGCCTCCCGGGAGCGTCTTCTGGCGGCACGCAGCCGGTCGTAGTTGGAGGACACATTTATGTGGCGGACGCAGAGGGCGATCTCTTTGCGCTCGAGGCGCAAACCGGTTGCATTCAGTGGACCGTCGAGGTGGAAGCTGGCGTGAGAAGCGCCGTCAATATCGGAGCTCGCGGATCGGGCGGGCTGGCTGTCTATTTCGGAGATCAATCAGCCAACGTGTACGCACTGGACGCAGATTCGGGCAAGGTGTTGTGGAAGGTCAAAGTGGACGATTATTCCCGTTCCGCGATTACCGGTGCGCCGCAGTTGTATGAAGGGCGGTTGTATGTGCCGGTGTCGTCGCGCGAGGAGTCCATGGTGGGGGATCCGAAATATCCCTGTTGTGCATTCCGGGGGAGCGTCGTGGCCCTGGATGCCTCGAACGGCAAACGGATTTGGAAAACATATACGATCGCTCAGCAGCCAAAGCCGGGGCAGAAAAATAGCGCGGGCACGGAAATCGTTGGTCCTTCTGGAGGCGGCGTCTGGGACGCGCCGACGCTCGACACAAAAAGGAACGTCCTCTACGTCGGCACCGGCAACAATTATTCGCCTCCGGCGACCAATCATACGGATTCGATCTTGGCATTGGACATGAAGAACGGGAAAATCAAGTGGGTACATCAGGAGACTGAAAACGATATTTGGAATGCGAGTTGCCGCCGGCCTGATCGCGAGCCTGCCGTATGCCCGGATGCGGCTGCGCCTGACTTCGACTTTGGTTCTTCTCCGGTCCTGGCCGATTTGCCGGGCGGCCGGCAGATGCTGATCGCAGGGAACAAATCGGGAATAGTTTGGGCCCTCGATCCGGACCGGCAGGGAAAAATTATTTGGGAGCAGCAAATTGGCAAGGGAAGTACGGGAGGCGGTGTCCTGTGGGGGATTGCCGTGGATGGCCAGAACATTTATGTGCCGAACGGTTTCTTCGATCCCAAGGCTCCAGATTCCAGCGGTGGGTTGGCCGCGATCGGACTCAGCGACGGGCAGGAAATCTGGAACGCTCCGAACCCCTTTTGTGGAGACCGTAAGCCGTGCAAACCATCTCATCCGGCGGCGGTCACGGCAATCCCGGGCGTCGTATTTTCCGGCACCATGGACGGTCGGCTGAGCGCTTATGGGGCAAAAGACGGCAAGGTCATTTGGGAATATGACACGGCTCGAGAGTTTCCGACAGTTGATGGAGTGAAAGCAAATGGAGGCTCGATGAGCAACGCCGGGCCAACGGTGGTCGGCGGGATGGTGTTTACGAATTCCGGGTACTCTCATCATGGTGGCGTTATCCCCGGTAATGTTCTCTTGGCATTTTCACTGGAATGAAAACGTCTGACGTCTTTGGTCTTGTCCGTATCAGGGTGAGGTGTGCACCGTGCGCAAAATAAAAACAAGCGAGATCGTGCTGAGTTGGATTACCGCCGGATTGCTGGTGATTGGTCTCGTCGTCACCGCTCGCCAGGCAAAGGCGCAGTCCGCGGTTCAGGCCTTGCGCCTTTACGTGCTGGATGGCGGAAGCATCATAATCGACGCCCCGGAAAAATTTGGCCTCACCAGGGAGCAAGTCAGCAATAGCAACATGTCTTGTCCGGTCTATTTGATCGTCCACCCTCGAGGCACTTTGCTATTTGACACCGGTCTTGGCGATCGTTATTTTGGCCGTCCGTTCAATGAATCTCTGCTTGGTGACCCGCCTAACCCCCTGCCTTTACAGTCCTTCGTGCTCGTCACCAAGAAAGTGAAAAGCCAGTTGGAAGCAATAGGATATCCCCCATCAAAGATTAATTTTCTGGCGACATCGCATCCGCATGCCGATCATATTGGCAACGCCAACGATTTTGCGGGGTCGACTTTCCTCGTGCACAAAGGTGACTACGACATGATGTTTGGCCCGAACGTGCAGGTCAGTCCCTCAGATGCCGCTCTCAGGAACAGCGAAACGAAAATCATCGAAGGCGATTACGACGTGTTTGGTGATGGCACGGTTGTGCTCCTATTTACGCCAGGCCACACCCCCGGGCACCAGTCGCTCTATGTGAAGCTTGCGATAACCGGAGGTGTTGTATTGAGCGGCGATGTCTATCATTACCCTGAGGATCTCAAATTAGATTCCATGCCCGAGCGCGAAAAGGGGCCGGGGATAACGGAACAGTCGCGGAAGAAGCTTCAGGAGTTTTTGGCGAAGTCCGGGTCGCAATTGTGGATCGGACACGACATCAATTTCTTTTCCAGGCAAAAGCACGCTCCCGAATATTACAACTGACCGCCGTACCCGAAGAAATTTTATACGATTTCAATAGCACCAACTGAATTATCTAATTTCATAGCATCGTTGGGCGAGACGGAATGGTGACATTGCCTGAGGAAGATTGTAACGACGGCGGATGGCCAACTTAGCAAGGACCTTGAAAGAGAACAATCAAAGGCCGCCGTCACCATCTAAACGGCGCACGGTCAAGATGCACGAAACGTCGCGGCAACGTTTCTCTGGCCCCTCAGATACGAGCATTGAATACGGACAGAGAAAACCTAACAGCTAGGGAACATGCCATGGCCCCCGCACATGGCGCTCGGCAGACTTGACAATGCCGGACGATCAATGCCATAAGGCCTTTTCGGGATGGGGGCAATGCCAAACGATTTCGAAGATCATTGTTGGAGAGATGTCGTTTCAAGTGATGTCCTCGATCTATACTCCCGTTATCAGCGCGAGCTTTTCGTAGGCCCCTCGCCTGCGTTGCTTGCAATTGATCTCTACGAACTCGCCTACGAGGGTGGTGCACGGCCGATCGCGGAGATCTCAAAAGCGTATCCGAGTTCTTGTGGCGAGCATGCCTGGGCTGCGATCGAACCGACAAAACGGCTTTTCACAGCGGCACGTTCGGCAAGGATTCCTGTTTTCTATTCCACGATGGACGTCCGGACGAACACCAGACCGGAAGGTCTCAATGCGACCAAGCGTCAAGCGCCGCGGAACGACGCCGCGGCTTATGCCATAAGACCAGAGTTTAAGCCTGAGCGGGACGACGTCGTGATTACCAAGCAGCGGGCCAGCGCGTTTTTTGGGACTCCACTGCAGGCGCACCTGACCCAACTCGGCATAAGAACGGTAATTATTTGCGGAGAAAGCACCTCGGGCTGTGTTCGCGCTTCGGCGGTCGATGCGTACTCGTACGGGTTTCACGTCGTTCTAGTGGAGGAGTGCTGTTTTGACAGGTGCGTGCTGTCGCACAAAGTGAATCTGTTCGACTTACATCACAAGTACACCGACGTGCTGCACATCGACGAAGTTGAAACTCACCTTAGGGGCGAGCGGGCCCGAAAAGCGAGCTAATTAATCATGAAGCCGAACGCATACGGTCCTTTTCCGTACTCACCGATAGTTCGTCGACCGCGTCTCACATGGCCAGGGAACGCGCGAGTGGCGCTCTGGATCATCCCGAATATCGAGTTCTTTTCTCTTGAGGAGCGACCGGGGGGCTCCGGCAGCGGGAAAATTCCCGACATCCCTTTGTGGTCTTCAAGAGATTACGGCAACCGCGTAGGAGTTTTCCGGTTGATGCAGGTTCTGGATCGGCACGAAATCCGAGCGACCGTCGCGCTCAACAGCGATGTCTGCGTGCGGCATCCGATGATTATCGAAGAGGGCCAAGCTCGCAATTGGGAATGGATGGGTCACAATCGGACGAACACACGGCGTCTGAATGAGGCGCCGCCCGGTGAAGAGGCAAATATTATCCGCGACAGCCTTGCCACCATCGCAAGCGCCACCGGAGTGCGGCCGGCGGGCTGGCTGGGATCCGGTCTGCAAGAGACTTGGGACACGCTCGATTTGCTCGCAGCCGAAGGAGTGGAGTATGTGTGCGATTGGTGCAACGACGACCAACCCTACTTGATGAACCTGGATGGCGGCCGAACTCTCGTCTCCTTGCCGTACAGTCATGACATCAACGACAAGCCTGCCTTTGAACAGATGCACCGAACAGCGTCTGAATTTCAGGAGATGATCTGCCGGCAATTCGACGTCTTGTATCGGGAGGGCGAAGAATCCGGCCGGGTCATGGCCATTGCGATTCATCCTTATCTGACTGGCATGCCGTATCGCATCGATGCATTCGATGCAGCACTCGGGTATATCTGCCGCCACGGAGGCGTTTGGCGCGCAACTGGGAGCGAAATCGCTCGTCAGTTCGTAGCGCAAATGGAAAAACGGGCGGAGCGGCGGCCAGGAAGGGTTGTGGGAAGTTGAATTTTAATCGGACTGGGAAGCCTAAAATAACGGCGCGTTCACAGTCCAGCTAAGGTTGACTTGCTGCAGTCTGCAATGCTGGCTCGCCTGCCGGTAAATCAAACATCCCTGCAGGAAGCGCACAGATGAAGTCGATAACTTCGGCGCTTTCGACAATGTCGGCATATTTCGCGTGCATATCGCAGAGACTCACAGCGTGCGAGGCCTGCGAACGATCGAAGCAGGCATCTTCCACGACCGTAACGCGATAGTTGCCGCTGAACGCGTCGAGAACCGTTGCGCGAACGCAACCGCTCGTCGTAGCTCCAGTAACGAGCAGGCTGTCACAACCCAGAAGCGTAAGATAACTCTGCAAAGGCGTGGCGTAAAAGGCGCTCGGTTTCTGCTTTTGAATCAGAATATCCCTCGGGCCCGGGGCAATCTCTTGCACAACCTCATTCGGATCATGATTGGTTTGCGTCCGCGGTCGTTCATTTTGGCGTGTGTTTTTCCATGCCCAACTGCCGTTGTCCCACTTGTCAGGACGTCTCTTGTTGGTGGTATAGATGACAGGCAGGCCTTTGGCACGCGCCGCTTCGATCAGCCGCTTGTTGACACTTACCCCTTCCCATGCTTCCTCTCCACAGGAAGTGGGCCAGCGCTTGATCGACTCAAGAATTGGTTCCGGCTTATCGCCGCAGAACGCGTAGTTGACATCGACCACCAATAGCGCCGGCCGCTTGCCAAAGCCCATTCGCGCCCCGAAGCCCCCTGCGGAGAACACGGCCTTATCCCGGTCCGTAAGAAACTTGTCCCAAATGGGCGGCTTCATTTTTGGTTCCTCCACGAAAAACTATCGCGCAGTCAGCACTGCATAACGGATTCTCTTCCAGACAAGGAACCCTTCCACGCTTGCAATCTACGGCTTTGCCGCATCGCCAATCGTCGGTGAAGAAAGTGCCGAAAGTATTTTTCTTTCTTCGCCATCCGTCATTTGCTCTTCGGGTGGAAACTGGTACGGTCCCAAGAACGAAAAGATGATACATGCCAACAAGAGCGCAAACTCGAAAATGATAAACATTGGAGCATACGAGTGCCAGCGGTCGAAGGAGAACCCCATTAGAGACGGGCCCACCCCCACGCCAATCATGAAGACAGCAAATAAGTACCCGTAAATCTGTCCAAAAGAGCGTAAACCAAAATACCGGCTTACAAAATATGGAACGATATCCCCCTCGGCTCCCATTCCCAACCCGCAAAGTATGATTCCGGCTATTGGAACGATTCCCCCGTACCCGCTAATCAGGAGGCCGAGGCCGACCATCGCACCGCCGACACAGAAAATTGCTACATAAGGTCCGAAGAACCGATCGAGGCAATACCCAGACAACAGGCGACCGACGATCATGGCAAATCCGGCCGCCGACAATGCAGCCGTTGCTCTGGTTATCGAAATCCCCCGATCCGTGAGCAATGCGACAGCGTGAATCAACGGTCCATTCGCCGTGAGAACGACGATAAAGAACGCGATTGCGAGCATCCAGAAGTGCCGGGATCTCCGCAACACTTCGGCAGCTCTCAGACCAGACACCACTTTATCCTGGCGGAGGCCTTGTCTTGCTGACAGGCGCGCGGACAGAACAGAAGCAGGCTCTCGAACAAAGATTGCCACCGGCAAAAAAGCAACCATGAAGATGACAATGCCAATGCCGAAATATGCCTTCCGCCACCCGAAGTCGGCGATCAGCAACCTCGCAAGCTGGGCAACAAAAATGCCGCCGACGCCAATTCCAGCCTGTATGATTCCCAACGCCAGACCGCGTTCCTTATTGAACCATTGGGCGATGACTTTGGAATAGCCTAACGGTGTTTGTCCTGCCCCGAAGAATCCCGAAAGGCCGAAAAGAGCGTAAACAATCGCGAGGGATGGCCGGAGGAAAGCAAACGAACCTACGCTCAAGGCATACAAGGCGATCGCGGGCAGCAAAGCGATTCTGATTCGAAGCCGGTCAAAAAACGTACCGAAAATAAGGCACCCCACGGCCGTCATAAAGGTGCCCAGCAAAAGGGCCGAAGACAAAACTCCTCGACCCAAACCTAGATCATTGGCGACAGGCTTCAAGAACACGCCGAAGGCGAATATGTTGATCGCCCCGCTTCCCACGAATTGAGCCATCAGCGAAGCTGCGACAATCCACCAGCGACTTCGAAACATGCCTATCTCCATCTTGAAACTCCCCTTGCAAGCCCATGTTTACGATCGGAATGCGAACGATTAGCGTCTCTGCATGCTAGGAACAAACTTGCTCATATGCTTCGGCAATTTCGCTTCCTGTGGCAAACCACACTCGATCGAACTTTTTCATGTGAGCAATCGCTCTTTGAAAATATTTGATGCGCAACGGCTGTCCGACCAGGAAAGGATGAAGGGGAATCCCCATCACTCGCGCATGCGTCTCGCTTTCAGAATAGAGAGTCTCGAATTGATCGACGATCGCACCAAGATATTCCAGGCCCGTATAGCCATGTCGTGAAAACAGCCCGATATCGTTTAGCTCCATGCAATAAGGAACCGAAAGCATCTTTCCACTTTTTACTTTCATGCGATAGGGCTGATCGTCATTGTTCCAGTCGGCCACGTATTGAACACCTTCCTCAGCCAGGATGTCGAGTGTATCGAATCTCTCCGCGAGAGCCGGTCCCAACCATCCTTTTGGTCGCGAGCCCGTCGCTATCCGAATCGTATCGAGCGTGGTCTGGATCACATCCTTTTCTTCGCCAGAACTGGAAAGGAGAGACAGAGGCTGACTGTTCGTAAATCCGTGCCCCATGAACTCCCAATGTCGCTTTGTCATTTCTTCCACCGCTCTCGGAAATATATCGCACACAGAAGAATTCAACGCTACGGTCGCCCGAACCCCCGAGGATTCCAAGACGTCCGCAATTCTCCATAAGCCAACTCTAATTCCATATTCTCGCCACGCATAATTGATTACATCCGGGACTACGTTTCGGATATTCGGAGACGTGGCTAGTCCCTCCGGTGAATCGTATGCCCAGGCTTCTACGTTGGGGATAATCCACACAGCCAATGTCTTGCCGCGAGGCCAGCTGAAAGGCTTTCGCTCAAAGATCAGCGAATCCTCATAGCGCTCTGGTCTGAGCAACTTCTTGATCGCTGCAGCGCTCATATTTTCTGTCATATTTCTCCGGCACTCTCTCTAGTTCAAAGGAAGTGAAATCACTCATGGTCGCAGTTCTTCCACTTTATCTGGCGGCAGGGTAGCAGACACGCGTTGCTCGGATCAACTCGGGCTGTGCGAAGCGGCGTTATGAGGCCGACACCCGGTTGTGCAAGCCTCCCCTGAAAATAGGACATGCTCGGGAGCGGCCTTGATCGCGCGACCACCTCTTACCCTAGCGATTAACGAACCCAATTTTACTCGGCATTGTATAGGATGATTTCCAATTACGTGCGGCGCTGTGAACTGAAACATTGAGAGAGCACCGATGCGGCCCTAGTGGCGTTGATTACGAGATTCGTCTCACTGCCGGTAAGCGCCGGTGGCCCGGGTTCGCTATGTCTTTTTTGAGGAACTACGATCCCGAACGGAAACTATAAGTGCGCCTACTTAGATTTCCGTGACAGTGTTTATCAACTTTTTGGAACATCCTTACTTTTTCACCAAACAAATCGTGAATAATCCAGGTTAGACGACCTACGTGAGCAGCCTACGAGCTATCGCCAGCAACCAGTGTTGTCGTAGCCGAAGTTCTCTTGCGCTCATTCGAGGACCTTTGGCCTGTGGGAGCTGCCAGGCAACAATATTTAGGGCAGCCCGCACGGTGTAGAGAGGAAGCAACTCTTTGTTTTCCAGGTTCCCGTAACCCTCCGAGAGACGAATTATCATCCCCTCGATCGCCCGTCCCGAATAAAGATTCGACAGTTTCAGTAAGCCTAAGTACGCGCTGATCATGCCCAAATCTTCATAAACGACATCGAAATCACGAAAGCTTTCAAAATCCAACACGGCGATGTGGCCGCCTTCCACCAAAATATTCATTGGGATAAGATCCCCATGCTTCGCCGCCGTTGTGGCAAGTTTCCCTTCCATTTGATGACTAAGTCTCTCGCTTAATTTCCAGATTTCTTCTGTAGCCGAAGCCTCCATGCCCCCAGCGGAACATTGTTCCAGCCAGACCCTCATCCCTGCCATGAACTGATGAGAATCATGGGCCTGGGGCTTCCCGAGCGTTGAATCGTGAAATTTCCTGACAAACCTACCGATCAGCCATGCGACTTGGCTCAGCCTTTTTTGTCGGAAGGGGCCCACTATGAGGTTCCCTTCCCGCTGGAGAATCTTGCGAAGATCCCTCCCCGGGAGCTTCTCAGTCACCAAGGCGCCCAATTCGGGAAGGAGAGAGATAGGCCGAGGAATACTTCCATTAAGTGCCAGACCGGACCGCTTCCAAATGTTTTCGAGCGCAGCAAACTCGCGAATGGCCACGCCGGCGGCCGTCTCTGCTGAGCCGTAGCCTATTTTCCACTTTAATAGAACGGGTGGCCCGTCGGGAATTCCGCGGCGCTTGCACTCGAAGATCTCGGAGTGATTACTATGGTACGCGCGCACGAATTCCAGGTTCGACAGGCCATTGGCGGGCTGCTGTTGCAATCGGTGAGTAATCGCCCGCAGAACATTAGCGTGGTGCATTATTCTATTCCCAATTCTCCCTCGTCGAACCGTCCCAAACGGGAATTTTCAATTTAGGCCTCTGGCTTATCCATCGGAGGCGTCTCCTGCCCTCGGCCCAATATTCATTGCCATCTGGTTGTTGTTTGAAAATGTACTAAGGTGCGGGCATTCTGGCTCCTCACACGCTCTATTGTGGGGGACCCGGACGGCGACGTGAATAGTACTGTATTGTTTCGGGAATATTACCTGAGAAGGAACTACATTGTATAGGCCGTTTTTGATTGCCACAAAAATTGTATGGGATATGTTCAACCCATACTTTTCAACAACTTACGTTGTGATCCAAATTGGAACATAGATTGCGTCCTATCTCTTGGACGGATGGTGACGCGCTGTCATGGACGGGAAACCTCCAATTTACGTACACTCGCTCCTGTTTCGGTGCGGACAATGCAAGGAACCGCTTGTCATTCTTGCTAAAAGCGCGGAGCGCAACCTTGAGGGTATCGACGGCGATTCCTTCGATGTGGAATGTAAGTGTGGTTGGCTGAAAAAATTACTGGGGCTGGAAGCTGTGAACCACTACGTAACTCCGTGGGAAGACACCCAAAACGTAATACATCCAAATGAATAATCTAATGAGGAAAGTGGTGGTTGGCTTTATCTGCTTTGGGCAAGAAGCCTGAAGTCGAGTGTTTAACAGGAGACCTTCGATCAGTTTGGCCTAAACGCGAAAACTGCGCGAAGTTAAGTTTGGGGCACATCCCGATAATCCGTGTTTATCGGGACTTGAGAAAATTATCTCCGTTTATAAATGGCATTTTGGAACCTTTCATAGGAAAGGTTCCAAACACCTATCTATTTTTGGGCCAGAGGACGCCTTGGTCTTCTTTTGTGACCGGGCCCAGCCCCTTGTAAACGAACTTCTGTAAGCGCTGCCCACGGTAAGTCTCGGTTGTATAAATGTTGCCTTTCGAATCCGTAGCAATACTGTGCACGGCATAGAATTGACCCGGCTGTCGTCCGCCATCCCCGAAACTCGTCAGAATCTGAAGGGTGTCGCGCAGCAGGATATGCACTTTCTCGTTGGCACCATCTGCGAGATAGATGTACTTCTGTTCCGGATCCCGCGAGAAAGCAATGTCCCAAACTGATCCGTCACCCAGCGTCCTTTTCTCGATGATCTGCTCTTTGACGAAGGTGCCGTCCTTTTTGAATACCTGGATACGATCATTCACCCGGTCGCAGACATACAGCAGACCATCGTCCGCGAGCTGCGCGCAGTGCACCGGACTGCGGAACTGCTGATCGATCGGCGCGTCCGGGTTGTAATTGCCAGGGTCGGTGTCGTCCGGCTTGTGCCCATAGGCGCCCCAATGCCGCTTGTACTGCCCGGTATCGGCATCGAACACGATGACGCGTTTGTTGCCATACCCATCGGCGACGTACAGTTCATTCGTCTTCGGATCAATGAACATTTTCGCCGGACCTTTCAGGTTTTCGGTGTCGTTGCTGCCTTTGCTCTTGAACGGATGCCCGATTTGCATCAGGAATTTTCCATCCTGAGTGAACTTCAGGATTTGATTGTCCGCATAGGCGCCCGGTTGACTTGCTTCCGGCGCTGTGCTGGCCCCGGTATCCTGCATTTTGGGATCCACGGTGCGGCCGTTCCCGCCAATCCAAACATTCCCCTTGTAGTCGACCGTGATTCCGTGGTTGGAGTTGGGCCAATTGTAGCCCTTACCTGGTCCGCCCCAATGTCCAATGAGGTTACCTTCCTTATCGAATTCGAGAACGGGGGGCGCGGTCACGCAGCAATCCGCGCCGGGCGGATTCGTGTTGCCATATGTTTCCTTCGCTTCGAGCGAGCCACCTCGATGGATGATCCAGACATTATCCTGGGCATCAACCGACACGCCAATCGTCATTCCGATCACCCAATGGTTCGGCATCGGCTTCGGCCACAAGGGTTCCACCTCAAATACCGGAGCCTGCACACCGGCGGCCTGCGCTGTGGCCCTCTTCTGCAGCACGGCAGATCCAACTGCCAATGTGAAGACCACTGTCAGTAATACCCCAGCAATCAAGAGATTGCGCTTCATATGATTTATCCTCTAGCTTCCGGCGCTACATGCGTTTGACGGCTCTCCAAATCTGATGCCAGGTGATAGATCCGAATTTATTCTCAAAACTCCGGGTGCAGTATAGACAGAATACTTTCGGTTGTAATTTCCACTTTGACTTCCGCGCCGCCCGATAACGTACACCCGTTACCGTCAGCATGCAAATCCCTCGAATCAGGCAATTCCAAATGAAGCCGCGCCCAAAAGATTGCTCCCGCAAAGAGCGCAACTATTTGCCAATTTAGTCAGCCAAAGGACTCGGGCGAAGTTGGAACTTCAAGAGCTTGTTCTTTGTCCCAGCGCCGCCTTCAATGTGCCAGGTCATATCCCCGCCGTAGGTCGCCCAGATCCCGCGACCCTTCCAACCAGCATTGGGACTGTCAATCCGTCCATCCATTCCTCTTGAGAAGAACCCCATCGGATAGGGCACGCGTAAAATTGTCCACTTTTTCGTAGCGGGGTTGAACGCCTGCAGTGAGTCCGAACTGGTGCCCGTCACAATCGGAATGTTCTCGCCCAAGCCAAGCGTATTGAATTGGTCTACCCAATTGTAATACTCAAAATCGGCGCTGCTTTCATCCGTTACGCCTTTCATCTTGGGTCCCGGCGCGGTATAGAGAGTCCAACCTTCCGGGCATTGCTGGCCGGTCGCCGTGGGTCCGTTAAGCACCTTGCATTTACGCCGGTCGAAGCTCGCAAGCTGACCGCTGCCAGAGAGGGCAGTCCAGATCAGGCCGTTGCGATCAATATCAACCCCGCGCGGGGCATACCCGGACAAGCCGGGCGCCTTGGAATTGTAGTAAGGCGGTTCGTAAACCTCCGCCATGCAGGTGGCCGGTGGATTAGAGCCGAGAGTCATGCGAAGCAGATGACCGGGCGTGGGGTTGGTGGTGGCAAACCAGATCGAGCCGTCGGCGGGGTTGACGATGGCGCCATAGCCATTCACAGGGATTCGCTTGTCGACCGCAGGATCAATCTTGCCATCTCCTTTAGTGTCGAGATAAGCGGGGCACCATCCCTGGGCCTTCTTCGCATCTCCGGTCTCATCAAAGACCCGAGTATTGAGCCAGCCGAACGCTTGGCCGCCCGGCCCGCTGAAGAATAGAGTGTTGTCTTTGTCGTACCCGAATTGAAGATGATGCGTGTTAAAGCAGGTGTCGATGGGAGTGAATCGCTTTGTCTCCGGATCGTAGACAGCGGCGTGTTTTCCTGCCGTCTTCAACGGGAAATATTGGGCAAAGGGGGAATCCGATCCCGCCTTGCAAAAATCGGGATTTTCAGCCGGCCGAATATTCGACGTTACCCATACTCTGCCCTTCTCATCCATCATCGGGTTATGCGGTCCACCCACGCCATTCCATAGAATCTGATTTCCGTAGAATGGCGACGGGGCGGAGATATTCTTCGGCCACGTCGGATTCATTGTCGACCGGTCCGCAATTGTGGGAACCCGGATTGCGCCTGCGGTATTCTTAACCGGATCGACCCACAAGAGGTCATCATCGTTGAAATCGGCGCCGTAAACCGGCCCGTTGGCGTTCACCGAGGGATGTCGCTTGTCCGTGCTGATCTCGTCATGGGGATGCCCAGAGGGCTTTCCCCAATCCCACATCGTAATCACCAGATTGCGCTCGACGCCTTCAGGACGCGGTGGTGTTGGCGGCAACTCGCCTGCCGCGATCCGGTCCGTCCAATCCGTAAACATTTTGACAGCGCGTTCCTGGTCGACGAACCGGGGCAGCGTGCCGCTCATGCGGTCAGCGCCGGCCTGACCGAAGTGGATGCGCGTGGCCCACGCCTCCGCAGGAGATTTGAAATTGAATCGGGCCAGGTGCGTGAGATCGCGCGTGAAAAAATCGCCAAGCTGGTGGCATTGTTGGCAGCCCTGTTTCATGACGTCGATCCATTGCTCCTGTGTGGCGATGGGACGCAGCGCCAGGGCTTCCTCATTCGGCACCGCTTGTTGGTTGGCCATGCCGGCGCCTTCCCTCTGCGCGATCGGCATGATCGCGTTCGGCGCCGCCGGGCCTGGCCCCGCTGTTTCCCCCTTGAACGGAGGCATGGGCGTGGGCTTCATAGGGAACTCACTTTTGTCGGGCACCTTGATCAGAGAAAGCCAATACACAGCCGGATAGTATTTCGCGGCATCTTTCGCTGTCGGTGCAATCACTGCCGTGAGGTTGATCGTGTTGCCGGGCGTTGCTTGCACGGCCTCCGAATCCACAAGACCATATCCCCGCACCCAGACCTGATACGTGGCTTTTGGCAGCTCCGGAAGCATGTAGCGACCCTGATCATCGGTAACTACGATCTTCACAAATTTCGTGGGCAGATCGGTGGTTTCCGCAATCACCCAGACTCCCGCTTCAGGCCCTTTTGAGCTGGAAACCATGCCTCCAATATCGCTCGAGTTGATCTGATTTGCATTTCCAGCCTGTCTCGCCTGCCTTGCTTCCACGCGGGCGATCCATCCCGCAAGTGGGAACACCAGCAGTAAAACGAGCCCCATCCGAAAGCTGAGTACACGACTCATGATTTGCCTCCCAT
>Ga0210401_10002469_pt1 | contig 20487 bp, 16 predicted proteins | sample IncBWH32MmetaG_FD_150866 | JGI IMG/M metagenome (GOLD analysis project Ga0210401, IMG submission 150866) | Forest soil microbial communities from Barre Woods Harvard Forest LTER site, Petersham, Massachusetts, United States - Inc-BW-H-32-M | ecosystem: Environmental > Terrestrial > Soil >... | reverse complement strand
GCGCGCTCAATTCGGCAAGCGCTATGCGTGCGCTGACGTCGGCGATCGCCCGGATCTCAATTGTCTTGACGAGTCGCTCAAGCACGTTGTCGAACAGCTCGATCTGCTCGGTTTGGTAGTTGCCGGCGGATGACAGAAACAGATCGGTTACGCGCTTGATTGTTTCCAAGCGTTTTTCTGCCGAGCTCGCACTTAATGCTGTTTCGACTTCGTCGACAATTGACAGGTTTGCAGCTGACATCGCTCGTCCTGAGTATATTGGAGCGCTGTTCTAGGCGGAGGTGAATTCTACATCGAATACTTGAACGATGGGTAAAGCGGGAAACTTTGGACAGCACACAAAGAAGCCTTCACATCGAGACCAGCCCCTATTTGCAACATCACTCCAAACGCGGACATTCGGAGCCAAGGATGGAATTCCATAAGTGCCGATAGGTGACCTGCGCCTAACCGTGGCCTACCGACCTAAGGCCACCGCAATCAATGAACTTCGATTGTCGAACATCTGACGCGCATAGCAGAGGAACGCCTGCCTCATCGTTCGGTAAAGGCCACATCCAGGGAATTAAAAACGGGTTTAAACATATATCGGATGATTGATTTTGAGCCGGTTTGAATATGGGCTTGCAGAACCATTCCCGGCGTAATGGGGTAGTTGGTGGCGCCAGAGCGCACATGGTCCTGCAGAAGGCGTATTGTGGCCTTGTAATAGGGTTCAGGAATATTCTGGCCCGGCGAATTTTGCTGACCCGGCGGTGGTGAAAAGGTCGTAGCCGACATGTATTCGATTTTTCCAAGAACGGGTCCGAAGATTGTGCTGTCGTATGTCAAAAGCCGAATCTCTGCATCGGCGTCGACTCGTATGTGACCGGAATCTTTTGGATCGATGTGCACTTCGGCGACCAACTCGCTGTCCGGTACAATGCGCGCGACAAGGTCACCCGGTCGAACGACTTCTCCAATCGATTTCGGTGCGAGTTCCTGGACAATCCCATCCGATGGCGCCCGAACTAACAGTCGATCGGAGCGATCCGCTAGTTTGACCAGCTGTTGTTCGGTTTCTGCCAGATCAGATCCTGCCTTGACTCTCTCCTCACTTAGTTTTTGCTGCGCTTTGGCATCTCCTTCAGCCAAACTGCTCTCAGCCTCTATTAAGGCTTCTTTCGCTGTATCGAGCTTGCCCTGGAGGTTGAGCCAGTCACCTTCGCTGCGCTGGAGCGTGGATTTGGCTTCAAGCCAGCTCTTCCTCGATCCCGTTCCCAGGTTTTTGAGGCTTTCCTGCATGTCGACCAATTCAAGCTGAACGGCTACCTGCGCCTTCGCAGATTCCACGCCAGAGGTTAGTGTAGCTATCTCGCCGCGTTTCTGAGCGACCTTGGCTGCAAGCGTTGCACGTTCCTGCCGTCGTTGAATAAGGGCACTGACATAGAGCTTTTCTTGCTCCATAGCCAAATCCGGAAATTTCTTGGCCAACTCCCCAAATTCCGGCGTCTCGTTGCCGCTCTGCGCCTCAAGACGAACGAGTTGAAGTTTCAAAGCGGCGCGTCTGGCTTCATACTGGTTTCTTTCGCCGACCGACGATTCGGGGCGCAGCCGAAGAAGAGGCTGTTGGGCTGTCACCCTCGACCCTTCCTTGACGAAAAATTCGGCGACAATTCCGCCCTCGAGGTGCTGAACCGCTTGAACTTGGCCGCGGGGTAATATTTGACCCTGAGCGATCGTAACTTCACGAACGCGGGTTATGGACGCCCAAACAATTGTGGCAGCGACAAAACAAGAAATTGCAATCAGGGTTCCCACCAATACACGAGGCGGCCGACCGTCTTCCAACACGAGTGGTTGGGTAAGACGTCGCGTGATTTCGATCCGCCGGGTGAGTACTGGCAGCACAGTGCTACGGTCTCAAATGTGACATGCAGAAGAGTTACCAATCATAGACCGTCCGCATTAATAAAATATTAGGCAGCAGCGGACATGCGCTCCAAGACCTTGTCGGGAGGGCCGTCCAGCGCTACTTGCCCATCCTTCAAAAGAATCAGGCGATCGGCCAGCCGCATATGGCTTGGCCGGAAAGTCGTGAACAGAACGGTTGCATGCCCCCTCAGCCCACTAAGTTTTTTGAGCAGATGCAATTCTGACGCTGTGTCAAGAGCCGCCGCGGGATTGTCTAGCAGATACAAGGGTGCGTCTTTGATAAAGCAGCGCGCAAGCGCCAACCTTTGTTTCAAGGCATCCGCAAAATTCTCAAAATCTGCGGCGGTGAGTCGACGATCGATTCCTTCACTCATCAATCGTGCCTCGCCGTCGAGTCCCATTTCCTTTAGAACTCGCATCACCTCTGCATCGCTAGCATCTGGTCTGGAAAGGCGAACGTTTTGTGCTAAAGTGCCGTAAAAGAAATTCGCCGTTTCTGGCAAGAAGGCTATTTGAGAACGCCATTCGGTAGGATCAATTTGCCGCAAATCCATATCGTCGACCAGGACTGAACCGAGAGCTGGTGGATAGAGACCTGCTATAAGCCTAAGAAGTGTTGTTTTGCCGACGCCGCTCGGCCCTGTTATTGCGATCATCTCGCCTGGCCTAATCTCGAGCTGCACACCACGCAGTACCGCTTCTTGACGTTGCGCGTACCGAAAGGCCAGGCGCTGCACGGAAATCTTTCCTCTAAACTGACGAAAGAAGGATCGTGGCGCCCGAGTGCCTCGCTCGCTCCGTATTTTCATCAGCCTGTCAATTTGTGTAAAGGTCTGCAGCGCCTGCGTTATCCGAGGCAGGGAAAGATAGGTCGACTGAAGCGGCGACAGCACACGCCACACAAGAGCCATGGTGCCAATTAGTGCGCCAGAAGTCATCGAACCTTTGCTTACGCTGAGGGCCCCAAAACCAAGTGTCGCGACGCCGGCGATGCTGACCAGCATCTCGCCCATATTTTGTAAAATATTGTTGAATCTATGCGCCCGATGGCTCTGGTCCGAGATTAGCTCGACTAAATCACGATGCCGCGCTATCCATATATCTTCGGCGCTGAGGGCACGTATCGCACGGCGCTTCGTGAATATCTCGTGAAGCAAAATATTGCGACGCTGTCTGGCGAAGCTTATCGCGCGAACATAGTTGCGCGTTATCGGAATTGTTATCGCTGAGAGCACAACATAAACTCCGATCAGCGATACCGGGACCCAAACGAGGTTTCCGCCCCAGAACGCAATCGCAATCAGAAAGATGAACATAAATGGAATGTCGACAACCGATGAGGCCAAGGTTCCCGTGAAGAAATCTCGCATGCTCTCAAACTGCTTTAGCCGTGAAATTTGAGCGCCGAGTGGAGCAGCTTCGACCATTGAAACCGGCATGTTGAGGATAACCTCGAATGCCTTCATGCTGATCAACGCGTCGATGCGTGCGCCAAAATAAGCCATCGCGCGCGCGCGAACGCTGCGTAGTGCCAGATTTGTGGTGATTACGATACCGGCGCCTATTGCGAGCATGACAATAGTATTGATCGACTTCGTGCCGATTCCTAGATCATAGACGCATATGACAAAGATCGGCAACGCAAGTGCTGCAAGATTTCCGAGCAGACTAAGCCCGAGCGTTGCTACGATTGTTGGCTTGAATTGCTTGATGGCAGCAAATAGCCAGGAAGCGCCTTGTTCGAGGCCTTCAGTCTTGATCGATTGATCCCAAAGGAAGAACGTCCAGCCAGACTGGCTCGAAGGTTCGATTCTTTTCCAGACAGCAGGTTTGCCGTCAAATGCAAGCAACGTTCCGTCTGGCTCGCGGTCGACGATCAACATGATGTCTGTGCCGTCACGCGTAAATAGACAGGGAATAGAGCCAGGCGTAATATTTGATTGCCTCAGGACTTTTCGAGTTGTGCCATAACCCAACAAAGACAGTACGCGACGTAGCGCCTCAATATTGTCGATGCGGTCGAAATGCGGCAGGGCTTCCTGAATTAGACGCCCCTCGCCGGCCCAGCCAAACAATGCGAGCGTGGGCGCGAGACATGCTTCCGCAGCGGTCTCTGGACGAACAATGTCGTTGATTGCAGAGATCAGTGACTCTTCTGCGGGGCCCGACGAATCAACGGAGCCGCCACCAAACTCAGCAGCAAGGCGCGCCAGGTCAGCATGTACCTGATTTTCAGTTGTTCCCGACGCAGTGGGATTCTGGTCGTCTGGATGCGATCTTATGTCATCAGAGGTCGTCACGTAGCTACTTTCCGCGAGTCGCTGAGGGAAGGAAGGAGCCAATCAGCGCGCCCGTCCTGAATAACGACTTGCCGGTCGCACAGTGCCAGCAGTGACGGACGATGTGTTACAACGATCACGGTTAAGCTACCGCGGAGAACATTCAGCGCCTTGATCAACGCGGGCTCTGCAACCGCGTCCAGAAGTATATTGGCTGCGTCCAAAGCAGGGACGCGTGGGCGATTTGTAAGCGCGCGGACGATGTTCACCTGCTGGGCGATCGACATTGGAAGGTCATCTGCGATGCCCTCTCCGAGCCTTGTTTCATATCCGTCGGGAAGAAGATTAATGGTTGCTTCGAGACCCAAGAGTTGCGCCATCTTGCGTGCGAAATCCCGTTTCTCGGGACCAAACATCGTAAGGTTTTCCATAATGGTGCCGGAAAATATGACTGGCGCAGCCCCGACATAGGCGATGCGGCGGCGTATCGACGCAAATCGCGGAGACGATGTCGGGACACCGTCGACCATGACCATGCCGACAGCTGGCTCGATCTCCCCCTTTATTAACTTCAACAACGTGGTCCGCCCTGAGCTTTCCTTTCCCTTCACGCCTATGATTGTGCCGGCTTCAATGGAAAAATCGCCAACTGATAGAAGGTGATTAAGCTCGTTAGGATATCTATAAGTGACGCCTTCAAATCGAATATTGCCGCTGAAAGTCGTATGGATTTCCGAAGGAGCCTCAGCCGAAGGCAAGTCGAGAAGAGATTTAATTTCGGCTCGACGATGAGCAACAGTTTCCTGCTCGGTCCAGAGTGAAATCGCGCGTAGAAGGGGTTGCAGGATTTGACCCGATAGCATGGTGCAGCACGCCAGCGCACCCATGCTGAGCTGGTCGTTGATGACCTGGGCGCCGCCAATCGCTACCACGATCAATTGCGAGGCACTTCCAAAGAGTAGCGCTGCGGTTTGGTTCGCCTGACCGGTCGAGATTGAGGACATGGTCGTCCCTGCCACCGCCTCCTGCAGTCTTTCGAAGCGTCGCTGCATCTGTGGCTCCATCGCCATTGCCTTGACCGTCTGAATCCCGGTCAATACCTCGGCGATAAAGTCATATTTTCGATTGTCCTGCCTGGTTCGCGCATCGAGTATCTTGCGGAATTTGCGGGCTCGACCGATAGCAAGCGCAGCGAACCCCAGGAAGAGGCTTGCGGGCACAAGCACCATCAAGCCGCCAACGATTGCCATCACTATCAGCGCGATGGCTACGAACGGGAGGTCAATTAAGACCAGCCGTGCTTGGCCGCTATGATAGTCAGCCAATGCTGCTGCCGCGGTATAGCGGTTCACATGCACAGCGGCGGGCTCACGCTCAAAGGCGCCATTGGGCGCACGAAGAAAGCGAGCGACTCCTTCGTTTTCCACATTTCGGGCGAACCGTGTCGCCTGCCATGACAAGAGAACTGATCTCAGGGTCTTCAGGATGAAGTCAATAACCAGTGCCGCTGCGAGACCAAGAAACAACCACGCAAGCGTCGCCAACGTGCGGTTTGGAATAACTCGATCGTATACCTGCATGATCGAAAGCGGCAGCGACAAGGCCAACAGATTGATGACAAAAGACGCAATATAAACAGCCGCCGGAACCGTTGGCTCGTGAACGAGGCTCCCGCCTAGTGATACAAATCTAACCGGGCTCTTGCGCGCCGACAGCCGACCTGGAGGCCGCAGTCTCGCTTCGATATAATTTGCGAGGGACACAACAAGTGCGCCAATACATTGTTAAGCACTCCGCCGACTATTGACGGATTTGTTTAGCGCCGCGTTAAGGTAAATCCGGCTTCGCGAACGCGAGCGAAAACCTTTCCAGACCCTTAAAGTGGGGGCCCCCCAACCAGTGGGTTGGTTGGCACTGGTTTAATCTATTGCCGGTAGATTTTTCCGAAATTGCTCTCGACAGACTGCGGCCTCCCGGTGCCACATGATCGACAATGACCTTTTGACCAACGTACTGGACCGCCCAGACAAAGTTGTCCGGAAAGTGGAGGGTGTTGTCTCACCCGCAGGCAATAGCCAAGGGGATGAAAGCGGGTACGACCTAACGAATCCGAACCTTCACCACGGCGCGGATGCAAAGTATGGCCCAACCATCCAGGCCCTGAATTCATCCGGATCCTCCGTCTTTCCGGGCGAAGAGGTGCTCTCCGACCCTGGTAAAACAAGCGTCCAACCGGTCGTGCCGATCTCCACCGCGATCGCCGACCAGAGCGGCCTTGAGGGCCACGCCTTCTCGCTCGATGTATCCAGTCACTTCACCACCCTAGCTGCCGGGGACACGCTGACCTTCTCGGCCTCACTGCCGGCCGGCCTCAGTATCGATCCCCGTACCGGCGTCATCTCGGGCACTCCGACGGACAGCGACTTGGGCAACAACACGGTCACGGTCACGGCTGCCGACGCGCATGGCAAGGCGATCAGCGAGAGCTTCCATCTGGTCGTCGGCGACAGCGGACCGACCGCCACCGCGATCGCCGACCAGAGCGGCCTTGAGGGCCACGCCTTCTCGCTCGATGTATCGAGTCACTTCAGCACCCTGGCTGCCGGGGACACGCTGACCTTCTCGGCCTCACTGCCGGCCGGCCTCAGTATCGATCCCCGTACCGGCGTCATCTCGGGCACTCCGACCGACGGCGACTTCGGCAACAACACGGTCACGGTGACGGCCACCGATGCCCATGGCAAGGCGGTCAGCGAGAGCTTTCGTCTGGCTGTTGGCGACAGCGGACCGACCGCCACCGTCATCGCAAACCAGAATGCTTATGAGGGCCAGGCTTTCTCACTCAACGTCGCCAGCCACTTCACCGCTCCAGCCGCCGGCGATACGCTGACCTTCTCGGCCTCGCTGCCAGCCGGTCTCACCATCAACGCCCATACCGGCGTCATCTCGGGAACTCCGACCGACGGCGACTTCGGTAACCACACGATCACGGTGACGGCGACCGACGCCCATGGCAAGGCGGTCAGCGAGAATTTCCATCTGGTCGTTGGCGACAGCGGACCAACCGCCACGGTCATCACAAATCAGAATGCTTATGAGGGCCAGGCTTTCTCGCTCAACGTCGCCAGCCACTTCGCCGCGCCTGCCACCGGCGATACCCTAACTTTCTCGGCCTCGCTGCCGGCCGGTCTCACCATCAACGCTCATTCCGGCGTCATCTCGGGAACTCCGACCGACGGCGACTTCGGCAGCCACACGATCACGGTGACGGCGACCGACGCCCATGGCAAGGCGATCAGCGAGAATTTCCATCTGGTCGTTAGCGACAGCGGACCGACCGCCACCGCGATCGCCGACCAGAGCGGCGTTGAGGGGCAGGCTTTCTCGCTCAACGCCGCCAGCCACTTCACCGCGCCTGCCACCGGCGATACACTGACCTTTTCGGCCTCGCTGCCGGCCGGTCTCACCATCAACGCCCATACCGGCGTCATCTCGGGAACTCCGACCGACGGCGACTTCGGCAACCACACGATCACGGTGACGGCGACCGACGCCCATGGCAAGGCGATCAGCGAGAGCTTTCATCTGGTCGTCGGCGACAGCGGACCGACCGCTACGGTCATCACAAATCAGAATGCCTATGAGGGCCAGGCCTTCTCGCTCAACGCCGCCAGCCACTTCACCGTTCCTGCCGCCGGCGACACGCTGGACTTCTCGGCCTCGCTGCCAGCCGGTCTCACCATCAATGGCCATACCGGCGTCATCTCGGGAACTCCGACCGACGGCGACTTCGGTAACGACGCCGTCACGGTGACGGCCACCGATGCCCATGGCAAGGCGGTCAGCGAGAGCTTTCATCTGGCTGTTGGCGACAGCGGGCCGACCGCCACCGCCATCGCAAACCAGAGTGCCTATGAGGGCCAAGCCTTCTCCCTCAATGTTGCCAGCCATTTCAAGGCCCCCGCCGCGGGCGATACCCTCACCTTCTCGGCCTCGCTGCCGGCCGGCCTCAGCATCAATGTCCATACCGGCGTGATCTCGGGAACTCCAACCGACGGCGACTTCGGCAACGACGCCGTCACGGTGACGGCGACCGACGCCCATGGCAAGGCGATCAGCGAGAGCTTCCACCTGGCCGTTGGCGATAGCGGACCGACCGCCACCGCCATCGCAAACCAGAGTGCCTATGAGGGCCACGCCTTCTCCCTCAATGCTGCCAACCACTTCAAGGCCCCCGCCGCGGGCGATACGCTGACCTTCTCGGCCTCGCTGCCGGCTGGCCTCAGCATCGACTCCCATACCGGAATGATCTCGGGAACCCCGACCGACAGCGACTTCGGCAGCAACCTGGTCACGGTGACGGCCACCGACACCCATGGCAAGGCGATCACCGAGAGCTTCCATTTGGTCGTTGGCGACAGCGGACCGACCGCCACAGCCATCGCCAACCAAAGCGGCTATGAGGGTCAGGCCTTCTCGCTCAACGTCGCCAGCCACTTTTCCCCACCTGCCGCCGGCGACACGCTAGCCTTCTCGGCCGCACTGCCGGCCGGCCTCGGTATCGATCCTCATACCGGCGTCATCTCGGGAACTCCGACCGACAGCGACTTCGGCAACCACACGGTCACGGTGACGGCCACCGACGCTCATGGCAAGGCGATCAGCGAGAGCTTCCATCTGACTGTCGGCGACAGCGGACCGACCGCCACTGTCATTGCCGACCAGAGTGGCTATGAGGGTCAGGCCCTCTCGCTCAACGTCGCCAGCCACTTCACCGTTCCTGCCGCCGGCGACACGCTGGACTTCTCGGCCTCACTGCCGGCCGGCCTCGGTATCGATCCTCATACCGGCATCATCTCCGGCACTCCGACCGACGGTGACTTCGGAAACCACACGATCACGGTCACGGCCACTGATGCCCATGGCAAGGCGATCAGCGAAAGCTTTCATCTGGCTGTTGGCGACAGCGGGCCGACCGCCACCGTCATTGCCGACCAGAGCGGCTATGAGGGCCAGGCCTTCTCGCTCAATGTCGCCAGCCACTTCACGGCTCCCGCCGCCGGCGATACCCTGACTTACTCAGCTTTGCTGCCGGCTGGCCTCAGCATCGATCCTCATACAGGCATTATCTCGGGCGCTCCGACAGACGGCGACTACACCAGCAGCGCGCATGCATTCAATTTCATTTTCACGTCGTTCGACGGTAGCTTTACGGTCAACGGACAGCTCACGACTGCCAACTCGCTCGATGCGGCCGGAGGATATGACATCACTGGAATTGCAGGATCTGTTGTCGGACCGAACGGTGCGGCGATAAGCGGTCTCGTAAGCAATCCTAACCCCTCCGCCGAATCGATAAGTCCTGACGGCGTATTCATTTACGATAACGTTCTGCTTGCAAACAGCAGTCCGTCGCTTGACTACGGTGGCATCCTGCTCACGTCGAATAACCTTGAATACAACATCTTTTACCAGGACGGCCGCTACCAACTGATCGATACTCTTGCTACCCACGGGACAACCTGGTCCGAACATGACGGCTCGTTTACAATCTCTGCCGTCCCTGCAAGTGACCCGATCACCGTGACGGCGACCGATTCGCATGGTCAGGCGGTCAGCGAGAGCTTCAATCTGGCCGTCGGCGACAGTGGACCGACCGCCACCACCATCTCAGACCAGAGCGCCTATGACGGCCAGGCCTTCTCGCTCAATGCATCGAGCTTCTTTACCGCCCCTGCCGCCGGCGACGCCGTTACCTTCTCAGCAGCACTGCCGACCGGCCTTAGCATTGATCCCCGTACCGGCATCATCTCCGGCATCCCGACCGACGGCGACATAGGCAACAACGCGGTTACGATTACGGCCACCGACGCGCATGGCCAGTCAGTCAGCAATAATCTGAACCTGGCGGTAGCCGACCACAACGATACGTTTTTCATCGCGTCGCACACCGGGAACATTACAATCACTGGCAACACCAATTGGACCGATGCTGTCGATCTTCATGCTATCGGTCAGAATGCAAGTTTCAATCTGGTGGATTACGCGCCGGATGGCCATGTGGTCCAAAGTTGGACAGGCTTAGTCGTCGATGGATCTTCCCAGTCCGATCACAATATTACGATTGCCCAAGGTGACCATGCCTTGATCACGGTCAATCACATGGATGGCAGTGCGGCCGACCATATAACCCTTCAGCACATTGATCACATCAAATACTGAGCCATACGGCCGTGACGGCATCGGCTTTGCATGACTTAATGGATCGAATCGGTGCCGAACACGTCGAGCGGCGACTACAAGTTGAGGCCAAACATGAAGCCCAACTTTTTGGTCAGGGATTGATCTTCTTTAATCTCGAAAATTGGTACTCGGCCCCATTGATTATCAGAAGCGCGCTGGAGCTGACTGGACTGTACAACCGCGCGCAGCGCAACGCCGATCAGATCGTCATCAAGCAAAACGCCCTTAAATTCGCGAATCTGCCTCCGGCATTCGAAAACTTCACGATTCTTCACCTTAGTGATCTGCATGTAGACATAAGTGAAGGCGCGATGCGGGACCTGGTCGGCATCGTCGGCGACCTCGAGTACGATATTTGCGTATTAACGGGCGACTACCGTGGGAAAACCTACGGACCATTCGACATGAGTCTCAAAGGCATTGAAGAGCTTCGAGCACAGTTGAAGGGGCCGGTGTACGGAGTACTTGGAAATCACGACAGCATTCAGATGGCGCCGCCACTCGAAGCCATGGGTATCCGGATGCTATTCAATGAGTGGGACAGGATAGCTCGTGGCGACGACGAGGTCTATTTGGCCGGCGTCGACGACGCTCACTTCTACCGGGCCGATGACATCCAGAAAGCTGCGAGCGGAATTCCGTCCAGTGCATTTTCAATTCTATTATCGCACACGCCCGAAGTTTATGATCGTGCAGCAAGAGCCGATTTCGATCTATTGCTCAGCGGACACACCCATGGAGGACAGCTTTGCCTTCCAGGTGGAGTTCCGATCAAATTGGAATCACGCTTGCCGCGAAGGATGGGTGCTGGCCCGTGGCATCACCTTGGGATGGCTGGTTACACTTCTGCAGGGGCTGGAACGAGCCTATTGCCTGTTCGATTGAACTGCCCTCCAGAAATAACTCTGCACACGTTTCGCCGGCTGCGGCAAGCTCCTGCGGCTGCGTAGTGCATGTGGCAACCCGCGACTCGCCCCCGATCTCAACCGAAATTCTCTTCCGCCTTCCGGAGTAAGATCCGATTTCTCCCCGGCGGACTTGACGGCTGCGTCATACCGATATCACTGATCATCAATTGCTTTCTGCAAACGGCATGTAGCGCGGTCATGTCGGATCAGATTCGTGAGCGCATGGACGCAGCAGTCATTCGTCAAGGGGGCGCGACGCCCGCCCAAATGACCAGTCGATGATCTCGAAAATCATTCCACGCCCGAGCATTTCAGCTTCAAGATCGACGGCATGTTGCTTCCAGTTGGGGGTGTCCCGGACTCGAAAGGGAGGTTCGCGACCCTCCCGTTCGAGCGCGTCGTCGGCAGCAAGGGCTCCACGTATCCCCTCGTACATCATAGTGAGGCTGCTGTTCGTGAACGCTTGATAGTTCATTGGAACACCTATGAAAAAGCCGCCACTGATACCCAGCGACGGCTTTTCAAACTCACAAGAGACCACCAGAAGGTCACATTGAATATCCGCCCAAGCGGTTAAATCCCGGTTACGAGAGGTGCGGAGTTAAGCCGTGCGCACTTGATGCAGGTTGGCTGACCCGAGCCTTTGCTAGTCCCTCTCCGGCAGCATTGGGGTCAGGGGCAGCCAAGGCCGGCGCACTCTCATAACCCAGCCACGGTGAGTCAGGTCGTCTTTATTTTCGCTCGTACCGCGCGAACTCACAGGTCGGCAGGCCGGCTGGCACCCACGCAGTTGTGGAATAGATCTTCCATTTGCGGGCGCATTAACCGAACCTCTTAAGAAACCATGAACGAATCTCTGCAAAATGGAGGAACTCCAGAAGGGAGGGCACCATGAACACGATTGGTCCCACATACCCCGCCCATATCATCGTGAGTGAGGCGGAAGTCAGGCTCGTTGCGGACGAAACGACCAACGCGGGCGCTGAAACGATCAAGTCCGATGAACACCAAGTTGAAGCCGCTCAGGAAGTCGAAGCGGCGCAGGCCAAGGCCGCTAGCGTGGATTTTGTCACCTAACAGCATTGCGCGACGAAGATCATCAACCCACAGCGTGGAGCTGAGGCAGGCGGCGCTGGTCTTGCTCGGCGGCCATCGCGTTCTTGCGCGACTGGTATACTTTCAAAATGTCGAGGGATGTCTCGGTATCGAGGCGAGTGAACTGTCGTCTCATATCATCGAGGTCGCCTGCGGCGATGCGGTAATCTTTGGCGCCGAGAAACAACAGCGCCATTGCGGTCTCCCACTCGAAGTCGAGAGCCCTTGCCAGGATGAGTACCATCTCCCTGTTATGAACCAACGCTCGCTCTGCGACGTCAACAGGTAACGAGCACAGCAGAGACAGTCCAACTGTAACTTCTTCGATCCTGTGGGCTCGGGCGTATTCCAGAATGCTGTTCTCATTCAAATTGCCGTATCGATGCTGGGCATTCACGACCTTCTTCGCGGCAAAATAGCTGTTCGATGCCGGACCGAACTTGGACTGTAGCGCTCCCGTGACCTCGATCACCGAGTCCTGAATCTGGTCCACTAAGTCGGGACGCTCTCGCTCAAGCTTGCGCTTTACGTCGTTCGAAGCCTTTGCGATCAGCTGTTGGAACATGTGTCTCGGGATTTCCTTACGCAGGCCGATGCGCTCGGCGAGGATCGAGTCGCCCTCGGACCTTTTAATCAGGTGCAAAAACCCGAAATCCGAGAAGCGAGCGCCATCGTTCGCCGCGACTGCCTGCAACACTTCCCGATTGCCGCGCGTCACGAGTTCGTCCGTCACCACCATGGGAACGGAACTTCGTTTGGAGATCGCCAGAAGGTGGGCCTGGCTCTTATTTCTAGCATTTGTAACCAGCGAATTGGTGTCAAGCCGTTGGGAGAACTGAAGGACCGGTCCCGCGACATCAATCGAATCGTCGGAAGCAAGTATCAAGAGTACATTGAAAGGGGCATTATTGGAGTGGGCCAAACGCTTCGCGAGCTTTGCTCGGGCCGCCTGCTCGATTTCCTCCGATAGCCGGCCGATCACCTCCCCGAAGACCCAAATCTGATCCTCAGTATAGCGGCCCTCTATCAAGATATCGGTCGCGTGCCATAGCGCTCTGGCACGACTTTCGGGAGATCCCTTCGAAATTGCATCGTCTAGTTCTTCTAAAAAATGATGGCTGGCTTCAGTCATCGAGCAAACCTCACGACACGCCATTAATTTTCCCGTTGTCACAAATAAGCGAATACTTTTAAGGACCTTGTTGTGACGCGCCTCGAATTTTCAACCTGGCTGCTACGATACATTAACCGATATCCTGGCGAGTTTTTGCGCAGTAAAGCGGCAGGGGTTTGTCCAAGCCTATGGAGCCAAGAAGCATGCTGAGGCCTCCCTGACCTATGTCTCGGCTCCCACGGCGGGGGCTGCTTCTTAGTCCGTCAAGGAATTATTGGACCCGCAACTGCAGCCGATTGGCCCGAGAGCCAGTTTTGTCTAAATTGACGAGCTTGAGTAACCTTCAAAAGCAACGTTAAAACGCGAGTCAGATTGCGCGGCGAGGCGGAAGCTGTATCGCTTTCGAATGTCCTCGTCATTCCACAACGCCGACAGAAGGACCTATCGCAAAGTTATGCTGGTAGGCTTGCTATTTTGCGCGGCATTCATCGTGATCAGTTTCTTCGCGAGGGATCAGCCTTCAAATATCTATGTTCTGCAAAAGTCGGACAGGTTGGTTCGCAGCGCAGGTTCACCCCAGCCTGCTAATTAATTGTCCAATACAAGAGCCGCCCGCAGCGGGAAGGAAGCTGCGCAAACCCGGCCTGGAACGGCCAGTTTAATCCCCGAACGGCTATCGAATGCGCGAGCAGGTCCGGTTCGATTAAGTCAAACAATTGGGGCAAGTTAGGCTTGTTTTTGCCGGATTCGACTATTGAATAGGCCGCAAATCACTCCTATTAATGTTGGAGCGTTTGGCTCCGCGCTTTTCTTGTATCCTGTTGCGTTTTGCTCGCCCTCCTCTGAGCAGCCATCGCAGCCAATAGGCCCAACCGCCATGCATTCGAAACTTGCGCTGGCCCCAGTCATTGGGCGGCCCGCACTTTCAATGGACCACTGAAAACATGAAAATACACGATTTAAAGGTGTTGTCAGTAGACGAACTTTGGTCTCTGCACCTGGAAGTAAGAAGTGTGTTAGCAGGCAGGATTTCTGCTGAAAAAAAGAAGCTTGAAGAGCGACTCGAGCAACTCCGGTCAAACGGCGCGTTGGACGGCTCGCCGCGCGAACGGCGCCCGTACCCCCGTGTATTTCCCAAGTATCGCAATCCGGCCAAACCCGAGGAAACCTGGGCGGGTCGTGGGAAGCAGCCGCGCTGGCTGGCAGCGCAACTTAGGTCTGGCAAAAGCCTTGACGATTTCCGCATAGAACCAGCATCCGATAGAAGGCCGCGCTCGGCGAGGCGGTGAAATATTCTGCCGATATGATCTGAGAGCACGCGAACAGGGCAGCGGCCGGCGATCAATGAAACGAATGCTCTATCTGCCGCAGCATTGATAGGATGGCATCGGTATAGGTGCCGTTCGTAAGGAATTGGTCTGCCAAAACGACGGCACCAATGATTACGGCCGTCTTCACAATGCCGTCGAGCATGGGATCTCGCCCTCAGAAGCACCAGAAACAGCCGTCGCCGTTTCGAGCCGGCGATGGGACGTTCTCCACTCAATGACCACCAGAAAGGTCCACTATATCTTGGATCCGGTGAGTTAATTTTCCATCAAAATAAAGAGGTGGAGCAGCCGATGCCGGCTTGCTCCGTTAATCAATTGAAGAAGTCCATGACCACATTCAGGTCGGATGGCGCAGGGGCAAGACCGCTCAAGCTCGCATCAATAACACGGCGGCATACTTCGACCGTGATGGCATCGCGTAGATCGCTCGCCGCATCGAGCACGGACCAAGCCGTATCAACCAGCATTCGTTGTGGTGCCGTCGAGTCTATTTGATCGATGATCATGATAGCCCGAACGAGGTTGGGTGGACCATTTTTGGGCCTTCCAGCGCGAACATCCGATCAATGGCCAAAGAAGCCGGCTGCCAAAGTCGTATCCATGAGCGACCTTTAGCGCGGCCGTGTATATAGTGCCCGGAAAGAACGTCCGAGCGGCGCTCGTAAGCAATTCTCCCGAGCGCGGTCGCGGCGAAAATAAAACCCAAAATTCCGAGTGTTCCGATATCCATTTGAGGCCCCTGCCCTATGCTTCAATAGAGCTTCTAATACACCTAAATTTCTAAGGTTCGGAGATCGCCAACGCCGGCAATTGAGCGACCGCGTTAGCGAATTTTAAACAACTCAATTTCGAGGGCAGCAGCCCAGCCGTGGACCTAACATCATGTCTGCAAAGCAGAAAATTGGGTTCGTTTCGCCATTTTTAGAATTCTGTTATTTCCTAGATTGTAATAAAATGATCTAATCTACTCTAGATTGGCGCGGAATCACTTGATTAGAGAAGGCAATCCTCGCGAGCCGTTCTACTCGGGCGGAGTTGCAGATTACTTTATCAATCGGAACCAAACGAAATTCTCACCCATTATTGTGGTGACCGACGCAATTGCGCGAAAAGCTACGCGAAAAAACAATGAAACTTTCATCGGCCAGGTAAAGCGAGCCTAGGTGATGGCTAACCGCTCTTCGAGATCAAGGCCCCCATTGGGTATCTCTCGTCTCAGCAATCGGCTTGCCGGGGCTGTGATTAGTGCGGCTGAGGGGTTGGGCAGCGATGGACAGGGAAGGGACGGATTGCGTGGCTACCTGCTGTTTCTAGCAAGAAAATATCCCGTGCAGTTTTTAACGTGGCTTATCAAAATGGCGAGGGCTCAACTATTAAAACGACCCAGGCGCCGGTCGCGCACTAGCAACGACGGGTGGACTCCGGAGCGCCAGATCGCGATCAACGAAGGCATCATCAGTGCGGTCGAAGGGCTCGGGAGCGATGGTAAAGGACGGGGGGAGCTACTGGGTACATGGTGTCTCTTGGCGTCGGGCGGCCCAAGCAGTATGTGCGGCTGTTGAAGCTACTGATCGATATTCAAGAATCCGAGAAGTCCTCACCCCAGAACGCGTGCGAAGAGATGAGGTTCTCGGCCGAAGAGATCGGGAAAATGACGCTCGCAGAGAAGATGGCTAAGTTGAATGAGATCTTGGCAGCTCAGAGAGAAAAGCACTGACCGCATGCCAGCATATCTTGCCGCTTAACGCCCTTGGAATTTGTACGGGTTAGCAAAAGCGCAGGCAAAGGTCAGAGGTCAGACACATCGGCATCTCTGACATTCTCACCGGCCTCCTTTTGCTGGTTTTGGCATTGCCGCAGCCGCAAAAAAGCAACGTACTGCATCATCGCGTTTTTTGGCGGCGCGGCGCTCGTAACGCACGATTTTCGTCAGCTTAGGAAGAGCGCGTCGAACGGCTTCGGCCTCGTCAACTTCCCGGAATGAACGGCTCCGCTTGATTACAAAATCAACACCAATCGCGTGTCCTCCTTCAGGCGGGCCCTCATCGTGTTGCTCATCATTTGGTTCAAACATCCGACCGCATTCTATTGAACCGATCTGAACGTGACGAAAACGATCAAGCTCAAGTTGGGCAGAGGCGATGAGCCGGGCACATTCCCGGATACCCGGGTCAGCTATTTTACCGGAGATCTTGCTGGCGAGCTTGTCTATCAGGGAAGCATACTCCGTTTGCCCGGAGATGGGTGCCGCCAAACCGTGTTTCCGTGAGTTTCGTGCTGCGCGCCGTTTGCCGGAGCGCGAGCGCGGCCCGGTGCTCTTCTGTGCATTGCGGCGATTCGCGGCAATCTGACGCTCGCTCGTCATTCTGCACCTCGCGACGACTCCCGTTTCGACTCAATCTGCGGGATATTATCGTTTTGCATGACCTCAATCGCCTTGCTCCGCAACAGTGGAGCGAGATCCCGGCGATAGAAAGTAAAGTTGTACAGGGCCTTGCCGCGACGCGATTCAATCCCTGCGAGCAAATACTCAATTTGCTCCAATTCACGGGGGCATTGCCGGAACGCCTCCGCCTCGATCACAGATTCGTCGAGATTGTATTTAGCGAGCATCTCTGAAACCTCTCGCTTGACCTCCTCTTCGACGAACCACCGATCCAAATACTCGACCGTCTCTTGACCTCGCTCGAGTTCGGAAAGTTTTTCGACTAGCAGTTCGTATAGTGCGTTCCGCACTTCAAAGTTTAATGTTGCCACCATCGCGCGACGAAGTCGCATCTTTTCCCAGTCCAGAGCGGCGAAGTCGTCACAATACATGCGATCGATTGTGTCGCGAGGTTTGATGTCATTTCGGAAGCTCGAACGCAGAGCGTCGAATCTTGCTTCTGATTCCGTCGACAGCACCGGTATGGATCTAATTACTCGCCTCATGGATATATCCTTTCTGTGTCAATTCATCGACGCGGATGAACTCGTCGTTGAATGCTCTAACTTGTAATTGGGTTCCGTTGCCTTCCTCTCTGAGACTAGACGTGTGTTGCAGAAGGCACTGATTCGATGAATCCATCGGTACCGCCTACAAGTCCGCGGAAGACGCGGCCATGCAGTCGTCGGGCGATGGCCCAACGCATCGTTTACTGGGTAATGAATCCGCGCACGCGCCCGTCGAAAGTAACCGCTGAAACGGTGATTCGTACGTCTTAAGCCTGACGAGGGCCTAGGCCCTGCTGCTCTGCACGCTTGTGAACATGATCACGAATTAGGTGTGGGCTGTCAAGTTTTGAGTCGCATTGAGCCTTGAAGGAAGTTCCATCGCGAGCGTCAGAGCGGACGCAACACGATCACCCTTTACAATGAGACGAGCCATAGAAAAGCGAAAACGCCTGCATGAGCCATACGCCGGTCTAATCTCGTTGCGACGCGCCCGATGGTTGATCGCGCAACCGCAACGCGTCCTTCCTATAACAAGCGGCGCGCCGCCCAAAATATTGCCCCGAAACTTAAAGACCTCCGCGCCCTTCTGTAGCTGAATTACAAGGTTTGGTGGGTTAGAGGTCAGCCGCAATCGCTGTGATTGTGTGGTGCGCCCCAGAGATCGGTGTATGGTTGCGTTGGGGCTGGCGCCGGCTGGCCGCAACGGGGCAAGTCGCATCTACATCGTGCAGTCGCGCATTCCACCGGAGGAGGTCGGATGAACAATCTAGAAATTGCCGAGATCCTGGAGATTGCCGTTATCGGAATAGCAGTCGCGCAAGCTCTGACGATACTTCTCACCATCCGTCGCGAAAGAGACGTCAAGGAACTACGCGAACTTGTCGATGAGCAGCGGCTACACATCGTCCAGCTAAGGGCGTGGCTAGCTGGCCGGAACTCTGTTCAGCGAAGCCTAATAAAATCTGAGCGCGAACCGGTAGGTGAGCCAACAGCTGACATCATCAAAGGATTGGAGCCAGCGATCGCACCGAAAGATTTATCTGAACTCATACAACCACGCGCCATTGAAGATGAAGCTGGACAGTCTGGTCATGCTGATTCCGGTGTTGGTCGCCCATCGGGTCAAGCGCAATGGCCAATCGAGGAGCTTCAGCGCCACGTCGCCCGCCTCAAGGCAGGCGCACCGTCGCAGCCGGCGATACCAGAGGTGCCAGAGCCTGAGAAAGACTCACCCGATACCATACGACCGAGTACCACGGGAGATGAGCTTGAACGAGCGACTAAAGCCATCAATTGGTTGAAAGAGGATGCCGAAAAAGCGCGCGAGATCGGGAGCAGCTTGAATGATACACCAGCGGAAAAGAAGAAGACCGGATAACAGCCAGCTATCCGAACTGCGCTTGCAGTTTCCTTTTTCACCGTGATCGAGAGATCACTCACCGACATTAACCGCAAGCCAGCTCACGAGCGCTCGTAATCGTCATACGGCCGTGCCCTGCGCGGCGTTGCCCTGACCGTCCTTGTCCGACAATTCCCAAACCGCGTGCCAGGAGCCGACATCGGACCATCCGCAGGCCACCGGCACCACCGCGGCATGTGCGGTCTTTTCCATCACGGCGTAGTCGATCGAGATGGCGTTCGCCGATCCGAATGAGGCCGCATCGAGCGTGACGAAACCGAGATCGCGCCCCGCTTTGGTGACGGCGTCGGCGACCGCCTGCACGCTGTCGGCATCGACGTTGCGGTATTCGTCAAGCAGGACGGCGGCGCGAAACATGAAATTGCCGCTGTTCCACAAATACCCGGACCTGATGTATCCGGCTGCTGTCGCGGGATCGGGCTTCTCGACGAATTTCTTCACCGCCTGGACCTTGCCGGACACCGCATCGCCCGGACTGATATAGCCGTATTCGGTGGCGGCGCGCTCGGGCTTGACCCCGAAGGTCACGATGCGTCCGGCATCCGCCGCAACAAGTCCCTCCCGGCAGGCGGCGACAAAGGCTGCGGTATCGCGGACGACATGATCGGCGGCCAGCGCCAGAACCACGGCGTCGGCGTCGCGCGTTTGCGCAAACGCCGCACCCGCCGCGATCGCAGGTCCCGAATCCCGCCGCATCGGCTCGAGAAGAATATCGGCTTCAAACCCGATTTCGGCCAGTTGCTCCAGCACCATGAAACGATATGCGGCGTTGGTGATGACGATCGGACGCTCAAACAACGTCCCATCCGACACCCGCAGGATCGTGTCCTGGAAGGTCGAACGCGTCCCGAACAGCGGCAGAAATTGCTTTGGCCGCACCTCGCGCGAGGCCGGCCACAGCCGCGTCCCGGCGCCGCCGCACATGATCAGTGGAACAATTTTTTTGCCCATCGACGCCTCACATGTTGGTCGCGGCCGCGAACATAGGAGAAGGATCGCCCGGATCGTGCTCAATCGAGGTTCTCAAACCGCCGAACGACGACAAGCGCCTTCCTTCGCAGCACCAGGCCGTCCGTTAACTCTTGCCGCCGGCGATTACGGACCCCTTGAGAGCCGCGTCCGATTCGCCTCTTTAGCCGCCCTGTTGCGGGGGCCGCAATACCCAGTTATGGGCCTATTGCCAGATCGGCTTTAAAACCATACCAAGGCGCCGAAATTCGGCGCGGCATCGCGTTGCGCCGTCCTCAAG
>Ga0210401_10002468_pt1 | contig 20489 bp, 17 predicted proteins | sample IncBWH32MmetaG_FD_150866 | JGI IMG/M metagenome (GOLD analysis project Ga0210401, IMG submission 150866) | Forest soil microbial communities from Barre Woods Harvard Forest LTER site, Petersham, Massachusetts, United States - Inc-BW-H-32-M | ecosystem: Environmental > Terrestrial > Soil >... | reverse complement strand
TCGTCGCCTCCTTTGAGCCAAAATATGGCTCTGTGAAGAGGCGAACTCAAAGGCCTGCTATGTCATCTGAACAGGGACACAATTTCGTTCAGCACCACACCCCATTTAGTTACTGGTCGGCCAGCAGGTGCGAGACTGCCACAATAGTAGCCTTGCCAATGCAAATCGTCCAGTTGGCGCAATTACGGTCCAGAATTGAAGGGGTGTGCTTCCGGATTGTACTCCCGGCCTGCTGCATCTCGGTTTTCCCCTATTGGGTGCCAATAGTAGCTTGAGCTGGCTGAGAAAAGTGGGGAGTGGGGACCTCAATCTGCTCTTTGAAGCAAAGGCCAAGTAAGCTTGTTTATAAACTAGTATAATTAGGTTTAAGCATGGTTGGCTGCATTTGCGGCAAGGCATAGTGCGGTTGCTTGGGAAGCAACCACTCTGAGGGGCCCAGGCAACAGCTAGGATCTTTGGCAGCTCGACCTCCCGTGTGACAGGCGGGAGGTCAGTGTCGCAATTGACGGCTTTCTATACGCCTGAGCGCCCCCAAATGCTCAAAGTTCCATAATGCGAGATCTCCACAATTTGTTAACATCTTTGCTAGCCGCACCTTTACCTTATATTATAGCATTTAGAGATGCCTCCTAAAGCCGTTGAAACCGAGATCCTGACCGAGCCCGCTCGGCCACTGACTGTCCCTGCGCCGAAAGGCCGCGGGGTATGGGTCGTGGTGGGGGCGATGCTGCTGGTCACCTGCGTGTGGGCTTGGCTCCGCGTAGGCAGGACCGAGCTGGGGCCCTTGCAGGGGCCCAGCACCGGGTGGGTGGCGGCCAAGGACAAGCAGGCGCTGGCGGACTACCTGGAGCGCAACGTGCGCACCGTAGGCTTTGGCGTGACCATTGGGACCGTGGCCAAGAAGCAGAATTACTGGGGCATGGCGCGGGGCAAGGGCATCAACATTGACACCGTGATCGGCTTCAACCCGGACATGGAGCACGTGGAGGCCTATGTGGGCCGGGCCGTGCTGCTGCCGAACCAGGTGGGGACTTTACATCAGGTTATGCCGGGCGACACCGTCGGGTCGGTGGAGAAGGATTACGGCGTGGCTTCGGGCACCCTGCGCGCGGCCAACCGGGTCGGCTGGATGGGGCTGCGGCCGGGCGAGGTGGTGTTCCTGCCGGGGGCGCGGCCGCGGCAGTTCACGCCGGCCATGCAGGCGCTGTGGCAGGGACGGGACTTTTTCCGGTCGCCGCTGGCCGGCCACTTCACGTCCTTTGTGGGCGTGCGCGTGGACCCCTTCACCGGCGAGAAGAAGCACCACAACGGCGTGGACATACGCGCGCCCTTCAACGCGCTGGTGGCGGCGGCCGCGGACGGCACGGTCAGCTTGGCCGGGTGGAACGGCGGCTTCGGCAAGTGCGTGATCGTGGACCACGCCTCCGGCTACCGCACGCTGTACGGGCACTTGAACGCCATCCTGGTGAAGCCGGGGCAGCACGTGAGCCAGTACCAGTACGTCGGACGGGTGGGCATGACCGGCCGCACCACCGGGCCGCACCTGCACTTCACGATATGGAAGAACGGCAAGCTCCAGAACCCGTTGAAATACCTGTGGTAGAGGGGTAGCCCATGCGCGTAGCCGTCGCCTATCCTCCCGTGACCAAGGACGGCCAGTTCCCCCTGCTGTCCCAGAACCGCCATCTCAAGTTCAGCCACAGTTTGGAAGTCCGCATCTTTCCGCTCATCCCGGCCCACGCCGCAACAAATCTTAAAGTAGCCGGCCACCAGGTGCTGTGGCTGGACGGCATCAATGAACGCATGACCATGGACCAGTTCCACCGGGCCTTGGCCGACTTCAAGCCCGAGCTGCTGATCATGGAAAGCAAGGCCCCGGTGATACGCACCCACTGGGCCTACATCGCCGAGGCCAAGCGCCTGTTCCCGCAGATGCGCATCGCCCTGGTGGGCGACCATGTGAGCTACTTCCCGGAAGAGAGCCTGCAGAACAGCCAGGTGGACTTTGTGTTCACCGGCGGCGACTACGACGTGATCGCGCGGGACATGGCCGCGCACCTGGAAGGCAAGGGGCCCAAGCCCGCCGGCGTGTGGTGGCGCGGCGAGGACGGCAGCATCCAGAACTCCGGCCACCACGTGCTGTCGGACAACCTGGACGAACTGCCCTTCATCGACCGCGAGCTCACCCGCTGGCTCAGCTACGGCGAGGCCTACCTGCTGCCGCGCATCGCCTACATGCTCACCGGCCGCGGCTGCGGCCTGGAGAACGGGCGCACCTCCACCTGCACCTTCTGCATCTGGCAGCACGCCCTGTGGGACCGCACGGCCCGGCTGCGCAGCCCGGCCAATGTGGTGGCCGAGATCGAACAGCTGGTGGCGCTGGGCGCGCGGGAGGTCTTCGACGACAACGAGACCGGGCCCATCTACGACCGCGCCTGGATGAAGGAATTCCACCGGCTGATGGACGAGAAAGGCTTGATCGGCAAGATCGCCCTGAGCGTGAACGCCCGCGGCGACCTGGTGGACGCCGAGCTGGCGGCGCTGATGAAGGCGACCGGGTTCAGGCTGCTGAAGATCGGCATCGAGGCCGGGGACGACGAAAGCCTGCGCCAGCTGGCCAAGCTGGAGGGCGTGGAGAAGATCAAGGCCGGCATCCGCCACACCCGCGACAACGGCATGGTGACCCTGCTGACCACCATGGTGGGCTATCCCTGGCAGGATGAAGCCGGCGTGGCCCGCACCTACCAGGTGGCCAAGGAGATGCTGCTCTACAAGCCCAAGTTCGGCGACTGCCTGCAGGCCTCCGTGGTGGTGCCCTACCCGGGGTCTCCTCTTTGGACCGCGGCCGTGAACAAGGGTTGGTTCCTCATCGACCCCAAGGACTACGACAGCTACGACATGAGCCAGCCGCTGATGAAGAGCCAGTACGACAACGAGGCCTGGGTCAAGCGGCTGTGGCGCCTGCACCTGCGGCCCAGCTTCGTGCTGCGGAGCCTGCTGACCCTGCGCAACCGCGACCAGCTGGACCTGGCCTGGCGCGGCGTGCTCAGCCTGGCCGGGCACATCAGCGACTACAAGCCGGGCCAGGGAAGCGCGTCCATGCACGCCGGCCGGCTGAACAACTGGCGCGACCGCTTCAGCCCCAAGCGCCACGCCCGTCTGTCCGAAACCAAGGAAACACCCGTTGAAAGCGTCCACTAGGAGCATCCATGGCCATCGTTGAAGAGAGCGAATTCAAGGGCAACCCCATGATCGTGCTGCGCCGCACGGCCGAAGACCGCTTTCCGTTCCAGTTTGGCCTGAGCAAGGCCAAGCTGGTGCTGGAGAGCGTGGAGGAGATCAAGGCCTGGGTGGCCAAGCAGGAGGCCAGCAAGCCCAAGGCCGCGGCCGCCGAATAGATGAAGATCCTGCTGGTGAACCCTCCCCGCGTGGCCGGCTTCGCCGTGGTGCGCGAGGAGCGTTTCGAGCACAAGGACATCGGCAGCGTGTACCCGCCGCTGTCGCTGCTGTACTGCGGCGCGGTGGCGGAAAAGGCCGGGCACGAGGTGCGGCTGCTGGACGCCAACGGCCGCGACCTGCCCCTGGCCGCGGTGCTGGCCGAGCTGGACGCCTTCAAGCCGGACCTGGTGCTGATACGCCTGGGCTTCGACACCCAGGAGCCGGACAGCCTGGTGCTGAAGGCGGCCAAGGAGCGCGGGGCGCTCACCTTCGCCCGCTGCAAGATCGTGGCCGACGTGCCGTGGCTGGTGGAACAGGTGATGCGCGAGCATCCCTACATCGACGGCTACTTTTTGGACGAACCCGAGTGCCTGCTGCCCGCGGCCTTGGCTGTGTTGTCCCAGGGCAAGGGCCTGGCCGCGCTCAAGGATGTGGAAGGCCTGATCCTGAACCTGGACGGCGCCCAGGTGCGCTCGCTTGAGGCGGGGAAGCTGCCCATGCCCGATGAGCTGCCTTTCCCGGCTTACCACCTTTTGCCCGACCTGCAGCCCTACCACACCGGCGTGATGGCCCCGCCCTTCACCGTGGTGCAGACCAGCCGCGGCTGCCCCTACACCTGCAGCTTCTGCAGCTTCGGCAAGCTGCCCTGGCGCACCCGCAAGATCGAGGAAGTGCTGCGCGAGCTGGTCTGGCTGAAGGAAACCTATCAGGTGCAGCGCATCCTCTTCTTCGACGACGTGCTCACCCTGGACCAGAAGCGCACCGAGAAGCTCATGCAGGGGATGATCGATGCCAAGCTGGACATGGAGTGGGTCTGCTGCACCCGCGCCAACAACGTGAGCCTGCCCCTGCTGCAGCTGATGAAGCAGGCCGGCTGCAAGGAGATCGCCTTCGGCATTGAAAGCGGCTCGGACCAGGTGCTGGCCGACACCACCAAGGGCGTGAGCAAGGACCAGATACGCCAGGCCGCCAAGTGGTGCCACCAGGTGGGCATCCTGTTCTACGGCCTGGCCATCATCGGCCTGCCCGGCGAGAACGAGCAGAGCGTGCAGGACACCATCGACTTCATCAACGAGATCGAGCCCTTCTACACCCAGTTCGGCTTCTGCACGCCCTTCCCCAACACCGACACCTACGACTGGTTCAAGAGCCGCGGCTATCTCAAGACCGAGGACTGGAGCCAGTATTTTCCCCTGGGCGAGCGGCCCATCGTCAGAACTGAAAGCCTGGACGAGGCCGCCCTGGTGCGGCTGCGGCGCAAGCTCTACTGGTCCGTGCTGCTGAAGCCGGGCAAGCTGCTGCGGGCCGTGCGGCCCGGGGACTGGCGCTACAATTGGATGGGCCTGAAAAAGGTCGTCGGACGCGTGGGCATGCTCGCCAAGGGCGGGCCGCTCCGGTAATTGAAACGTCTTCACTCCAGGCAAACCGCTTCATGGACTACACCCTTCCCCCGTCACCCCTGATCCAAGGCCTTTGCGTGCCCTTGGTGGCCGCCCTGGACGCCAAGGGCGGCCTGGACAACGCCAGCCAGGAAAAGCTGCTGGAAAGGGTCAGCCGGGGCGAGTCCGGCGCCGGGGCCCAGGCCGTGTTCAGCAACGGCAGCAGCGGGGAATGGCAGCGCCTGGATCCGGGCGCCCGGCGGCGCGTGGCCGAAACCATCCAGTATGGCCTGGCCGGCGGCCGCGGCCCGCGCCATTGGGCCGGGGCCAGCGACAGCACGGCCGGCGGGGTCCTGGCCGCGCTGGAGCACGCCCTGAAGATCGGCGCCCACGCGGCCGTGGTGGCGCCCCTGGCCGTGCAGGACGTGAAGGATCCGGTCTCGCTGTTCCACCGCCACGTCACCCCTTTGTACCAACGCCTGGGCAAGGGCCTGCCCATCCTGCTCTACGACAACCCCGAGGAGTACCGCCACGGCCGCCAGGACCGGCTGCGCACCAGCCAGGTGAAGCAGCTGGCCCGGCTGGACTACGTGTGCGGGGTGAAGGTGACCGCCGACGTCAAGACCGCGGGCCACTACCTGAAGGCCGCCCGGCACAGCAAGGCCCGCCACGAGTTCGGCGTCTATCTGGGCAAGGCCAACCAGGCCTTCCCGCTCTTTGTGCCGGCTTCAGGCATGCTGGGCAACCTGGGCGAGCGCTGGCGCCATTTCTGGGTGGGCTCGGAGCCGCCCCAGGGCATCGTGCCGGCCTCGGCCAACCTTTTCCCCAGCGCCTGGCGCGCCGCCTGGACCGCCTGCGTGGCCGGCGACCTGGAGCGGATGCGGGCCTATGAAGCGGCCCTGCAGAAGCTGCACCAGGCCTTCCGCTTCGGCGGGGTGAACAAGGTGGTGGCCTGCGTGAAGCTGGCCCTGGCCGAGGAGGGCGTGATCGCCACGCCCACGCTGGCCCCGGGCACGCCGGGCCTGAGCGCGGAGGAGCGCAGCCGCTGGCTGCTGGACTACGGCAACGCCAAGACCGAGCTGGGCCGTTTGAGCGGCACGGTGCCGCTGCCGCAAAAGCCCAGGGGCCCGGTGGTGGTCGCCTCCACCCGGCCGGCCCTGCTGGGCTTTGGCGCGGCCGTGCTGGACAGCATCACCCCGGTGGCCGGCCTGCTGGATAGGGACTCCAAGCAGAAGACCTTGGGCGCGTCCACGCGCCACGCCGGCGGCGTGGTGCTCAACCAGCTGGCCTGGGCGCGTGCCTTGGGCCTGAGCAGCGGCCTGGTGGGCGGGTCCGGCGCGGGCGAGGGCGCGGCCTTCCTGCGCGCCGAGGCCCAGCGCCTGGGCATTGAAACCGAGGGCTGGCGGCCCATGCCCGGCACGGACGCGGACCAGGCCCGCATCTTTGTCACGCCCAAGGGCCTGCGCGCCTGCTACCTGGAGCCCGGCGCCAGCGTGCTGCAGGGCGCCGAGCAGGCGGCCCTGCTGAAGCCGCGCCTGGCCGAGGCCAAGTGCCTGGTCACCGAGATCAGCCTGCTGCCCCTGCCCTCGGTGGAGGCGGCCCTGCGCGCGGCCCTGGCCGCGGGGCGGGAAAGCTTCCTGGACCTGGACGTGCCGCCCCGGCTGGCCGCGGGCGCGCAGGGCCTGGGCACGCCGGCCCAGCTGCGCCAGTGCCTGGGCCTGGCCACGCACGTGAAGGCCTCGGTGGAGTGCGCCAGGCAGCTGGCGCCCGGGGCATCGCTGGCCGGGCTGGCCAAGGCCATCCACAAGAAATTGGGCAAGACCGCGGGCCAGTGGGTCACGGTCACGGCCGGGGCCAGGGGCGCCTTTGGCTACGACGGCAAGAAGGCCTTCAAGCAGGCGGCCTTCAAGGCCGCGGCCGTGGACACCACGGGCTGCGGGGACGCCTTCCACGCCGGCCTGATCGTGGCGCGGACGGCCGGGCTGGACCTGGGCGCGGCCCTCAAGCTGGCCTGCGCCACCGGCGCGGTGGCGGCCGGGTCCCCGGGCGCGGTGCCGGGCGAGGGCGCGCGCGCGGCCGTGGCCAGGCTGCTGAAGCACCCGCTGCCCCTGCCCGAGCTGCCCATCACCCGCGAGGCGCCCGGCGACGCGGCCGAGCACATGCGCGTGTCCCTGGACGAGCTGCGCTCGCTGGCCCAGGGCTACCCCCTGGAGAGCCTGGGCGCGGCCAAGGACCTGGTGCTGGGCGCGGAAAAGGCCGGGCGCCGCCTGCACGTGACCGGGGTGGGCAAGTGCGAGTACGTGGCCGGCTTCGTGGCCAGCAGCTACAGCAGCACGGGCACGCCCAGCTTCTTTTTGCACGCCACCGAGGCGGCCCACGGCGCCAGCGGCCAGGTCAGCCCGGGCGACGTGTGCATCGCCATCAGCAACAGCGGCGAGACCGACGAGCTGAAGGCGGCCGTCTCCACGCTGAAGAAGAACGGCGCCAGGATCCTGGGCGTGAGCGGCCGGCCCAACAGCTGGCTGGCCCGCCACAGCGACGCCTTCCTGTGGGCCGGCGTGCGCAGGGAAGGCGACGCCCTGAACCTGGCCCCGCGCGCCAGCGTGATGGCGGAGCTGCTGGTGCTCAACGCCCTGGGTGTCGCGCTGCAGCACCACAAGGAATTCACGGCCGAGCAGTTCAAGGCCTACCATCCAGGGGGAAGCCTGGGGAGAACGGGGGAAGACTGATGTTCGGCAACATGGGGTGGGGGAAACGGGCCTGCGCAACGGGCCTGGCCGTGGGGCTTTGCGCCGGGGCTTGGGCCGCGAACCCGGACGGAAACGGGGTGATACACCTGGACGTGGGCGGGCAGAGCGGGTACCAGGGCGAGTCGGGCACCTATGTGCCACCGCCGTACACCCGGGTCTACCACGACTACAGCCAGGTGGAGAACGACAAGAGCTGGGGCCTGAGCGAGACCTTTGTGGTGAACGGGCGTTGGACCGCCGAGCTGGCCCTGTCCTACGAGGACCAGGTCCAGGACAACGGGCAGACCGACGTGACCACCTCGCACTACTACGACTTTGAGAACGAGACCCAGTCCCTGCATTGGACCGTCGGATCCCGGGTCTATCTGGCCGATATCTTCGGCCGCCAGTGGAACCCGGACACGGACCATCCCGAGGGCGCCCTGTTCTGGCCCGTGTTGTGGGCCAGGGCCTACTGGAACCAGGGCACGACCCACGCCACCTTGCTGGACAACGTGGGCTACGCCCTGGCGCCCACGCCCGCGGACCTGAGCCAGCAGTCCGCCTCGCTGGCCCTGGGCCTGGTGCTGCCCCTGAGCCAGGATCTGGCCGTCACCGCCAGCTACACCCGCAACGTCCTCAACCTGGCCCAGCGGAACACGGCCAGCGCCTCCAACCTGGGCAACAGCGACATCTTTGACGCGGGAGCCTCCTACCACCTCCTGTTCAGGGACCCGGATCCGGCTCAGGACTACTTTCCACGGATCGGCCGGCCCGGCCAGGCCCTGCTGAACGCGGACGTCTTCAGCACCCGGGCCGTGACCCAGGACGCCAACCTCTCGGCCGGGCTGAATCTCGGCGTGACAGTCCCGCTGGGCGGCCGCTACGCCGTGGCACTGGCCTGGCAATGGGCCCACCAGTACCAGCAGGCCTTTGACCGCTACCCGTATTTCAGCCCTGTGGTGCAGGGGCAGGACCCCCAGTTCCTGCACCTGACCCTGAGCTATTCCTTTGGCGACGCCGCCCGCGCCCAGTGGGCCAAGGCCGCTGACACGGCGCCAAGCGCGGCCCCGGCCGCCGCGCCGTCCGCAGACCCCGCCCCGGCCGCCACGCCGGCCGCCGGGCAGACCCAAACCAACGCCTCCGACCGAGGCGTTGGAAACACCCCCCCACCGGAGCCCACGATCCGATGATCACCGCCCCAGCCAGCACCAGCGCCCTCAGCGCCATCGTCCGCAGCGGCAAGCAGCGCGTGCGCGTCACCGTGTCCGCCGGCGCGGTCACGGACGTGGACCTGCTGCCCCTGGACGCCCCGGAACCGGAAGCCCCGGCCAAGCCAGAGGGCCCGGACAGCGCCCTGCTCAGCAAGGCCGCCACCCAGCTGCAAGCCTACCTGGCCGGTACCCGCCGCGACTTCACCGTGCCCGTCCGCCAGCCCGGCACCCTGTTCCAGGACCGCGTGTGGCGCGCCCTGCAGGACGTGCCCTACGGCCAGACCGTCACCTACGCCCAACTGGCCGCCAAAGCCGGCCACCCCAAAGCCGTCCGCGCCGTGGGTGGCGCTCTGAACAAGAACCGGGTGCCGATCTTGGTCCCCTGCCACCGGGTGCTGGCGAGTGAGGGCCTGGGTGGATTTGCATGCGGCAGGGAGTGGAAGATGGCGCTGCTGGGCATCGAAGGCGCGACGCTGCCGCTTGGATAGAGGCGCTACAAATAATGGGTGAGGTATGGATCTAAAAGAGCTCTCAAATTCGTTAAGGTCGTGGTTCAGCGAAAGAATGGCCAGTCCTTTTTTTGCGGCCTTGGTTATTTCATGGGTTTGCTTCAATTGGGCGCCACTTTATCTGCTTATTTTTGATTCAAAAAACGCACATTCCAATCTGAGCTATATCTATCTTTGTTGTTGGCGTGGATTTTTTTCCTTGGATGTCTACGCTTGCCGCCAACATATATTTCCACTTCTTACAGCCACATTTTGGGTACTAGTTTTCCCGCATTTTTCTCGATGGTTCTATGAATATTCAAGGTTCACGGACAATAAATTCAAACTCGTTACACTTAAATGGGACAATAGGACTCCAATTTCTATCGAAGAAAGAAATAGCCTAATACTTGAAATCTCTCGCGTCGAAAGTGTCGCAAAGGCGGAGCAGGATAGGCTTATTGCTGAAAATCAGAGGTTAAGGGAAGCCAATGCTTTGCTTCAAAATCGGCCGCAGGAATCGAAGATTCCGGAGCGAAATAGTCGATTAGATACAATTGAACGTGATGAAGTTTCTGACAGAAACCAAGTGAGTTCCGATGACAAGATCGCTTTGAGAATGAAGCTGAACAATCTTCAAAATGAGGTTGGTCGGGCTGGCGCGATTGTTCGCCAACCAAACGGTGGATATTTCACTCCGAATAAGCTTAAGGCATTAGAAAATAAATTTGCACCCAGAGATAAATTCATTTTGGGCCTTCTCCCTGTAGTTAGAGTCGATCAGAAGCAAGTCTCTTGTTCTGAAATTCCTGATATTGTCGACGATATATTTAACGACAAGTACGGGGATATTTTTGTCAGCGTTGTGCCAGAAAATATGAATGACGAAGGTAAGAGACTTCGTGCCAAGATATTGCGCCTTCTTGCTCTGACTAATAGTGCCATTCAGGCATTGTCCACTTGACCCCCCTCATCCTCGGCGCCTCCGGCCAGGTCGGCCAAGCGCTCATCCTGGAATGTGAGAAGCGCGGCTGGAAATGGCTGGGCAGCTGCCATGAGCATCCGATTGATCCGCGGCTGTTCAAGCTGGATTTGGCGGACTTGGACTCGGTGCGCGAGGCTGTGCGGAGCCGTAAGCCGGACGTGGTGTTCATGCCGTCGGGCTGGACCTGGGTGGATGGGTGCGAGGACGATCCTGGGCGGGCGGAACTGGTGAATGCGCTGGCGCCCGAGGCTGTGGCGCAGGAATGCGCCAGGCTGCATGCGGGCATGGTGTATTACGGGACCGACTATGTGTTCGGCGAGAACGGCGGGCCGTATTCGGAAAAGGATCCCACGTCGCCCATGGGCATTTACGGCCAGAGCAAATTGGACGGCGAGCAGCGGGTGCAGATGGCGCTGCCGGACGCGCTGATTTTGCGGACCAATGTGGTGTTCGGGCCTGAGCCGCAGGGGAAGAACTTCATCTATCAGCTGATCAAGTCCCTGCAGGCGGGCAAGGCCTTGCCTTTGCCTGTGGACCAGGTTTCTTCGCCCACCTACAACCGCGACCTGGCCCGGGCCAGCGTGGAACTGGTGGAGGGCCTGGAGCTGGGCATCTGGAACGTGGCTGGGCCTGAGATGATGGACCGGGCGGCGTTCGGCCAGCTGGCCGCGGCCGTGTTTGGGCTCGACGCGAATTTGATCCAGCCGGTGCCGACAGCCTCCTTGAAGCAGAGGGCCAAGCGGCCGCTGGGCGCGGGCCTTCGGATCGAGAAGCTGGTGCGGACCCTGGGCTGGAACCCGCTGGCGCCCCTGGAGGCCTTGCAGGCCATGAAGGCGGAGATGCAGAAGAACGGGCAGCTGGATTCCTTGCTGGGGGCGCGCTGATGGCCGGGGCGGCCAGGCGTGTGGCGGGGGGCGCGGCCTGGGCCATGCTGGGCCAAGTCGTGGCTCTGGGCCTGGGCTTGTGGTCGACCCGTTACCTGAAGAACGGGTTGGGCTTTGACGCTTTCGCCGTGCTGGTGCTCCTGGTGGGTGTGCAGGGCGGGGTGCTGGGCATGCTGGGCAACAGCATCAACACCGCCATCCTGGTGCTGCTGGCCGGGGACGAGATCGCGTTGGTCCAGCGCCGCAGCCGGGCCCTGGCGCTTTGGTCGGTGTCGGCCGCCGTGGCTTCCGTGCTTGTGGCCCTGGTCCTGGGCAGTGCCGGTGTGGGCGGCTTGTTCTGGAAAGATCCGGCCAGCCTGGCGCTTTGGCAGGCCATCCTGCCTTGGGCTGCCCTGGCCTGGGCCGGACAGCTGCTTTGCGCCGGGCTCTGGGCGGCCCAGCGGGCGCGGCTGCGCATGGCCCAGGCTGAGATGCAACAGGCCCTGGGCCAGGCCCTGGTGACCCTGTCCGGGCCCCTGGGGCTGATGCTGGGCGCCAGCTTGCCGTCCGTGGTCATGGCCCAGGCGCTCTGCTGGTCCGTGCTGCTGCTGGCCTCCTGGGGCTGGGAACGTTCCATGCCCGGGCGCCTGGACCTGCGGCCCCGCTTGGATCCCGAGGTCCTGGGCGAGGCCTGGCACATCGTGGCCTGGACCCTGCTGACCATCGCGGGTTCGGCCGTGTTCACCTACGGTGACCGTTTCTTCAGCCTGCAGGCCGGGCCGCGCGAACTGAGCGCCTATGGCATCGCCACCAGCCTGACCATCCGCATCCCCTCGGCCATGGGCATGATGGGGCCCCTGGCCCTGCCCATTTTGGCGGCGGCCCGGCGGGACCTGGCGCGGGCGGCCCAGCTGCAGCGGCTTTTCATCGGCATCAACCTGCTGGCCGCCACGGCCGCCTGCCTGCCCTTGGCCGCGGGCGGGGCCGGGCTGATCGGCGCCTGGGTGGGGCCGGACGTGCAGGCCTCAGCCGAGCATTGGATGCTGGTGCTCAGCCTGGCCTGCTTCTTTTTCTGCCTGTCCCAGGCCATGACCACGGCCCTGGTCGGCCTCGGCATGGTGCCGCAGACCGCGCTGATCGCCCTGCTGGGCGCGGGCGTGGGCGTGGGCTGCGGCTTCTACGCCAGCCAGCACGGCCAGCCGGGCTCGGCCTGGATGGCCCTGGGCGGACAGGCCACGGCCGCCATCCTGGGCGCCTGCCTGCTTGAGCGGCGGGTGCTGGGCCGCGGCGGCCTGGGCTGGCTGCTGACCCTGCTGCCGTTCTTGGCGGCGGCCGGGCTGGGCGCCTGGCTGCTGCGCTGGCTGGGCTTCCCGGGCTGGCTGGGGCCCGGGCTGATCGGCCACCTGGCCTGCTTTGCCCTGGCCGGCGGCGTGGTGCTGGGCCTGGGCCTGGCGGCCGAGGCCGGGCTGGCGCGCAAGGCTGGCCGTGAATCCCTGTGGGGGCATGTGCTGGCCTTGGCCGGCCGGGCCCCGAACGCGGCTTGAAGCCGGCCTTCTTCATCTACAGCGACGACTCGGGCGGGGAAGCCGACGCCTTCCGCGCCGTGTCCAGCCTGAGCGGCCCGGCCCGGGTGCTGCTGGCCCTGGAGCGCGAGCTGCGCAGGGTGCTGGCCCTGGAGCGCGTGGACGAACTAAAATGGTCCGCCCTGCGCACCCGCCCGGCCCGGCTGCGGGCGGCCCAGGCCTTCCTGGAGCTGGCCAGCGTGGGCCTGGCCGCCGGGGCCCTGCGCGTGGACCTGCTGCTGTGGCGGCCGGAACAGCAGGGCCAGGCCTACCAGGAACGCAACGACGCCGAGCGGCTGCGGCCCCTCTACTTTGAGGCCTGGTCGCGGGCCCGGGCGGCCTGGGGACCGGGCCGCTGGCGGGTGCACCCGGACCAGCGCACCGGCATGCGCTGGGAACAGTGGCCCAGCGGCCTGAAGAACTTGTGGCGCCGCGGCGGCGGCGGCCTGCGCCGCGTCACCGAAGCCAGCAGCGGCCGCAGCGCCTGCGTGCAGCTGGCCGACCTGCTGGCCGGCCTGGCGCGCCTGGGCGCCGAGACCGGGCCCGCGTCCATGGCTGCGGCCGGGCTGCGCGCCCGCCACAACCGGGCCGGCCTGCTGGCCTACTTCCTGGATGGACTGGAACGCCGCGGCATGAACCCGCCGCGCGGCCCGGGCCTGCTGCCGGGCCGTCCGCCCCACCTTCACGTGCGCCTGCTGCGGCGCCTGCCCACCCAACCCTGATGATGCTGACCCACACCTTCCCCCGCCGCGCGTCCCTGGCCCTGGCGCTCTTGTTCCTGGCCGCCTTTGGCCTGTACCTAGCCGGCCTGTCCCCGGCCTGGCACCCGGACGATTCCGCCGAGACCATCACCGCGGGCGCGACCCTGGGCCTGCAGCATCCGCCCGGCTACCCCCTGCATTCGCTGCTGGGCCGCTGCGCCGTGCTGCTGGGCCCCGGGCCCATGACCTTCAACATCAACGCCCTGGCCGCGTTCATGGCGGCCTTGTCCGTGGCCCTGGCCGCGGCCCTGCTCTTCACCGTGGGCCGCGACGTGGCGCCGGAAGCCGCGGAAGGGCCCTTGGCCGGCCTGGCCCTGGGCGGGGCCGCGCTGATCGCCGTGACCCAGACCCTGTGGTTCCAGGCCGGCATTGCCAAGGGCGGGGTCTACACCCTGAACCTGGCCCTGACCCTGGGCGCGCTGCTGGCCGTGCTGCGGGTGCGCCGCTGCGGGCTGGACGGGCCGCTGGAGCTGCTGTGCGGGCCGGGCTCCCTGGGCTGCGCCGCGCCGCGGGCCGTGGGCTTGGCCGGGCTCTGCCTGGGCCTGGGCTTCGCCGACCATTGGACCAGCCAGGTGGTGCTGCTGCCGGGCTTCGCCTGGCTGCTGGCCGAACCCCGCTGGCGCCGCGGCGCCTGGCCCAGCTTCAGGCAGGCGGGGCGGCTGAGCCTGGTGGCCGGCCTGCCCGCCTTGGCGGGCTTGGCGCTCTACCTTTACCTGCCCTTGCGCGGCGGCCAGGGCCCGCTGCTGGTCTGGGGCGACGCCAGCACCTGGTCCGGCTTCCTGTGGATGTTCACCCGCGGCCAGTACGCCGGGGTGGAGGCGCACAAGACCCTGCAAAGCTGGCTGGACCTGATGGCCTACATCGGCGGGGACCTGGTGCACGATTGGACCTGGGCTGGGCTGCTGGCCTGCGCGCTTGGATGGGCCCTGCTGGCCTGGCGGCGCTGGAGCCTGGCCTTGGGGCTGCTGTCCATCCCCGTGCTGCTGGCCCTGGCCGTGGCCGCCAAGGCCAACCCGCCCACGGACTCCTATTTCATCGTGGATCCCTACCTGGTGCCCCTGCAGGTGGGCCTGGGCCTGGGCCTGGCCGGCTGGGCCGCGCTGCTGCCGGGCCGGGCCTGGCTGGGCCTGCTGTGCTTCGCCGGCGCCCTGGACCTGGGGCGGCACCAGTGGAGCCTGGCCGAGCACCGCTGGGACACCCTGGGCTACGACTACACCAACAACCTGCTGCTGGGCGCGCCCAAGGACGCCCTGCTCTTTTGCGAGGGCGACAGCAACACGGCCGGGCCCTTTGTGCCGCACCTGGCCCAGGGCAAGCGCGAGGACCTGGCCGTGATGGCCACGGTGCTGCTGGATTACCCCTGGTACCAGGCCAGCCTGAAGAAACAGGACCCGCGCCTGCGGCTGCCGCCCCAGCCCATGACCCCGCCCGGGGACATGGCCTGGATGGGCAAGGCCAACGCGCCCCGGCCCGTAGCCTGGACCAACAGCTACACCAAGGGCTGGGTGGACGAGAACCACCTGCTGCACCGGGGCCTGCTGCTGCTGGCCAGCCCGCGGGCCAAGCCCTGGGACGCGGCCAGCCTGCGGGCCAACGACATCTTCCCGGCCTACGCCCTGCGCGGGCTCTTCGCGCCCTCGGCCCGGGTGATGGACCCCTTGAGCGCCCGGCTGGTGCGCGACAACTATGTGGAGGCCCAGGCGCGGCTGGCCCAGGCCTGGCTGGACCTGAAGCAATGGGCGGCCGCCCGGGCCCTGTTCCGGCGCCTGGGCGTGTGGCGGCCGGGCTGGGCCGCGCCCTGGGTGCAGGCCGGCAACGCCGCCTACTGGGGCCAGGACTGGGCCGGCGCCCAGGCCGACTGGCAGCGGGCCGTGGACGAGGATCCAGCCTCGGCCGAGGGATGGTCCGACCTGGGCTTGCTGGCCCTGCAAAAGGGCCATGCCGACGACGCCGCCAACCTGGCCCGCAAGGCCCTGGGCCTGAACCCCGGCCTGGCCAGCGCCCAGCAGCTGCTGCAGCAGGCCCTGGCGCGGGGCGTGGGCCAGGCGCCGGGCCAGCCCGCCGCCGCCGGCACCCAGGCCGCACTGAAGGGCGACCAATTGGGCAAGGATGGGCAGTGGGCCCAGGCCTTGGCCGCCTATGACCAGGCCCTGCGCCTGGGCTTTGACAACGCCGTGCTGGAACGCAACCGCGGGGTCATGCTGGGCCAGCTGAACCGCCCGGCCGAGGCGGCCCAGGCCCTGGCCAAGGCCGTGGCCGCGCAGCCCAAGAGCGCGGACCTGCGCAAGCTCTACGGCCTTTTCCTCTTCAACAGCGGCAGGCACGCCGAGGGCCGCGCCCAGCTGGAGGAGGGCGCCCGCCTGGCGCCCAACGACGCCGAGATCCAGCGGCTGCTGAACCAGGTCAAGGCCGCGCCGTGAGCCGGACCTTTCTGCAGCTGGAGCGCGCCTGCCTGGCCCTGGGCGCGGCGGACCAGGTCCGGTGGCGCCAGGCCCTGGAGCGGCTGGCCGGGCGGGTGCCCCAGGACGGGCCCAGGCCCAGGGTCTATGTGGAGGTCTGGCCCACGCCGCCGACCGCGGCCACCGGCTGCGTGCCCGAGCTGCTCAGCTGGATCGGGGCCGACCCCTTCCTGGTGCCGCCCGCCAGCCAGAGCGCGGAAGTGAGCTGGGAGGAGCTGCTGGAGTTCGACCCCCAGCTGGTGGCCTACGCCGTGCGCGGGCGGGGAACGGACTACGCGCCCGAAGCGTTCCTGAAGGTGGAGGGCTGGGACCGCAGCGAGGCGGCCCTCCAGGGCCGGGTCTTCAGCCTGGCCCCGGCGCCGGAAGGCGGGCTGGGCCTGCTGGACTGGGCCGCCGGGATGCAGGCGTTGATCGGTGAAGGATTTTGGGGCTGGCCGCGCGCGCAGGCAGAGGGCCTGCGGCGTTTGGGCGGGCCCACGCAAGGAGACAGGCCATGACAAAAGCGTTCTTTTGGGGCGTGGGTTTGACCGTGCTGGCGGCCGCGCTGGGCGGCTACGTCTTCATCATCACCGGCAGCATGCCCGCCAACGCGGACAGCCCGCCGCCGGCCGTGGAGCGCTGGATGGCCCACACCTCGCTGCGCGCCAGCCTGCAGCGGGAGGCGCCCCAGGGCCCCAACCCGCAGGCCTTCACGGACGAGAACCTGACGGCCGGGATCAAGCTCTACGCGGCCAATTGCCTGGTCTGCCACGGCGCCGCCGACGGCAAGGCCTCGAAGATCGCCCGGGGCCTGTACCAGCAGGCGCCCCAGGTGGCCGCGGACGGGGTGGAGGACGACCCGGAAGGCGTGACCTATTGGAAGGTCCGCCACGGCATCCGCATGACCGGCATGCCCTCCTTCAGCAAGACCCTCAGCGACACCCAGATCTGGCAGCTGGCCCTCTTCCTCAAGCACATGGACGCGCTGACCCCGGCCGCGGCCAAGGAATGGAAGGCCGTGCCCAGCGCGGCGCCGGCGCAGTAGGGCCGCGACGACGGACAAAAAAAGGGCCCGCCATCACGGCGGGCCCTTTTTTTTCAGTGGGGTGAGGATTCCTACGCCAGCGGGGCCAGGCCCACTTGGCTGTCGCAGTACTGCTCCAGCTTGGCCAGGGCCACCTTGTCGGCCTGGAACTGGCAGGGCTTTTCCTTGCGGTCCTCGAAGAACTTGCCGCTGACGCCCTGCAGGGCCGGGTCGCTGGCCAGCCACAGGGCCGTGTCCGCGCCCTTGGCCGGGCTCTTGCCCATGATCGGCACCACCAGGCTGAAGACCAGCTTGAGGGGCCCATGGATGTTGCGGTTCAGGTTGGTCTTCACCAGGCCCGGGCTCAGGGCGTTGGCCGTGGTGCCGCGGCCCGCCAGGCGGGCGGCCAGGCTCCAGGTGAGCATGCGGTTGGCCTGCTTGCTCTGGCTGTAGCTCTTGAAGCCGTCAAAGGGCTTGTTCTTGTATTCCGGGTCGGCCAGGTCCAGGCCGCCGGCCACGGTCGAGCTCAGGTTGACGATGCGCCCGGCCCCGCTGGCCTGCAGGGACGGCAGCAGCAAGCGGGTCAGCAGGTGCGGGCCCAGCACGTTGGTGGCCCAGATCAGCTCGAAACCGTCGGCGCTGCGCTCGGCCTTCTGGCTCCAGCCGCCGGCGTTGTTCACCAGGATGTCCAGGCGCGGATGCGCGCCCGCCGCGCGCTCGGCGAAGGCCCGCACCGAGGCCAGGCTGGCCAGGTCCAGCGCGTCCACGGACAGCGCGGCCTGGGGCAGGCCGGCTCGGATGGACTCCGCTGCGGCCTGGCCCCGGCCCAGGTCTCGGCAGGCCAGGACCACCGCGGCCCCGCGGGCGGCCAGGCCGCGGGCGATCTCCAGTCCCAGGCCCGAGGAAGCGCCCGTCACCACCGCGGTCTTGCCGTTCAACTGCGTGCTGCTTGCCCCGTCCATGCAGCCTCCCAACGACCCTGAGCCCACCCCAGAGTTTGATCCAGGGCAAGATAACGGCCTTCTGTAGTTTTTACAAGAGCTGTCAATTTTGATAGTATGGACCCATGCTCCTCAACGGAAAACTTCTCACGGTCCGGCTCAAGGACAAGGATTTCCACTGCGCCTTGGACGTGACCATGGCCTTTGTGGGCGGCAAGTGGAAGGCCGTGCTGCTGTGGTACCTGCGGCCCGGGCCGCAGCGTTTCAGCGCGCTCAAGCGGCAGATGCCCGAGATCACCGAAAAGATGCTGTCGCTGCAGCTGAAGGCCCTGGAAAAGGACGGCCTGGTGCTGCGCAAGGTCTACGCCGAGGTGCCGCCGCGGGTGGAGTACCGCCTGAGCGCGGAAGGGCGCTCCCTGGAGGCCTGTTTAAAGGCCTTGGCGGCCTGGGGGCGGCGCAAGAGCCAGCGGGACGGCCAATTCACCCTGGATGGAAAGGCCTGGGTGAAAAGCGGCGCCAAAAAAGGAAAAGGCTGATTTGCGTCATACGCCCCTGGGGCGGTTTTGCGTTAAGGTTGCTTCAGATGGACGGCGAGGCTTTAAGCACCAACTTGCCCCGGCCGTGGATCCGACGCTTGGCTTCGGATCCTGAACAGGGAGCTAAAGCGGCTGGAGCCCCGTCTGAATTTTAAGGACCAGGACCACCGCCAGTGGCCGGTCCTTTTTTTATTGGCGCAGGCTTCCCCCGGCCCGGGAGCCTGCGCCCGACGACGGAGCCCCCATGAGCAAGCTCGACGCCCAGTTGCACCCTGAATCCCTCGCCGTCCACGGCGGCCAGGAGCCCGACCCCGCCACGGGCTCCCGGGCCGTGCCCATCTACCAGACCGCCAGCTACAATTTCCGCGACACCGACCATGCCGCGGCCCTCTTCGGCCTAAGCGAAGCCGGCAACATCTACACCCGCCTGATGAACCCCACCACCGACGTGCTGGAGAAGCGCGTGGCGGCCCTGGAGCGCGGGGTGGGCGCCCTGGCCGTGGCCTCGGGCTCCTCGGCCATCGCCCTGGCCATCCTCAACCTGGCCCAGGCCGGGGACGAGATCGTGTCCGCGGCCGGCCTTTACGGCGGCACCTACAACCTCTTCCACTACACCTTCGCCCGCTTCGGCATCAAGGTCGTCTTCGTCCCCAGCAACGACCTGGCCGCCTTCAGGGCCGCCATCACGCCCCGGACCAAGGCCGTCTACGCCGAAAGCATCGGCAACCCCAGCCTGGACGTGGCCGACTTGGAAGGCCTGGCCCGGGTGGCCCACCAGGCCGGCCTGCCCCTCATCGTCGACAACACGGTCTCTCCCTATACATTGCGGCCCATCGACTTTGGCGCGGACATCGTGGTCTATTCCGCCACCAAGTTCCTGGGCGGCCACGGCACCAGCCTGGGCGGCCTGATCGTGGACAGCGGAAAGTTCACCTGGAAGGCGGACAAGCACCCGCTGATCGCCGGGCCCGAGGCCAGCTACCACGGCCTGGACTTTGTGGAGGCCCTCAAGCCCCAGGGCAACCTGGCCTACATCGTCAAGGCGCGGGTGACCCTGCTCCGCGACCTGGGCCCGGCCCTGTCGCCCTTCAACGCCTTCCTGCTGCTGCAGGGCATCGAGACCCTGCATCTGCGCCTGCCGCGCCATGCGGAGAACGCCCTGGCCGTGGCGCTTTGGCTGGAGCAGCAGCCCAAGGTGGCCTGGGTCAACTACCCGGGCCTGCCCATGAGCCCGCACAAGGCCAACGCGGACAGGTACCTGAGGCACGGGGCCGGCGCCATCCTGGGCTTCGGGATCCAGGGCGGGCTGGAGGCCGGCAAGAAGTTCATCAACGCCCTGCGGCTGGTCAGCCACCTGGCCAACGTGGGCGACGCCAAGAGCCTGGCCATCCATCCCGCCAGCACCACCCACCAGCAGCTGAGCGCGACGGAGCAGGAGGCCGCGGGGGTGACCCAGGATTTCATCCGCCTGAGCATCGGCATCGAGCATGTGGCCGACATCCTGGCGGACCTGGAACAAGCCCTGGCCCAGGCCTAGGGGACAGCATGGGCGGGCCGGACCTTTTCAGTTTCAACGGGCTGACCCTGGAAAACGGGGCCTTTCTGGGCCCCGTGACCCTGGCCTACGAAACCTGGGGCACGCTCAACGCCGCGGCCGACAACGCGGTGCTGGTGCTGCATGCCCTCACCGGGGATTCTCACGCCACCAGCGCCGGGGCGCCGGGCGTGGAGCGCGGCTGGTGGGAGGACCTGATCGGGCCGGGCCGGCCCATCGACACCGGCCGCTGCTTCGTGGTCTGCAGCAACGCCCTGGGCGGCTGCAAGGGGAGCACCGGCCCGGCCACGTTGAATCCGGCCACGGGCAAGGCCTGGGGCCTGGGCCTGCCCTTCATCAGCATCGACGACATGGTGGAGGCCCAGGCCCGCCTGCTGGACCACCTTGGGGTGGGGCGCCTGGCCTGCGTCATCGGCGGCAGCATGGGCGGCATGCAGGCCCTGGCCTGGCTGCGGCGCCATCCGGAGCGCCTGGAGCGGGCCGTGGTGCTGGCCACGGCGGCCCGCCATTCACCGCAGCAGATCGCCTTCCAGGAGGTGGGCCGCCAGGCCGTGATGGCCGACCCGGACTGGGCCG
>Ga0210401_10002467_pt1 | contig 20490 bp, 23 predicted proteins | sample IncBWH32MmetaG_FD_150866 | JGI IMG/M metagenome (GOLD analysis project Ga0210401, IMG submission 150866) | Forest soil microbial communities from Barre Woods Harvard Forest LTER site, Petersham, Massachusetts, United States - Inc-BW-H-32-M | ecosystem: Environmental > Terrestrial > Soil >... | reverse complement strand
GATTGACACTGGAAATCGCGGCTTGGTCGGTTGCCTCCGCAAGGCGTGACGCGGCCATTGTGCGGGAATGGATGCCGAACACTACGACCACGGCGAGCGCCAACGCCGCCGCAGCGAGAAATAAAAGGACACCCCGCGGAAACCTCTTCTTCGAAAACTTCTCATCGGTCGGATCGGCCACACTTACTTCCGTGATTTTCGTCTCCCCTACTGTCATTGGGTTCGTCTCCTCCGATTAGTTGCCCGTCTCATTAAGCATGGATTGGTTGTCCTTCCTCTTCGGTCGATACGCTTGGATCGCTTTCCGAGTGCCTTCGGTGCAGGAGGCTGAAAACCGAAGGAACAAATACCAATGTGGCAACGGTGGCACACAGCAGGCCGCCGATTACGGCGCGGCCGAGAGGGGCATTCTGCTCGCCTCCGTCGCCCAGACCCAGCGCCATGGGGATCATGCCGATGATCATTGCCAGGGCGGTCATGATGACCGGCCGAAACCGTGTGTATCCCGCCTCAATCGCGGCTTCTATCGGATCTCTGTGATGAAGGAGCTGTTCTTTCGCGAAAGAAACCACCAGGATGCTGTTGGCAGTCGCAACTCCCATACACATGATCGCGCCCATCAATGCCGGGACGCTCAGGGTGGTGTGGGTGATGAATAGAAACAGGACAATGCCGGCCAGGGCAGCCGGAAGCGCCGTGATAATAATGAAGGGATCCAGCCACGACTGGAAATTCACCACGATCAACAGGTAGACCAGCACAATCGAGAATCCCAAGCCGGCCAAAAGACCCACGTATGAGCTCCGCATCGTCTGGATCTGACCGCGAATCGTGACAAAACTTCCACGCGGCAAGGACTTGCGGTTCGCTTCCACTATGCGGTCGATGTCCCGTGCGGCCGATCCCAAGTCGCGTTCCTGAACAGCACCGTAAATTTCGACAATGCGGCGAATGTTGTAGTGGCTGATCGCCTCCATTTCGGTGGAGCGCGTGACGGAAGCCACATCCGCCAGAATTCCCGGGCGGGATGTGTCGGTCGCGGTGATGGGCGTGTTCGCCAGATCCTGCAGCGATCGGACTTTGTATTGCGGCGTTTGAGCAACGAGGTTGTAGTTCACACCATTCTTCCAGTTGAGGAAGAACATGGGGGTTATCTGAAAACTTCCGCTCAAGGAATTCAGAACGCTGGTGACCACGCTCCGCTCGTTCAGCCCGCCCTGCCCGGCTTTCGTGCGATCGACGTTAATGTCATAGGTCGGATAGTCGAACTGCTGTTGTATCCGTAGATCGGTGAGGCCGGGAACGCGCCGCAGGTCTGCCAGCGTCCGCTCCGCCACTTTGCGATTCCCGTCGATGTCAGCCCCGTCGATCTGAATGTCAATCGGGGCCGGCAGCCCAAAATTTAATACCTGAGTGACCATGTCGGCGGGCAAGAAGTAGAACGTAACCCCAGGAAAATCTCGCGGCAGAGTCTTGCGAAGGTCTCGAACATAGTCGGGGGTAGGGTGGTGCTTCTCCTTCAGCGACACCATGATGTCCGCGTCTGCGGCGCCAATGAGGCCGGAAGTGCTGTGCATGTAGTTAATCGCGCTATAAGGCAGCCCGATGTTGTCGAGGATGTTGTCGACTTCGGATGAGGGGATCTGATGGCGGATATAGGCCTCGATCAGGTCACAGATTCGCGCCGTTTCCTCAATGCGGGTTCCGCTCTTGGCTCGAATATGCAAAATGAACTGCCCGTTATCGCTGCCCGGGAAGAAGTTCTGACCAAGCCAGGGCACGAGCAGAAACACCGAGAGGCAGACGAGCAAGAAGGCGGGAATGAAAACCGCTCGACGATGCACCGCCGTGGTGAGCAAGAGTTGGTAAGACAGCCGCAGTCGCTGGAAGGCCCTCTCAAAACCAGCCTGGAACCGCGAAAGGACATTCCGGCGCCCAACATGGTGCTCGCCGGACTTCAGCAGATACAGGGCCATGGTTGGAACGATGGTTCGGGAGAAAAAATACGAGGCCAGCATGGCGAAGACGACGGCTTCAGCAAGCGGCACAAAGAGAAATTTCGAGACGCCAGCGAGAAAAAACATGGGCAAGAACACAATGCAGATGCAGAGCGTCGAAACAAAGGCGGGGACCGCGATCTGCGACGCGCCATCGAGAATGGCCCGCTTGATCTGCTTGCCTTGGGCAAGATTTCGCTCGATATTCTCAATCTCCACCGTGGCGTCGTCCACCAGAATGCCGACGGCAAGGGCGAAGCCCCCGAGGGTCATGATGTTGATCGTTTGCCCAAGAGCGCTCAGAATGATTACCGATGTCAGGATCGACAAGGGAATGGAGACGGCGATGATCAAAGTACTGCGCCAGCTGCCGAGAAAAAGCAGGATCATCAATGCGGTGAGACAGGCGGCAATCAAAGCCTCACGGATCACTCCGCCGATCGCGGCTTTGACAAAGATCGACTGATCGGCCAGCGGCTGAATCTTTAGCTCAGGCGGAAGGGTCTGGGCAATACGAGGCAACAGATCGCGAGTTCCCTGTACCACGCTGATCGTCGACGCCGTACCTGCTTTCAGAATGCTCAGTAGAACTCCTCGATGTCCGTCTTGCCGCACGATGTTGGTCTGGGGGGCAAAACCGTCACGAACATTGGCCACGTCCTGCACATAAACAGTGGAGTTTCCCACCTGCTTGATGGGCAACGTATTGAGTTCCGCGACCGTTCTGGGACTCGAATTCACCCGGACGTCATACTCGAACTCATCAATCTTGGCTGTGCCCCCGGGCAGTACGAGATTCTGATTGGTCAGGGCGTTCAGCACGTCTTGAGGGGAAAGTCCTTTGGCCTGCAGCAAATCAGGGTTCAGGTCAATCATCACCTGCCGCTGCTTGCCCCCATACGGGTACGGAACCACCGCTCCGGGGACCGGGACGAGCTGCGGCCGGATGAAGTTTTGCCCCATATCGTTCAATTGCTGCTCGGAGAGGCCTTTGCCGCTGAGTGCAAGCTGCAAAATCGGCACGCTGGAAGCGCTGTAATTGATGATCAGCGGAGGCAAAGCACCTGGGGGTAACTGCCGAAGGATCGTCTGGGAGACCGCGGTGACTTGGGCATTGGCCGTATCCAAGCTGGTGCCGGGCTGCAGAAAGATCTTAACCACTGCTTGACCGTTCACGGTGGTCGATTCAATGTGCTCGATATTGTCGACCGTTGTCGTCAGGATCCGCTCATAAACGCTCGTTAGTCGCCCTTCCAGCTCTTCCGGGTTCAAGCCTGTATACTGCCAAGCCACGGCAATGACCGGGATGTTGATGTTCGGAAAGATGTCGACCGGCGTCCGCAGGATTACAACCGGACTCAAGATCAGAATCAACAGCGCCAGAACAACGAAGGTATATGGGCGATCTAAAGCAATCCGAACGATCCACATTGCTTAAGCCTCCCGTTTGCAGCGTTCGCTCAGGTTCTCTAACAAACCCTTCGTGTAGACCCCCCGCACGACGAACTCGGCGCCATCCATCATCATTGCCATCAGTGCCTGTTCTCCTCGTTCATCGACCGAAGTCACATCGACCAGATTGACCACAGACCTGCGGGTACTGCGATCGTGTCTTTGCCTCCAGGATGCAGTGAGTTCGTTGACTACCTGTCCGGCGAGCCGCCCTTCCAGGATCCAAGTGTCTTGGTCCTGGGTGCTGCGGATTGCGATCCGAAGCATGCAGTTCTTAGCTTCGAGTTTCATAAGTCTCACTCCATAATGGGTTACTAGGCAGTCTTACTCGGACTTATCGAGTGCCCTTATAGCCAGTCAGCATCTAACCGCTACCCTGACACTTACATTGGTCAACAATTTGTCTTTTTCTCAATTTCTCAATGTTCAGCTCTGCCTCGCCTGGTATATGCGAGCCTGCTGCCAAAGTGTTTTGGCCTCTGCAATCAAACCCAAGCGGTTCAAGAACAAGGGAGATAGGAGTCGGCGAGGACTTGCGATGCCCGCACTGGTGCCAAGCCGCGCCAAAATCTGCCGATCGACATCTTAGCGTTCTTGGGCAGTTAGCTAAGTCAATGGTCGGGGGGAAGGGGCGTGCATGGGGCGGAAATCTGCGACCAAGGTGCGGCGGGAGGGAGGTTTGCTGGTCCTTAATTAACGTTTGATTTCGGTTGCAGCGTATCGAAGAAAGCTTTTAAATATTCTCCCGCTTGCTTGGAATCCCCAATTTCCGCATCCTGTACTGGAGCGTAGAGCGCTTCACCCCCAGTCGGGCGGCCGCGCCGTCAGGCCCCCCCACGGTCCAGTGCGTCTCCGCGAGAACGCCCAGTATCTGTTTGCGTTCGCTTTCATCAAATGCTCTCCGAGCGTTCCGGGCATCGGTCATTTGCACGCCGCCGGTCTTTTCATGATTGCCAATCGTATGGTTGCGGGGCTTCAGATCACCGATCGATACTTGAAGCACCGATCCTGTGGATACGATCACGGCGCGTTCAATCACGTTCTGCAGTTCGCGGATATTGCCTGGCCAGTGGTATTCGCACAACGCGGTCATGGTCGCCGCCGGAATCGAGTCAACGTTTTTCTTCATGCGCCGGGTAAAATGCTGTACAAAGTGTCGGACCAGTAGAGGAATGTCCTCTTTCCGGTCGCGCAGAGGGGGAAGGTGGATCGGAAATACATCCAGCCGGTAGAATAAATCGGAGCGGAATTTGCCGCTCTCCACCATTGCGCTCAGGTTGCTGTTCGTTGCCGCGATCAGACGCGCATCCGTTCTCAGGGTTCGCGAGCTTCCCAAGCGCTCGAACTCTCTCTCCTGCAGGACCCGAAGCAGTTTCGGTTGCAGGTCCAGCGGAATCTCACCGATCTCGTCCAGGAACACCGTTCCATGGTTCGCCAGCTCGAAACGCCCCACGCGTTGCCCGACGGCGCCGGTGAAGGCTCCCTTTTCGTGCCCAAACAGCTCGCTCTCCAGCAGCCCGGTCGGAATCGCTGCGCAATTGAGTTTGACGAAGGCTTGCGCGGAACGTTCGCTCAAATTGTGAATCGCGCGGGCAATCAACTCCTTTCCTGTCCCGGTCTCGCCGTAGATCAACACGGTCGAATCCGTTGTCGCTACGGTTTCCACCTGAGCCAGCACCCGCCGCAACGCGTCACTCTTACCAACAATTTGCTCAAACATCGAGGTTTCGTCAATCTCTTCGCGGAGCGCAACATTCTCCTGATAGAGCCGATCCTTCAGTTGCTGGATCTCCTCAAACGCCTTCTCCAAAGCGGCCCTTGATTGGATTTGATCGGTGACGTCGACATGCGTACCGACGAACTCATTGAGTTGCCCAGCCGCGTTGATGACGGGATGCCCGACGACATGAATGTGACGTACGGTTCCGTCCTCCAGTACGATCCGGTAGTCAATATTGAAATCGCTTCTTCGGACAATTGAGTCTTGGATCGTATCCATAGCCGAGTCGCGGTCTTCGGGGTGAATTCTACTCAGAAGAGTTTCAAAGGTCGGGCTCGGTCCCTCAGGATCTAAGCCAAAGATGAGGAAGCTCTCCCGGCTCCAATACAACTCGCCGGTTGAAATACAGCGTGCCCAGCTTCCGGTGTGGGTTAACCGCTGGCCTTCGGCCAAGTAAGCCTCGCTCCGGCGGAGTCTCTCTTCGGCCCGTTTACGCTCTGTGATGTCCCGATAGATCGCGTAGATCTCCCTCTCGTTGCCTTCGACTGACACCGGCGCGGCCACAAACGATACGGTCAGACGTTTTCCATCTTTCCGTCGCCGAATAGTCTCGGCATTCACCTTTTCGCCTCTCTTAAGCACTTCCCGCAATTTCTCACATTCGTCGCGCTGATCATCGGGCACAATTAGGGAGCTGATGTTCCGGCCGAGAGCCTCATCGACCGTATAACCAAAGAGGTTCGTGAATTCCTCATTGACCCTGAGGACTCGATTCTCGATGTCACGCAGGACAATCGCCTCGGGTGCCAGTGCGAACAGCCTCTCGAAGTGTGCTTTTTGCTTGCGCAGGCTTTCCTCGCTGCTTCGTTGCTCTTCATCTCGGAGAACACTGTCTACCGCCAAGGCAACATGATCCGCTACGAGTTGCAAATATCGAATCTCTTCCTCTGAATAGGCGTTAGCTTGCTCTGACCCAAGTGTTAGTCCACCGAGGCGGCGATGTGCCGTGGTCACCGGAAGCACGACCGCGGACTGAACTCCGCATCTTTTGTAAATCTCCATGATTCGAGGGAAACGACTTTCCTCAGGTGCGTGCGAGATAACCACTGGCTGCTGATTGTGATAAACCCACCAAGTAATAGTCTCTTGCGCACGCAAATCCGCAGGAATGGCCACGCCGGGTCCATTCACGACGTGCAGCACAGGCATCTCGATCTTGTTGAGCGATTCGTCGTACAGAAATAGACCGAGGTAATCAAAGGTCACGGCATGCTGAAGTTCGCTGGCAAGAGCGCGAAATAGTGCTACCGGTTCGCGGTACGAGCTAATCGCTCGAGAGGCACGAAGAAGTGCCTCATAGCGGCTCACCAGCGAAGGGCTCTCGCCGCGTGACTTCACCAGCTCATCCGGCATTCCCTCAGCGGCGCTCGCAGTTCTTAGTCCTAAAAGAGGAGAGGAGGACTCTCTGCTCCCAACGTTATCCGAGGACACTCCTACCTGATTCCGGCAGCCAGCGTCGAGATAGACGCCTCCGAATTCGCTTTCCGAGGGCATTTTTCTTTTGGATGACCAAGTTCGACCACTCGATTCAACGACCGACGCTCCTCGCGGCGATAAATGTGTTCGCTTCCAACCAAAAAGCTGTCGTCGAGCGGCCGGCGCGGCCACAGTTGACTCGGCTGCATTAGATCGGCAGGTGCATTTTTTGGAGGAGTTCGGCGTATCTCGGGTCGTCGTGCAGATTTCTAAACAGCGGATCACGGTTGATCTCAGGCAGTCCGGGGTCTCTCTGTTTGTAGGCACGCTCCAGCCAAGTGAAGCATTCTTGGGACTGCCCGCGATACGCATACACCTGAGCTATCTGATAGGCCCCCTGATTGCTATACTCCGCGATAAGACCGGCTAAAGCAGCATCAGAATTCTGTTCATGGCCGAGCGCATGATAAGCCAGCGCCTGGCCCGCGAGTTTCCCCAATCGCTTGGTTCCCTCTCAATGTCTGCCAGCGCCTGCTGTTGCCAATGGAAGAGAAGACCAATTTGTATTTGAGCTCTCGCGCATTACAAGCGAACAAATAGTCTTCAAGCTCATAAAATGTAAGAGAGCGCTTTGAATGATGAAAACGAACGCAGCGCGAGTCCTGGATCGGCTTGGGATCGAATACGAGTTACGCGAGTACGACGTAAGTCCTGACGATTTGTCGGCGGGAACAGTGGCAGCCAAGATCGGCTTACCTCCAGATCAGGTCTTCAAGACTCTCGTCGCGCATGGGGACCGAAGTGGAATCTGTCTAGCCGTAATTTCCGCAAACCACGAACTGAACTTCAAGGCGCTCGCAAACCAGACAGGGGATCGGAAGATCGACCTGGTTCCTGTGAAAGAAGTGCAAGCCTTGACCGGTTACATTCGCGGCGGAGTTACCGCTCTGGCATGCAAGAAGGATTACCCGGTATATATCGACGAACTTGTGGAAATCTGCGACGTGATCTCGGTGTCGGCCGGCATACGAGGGCTGCAGATCTTGCTGGCACCTGCCGACTACATCCGAGCGGTCAAGGCCACGGTCGCAGCTATCGTAAAGGCGAAGTAACATGGCCACTTTCTGAAATTGGACGCCTGACACGCTTCAGCGCGATGTGCCCCCCGCCGCTGAATCTTGTCTGTTGCATCCCGCGATCTCAGACTTAACCGCCTCGGTTGCCGAGACGGGATTTTAGTTTGGCAAGAACGTCGGACGCAGGTACGTCCTTCCAAAAACGTTCGAGATTCTCAAGTGTGGTTAACGTGCAAGTACGCATACGATCCACGTAGAGCACACCGGCAAGGTGATCGATCTCATGCTGCATGATTCGAGCATACCAGCCAACTGCTTCGACCCTTTTGTTTTCCGCATGTTCGTTTAGATATTCCACGGTGACCGCTCGGGCTCTCGGCACAATCGCCGAATATCCCGCGACACTCAAGCAGCCCTCAAAGAATTCGAGAACTGTGTTGTCCGCCGAAACAATCCGAGGATTGACAATGACGTGGAATGGGATCGGTTGCCTTTGCCTCTCCGACAATTGCGTCGGCGTGAACTTCTTCTGGTATTCCTCGCGGTCCTCGATGACCGCCAACTGCAAGGGAATACCCACCTGGGGGGCCGCAAGCCCAACGCCGGGCGCATTGCGCATCGTATCGCGCATGTGTTCAATCAATTCCTGTGTTTTCGGGCTTAGGATATCTTGACGAGACAATTCGTTGGCCGGCGCCCGCAAGACTTGCTCTCCAATTTGAGCGATTTGCAGCCGCACTTAGTTTACCTAATCCAAATATACCCGCTGCTCACAAAGTCAGCCACTCACTGCCGACGCCGTAGTTCTCCTCCCGTTCACACATGCACTGCGCTTCGGCGCGAGCGCTTCGGTGTCAAACCGTCCTAACCACATTTATTTCTGGTGAGCTTAAACTGCCGTCGAGGTGTCTCCACCGTTTCATTGATCGTCTTATTGCTCCTTGCGTTGATTGAGCTCTCGGTCGCGCCGCAGAGCTTCCTCGAAACTCTGCCCCAGAAATCTGAGCAATTCTTCGGAGGACTTGAACTTCACCCGCTTGCCGGTATCCACCTCTTCCACCCACCCTTCGAACTGCCCGCGTACGGATTCCGTTCCGGGTCCGAGCCGTACTACAAAAGCTCCTCGCATAACGAGGTAGAACAGGGTGTCGCAGAAATCAAGGTGTGAGTTTTCCGTACGTTTTTTGTCGATTCTTCGCACCGGTTGGTCTAACACCGATCTAGCGAAACCTATCGGGCGTGAGGCGGCCACCCGTCCGAAGCAGCGAGTTTCTGTCTAGACCCATATCGGGCGTTGGCGGTTCCGGTTCACGAGCAAACTGAGATTCGTTGTCAGGCTCGCGCGAGGCAACGATGGCACGACAAAATTACTCACATGGGCGTTGCGGTCGATTCATCAGCTGCAAATCGTCGGGTGCTTTCGAACAATGCGATTGGTTAGATTTTCAGCCAGTCGCAATTTCCAATGGATAACGTAAACGCGACAGTTAAGGCACAAATTTATAGCCCAAGCTATGTACTGTAAGAAAGTGTGAGGGGCGCGAAGGGTCGCGCTCCAGTTTCCGCCGTAACCTCAGGATGTGGTTGTCCACCGTTCGTGTACAAGGGTAGTTCTGGTAACCCCAAACTTCATTGAGAAGTTCATCGCGCGAGATTACGCGTTCGGCGTTCTTGGTCAAGAACTCCAATGTCTTGAATTCTTTTGCGGTGACCGTGATCTTCCTACCGCCACGAGCGATCTCCGTCTTGGAAAAATCTACCATCACATCCTCAAAGACATACACGTCTGTCCTACTGATGCGCGTCGCACGCCGGATTAGCGCACGCAGACGCGCAACCAGTTCCATGGGGCTAAATGGTATGGTCACGTAATCGTCGGCACCCATTTCGAGGAGAAGGACCTTGTCCGCGACATCTGAGCTGACACTAAGAATCACAAGCGGCAGACCAGGAATCGAATTCGCAATTCTTCTGCAAAGGTCACGGCCCAAAGATCCTGAGTGCCGTAGATCGAGGATCACTGCGGCTGGTGCTCTTTGGCGAAGCATCTCCAGGCCACCAACGCCATCTGGGACGACATCGACCTCATATCCTTCTGAGGAGAAAAGTTGCCGCAGAATCTTCCGCAAAGCACCATCGGCCTCGATGACCAAAATCCGCTCCACTAGAGCCGGTCGCAGTTCGGATATTGGAGTGTTCAAGGTTGCTGCCAAGGTGGCGGTTGCCATAATCTTTCCTCTTTCCGCAGGATTGCCGCTTCATTCGTGCCTTACGTAGCTCTGGATGAGGCAACCCCTTCGGCGGTTGCAAGCCAGCCGACTATTTTGCAAGTCATTCGATTCCACAGTTGAACCGGCCCAGTTCACGGCTCGCTTGGTCATTGCGATTTTGCGGTCCCCGGTCAGGAGATCGGCAAAGGCCAGCATGACAACCCCCTGTGCGAACAGATAGCGGTCCCATCTCGTAAGCCACATCTCTCGCTCAGCCCACAACACAACGTTCTTGTTGGCGCCCAGAACAAGTTTGACCCGAGGAACTATTGGATAGTTGATAACGAACTTTTTCCTCGACGACGGAATACGCCGAGAAGTAGATCTTCTCCGCTTCTGGGGTACCCTCTCCTTATGCTTGTTATCAATCGTCAAACCTTCCTGTGCTAAGCAAGCTGTCGCAAGGGCTAAGACGGAAGTAGCGAATTTTACTGCATTAATCATGCGCCCCTGACTGTTTAATCTTCGCGGTGTGCTCCACCCTTCTCGTGTGCCTGGATGTGACACCTGAGTTATGCATGCCGTTCTGGAATCTCCGGGAATTCACTGCCTAACTTGACGCCCGTGATTCACCCGCGTGGTTCCGTCAAAAGTGTGCCGCAAGCACGAAACCCGCCCCCATGGCTGCTTTGTAGAAGTCCTCCGGAGACCCAATAAAACATGCGGCTTCCCGACACTAGGCCCATAGCGATCGCTTCTTGCCAACCTGTGCATAGAATTCTATGCACATATTTCCCTGTATTATCAATAGCTTGCAGGCCCCTCCCCGCAAGGTTCCGACGCGGGCTGCATTCACGCAGGAGTCAAATCGCTGAAATGTGCATAGGTCGGGCAACAACAGTCTCTCGATAATGGTACCGGAGAGTGCTACGTCCTCCTCGATTGCCCTCGTGCTCGTTTCTTTCTCATTGACCTTTGAGAATATTGACATGTTCTCGCGATGTCGGCGAACCAGGCTCGCAGCTGGGTTTCGGCAATGGGTTTGCGCCTTCATAAACCGGCCAGCGAGCGTTCTGTGTCGGTCCAAGAGTCTTCTCCAACACTCGGCGCAGTTCCAGTCGAGCCCGGCGCAAGCGAGTCTTGACAGTTGAAACCGGCAACTTCAGGGTCCGGGCCGTCGCATTCGTCGAAAGCTGCTTCAGATACCGGAGTCGAAAAACCATCCCGAAACCCGGCTTAAGCTCTTCGATCACGCCAGTCAGAATCTGTTGCAACTCCCGTCTAGAACAATCCTGTTCGAGAGAGAGCCCCAAATCTGCCGGTTCCCAATGTAAGAATGGATCTTCGGTCTTACTGGGTTCGCCGAACGACACCCCCATTCTTGCTCCGGCTTCTGCGAAGATTCATCAGCGCTTGATTGACAACAATTCGGGTTAGCCACGTAGAGAATTGAGAATCCCGACGGAAAGTGCGAAGGTGCGTAAATGCCTGTAGAAGACAACCTTGTACTGCGTCTTCAGCGTCTTCAGCGGTTGCGAGTTATCCTTTGGGCTACACGATGAAGCCGCGGCTGGTGCCGTGCCACCAATTGCTCGAAGGCCGTTAGGGAAGTGGCTGCACCTCTTCATGGTCCAAAGGGGTTTTCCCCATACAAATCTACACAAGCGATTAACTGTTCCTGACGGCGCTGTAATCCTGTTCTCCGCACAATAGAAACGTGGGAAGACTAGGGAAATCGGAATGACTAGAATTACCCGTCGCGACGTGTTGAAACTCGCCCTCGCGGGGGGAGTTGCGACCGTGCTCCAGGGGTGCGGCTCGCGGCCTTCTCAGGGGGAAAATCCCGAGACAGTGCCTCGATTCGAAGCGGCTCTGCCGATCCCCCCCGTGCTTGAGCCGACGCGTTCGGACGAGCATGGCGACTACTACGAAATCGAAGCACGCGAATCGACTGCCACGATTTTGCCGGGGAAACGGACGACGATCCGAGGCTACAACGGCATCTTTCCCGGACCGACGATTAAGGCCACGCGGGGACGAGCGACCAGTGTCCGACTTACAACCAAGCTGGAGAGTCCGGTGGTCACGCACCTTCACGGCGGTCACACTCCCTCCGACTCCGACGGGTGGCCAACGGATGTGATCTTGCCGGCAGGACATCAGGCACCGGCAACTTCGATGCGGATGGACCGAACAGGAGATACCGGGCGGATGCCGCAGGCATCCGCCTCGAAGTACGAACACAACTATACGTATCCGAACGATAGGCGAGCAGCCACACTCTGGTACCACGACCACGCGATGGGAGCGAGCGGTCAGAATGTCTACATGGGCCTGGCGGGATTCTACCTCGTCGAGGATGAGGAAGAGCGCTCGCTGCCGCTACCGAAGGGGCGTTACGACATCCCTCTGATGCTCTGCGCACGGCAATTCAACCGCGACGGCTCGTTTCGATACAACCCGCACGGACACGCGGGGGCGGACGGCGACGTCATTCTTGTAAACGGCGCGCCATGGCCTGCTTTGCAAGTGGAGCGACGCCCGTATCGCTTCCGCATTCTGAACGCCTCCAATGCCACAACCTTCACTCTTGCTCTTAGTCCCGCGCGGCCGTTCGTACAAATCGCGACCGATGGCGGATTGATGGCGCGGCCAGTCGAAGTGCCGCGCATCCCGATGGCGATGGCGGAGCGGGTCGAGGTTGTGATCGATTTCTCGGCATACGCCGCGGGCAACTCGATTGTCCTTCGCAACGCCGAGAAACCGGGACCTCTTGGAGACATCATGCGCTTCGATATTACCGACCTAGCCGTTTCAGATCTTGACCGGCTGCCCGACCGCCTGAGCGTGATCGAGACTCTAACGCCCGAGGCCGCTGTCAGGACGCGGACTTTCACCTTCGGCCCCCGCCCAGAGTTGAAGTACCACTATCCACCGATCTACTGGGCGATCAACGGTAGCAGATTCGACCCGGAGCACGCGCAGGCGCAGCCGCGCCTTGGGGATGTCGAGATCTGGCGCTTCGTCTACGAGAAAAGTCCATGGAGGCAGACACATCCGCCTCACGTCCATCTGGTGAACTTCCAGATCCTCGACCGCAACGGTCAGGCGCCCCACAAGCATGAGCGCGGCTGGAAGGACACCTTGAGGCTCGACTCAGGCGACGACGTCCGCGTCATCATGGCATTCGACGGCTATCGGGGGCGCTATTTGATGCATTGCCACAACCTCGAACATGAAGACTACGACATGATGATGCGCTTCGATGTGGTTTAAGTTCGTACACCGCGCTCACTATGGCATCGGGGGCGCTGAAGTATTTTCGCAATGCATAAAAATCGTAATCAACTTTCTATGTTGCTAGCCCATCCAACTGACCCCACCGGTCAATTCGCAAGCTGGCTCGCAGGTCTTACGACTGCTCAAGTGCCGCAGCAAGTGCGCGAGAGAACGGAGCTTCTCATGCTGGACGGACTTGCCTGCGCTCTTGTGGGTGCCCGGCTGCCTTGGTCGGCGACAGCGGTCGATGCGATCCTCCGCCTGGAGGGTTGCGGCACGAACCCGATCATAGGATGGAACCGCGGAGCGACTGCACCGGCCGCCGCCATGCTGAACAGTTCGTTCATTCAGGGATTCGAGTTGGACGATTTCCACCCAGTGGCGCCAATCCATGGAGCTTCGATCGTGTTCCCCTCGCTGCTAGCGTGTGCATCACAAATTGGCATGGCGAGCATTTTCTGCTGGGAGCTGTGGCGGGTTTCGAGGTGGGACCACGTGTCGGGCTGGCGCTGCATGCCGCAGAAATGCTTTCGCGCGGGTGGCACTCGGGAACGGTCTTTGGCACTTTGGCTGCTTCAGCGGCTGTGGGAGTTCTGCTGCAGTTAAACGCTTCGCAGTTCGAGGACGCATTGGGCATAGCCGGAACACAATCTTCGGGACGAACGGGCGCGCCCTTCGGAGCCATGTGCAAACGGATGCAGCACGGCTTTGCTGCACGCAAGGCTTGCAGGCAGCGTTTTTGGCCGCAGCTGGTTACACGGGCATCAAGAAAGTCTTCGAACTACAGCATGGTGGCTTTCGCTCGGTATTTGGCGAAGCAAATTCACCAGATCTGTCATTGATATCGGCTGGACTCGGAGAGCCCTGGGAGATCGAGCAGATCATCACCAAGACCTATGCCGTGATGGGCGGCATCCACGCGCCCCTCGACGCATTGTTTGAGATTGCTTCAAAGAGGAAGCTCTTCTCCGGACCTGATTGACCATATCGAGGTTGACCTGCCGGAAGCAGCTTACCCCCATGGCGGTTGGCGACCGGAGCGGTCCCTTTCGCCTGTAGCGGCACAAATGAACGTGGCGTCCGCGCTCTCGGTTGCGATTCTGGATAGCGCCGCCATGGTTCGACAGTTTTCGCCCATGCGGCTCGCAAGCGAGGACGTGTGGACTCTGATTCCAAGAATCAATAGTCGTCATGAGACGCTTTTTGATGAAGGTGGACCAACGGCACAGGGCAACGTCCGTGTCACTGCGCACTTCACAGATGGCGCCCGCCTCGACAGTTTTGTCTTTGCGCCAAAAGCCGTTACGGCACCTATGTCGGAAGATCGGGTTGTCACGAAATTTCACAATCTGACTCGAGGAATCGTTGAGCCGGGGCACCAGCGGGCAATCATTCGCGCCGTGCTCGACCTTGAGGGGCTGCGCTCGATATCGGAGTTGATCAACCTGTTGCGTCCATTGTCGGTGGTGCATTCGACGAGCACCCTTTGTTGTCTCAAGGTGAACAAATATGAATGTTCGATGGCTCGGCCGGCTGTTACGCGGTATACGCGCAGGAGAGCGCCATTCGATTTTGAAGCACCCGGCGTTGACCAATGTTCCCAATGTGATTTCTGTTAAAAGCGAATGGTTCCACAATGGCGAGGCGATGCCGCCCCGTTCGGCAGGAGCGGGTGTTGGAGAGAACGTTTCTCCGCCTTTGACGTGGAGCGGCGTGCCAGCAGGAACCGAAGAAATTGCGATCATCATCGAGGATCTGGATGCACCGCTGCCGCGGCCGTTCGTGCATATGATTGCTTACCATATTGCTCCTAATGACCCCATGCTGGTAGAGGGGGCTCTTAACCATAAAGCGAGGGACATCCTCTTCGGCAAGAGTACCGCCGGGGCGCAGGGCTATATGGGACCAAGACCGGTACCTGGCCATGGGCCGCACCGCTATTGTTTCTATGTGCTCGCACTCAACCGTCCAGTGGGAACTCTCATAGCACCGAAGCTTAAAACGTTTCTCAAGAACATCTGTGGGAGGACTATCGGGTACGGATGCTTAGTTGGGGTTTACGAAAGAGACTAACCGATGGTTCGAAAACCGTAAGGATTGAGGAGAATCGACCACGAACCTCTGGTTTGAGTTGGATTTTGAACATTATATGGAGCTACCGCTTTGCCGTCGTGGACGAAGAGGTCTTCTGACTCAGCAACTTACAAAGTTTGACATTTTGCTGCGTATTCCTGACTGCACCGTCGAAGTGCACCCGTGACAATGAGAAACATGAAAACTATGAAACGCGGCATCTTCCGCACTTCACTTCAATTGCGCCGGACCCACAGTTGTTCGCACTTCGAATCGTCATCCTTACACCAAGGATGGTGTGTCCGCAGGTGATCCAACGATTCCACATAGGTCGCCTGCCACCAGATCAGATGGGTCTTCGCACTTGGACAGGTTTTAGGAGTCTTTCAAATATGACAATGTTGCACAACTTAAGATCATATTGCAGATTGTTTGCATTGCTTGCCTCCTGGGTACTGTCGGTCTTCCCTCTGCTCTCGGCCCACAATTCGAAAGAGTTAATGGCTGATGCATGTAGCAACGAACTCCACCAGCGCGAACAAAATGTGTTATGGGCGAGCCAGGTGGAACGTCGTACTGCCGGACATGTTTACCGCGAAGAGGAAATTGACACAGTGGAGGGCCCAGTCCATCGCTTGCTTTCGGTAGATGGTCGTGAACCGTCACCTTCGAACCGCACACAAGACGATGATCGACTCCGCGATTTGAGGGAGAATCCGAGTGTGCGACTGACCCTGAGGAAGAATCGAGAGGCAGAGGAAAAGAACATTGACGATCTCCTGCGCGCGATCCCGGATGTTTTCCTCTTCAAGGATCAAGGCAAGCAGGGAAACTTGGAAAGGCTAGCGTTTTCTCCCAACCCGGCATACAAACCCGCGACTTACCAGGAGGCGGCCCTTCACGCGCTGAGTGGTGTAGTTCTAATCGATCTTACAGAGAAACGGGTTGCTCAATTTTCAGGGATTCTAACGCAGCAAATGAATTTTGCTCACGGGCTACTGGGTCACCTAGACAAGGGAGGCATGATCGAACTGAACCGGGTCCGACTCTCTCCCGGCCTATGGGAAACAAGCTCATTCAGGACTGACCTCGATGGCCGCTCTCTTTTCAAGAGCATAAATAAGCAGGTGGACGAAACGCGTAGCGATTTCGAACCAGTACTTCCCGATACAAACATCCAGCGCGTAGTTGAACAGATTGTCCATAAATCAGCATTTTTCTTTCAACCGGCACAAGGAAATATCGAGCGATCCCATGAATCCGAAAAGGCATTTTGAAGAAGGTCTCGAGATGTTTGCTGAAACTATGAACGCCGCTTCCCCAACTGCGACCACAGGGCGAGACAAGCTCGCTATGAACGTTGTTAAGATGTCCCTCACGGTTGCTCTGACGCTGATCGGTCTAGCGGCAGTAGTGTTGGCTTACCTGATCTATCCGGGGACACCAGGCAAATCGAAGGTCGTGGCTTTCGAAGGTTTCATCGAGCTACCGCGAATCGGTCCGCTCACAGTACTCGATTACCTGACCCTAAACGATCAGGGTCTGTTTGTTACAAGTGCGTCGTCCGGCGCCTTGTTCAGAATCGCTTTCGACGCCAGCAATGTGAAAGATAGCACCGTATCGGAAATGCCTGGAGCCGGCGCTGCGCACGGCGTCGCTCTACTGCCCGACGAGAATGTTGCCTTCATCACACGCAGCGAAACGAATACGGTAGATGTCTTCGATACCAAGTCTCTTCAGCAACTGGCGAGCATCCCAGTTGCAGATGACGCAGATGCCATCCTCTACATCCCGTCAACCAACCTCGTTTATGTAGCCCATGGAGACGCGAACATGGCGACCCTAATCGATCCCAAGAAGCGCGCAACGGTCGGAACCATCCAGTTATCTGGAAAGCCAGAGTTTCCGGCCGTGGACTCCCAGAGCGGATTGCTCTTCCAGAATCTAAGAGATGCCGACAGCGTTGCGGCAATAGATGTTGGCCAGCGGTCGGTAGTAGGGCAATGGCCACTCGCTCCTTGCGAAGGGCCGTCCGGTATGGCGATTGATTCCGAGCAGAGGCGGCTCTTTTCGGTCTGTAGCGGCAATGCCAAATTTGTGGTTTTTGACCTGGAGAGCCATCGAGTCATCACATCGCTAGGGATCGGCGGTGGCCCTGATTCCGTCGCATTTGACCCAGTTGTTCATAGAATTTACACGGCCGGAAAAACCGGTGAAATGACGGTGATCCAGCAAGACGGTCCTGACGATTATCGAGTATTGGATGAAATACACACTCACTATGGCGCTCATACCTTGACGGTAGACCCGGCGTCGCACAAGGTTTTCGTGGCATATGCAAGCCTACTTGCACGTCCCAGAATTGCTGTGTTCTCCCCAACGCACTGAACACTGTGAGGTGTGGGAGTGAACAGGTTTTCTTGGTTGGTCAGTCTGTTGGGGCCTGAGAGATCGCTTTCACAAATCCTGTCTGTTCCTTTACAAAGCTCGACGAAGTACTTCGTGCAACCGGAGTACGTTCTAACAAGCGACTTCGACATAAGAGAAGATTGAGATGCAAGAGGAGCGAACATGCTGAAGTTGACTATTCACAAATTAGGCGACACGATCGTCTTCCGATGCACCGGCCGAATTGTCTTCGGCGAATGCCATATTTTGCGCCACGCAATTTGCAGTCATCCGTATATTACGATTGCTGTGCTAGACATGGCACAGGTCACCGCGATGGATGCCGCCGGTGTCGGTCTGTTGGTAGAGTTGCGTAAGTCGGCCGCCGCAAAACGGATGCAACTCAAGCTCTTGAACTTAACGCCTCACGTGGCGAATCTGCTGAACATGACCCGTGTGACGCCGATATTTGATGTCTGCTCGGTTTGGGATGTGATTGACCTTCTGTTTCGGGCGGACCAGTCTTGTCTTGCAGCTGGATACGCAGCACCAGGGGTGGTGGCTAATGTGATAGTCCGAGGTTTGTAAGGCCGCTACGATATCAAAAGGCGACTTGACCGAGCTGAAGACGGGGGTTGATATTGTTTTTGATGGTGGTGGGACTACTGTCTGGTCTGGTTTAACCTCATCATCTTCCTTCTAAATCCTGTGTGATTTTGCCTAATAAAAGTGTGCGGTTCTTCATCGTCCTCTTCACCCACTCTTCTTAACTCTTCATTACTATTGGTATGACCTGGGTGTCGCTGTTTACGACCCTGTATGTCGCGCTTTATGGTCTCTGATGTGGCGCTTTCGTGTCCTACAGATCGCGGTTTCTCGTCCGTACACTGTGACCCAGGTGTCGCTGTTTGCTGGCCAGAAAGAGCGACCGTGTCGTCGCTGTTTATGGGTGACTTGTAATTCCAGGCTGGCATGCCCGTGTAACGAACTCACTGCGGACAGCATAATTGATACGCCATTCAGGGTCAGCTTGCGGATCAAGGATCAGCTGTAGCGCGGGCGGGTAAAACGACTTCTCGAGCGGGCTAGGTTGGTTGTCGAGTGTCCCGTGACACATGGAACAATTCATGGGTGTACACCTCATACCGTCGATTAAATTCTCATCTGTCGGCGGAATCGGGCTGCTAAATTTGGTTCAGGGTGCATGGCGCTCGATGGACACGTCGAACGCCCCCGGGAGCCACACAACGTTCGAGCCGCGTCGAAGTCGCATCAGCGTCGGTCGGTATCAAGCCCAAGGTCGCTACAGCCAGCCCACCCAGACCGAGCACCAGCAGTGTAGCAATGATTCCAACAATGAATTTGCGCGCGCATTTTCCCTCCGCGCTCTCTTGCGATCTCAATAAGCTACTTACGCGAGGTAGTGCCTAAACCACCCACGGAACACAGGTTGATAAGGCACCACCTGCAGCGTAGAGAATCCGGCCTACCGGCCCGACGCTACGGCTGATGAACCAGCGTCGATGCTTGCAATCTTGAGCTGGTTGTTTTCCAGTGTTCCGACGACACGCACCTGCAGGCCTGCGAACGCAGCTGCCTTTGCTTGGTCGTCAAGCTGGTAAACCGTCCCTTTGGACGCGTCTAGTAAGACGTACTTGGCACCCATCTGCACACACTTCTGTGTACACGTCTGTTTCTCGCGTCCCATGGTTTTGTTTTCATTCATCATTTCTTCATGTGATTTGTTCTTGGCACAAAATGTGTCGGTGACTTCCCCAGCGAACACCTGCTGACCACTTTGGTTGAGTTGTCCTGCCCACAGCTGTAGAGTAACCAGCCCAGTGGAAAGAAGGAGTGAAGCGCGTACGAAACGGCTTTTCATAATCTATGTCTCCAGGATTAAAGTTTGTTGCCTTCCTGAAAAGCTTAAGAAACCAAGGAGCACGCTTTGTCACGTGATGGTCAAGGGTTTGCATTTTCTTGTCTACGCGACTGCACTTCTCGTCTTAACACTTAAATTCCTGGCGCGAGAAAAGTCATAGCCTGAAGTTTTTGTGAAGCGCGTATCAGACTGCCTTCCTTCTTACAAAACTTGACAGAGAGTTAACAATCTAATGACATACCGCCCGAATCTTGCCCTTCGTCGCCCGCGTCTAACTCTTCATACGTTGTGAAAGGCATTTTGATACGTTGTGAAAGGCATTTTGACAAACCGCGGCCCAGGAGGCAGCTGTGGAATTACAGCCTCACGAACGCAGTTGTCAATAATGAAATCCAAGACGTTTCAACAGGGAGAATCATGAAGAAGTCATACTTGACCGTTGTACTTACTCTGACTTGTCTGCTTGGGCTGAGCAGAGGTGCGCGCGCCCAAGACGCAAGCAGAATCGTTGTGAATGTCCCGTTCGACTTTGTGGCCGGAGGCGAGACCCTTCCAGCTGGCACGTACAGCGTAAGTCGCGTCTCCACTGAGGCACAGCCGGACTTAGTTATCCGCAGCGACGACAAAAGTGCGTTACTGGTCCCTATCGTTTTCGACGGAGTTCCCGGTGAGCAGGCAAAACTAGGCTTCGAGCATGTAGGGGACAGGTATGTTCTCAGCACGGTTGAGACATTGGCAGGCGTTTATAGAATCGGGATACCACGAGCGATGACCAGGGTGTCCCAGATGAAGGATCACGGGGCCATGCCTTCCTCTGGCACGAACTAGGTCGAGTGCACATCGGTTCCTGCGCGGTTTTTGCAGGGGTGCAGGAGCCGAGAAGTGCATCAATCGATAAAATCACTTTCATGCCAGTTACCAGAGCAGTCTCCGCTGC
>Ga0210401_10002465_pt1 | contig 20497 bp, 18 predicted proteins | sample IncBWH32MmetaG_FD_150866 | JGI IMG/M metagenome (GOLD analysis project Ga0210401, IMG submission 150866) | Forest soil microbial communities from Barre Woods Harvard Forest LTER site, Petersham, Massachusetts, United States - Inc-BW-H-32-M | ecosystem: Environmental > Terrestrial > Soil >... | reverse complement strand
AGCCTGATCCTGTCAATAGGACATTTCTAAATGGCACTATTAGGACATTCTCACTGGCGGTGACACCCGCGGATTTCTCGTTGACTTCGCCACTCAAACCCGCGTAAACTCCTGGGAGCTAGTCTGGAGACGGGAATTATGCCCTTCTCAATTTACCGTAGCGGAGGCATAATCATGAGAACCTGCATTGGACGTCTTGGGGCAATCGCCCTCGTTTGCGCGACCCCAGTTCTGGCTGCCGAGCCGTTGGCCCAGCGGATAGCACACGCTGATCCGGCTAAATACACCACCCATCAGGCGGTCCACGCGGGGCCGGGACAAATGAAATACATGCAACTCTTCGATAGTCATGCTCTCGATACCAATCTGCTGTTCCTGCACCGCGGCGTACTCGAACCAAAGGGCGGGATCGGCGCTCACTTCCACAACCAATGCGAGGAGATGTTTGTCATTCTTGACGGCGAGGCGCAGTTTACGATCGACGGACGTACTTCCCTATTGAAGGGACCCGCCGGCGCGCCTTGCCGCATGGGCCATTCGCACGCGATCTACAATGCCTCCGATCGGCCGGTGGAATGGATGAATGTCAATGTGTCGGCGCTCAAAGGAAAGTACGACAACTTCGATCTTCACGACGGCCGCGTGGGAGCGCCTCTCGATCCGATACCGGTTTTCATGACGATGATTCTGTCGGAGCAATTGCTTTTACCCGTGAAGAGCATGAACGGCGGAAAAGGGACAGTGCGATACCGGCGCGCACTGGAGCCGGCCATTTTTCTGAGCGATTGGGCATATGTGGATCATGCCTCCCTGGCACCGGGCGCCTCGATTGGCCCGCATCGCCACACCGAAGTCGCCGAGATTTATTACGTAATGAACGGTCAGGGTACGGTGAAAGTCTCCAGCCAGGGGATGCGAGAAGAAACGGCCGGCATTCGCAGCGGAGATGCTGTCCCGATACAACTCAACGAGATTCATTCGTTCGAGAATACCAGTAGCGAATCTCTGGAATTTATGGTGATCGGCGTCGCCAGTTCCAAGAACAAGGCACTCGACAGCATTGACGTAAAGAACGCTGCTCAGGTCCCCTAGGTACTCTATTTCCCAGAAACTTGCTTCAGGTAGGCGATGATATCGGTCCGCTCCTCGGCCCTTACTAACTGGAATGCCATGTCGCTATCAGGGACGAACTTTTCCGGATCGGCCAGCCACTTATCCAGCGATGCCGCGTCCCAGGTAATATGAGCGGCCTTAAGCGCGTTCGAATATTGGAAGGACGCCACTGTACCGGACTTGCGGCCATAGACACCGCCCAGCCGGGGCCCTTCCTTCTCTCTGTCAAGCGCGTGGCATCCGGAGCAGCGCTTTTCGAACAACTCCTTGCCGTGCTCGCTGTTCTGTGCCTGGCCCGTTCCTGGTAGCGCCAGGAAAGAGATTAGCACCACGACGCAGCCGGTCACCGCGAGCAGCATGCGGCACAACGCACTCTCGGTGTGCTCCATTTTTGTATGTTTGTCGGTCTTCACGAATTACCTCAGGAGTTCACCAGCGGCGAGTCCACCACCGCCAAACTATGTTTCTGGGCGACGTAGTGGACGTTGGTGATGCCCAGCACGCTGCGTAGCTTTTCGTCAGGAACCTTCATCGGGCCAGCGGCGGGCGCCGAGCCAGGCGCGGGTTGCGGAAAGGCGGTCGACATGGCGGTATGGAACGCGACGTTGCCTTCCACTTTCTGCATCACTTGATGAATGTGGCCATTGAGTACAGTCACAGAGCCGAAGCGCTTCACATAGCCGAGGGCCTGCTCGCTGTCCGCGGTGCCCCAGCCCCACTCCGGATAAAGGTTCCACAGCGGAATGTGCGCAAAGAGCACGATGGGCGTGCTGGCCGACCGGCCTTTCATGTCGGCTTCGAGCCACTCGAGCTGGTCCGGACCAAGCTTGCCCAATCCCTCTTGCGCTCCTACGTTGACAAGTCCTACGAAATGAACACCCTTTTGATCAAAGCTGTACCAACCTCTGCCCTTGGTGCCTTTGCCATAGCGCCCCAGATACTGCTTGCCATCGTCGTTGGAAGTATCGTGTTCGCCCGGCACATAGAACATCTGTTTCTGCTTAGCGCCCTGCAGTATCCCGTCCATGGTGTCGAATTCGGAGGCCTTCGCCAAATGGCTGAGATCGCCGGTGTGGATGATGAAATCGGGCGAGACCGGAAGAGAGTTGATCTTGTCGACGGTCGCCTGGAGTGTGCCGTTCACATCGGGATTGGCCGGTTTGTTAAAGCCGATATGGCTGTCGCTGATTTGAACGAAGGTCAGTTCACGTTTGGAATTGCCCATCTTCTGGCCGAAGGCCCGCGAAGTGGGAAGCCCGCCGCTGATGCTCCAAATCACTCCCGTGCCGGCCCAGGCCATGCACTGAAGAAATCCGCGACGGTCTACCCCGTCGTTGTTATGGTCGTGAATAATTAACTTGGACAAGTTGGCTCCTATTCTGCTCTGGTTTAGTCGCTTCTATGGGTCAGTACCAGGGAGCCTGGCGTTTTATTCCTGCCTGCTGATTGGAATATTGGTGATCGAGCGGAGGTCTCAGAGGTGGAACAGCGCAACCGGCGCCAGGTTCCGGTCTGGAGGCTGGTTGAAACAACGCATTGGCTCGATTTTGTCCCTGGGTGTCGCTCTACTCGCCGTTTGTTCGGTTCTGGTCCATCCATTTGGCGCGATTAAAGCCCAGCGGTCCGATAAGCCGTTGTTATTAGACTCGAGCTTCGATCCACAGGTAATGAGGACCATTGAGCGATCCTGCCAAAACTGTCATTCCGAAAAAACGGAGTGGCCGTGGTACAGCTATGTGGCTCCCCTGTCGTGGATGATCGAGAACGACGTACAACGGGCCCGCAGTCATATGAATCTGTCTCGCTGGAATGGATACAACGCGGAGCAACAGCAGGAGATTCTTTCGAAAATGTCCGTTCTGGTGAGGAACCGGGCCATGCCTCTTCCCCGCTATCTACTGCTTCATCCGGAATCAAAGTTGTCCGATGCCGAGGTCGCGTACTTGTATCAGTGGGCGCGCGGCGAGCGAAAGCGCGTAAAGGCGGCCGCTACCGAAGTGAGTGCTACTTCCTCCGGCGGCAAGCAAGAGGGCGGTCAAAACTGAAAATAGACGAACGGGTTGGAGCCAGTGGCGCAGTAGAAACGAAGCTTATTTCTGAGCCCACGCGCGGCGGCCCCGACGCGAACAACAGCCTTGAACATGGCCGGTCAGGCCGCCGGCCGCGTCGGTCCATTCTCCAGCGATAAGCGCGGGCCAGCCGGTTTTTTGGCTGGAAAGGAACGGACACCCCCTGGGGGAAGAAGTTCAGGTGGTGTCCGCGCCAAACGAGGGCGACTCGCTTCTCGTTTGGAAATCAAGAAAAGTCGTGGGACAGCAGATAGCATCGCCATAAATTCCGTCAACGTGGAATACCAGGGAGGGGCCCCCGTTATTCCCGCGTATGCGTTATCTACTTGTCGCAATGCGGGAATTTTCTCAAGCATGGGCCGGTTCTCTACAGCGGGAGGGCTGCAACTGTGTGGCTGCTATCGTGTACGGGGTTCCGGCTATTATGTACGGGCGCGATCCTGGCAGTTGCGCTGGGCGCCGGCGTCCAAGCGCAAGAGAACCGCGATAGGGGCGCGGCGTCAAATAAGGGCACTGCCTCAAGAGGCAAAGAGGTTTTCGGACAATGCAGCGGATGCCACAGCGCTGAAACCGACGACAAGAAGGCCGGCCCGTCGCTCAAGGGCCTCTTTCAGCGGTCCAAGCTGCGCAATGGCCAGCCGGCGAACGAAAAGACGATCCGATCGAGAATCGAGCAGGGTGGCGACGGAATGCCCGCTTTTTCTGGTCTCTTATCTGATAAAGAAAAGATCGATCTGCTCTCGTATCTGAAGACATTGTGAGATGGCTGGCCAGCTGCTCGTCGACCGTCCCCTGAAAGTCTCGATGAACGAAGACAGGAAGCTCGCGCTGTTTGACCAGACTATCGTTCCACATTTGAGCGCCGCTTACAATTTGGCGGCCTGGTTGACCCGCAACAAGGATGACGCCGAAGATGTCGTGCAAGAAGCCTACCTGCGCGCCTTCCGATTTTTCGAAGGGTTTCATGGCGGCGACGGGAAAGCCTGGTTGCTCGCCATTGTCCGAAATACTTGCCAGACCTGGCTGCGCCGGGAAAAAGGCACCAGGAGCGTGGTGATGTTCGATGAACAGACGCACAGTCCGGAACTGGCTAAGACCAATCCGGAGGGCCTGCTGCTCCAGAAATTTGACGTGGGGACTCTGCGCGAGTGCCTGGAGAGGCTTCCCGTTGACTATCGCGAGGTGGTGATTTTGAGGGAGCTGGAAGAAATGTCGTACCAGGAGATTGCCAACGTAGTCAAGATTCCACTCGGCACAGTCATGTCGCGGCTGTCTCGCGCGCGCCAGCGGCTGGCAGATTGTATGGCTACCAGGGTGAACGGGGGGTTGGTATGAGGTGTGCGTCATCGCGGCATCTGCTTGAGCTTCATCTGGACGGGGAACTGTCGGCCAGCGAGTCGGCCGAGATCCAGGAGCATATCGAAAACTGTGCATCCTGTGGTGGTCTATACGAGCGCTTGGAACAACTGCAGAGCGACATTCGGAAGCAAGTAACCCGGCATCGAGCGCCGGCTCACCTGGAGCAAAGCATCCATGCCGCTCTGCGAAAAGCCACTGCCAGCGAGACCACAGCACGGCCGTTTTACTGGAACTGGATGGCGGTGGCGGCCTCTGTCCTCCTGGTCGCATCCATGGCGTGGAATATCGCGTCTTTGCGAGCGCGCGATTCGGCCCGGGACATCCTGGCTCAGGAAGTGCTGTCCAGCCACTTGCGCTCGCTCGTGGGAACACATCTGTTGGATGTGCCCTCATCCGATCAGCATACGGTGAAACCGTGGTTCAACGGTAAACTCAATTTCTCGCCGGACGTCAAAGACTTCGCCAGCCAGGGATTTCGACTGGTGGGCGGGCGGATCGAGTATCTCGATGACCGGCCGGTGGCCGCGCTCGTCTACCAACGCAGGCACCATTTCATCAATCTCTTCATGTGGCCTGGGCCTTCGTCATCCTCCAGCGGGTACAGCGAAATGAAACGTAGCGGCTACAACCTCGTTTCCTGGAGCGAAGACGGGATGACTTGTTGGGCCGTATCCGATCTCCAAACAAGCGAACTAGAGCAGTTTGCACAGCTCTACAAATAGTTCAAGGCTCTGAATTTCACTCTCCGTGATTCGAACAACATCTGCAATCGCGATTGAGTCGTAATGTTTCGGTAAACAGACGGTAAACAGGGGAATTCTGGCGCGATTGGGTACGTCTGCATAAGTGAACGAACAAAAACAAAGGAGACTTTTCAATGAACCGACTCAAAACAACGACCGCGATGTTAGGCCTGCTCGCTGCAGGTTTCGCGCCTTCCATGCGAGCTGATGACAGCAACAAAGAGACTCGCATCACTATCAATCAACCGCTTCAGGTCCAGGATGTCCTCTTGGCTCCCGGCCAGCACGTGTTGAAGTTGATCCAACCGGGTATCGTCAGCATCTATAACGCCGACGGCACGCGCCCGGAGGGGCTGATCCTAGGTTGGTCGGCCTATCGAATCGACGCTGGCGACAAGAAGTTGATCACAGTTTCTCAATCCCAAGGGAACCAACCCGCCACGTTGAAATATTGGTTCTTTCCAGGTGATAACTTCGGGCTCGAGTTCTCGGAAAGGAAGCTAGCTGGCGAGAGCGGTCGGGTGGTCAAATCCCAAGGGACGGAACAGACCAATGACGCAGCCGAGCCTGCTACGTCAACCCGTGACTAACGCGCACGGCATGCCGCGAACAACCAGGTCCGAGGTGAAATGAGCCAGTAAAGAGAGGGTTAGAAAATGGGGCTGACAAATGTTCCACTAGATCCAAACCAGGCAGGACGCGAAGCATTAGAGCTTGAGGCGAACCTGTGCAAACGAATCGTCGGACAGCAGGAAGCAATTCGGGAGATTGTCAACATTTATCAGATGTATGTCACCGGCATGAACGCTCCTCGCCGGCCCATTGGAAACCTTCTCTTTCTCGGCCCTACGGGATCGGGTAAAACGCGGACCGTGGAAGCGACGGCAGAGGCCCTGGTCAAGAATGCACGCGCGGTGATCAAGATTGACTGCGCTGAGTTCCAGCATAGTCATGAGATCGCCAAGCTGATCGGATCGCCTCCCGGATACCTCGGTCACCGTGAAACACATCCGTTACTGAGCCAGGAAGTACTCGATCAATATCATACGGAGACGGTGCGACTCAGCTTGCTTCTTTTCGACGAGATCGAAAAGGCCAGCGACGCTCTTTGGAATCTCTTGCTGGGCATATTAGACAAGGGGACACTCACGCTGGGCGATAACCGCAAGGTCGATTTCTCCCGCTCCATGATCTTTATGACCAGCAATCTGGGCGCAGCCGAAATGAGCGCCCTGGTCAGCCCCACGCTGGGGTTCAGCGCCTGCGATTCTCGCCATTCTCCTCACGGCGAGATAGACCAAGGCCTGAACGGTAAGATCGAACGCAGTGGGCTTCATGCCGTGCGGCGGAAGTTCACGCCGGAATTCATCAACCGTTTGGACAAGATCATTACCTTCAGGCCTCTAGGGCTCGAGCAGTTAGATAAGATTCTCGATATCGAGCTACAGGTGATACAGCAGCGCATCTTCGCCGCTTCACTCACCAGGTCTTTCGCGTTTCATGTCACGGAGCCTGCGAAGTCTTTCTTGCTTCAGCAAGGCACCGACATGAAGTATGGCGCCAGGTATTTGAAACGCGCAATTGAGCGACTGCTGGTGCAACCGTTCTCCAACCTTATGGCGACCGCTCAAATTCGTGGCGGCGATTATATTCGCGTAGATCTAGATGCGTCTCTGAACGTTCTGACCTTCTTAAAGGAAGCCGACGGCTTGTCATCGCGAGAAATACCGGAATTGATCCATCAACCCGTCATCTCTCCAAATGTTGCATTTGCCAGGCGCGCCACCCCGCAGGCTGCAAACAAACAAGTCACGTTGTCGTCGAAGCCTCACTGAGAAAATGGCACCGGTGGCGCTATGTAGCCGGGCGAGCGGCGTTATAACAAAAAGCGATAACCAACGCCGTGAATTGTCAAAAAATGACGGGGTGCGGCCGGATTGGGCTCCAGTTTATGCCGAAGCCGTGCGATGTGCGCGTCCACCGTTCTGGTCTTAGGGTAGAAATCATACCCCCACGCCGCATTCAAGATAGCATCACGATCCAGCGCACGATCGATATTCTTAAGAAAGTACAAGAGAAGGTTATACTCCGCGGGAGTTACCTTCACTGCTTCGCCGCCACGAGTTATCTTGCGGCGGCCGACGTCGACGGTGACATCAGCGAAACGAAATATCTGGTCGGCGACGACGCCAGAAGCGCTGGGCAAGACATCGTTACGGTGGTTGGAGAGACCGTACATACCGGGCGCTCCCTCTGGGTTGCGGATTTCGATTACATCATTCATATTAATCGCTCCTTCTTCTGTGGGGTCTGTTGTGATTCGTCGTTCGTCGCGCGATGCGTTAATGTACCTTCGCCGTGCGAAACCAATCAGATTTCTCTAGCTCGCGCAACGCCTTCCGAACAGCCTCGGCCTTCTTGGCATTAATCACGTGGCCAGCGTTGTAACTCGAGGCGAAGTCGGCCAAGGCGTTCATCAGGCTATTGAATCGTCTTGCAAACTCGCGCTCCTCGAATGCGCTTACTTGTCTCCGCGGATCGGCTAAGCCGGAACTTTCTTCCTCCTCCATCCCCAAGGGCCGAAATGGTAGTTCCACCTGCTCGGATCGCCTATTAACTGGATGGTACGCTGGGTCAGGGCTTGCCACTTGAACCAAATATAAGAACAGAGCTACCTCGAACATGGGCTCGTTATCTCCAGTAAAAAATCGCTCTCAGAAATATTACGCTTTGACCCGGTCTATTATTCCTTACAGACCTCCGGACGGCTCGTTTCCGGGGGCCTCAATCAGGAATAATCTCGAATTACGAGCGGTATAGAGGAGAGTAGAGAAATCGCATCCCCGCCGGCGGAAAGCAAGGTCCCTAACCCGCGGCGTGACTTAGCGGCGGACAAGCACCCACCATACCCCGGAATATTTTCGTAGTCACGTGAGTACGGATAATTGCATGCGACTCATCCACAGCGACACGGATCCAGCCAGCAAAAGGACCAGCCCACTACCAGCAACAATAACTCAAATACTGGATTCTACTCTGGGGAGTGCTGACTTTGGCGAAAACTCCACGCTCGAGATGGCCAGAAGGTGTGGCTTCGGGGAGATTACTCTGGAGCATATCGGTCTCGCCGTCCACGAGATCATGGTCAACGCGATCGTCCACGGTAACCGGAGCGACATCCAAAAAAAGGTCGTGCTGACGATCTCCCGGACTGAGCGGGAGCTACGGATCATAATTACCGATCAAGGCGACGGCTTCGATCCCGATCGTCTACCTGACCCTCTCTCTCCGGAGGCGCTACTCGCGGGCTCCGGTCGCGGCATGTACTTGGCGCGAACGTTCATGGACGAGTTTCATGTCCAACGGGGCTGTACTAGAGGAGCCACCGTGACGATGGTCAAGCACGTTCGTCCGCTCGACCATCCATGAATCCCACTCATGAATCCTACGAATGTAATGCTCGTTCGAAACGGAGACGCTAGCCGATAGCGAGCGACCAATGTTATCGACTCCCCTCAGCGCAGCACTGGGCCTAGTCTTCGTGCTGATCGGCATTATAGCTCTATATCTGATCTTTGAGGCCTCCAGGCACTCCCAGGATCAAGCGGCGCGGAACCGTCGCATCCAAGCCCATCGCATAGCCGGATACCTCTTCATTGCTTTGTTCTGTTTCATGACATGGCTCATGCTGCTGAGACTCAAGAATGCGCCTGATGAACTATCCATGCGTTCGATGCTGCACATTCTGATTGCCATGATCCTGGCGCCTTTATTTCTTATTAAAGTTCTAGTCGCGCGCTATTACAAAAGCTATACGTCGGTTCTGGTTCCGCTGGGGGTCACCATCTTCACGCTTGGATTTGTCTTGATCGCGTCGACGGCCGGGCCCTACTTGCTTCGAAGGGCGATCATAAAAGACATTTCTCTGAACGCTGTTGATATGGGCGCAGCCAGAATCGACTTAAGCGCCTCTGAGTCATTAATGGAGAGACGTTGCTCGCGTTGCCACAACCTCGAACGGATCGCAGGCGCACGCAAGGATGCCAAGGGCTGGCTTGCGACCATCAACCGCATGCGAGCGTTACCGGGCTCGGGAATATCGGAAACCGATGCGAAAACTATTCTGTCGTACCTGGTTTCGGAAAACTCAATCGATAGTTCCAACACCCAGGGCGTACTGGCTGTAGGAAGGGGTCTGGTCGATACGCATTGCAATCGCTGCCACGCACTGGATCGCGCTTACCAATCCGTCAAGAGCCCGGCCGAGTGGAACGCGACGGTCACTCGCATGGTCAGTTATGCAAAGGGGACGGAGGGATTTTTCAAACCGGGAGAAGCGGAACGAATCGTCAAGTTTCTCTCGATGACACAAACTCCGGGAGCAGTGCAAGCACGTTCCGTGGGCGGTCAGGACACAGCCGAAGTTGGACGGCGCGCCGACCAAGCGGCCGCAGGAGAAGGGAAGGCAGCCTCATCCAATACCCCCACAATCATGGTTGCGGTGCTAATTGCAGCAATCTTTGGTGCTCTCGTTTGGAGCCGCACTAAATCGACCGGGAGAGCAGCCGCCGGGAGTGCAGGCTCCCAAGCTATCGATCATACAGCTACTAAGCTTGTGCCAATCTCGCGGAAACCGGTTATCCTCCAACTGGTGCGAACCGAGAGGCAAACGCAGGATTCGGTGAGCCTTCGATTTCGGATCGCAGGAGTGGAAACCCTGCGTGGCAGACCAGGGCAGTTTCTAACCTTTGATTGGCTTCTTGATGGCCAGAAGCTAGCGCGATCTTATTCCATCTCGTCTTCTCCGACGCAAACCGGCTTTGTCGAGATCGCGGTCAAGAAGCAGCCGGAAGGGCGCGTATCCCGCTTTCTCAACGAAAGGGCGGCCATCGGGCTGACCGTCGAGGCGCGTGGCCCGCTGGGCCGATTCTGCTTCCAGGAAAATGAACACCAAAAGATTGCTCTCTTCGCAGGCGGCAGCGGAATTACTCCTCTTATCTCGATACTCCGATATATCGATGACCTTTGCCTGGATACGAAAGCCACTCTCTTCTACAGCGTCCGGACGTCGCGCGACATTATTTTCGAGCGTGAGTTGGAGCTGTTGAAGCAGCGTCTCCCTAATTTTCGAATGGTCATCGTTGTTACGAAACCAGATGCCGGTTGGAAAGGCCCAACTGGCCGTCTGGATCGCGAGCTAATTGTCGAGCGTTTGGGCGACGTTAGCAACCTTACATTTTTCCTGTGCGGTCCAACTGCGTTTATGGATCATGTTAAGGATTTGCTGATATCGGTTGGCGTTGACACGCCGAGGATTCTCCAGGAGCGCTTCGGTGGCAAAACCATCAGCGCGACCGTGCCGGTTGAGGCTGAAGAGCCGCATGGTTCAGTTGAATTTGCCAGATCAGGCAAAACCGCTGCTGTTTTTGCAGGCCAATCGCTGCTTCAAGTCGCGGAGGCAAACGGGATTGAAATCCCATACAGTTGCCGGCAGGGTCAGTGCGGAACCTGCGCGGCGCGGTTACTCGAGGGCGAGATTCAGATGGATCACGAAGATGGGCTCGATCCTGCGTTGAAAGCACAAGGATATGTGCTCACCTGTGTTGCGCACGCGAAAGGCGCTGTCCGGTTGGATGTTTGAATGCCTCCGACAGCGTCCGCGTCGCATATCATGCGGACCTGTAACCTTTTCCTAATCAGTAATTTATCGTGTCACCCCGATAGTCTCCGCATTCCAGGCTCGGTGCATTGAAGCATCCGCGTTTATGGCAGACAATCCAGATATGCCTTCGAAAAGATCCGGAAAAAACCAGTGCTGCAACTTCTAAACCATTTGGGCGCGGCCTATAATCTTGCCAGGTGGCTGACCAAAAACGAGCATGATGCGGAAGACATCGTGCAGGACGCATACTTACGTGCAATCCGCCACTTTGGAACCTTCCATGGGGGTGAAGGCCGAGGCTGGCTGCTGACGATCGTACGCAACCGCTGCTACGATTCGGCAAGGCAGAAGGGCGTTCGCGAACGGACCACCCTCTTCGATGAAGAGCTTCACAACACGCGTCAGGCCACGCCTGACCCAGAGAGTTCGCTGCTTCAGAAGGAGCGCGCAGGATTGTTGCAGGAGGCGCTGGCAGGATTGCCTTTCGAGCTCCGCGAAGTCTTGGTGCTCCGCGAACTCGAAGAATTGTCGTATAAGGAGATCGCCGACATTACACGAATCCCCATGGGAACCGTAATGTCACGCCTCAGCAGAGCCCGCCGACAGCTTCAAGATTTATTATTAGAGGCCTCAAATGGACGACAAGATGACACACAGCACTCCGCCGCATTCAAGTGATTCGACGTTAAAGATGGCTGCGCGACCAGAGTCCACGCTCTCCGACCGAGAGGTAGTTGCTCGAATTTTGTCCGGCGAAAGTGGGCTGTATGCCATTCTGGTGCGCCGTCATAAGCCGCGTCTGGTCAAATACCTCCGCAGTATTCTTGGAAGTCACGACGAAGTTGAGGACGTCATGCAGGCTGCTCACGTCCGCGCTTTGACACACCTGAACCAGTTCGAGGGGCGCTCAAGCTTTATAACTTGGTTAAGCCGCGTGATGATCAATGAGGCATATGGGCACCTCAGGCGCAGGCGGGGGTTCCAGTCATTGGACACTACGTCTGGAACTCGAGAAGGGCAGCGAAAAGAGTTTGCTTCAACTGCTCCCGACCCGGAGCAACAGGCCATCCAGCAGGAGCTGCGAGGGATACTGAGAGCGGCCATGGATTCGCTTCCCGAGTCGTACCGGCTGGTCTTTAGCGTTCGAGAACTAGAGGAAGCCAGCACTGCGGCGGCGGCCGCGCATCTGGGCGTCACCAAACAATGTGTGAAGTCTCGCATGTTGCGCGCCCGGCGGCTCTTGCAGAAGCGGATCAATCGCCTAGCTCCCGCCTACACCAAGCCCGTCCAGCCCACCCATCAAGGTTTGGGCTAACCACGCGTTCGCGAACGTCACGATTGCGTCCAGTGCGCCGGTCCGGCGTCGATGCTAAACTCGGGGAATCCGCTCTGGAGCACGATGCGACCAGCGTTGCCGACTCCCCGTACGTTGCGATTTGGGCTGTTCGAGCTTGACTTGCGTTCCGCGGAGCTGTCGAAGCAAGGCCGCAAAGTCCGTCTGGAGGGGCAGCCGGTTCAGATTCTGATCTGCCTTCTGCAACGTTCCGGTGAGTTAGTTACGCGCGAAGAGCTTCGGGGAAAACTCTGGCCCGCCGACACTTACGTGAACTTCGAACACGGTCTTAATGCGGCCGTGAAAAGGCTTCGCCGGGCTCTTAATGACTCCGCCGACAATCCTCGATTTGTAGAGACTTTGCCGCGGCGCGGTTATCGATTTCTCGCTCCCGTCGAAGTCGTGACTGCGGACGACGACCTCCCCGTTGTCGCCGAAGTTCATCATGACAAGCTGGAGCCTCCCGGCGACGAATCTGCTGGCGCCGAGGACCGTCATGGACTTGCAGCGATGCAAAGGTTGCTGGCTTCGAAGAAATTCGGCATTGTACTGCTACTCCTGTTTGGAATACTAACGGCCTGGATGTTTCGCCCCAAGAATAGCCATTCGCCCGTCATTCGATCACTAGCGGTACTTCCATTGGAAAATCTCTCGGGGGATCCATCGCAGGATTATTTTTCCGACGGCATGACCGACGAGCTGATCACGGAATTGGGACAGATCAAGAAGTTGCGTGTAATCTCACGCACCTCGGTGATGGTCTACAAAGGCGCGCGGAAAACCTTACCGGAAATCGCACGGGAGTTAAACGTGGACGCAGTGATCGAGGGCAGCGTTCTTCGTTCGAGCGAGCAAGTTCGAATCACGGCCCAACTCATCCTCGCGAGTGCCGATAAGCACTTGTGGGCGCAGAGTTATGAGGGCGACGTGCGAAAAACGTTGGCGCTGCAGAAACAAGTCGCGCGCGCCATCGCTGAGCAGATCCGCATCGAGCTAACTCCGGAGGAACGGGATGTCCTGAAAAGTGAGAAGGCCGTGAATGTGGAGGCTTACGAGAACTACCTCAAGGGGCGATACTTTTGGAATAAGCGAACCGCCGATGGTCTGAAGAAAGCCGTCGACTTTTTCAACCACGCGATCGAAAAGGATCCAACCTACGCTCCGGCTTATAGCGGGCTAGCGGACGCTTACGCTTTGTTGGGAGATTGGAAATACGGTATTCTGGCTCCCAAAGAAGCGTACCCCAAAGCGAAAGCGGCGGCGGTCAGGGCCATTGCACTAGACAGCACGCTCGGCGAAGCTCACATCTCGCTTGCATATTGCCTGGATGGATTCTACTGGGATTTTGCATCCGCCGGCAGAGAGTTCACACGAGGAATCGAGCTCAGCCCCGGCTACGCCACCGGTTACGAGTGGTACGGGTGGCATTTGGCCTCCTTGGGGCGAAATGCCGAGGCTGTCGCTGAAGTAGAGAAGGCGGCGAGCCTCGATCCGCTGTCTCTCATCATCAGCTCCGATTTGGCGGAAGAACTACTTATCGCGCATCGTTACGACGAAGCGGTGGAACAAGCTCGAAAGACAATCAGCATGGACTCTTTCTTTGCCCCCGCACACTATGTATTGGGTCAGGCATTCGTGCAAAAGCACATGCACCAGGAAGCCATCGCGGAACTTCAAAAAGCGATCGAGTTATCGAAAGGCAGTACGGCGTTCACAGCCAATCTTGCTTACGCCTACGCCGTGTCAGGCAGAAGAAACGAAGCGGTGAAAATACTGAACGCTCTAAAGAATCGATCGCAAAATGGCTTCTCAAATGCTCCCGAGATTGCCCTGGTCTACGTAGGGCTAGACCAGAAAGATCAGGCGATGGCGTGGCTTGAAAAAGCATTTGAAGAACGGTTTTCCCCGTGGGTCCTGATGCGGCCGGCCTTCGATCCTCTGCGCTCCGACACGCGGTTCCAGGACCTGTTGCATCGGATCGGCCTGAATCGAAAGTAGCCATTAGCCCCGAGTGGCACCCGATAGTACAGCCTTTATAGACAGCCCCAGATTTTGAATTATCGACCAGCGTGGTCAGAAACGTTGGAGGAAAGACCGGCAGCCCCACGATTGTGCCGTCCTCGGTGCAGAACAAAAGTCCGTCCGACAAAGCATGCGGACCCTGCTGCGGAAGCCCGTAGCTACCCATTATGCCCGTGATCCCATGAACCAGGTAGGGATAAGATTCGGGCACCACTGTTTTAGGAATGGGCGTGTATTGTGACACGATACCGGTGCCATTATTGGCAAGCGGCACTGAAGAGACATCGGGCGGGGTACAACTTGGAAAACCTACCGGCATACAAACGTTGAAAGAAGTAAAGTCCCATGGATTGATCAGCTGATCATCCACTTCGGTCTGCTACTCCCGGCAGGTCCGAAGCGAGGTCATGAACGAAGTAGCTGTCCGCGGCCGCGAGAAGGCTGCGAGCAAGAACATCGGCCGCAACCGAGAGAATGCGAGCATACTGTAAATCCGTCAGAGCGACTTTAAGAACCTGATCAGCTGTTGCTGCGAAGGTTCGGTCATCTGCCTAAACCCATTGAGAAGTCTTGCGTGGCATGGCGCAATTTCCCGGTAATCCTCCTTGACTGCCCGGCTCGCCGAAATATTCCCTCGGCGTTGTATTTTGCGAAGCAGCTATCGCGACCTTCGGCGCGTGATCGCTCGTTTACGATTTGTTTACGATTCGACCGGAATAGTGGGCACCAGCGAGTAGTCTGGACCAAACAGAAGGGTTCACTCGCAATGCATCGATTATCTAAATTGTTTCAAGCACCGACCGTGGTTTTCTTGATTTGTATAGGAATCACACTTTCTTCCACACAACTTCGGGCGCAGGCTATCAGTGGCGACCTGGTTGGGACACTCACCGACGAGACAGGCGCTGTAGTGCCAAACGCAACCGTGACAGCCACAAATTCCGCGACTGGCGTCAAGTCGTCGGCGAACACCAATTCCAGCGGTTTATATCGCCTCTCAAATCTCCTCCCAGGGGATTACTCTGTCTCGGCCATGGCGACGGGTTTCAGCACGTTCAATTTGAGAGCCGTTCCGATACAGCTCAATCAGACGGCGACGGTCAATATCACACTGACGGTCGGCTCCGTGTCCAGCTCGGTGGACGTGGTGGCGGCTACCGTTATAGACACCACGACGGCGCAGATTCAAACCAGCTACGAAGGCAAGCAAATCGCTGATCTTCCCACCAATACAATCGGAGTGGGCGTGATCAACATGTCACTGCTGCAAGCGGGCGTGGCGAGCGCTGGGGGCATTGGTGTCGGTGCGGGGCCCTCCATCGGCGGTCAACGCCCGCGCAACAACAACTTCACTGTCGAAGGCGTGGACAACAACCGCAAAGATGTCACTGGCCCAAACACCGCCGTACCGAGTGAATCGGTCGCCGAATTCACGCTGCTTCAGAACCAGTTTCAGGCCGAGTTCGGGCACTCTTCAGGCGGGCAATTCAACACGATCGTCAAAAGCGGTTCCAACTCGTTTCATGGCGAGCTATATGAGTACGTCGAAAACCGCGACTTGAATGCTGAGGATCAGACCTTCAAGACGCAAGGAATTCTGACCAACCCCCGATTCGATCGTAATCATCTGGGCGGCAATTTCGGCGGTCCGATCGAGAAGAATAAATTGTTCTTCTTTACCAGCTTCGAGTACAATCCACTGGGCCAATCGACCAATGCGGGCGCGCCGGTTTATGCGCCGACTTCGGCCGGGTACGCCACGCTTGCAGGTGCTCCAGGCATCAGCGGGACCAACCTCGGTATTCTTCAGCAGTATGCCGTAGCTCCCTCCGTCACACCCGGAGCGCCGTCGTTGAACGTCGGTGGCGTCACCGTCCCGACCGGAATTATTCCGCTAGCCGCTCCTAATTTTACAAACTCCTACTTCGGTGTCGCGAGCCTCGATTACAACCTTTCAGACAAGGATCAGCTACGCGGAAGGTTTATTTACAACCGAACTGACCAGATTAATACAGTGGCGGATCTTCCGGCTTTTTACACTCTGGTACCCATACGATCAGATACCCTCACGGTCGCCGAGTATCACACTTTTAGTCCCACGCTCACCAATGAGTTCCGGCTGGGCTATGAGCGGTTTAACCAGAGCCAGCCCGTTGGCAATCAGACCTTCCCAGGCCTCGATCAGTTTCCGAATCTTGCGTTCGTCAATCTGAATTTGCAAATCGGGCCCAATCCGAATTTTCCGCAGACCACGGTGAACAACGTTTACTCCGGAACCGAAAATCTGACCTGGATTCGTGGAAATCACACGTTCAAATTTGGAACCGAGTTCCGCGACTACATCTCGCCGCAATTCTTTACACAGCGTTCGCGCGGCGACTACGAATATACCGACGCAGCCCTCTACCTGCAGGACGTTACGCCCGACTTTATCGCGCAGCGCAATATCGGCGGCCGGACTTACTACGGGAACCAGCTCGCGACGTACAGTTACGCGCAGGACACTTGGCGCATTCGGCCAAATCTGACGTTGAACCTGGGAGTGCGGTATGAATATACAACCGTACCGGTCGGGGAACAGGCACAGAGCCTCAACGCAGCTGCAAGCGTGCCGGGTATCTTAAATTTCAAGAGCCCGAGCGCCGATCCGTTTGGCTTCGCGCCGCGCGTCGGGTTCGCGTACACGCCGTTCAAGGATGGCAACACCGTCGTCCGCGGAGGCTTCAGTATGGCTTACGATGTGTTCTTCGACAACATCGGAGTTCTCTCGGTTCCGCCCCAGTTCAGCAATACAGTGGATCTCACGCACGCCAACAACAATCCTGGGTTCCTCGCCAACGGTGGGATCAGCCAGGCGTTTGGGCTAAACGGGAACACTCCTGCAGCGTTACGGGCTGCTACTTCTGCTTACATACCAGATCAGAAGCTCCCTTACTCGATCAACTATAACCTGAGCATCCAACACGTCTTCGCACAAGGCTACACGCTCGAAGTCGGCTACCTGGGAACCAAGGGCGTCCATCTGATCACTCAGCAGCAACTCAACCGCCAGTCTCCCGTCACGGCAACCCAGAACATTCCGACGTTCCTGTCCACGCCTTCCGCTGCGACCCTGTCAGCCCTACCTCTCAATCTCGGCCAACTCCGTGCCATCGGCGATCAGGTACCCCTCTACGCCAACGCGGGCTTCACTGCGCCCATCACGGCGTTCACGCCGCAAGGGTACTCCGACTATAACGCCTTGACTGTAAACCTTAAGAAACGCCTTTCGGAGGGTCTCCAATACCAGGCGGCCTACACCTGGAGCCATCTCATCGATAACAGCACAGCTGAAGTGGCCAGCACGTTTCTTACTCCGCGTCGTGCTGAGGACTTCTTCAATCTCGCGAATGAAAAGGCGTCCTCGGCTCTCGATCGCCGTCAACGCTTCACCCTCAGCCTGCTCTACGATGCCCCGTGGTTCAAGGGGAGCAACAACTGGATGATGAAGAATCTGGCCGGAAACTGGGAATTTGCGCCCATCTACACTTACGAATCCCCCGAGCTGTTTACTCCGCAGAGCGGTGTGGATTCGAATCTCAATGGCGACGCCGCTCCCGATCGCACCATCATCAATACCGCGGGCGTGTCCGGCACAGCCAGCACCGTGGTCGGATTGAGCTCGACCGGTACCGTCCTGCCAAACGGGAATCCCAATATCGTGGCATACGTCGCCAAAAACCCCAATGCCCGCTACATCCAGGCAGGTCTGGGCGCCTATGCCAATGCTGGCCGCAATACCGAGCCCAGCCGTCCGATTGACAACATCGATTTCTCGCTCATCAAGCATTTCGCCGTGCATGAGCGGTTCAAAATTGATCTGGCTGGGCAAGCGTTCAACTTGTTTAATCACGCGCAGTTTTTGCCGGGTGGATCGATCAACAATGCAAACACGTTGAATAACTTTCTAGGCAACGTTCAAGCTTACGTAACGGTCAGCAACCCTTTGTTCAACAACCCTACCAACACCTTCAGCAGCAACCCCCGCACCCTGCAGATCACTGCCAAATTCAACTGGTAGCCCTCTAATCCTTGCGTAAAAATTCGAGAGGAGCGTCATCACGCTCCTCTCGTCGCGGATTAGTTTAAGTAAAAGGCTTCGCGGTCCCGCGCTGACGTCCATCCTCCACCCGTAAGACGGCCGGTTGCCACTAACGGCCCTTGTGAAAACGCAAGACCGTCCAGCGGCACTGAATCCCATATAAGTTAGTTTGCCCGGATTCAATCCTCGGCAGCAAATATATAATAGGTCTGTTTCTCGGGTGATCGGCCCTGTTGCGGCCGTACCATGTGAAACCGAAATAAGAGGAGGCAGCATGAGGATCATAGTGGCTAGTTTGATCGTGCTAAGCGCCGGAATTTCCATCCCCTACGCACAGAGCCCAAGCAATGCACGCCCGACCATCGCAAATGAAGCGGATTTCCGCCGCGCGATGAAGGAGCTTTCGAACTGGGGAAGATGGGGCAATGACGACGAACTCGGTGCCTCCAATCTGATCACTCCCGCGAAACGGAAGCAGGCCCTGGCTTTGGCAAAAGAGGGCGTGACCATTTCACTGGCGCACGATGTCGTCCAGGAGAAAGCTGCGGATGCGCCGAACATTTTGGAGCGTGTTCTCGGCACTGTTAGTCCCACCGGCACGACTGATCGCTATCAGTACACCGGCACGTATCATGGCGTGATTCACAGTCATCTGGACGCGGTGGATTGTCACGTCATGTCTGAAGGTAGGGGCTACAACGGCCGGTCGATGGAAGACATCATCGCCGCGGGCGGTTGCCCGAAGGGGAATATCAACGCTTTGAAGGATGGCGTGGTCACCCGAGCCGTCCTTTTCGATGGCACGCGGCTTCCAGGCAAGGCCACTCCTCAAGGGTGGCTCGATCCGGGAACGGCCATCCATCGGGAAGACCTCGAGGCCTTGGAAAAGTTGGAGCACGTGAAGGTGTCCGGAGGCGACGTTATTCTTCTCTATACGGGCCGCTGGAAGCGTCGCGCCGCACTGGGCCCTTGGCCCAACACTACCGGATTTGCCGGCTATCACGCCGACGTAGCGTACTTCATAAAAGAACGCGGCGTTTCCTTCATCGGCGGCGATGGACCGAACGACGTCTCCCCCTCGGGCCTTCCTTCGACGATAGCAATCCCGCTTCATCAACTAGCACTGGTGGCGATGGGGGTGAGCATTTTCGACAATCTCGATTTTGAAAGAGCTATCGAGCAGGCCAGGCGGATGAATCGTTACGAGTTTCTATTCATGGCTGCCCCGCTGCGGGTCGAGAAGGGAACCGGTTCGCCGCTCAATCCGCTAGCGATTTTCTAATTGAAGCCTCATGAAGACTCGTGAGAGGTGCTATATTTTCTGGAAAGGAGTCAACCGATGGAACCAACCAGACCCAAACTGCCGAGCGAGGCCATAGAACTTTATAACCTCTTCATTCATGGCGAAATCAGCCGCCGTGACTTTATGGACGGAGTGCAGAAATTTGCAGTGGGCGGCCTGGCGGTGGCGGCCATTATCGAAGCGCTGATGCCGAACTATGCTCTGGGGCAGCAAGTGTCCAAGACCGATGACCGGATCAAAGCGACCTATGAGACCGTCCAATCGCCGCAAGGGAACGGAAGTATCAAAGGATATTTCGTCCGCCCGGTCAGCGCCGATACACGAGCAGAGAAGCCAGTGAAATTGCCGGGTATTATCGTCGTCCACGAAAATCGAGGTCTCAATCCTCATATAGAGGACATCGCGCGGCGGCTCGCCCTGGCTAACTTCATGGTGTTTGCGCCAGATGGGCTGACGTCTCTGGGTGGCTTTCCTGGGGACGATTATAGAGGCGGCCAGATGTTTAGCAAGGTCGATGGCAAAAAAATGGCCGAAGATTTCGTGGCTTCCGCGATGTGGCTGAAATCGCGCGCCGATTGCACCGGCAAGATCGGCATCACCGGCTTCTGTTACGGTGGTAGCATCTCCAATACCTTGGCCGTCCGGCTGGGAGCCGATTTAGCAGCCGCCGTGCCGTTTTACGGTGGGCCTCCTCCCAAGGAGGAAGTTCCGAAGATCAAAGCGGCGATCCTGGTCCACCATGGGGAACTCGACACGCGGCTAGCCGCGACGTGGCCGGCATACGACATGGCCTTGAAGGAAGCCAATGTTCC
>Ga0210401_10002463_pt1 | contig 20504 bp, 17 predicted proteins | sample IncBWH32MmetaG_FD_150866 | JGI IMG/M metagenome (GOLD analysis project Ga0210401, IMG submission 150866) | Forest soil microbial communities from Barre Woods Harvard Forest LTER site, Petersham, Massachusetts, United States - Inc-BW-H-32-M | ecosystem: Environmental > Terrestrial > Soil >... | reverse complement strand
TGAGGGCATGCGCGACAGCGGCTACAAGTCCACGGCGACGGCGATCGATGAATTCGTCGACAACGCTTTCCAGAGCGGCGCCAACCGCATTGATGTCGTTACCACGGCGGACAAAACCAACAACGTTTCCGCCATTGCCGTCATCGACGATGGACACGGCATGGAACCCGGAATGATTCGCGCGGCCGTCCTGTGGGGCGGCACGCACCGCTTCAACGACCGCAAAGGATTCGGAAGGTACGGATTCGGACTACCGAGCGCGGCTGTGAGCATCACGCGCGTCTACGAAGTCTACTCCAAGATTGAAGGAGGAGACTGGCACAAAGTTCGCGTCGATCTCCTCGAAATCGCCGAAGGAAAGCTCACCGCCAAGAGTGGGCTGATTCTCGCTCCCGAACCCGAACAGACGACCCTTCCGAAATTCATCGTGGAAAGTCTCGGTCAACGCAAATTGAACAGCGGAACCATCGTTCACCTCGTGAATCCCGACCGCCTCACGAGCGGCTTCCGGCGCGCCACGACCTTCGGTCCGAAAACGCTGGAACATCTCGGGCTCATCTATCGTGGCGTTCTGCGCCGAGCGGCCATGTACGTCAACACGAACCCCGTAGAGCCGGTCGATCCGCTCTTCCTGGACCCGAACGCCCGCTATTATGGCGGCAACGACGTTCGCAAGGCCGAGGCACAGCCGTCGAGTGAATTTCGCTTTACCAATCGCAATGGAATCGAAGGCGGGGTGCGATTGCGTTACGCCTACTTACATCCCTCGTTCCAGCGTACCGGCGATGCAACCACCGACAAAGGCCGCCTCGGCGTCATGAAGGACAACAATGCCTACCTGATTGTCACACGCGCCGGCCGCCAGGTCGATCTCGTGACACGCACGCATTTCCCGAGAGGCTCCGACAACACCACCATCGTTAATTACGACCGCAACTGGGCTATCGAACTCGATTTCGATCCTGCTCTCGACGAGGACTTCGGCATCACCGTCAACAAACAACAGGTCACGCTCACAGAACCGATCTGGCAGAAACTCGCCGAGGAGAAACTGCCGGGCATCGTGAAGGCCCTGCGCTCTCGCTTCAAGCGCGATACCAACGACCTCCGGGATGCCGACGGTGACGGCCTGCGCGTTTCTGAGCGCGTCATGCAGGAAGCCGCAAGGTTTGCAACACGCCCCAGCAACAAACCCTCGGACAAAAAGCACCAGGTGGCCCGCGAAAACGTCGCCGCCGAAGCACGCAAGAAAGCCGAAGAAACCAAGCAACCTGAGGAAGTTGTTCTCGAATCGCTCCTGGCGTCCTACACGCGGCAGCCGTTCCTAATCGGTTTTGAAAGCCTAGAAGGTGCACCCTTTTATCGCGTCGAACAGTACGGACCACAAGCGCGCGTATGGATCAACCGGAGACATCGTTTCTATACGGATCTCTACAACACGGTCGACGCGCGCTCGAAGAGCGCTCTCGAATTGCTGCTCTTTGTTTTCGGCACTTGCGAGTTGGATTCGGAAGGTGACCGCGAACAATTCTACCGGGTCGAACGGGCCGAATGGTCGCAGCGTCTCGAAACAACTCTCGCGCAACTTGACCATCACAGCTCTCTCGACGACGCGGAGTCTGCCGCCTTGGAAAACGACGCCCCGGCTGAAACTATTCCGGAGCCGGCGTAACCATGTCCTTCGGCCAACCAATTTCCTCGTTCCCGATCGTCGCAGTGCGATCCTTCATCGAAGCCACGCGCGACACTGGCTATAAAAGCACTGGGGCCGCGATCGCTGAACTCGTGGACAACGCCATCGAGGCGGAAGCAACCGAGATTGATATCCAGATCGAGCCTATCGAGTCCGCCGAAGGGAAGCAGGTTGCCATTCGCGTTGCCGACAACGGCACCGGCATGAAGCCTCAGGTTCTTCGTCTTGCCCTGCAATTCGGAGGCAGCACGCGTTTCGGCTCTCGCAAGGCGGCTGGACGTTACGGGATGGGTCTACCCAACGGTTCGCTCAGTCAGGCACGCAGGGTCGAGGTGTTCACATGGACGCGGCCTGGCCAGGTTTGGACGACATACCTCGACGTCGACGAAATCGCCGCGGGCCGTCTTCAGCACGTCCCTCCTCCCAAACGCTTTCCGCAATCTTCTCTAGTCGCCAAAGGACCCAGTGGAACGGTCGTCAGTCTCACCCGCTGCGACCGTTTGGACTGTCGGCGTATCCGCACGCTCGAAGAGAAACTCGCTCCGGAACTCGGCCGCCTTTTCCGCAAGCATCTCTACGAAGGCAAATCGCTCCGGCTCAATGGCCAGACTGTTTCTCCACTCGATCCGCTCTTTTTGCGGCCAGGACAAAATTTAACTGGGGCAACCGCCTTCGGTCCTCCACTCGAGTATCGCGTCCGAATCCCTTCTTCGAAAGACAAAGAGTCGCTCGTGGTTGTCCGGTTCACGGAACTGCCGATCGACCGCTGGCATGAACTTTCAAATGATCGGAAGAACCAGGTCCGCATCGCCAAACATGCCGGCGTATCGATCGTCCGTGCCGGCCGCGAGATCGACTACGGGTGGTATTTCATGGGAAGCAAGCGCAAAGAAAACTACGACGACTGGTGGCGCTGCGAAATCAGCTTTTCGCCCGACCTTGACGAACTTTTTGGCGTGACTCACAGCAAGCAGAAGATCAATCCCACTGAAGCGCTTTCCGCGATTCTCGTGCCGGAGATGGAACGCGTCGCACGCGAATTGAACACTCGCGTTCGCAAGAAATATGCGTTGATCCGTCACCAAGGTCCGGCAAGCAAGACCACTCAAAAGCTCGAGTCGCGCGACTTCCTTCTCGAGCCTCCCAAGGCATTGCGCAACGTTCGCCGGACGGGCGACCAACTCTCCCTGTCTGTTCCTGCCACATCGACGACCGCGATCCGTGGCCTCCGGTTCGCGCTCGCGCACCGGCCGAGTGCCGAACCGTGCTTCTACGAGCCCCGTTTGCGCGCCGACTGCGTGAATCTCGTTCTCAACGAATCGCATCCGTTCTTCACCACGGTGTACAAGCCTCTTGCTGGCGATGGTCGTGGCGCTCCTTCCGCCGTGCTGCCGCAAATTCTTGCACTCTTGTTTGCCGGCGCTCGCGCCGAATGCTCCATCAATCGCGTCAAGCATCGTGCGATAATACGACGATTCCGGGAACACTGGAGCGATACGCTTGCAGCGTTCCTCTCCTAGAGGCATGGCGTCCACAACCGAACCGATCCGATTGCTGCTTACGCTGAAATACGCCGAAGAACTGACCCAGTTCTGTCGCTCGCTTGAGGCGTCGCTTGCCTCAGCGCAAGACCACGCGCAGCTGCGGCGCTCTATAGCCACGCTCCGCGCGCGAGCTTCTAACTATTATCGTCAGCCCTCGCTGCCCGAACTGAAGTGCATGTTTCTCGCGAATTTGGTGCTCGATCTCGCGACGCACGGCTGGACCATTCACGCAGACCATGGGGAACTTCAGCTCGAGCCGCCGCTAATCTCCGAGACAGATTCTCCGGAGGCAGCGAAAAATCGTATTCGTTCGAAACACCTTCTCGAACGCGACGAGCAGTTGCTGGAACCTTCGGTCCACGATTTCGTTCTCGCTTCGGAACGCCGGCGCCTCACGTCCAAAGGCTGGCATTCCATCTATTCCGTGATGCGAAACGGCGAGGAACTTGCCGATCAACTTCGAGAAGCCGTTCGCGGCGGAGCGGATTCGTCCGCTGAATGCGTCCGTCGCATTATCGATCCATACATCCAGTTCGTTACTCCAGGAGCCATGTGTTCCGAGACCGGGCTCGTTTTGAGTGACCTCTGGCGATATTTCCGCCACACTTGGGTGAATATCTACCGCAGCGTTCCCGGCCGGAGTGTGATGGTGCTCATCCGCGACCGCGCTGCTCCCGGGCATCCAGTCATCGGCATTGCCGGACTCGGAAGTTCGGTCGTGCAGCAGTCGGTGCGCGACAAATGGATCGGATGGGACGCCGCTGGAGCCGTGGCTACGCTGTCGGCGCTTCCGAGGCGGAAACTCCTCCAGTGGCTTTCCGCGCAGATTCGCACGCGGCTCTCTGCCCTTCATATCAAGGATTTGCTAAAGAATGGCGTGCTCAAACTGGAGGACCTCCGGAAACCAACCGACGCAGCCATCGCTCGACTCCGCAAGGAAAGCGCAAGGGCCATCGAATTGCATCGAATGTACCCGCAAGCGGCCGCTCACAAGAGAAATACCTCCGTTTCCGCAAAGGCGGCGTGGCTCGCCATGGCGCGTACCCCGCTTTTTCGCAGCAAACGATCGAAGCAACTCGCGATTCTCCTTTCCGTGCGTAAAGCCTTGAACGAATCAGGCCTCTTTCGCGCCAAAGGAAAATCGTTCGAGGAAGCACTCGCCACTCCACGCGTGCAACGCGCGCTGGTTCAACTGGTCCGCATGGCCAAAGCCGAACGCGTCGGCATCAGCATGATGGATATCATCGTGTGCGGAGCTATCGCTCCCTACAATGCACTCCTCGGCGGAAAGCTGGTGTGCTTGCTGCTTTGCAGTCCAGAAATCATCCGGTACTACTCAGTCCGCTACCGCCAACAAGTCAGCGTCATTGCCTCCGCAATGAAAGGCAAGAAGGTACAACGAGACCCGAAACTCGTATTGCTCTGCACCACCAGTCTCTATGGCCGCGGATCGAGCCAGTATAATCGCATCAAAGTGCCCGCAGGCGCTCTCGGAAGCTCGACCTCGCAGTCCATCGCGTATCAAGAACTCGGAACCAGCGAGGGATTCGGGTCGTTTCACTTCAGCAAAGAAACCGTGCGCCTTGCCGATGCGATTTTGGGGCGCTCTCGGAATGGCCGCAAGGTCAACAGCATCTTCGGCGAAGGTGTGAATCCGCTCATGCGGAAAATTCGCGAGGTCTTGGAACTGCTCGAGCTACCGAGCGACTTGCTCCTTCGTCACGGAAACAAGCGCATCGTCTATGGAATTCCGCTTGCGGAGAATTTCCGGGCTTTCCTTCTCGGTCTCGAACGCCGGCCGCGATACAACATGTCCCCAGCGCTTGCCTCCCTCGGTACCTCGCTCCTGTCCGACTATTGGCGGAATCGTTGGTTACTCAAGCGGGCAGCCCAACCAGAAGTTCTTCAAAGGGTTGCGGAGAATCGTCTCAGTTACCCCGTTCAACACGGCGCGCAAGTGCCCCTTCCCAAGGACGAAAATTCCATCTTTGCGAGAGCTGCGGGTTGACCTATGAGCTTTACTCTGCGACTAGGAGATCAGCAAGAAATCCCCAGGCAGGGATGAGAACATGCTTCATCCGCGGAGAGCCGCGAAGGTAGACATTTGCAGCGACCAACACGATGAGTACCCTAAGCCCTGAAAAAGGCCTGATCTTCCGAATTACCCACGTCTCAAACGTCGCGTGGATCCTTGCGAATGGACTTCACTGTACCAGCAGCGGGCATTCCGATCCCAACTACGTTCCCATCGGGAACTCCGAAATCATTACTCGCCGCGCAACGCGGATTGTGCCCGTCGCTCCCGGAGGTACGCTCAGCGACTATGTCCCCTTTTATTTTACGCCGTATTCCCCGATGCTCCTGAACATCAAAACAGGCCGGATCGGCGTTACGCAACGTCCTATGTCCGATATTGCCATTCTCGTCTCCTCTCTTCCCGAGATACAAAAACAGGGCATCCACTTCGTGTTCACCGACCGCCACGCGGTGCTGGAAGCCGCCGAGTTCTTCAATGAGTTGGACCGGCTCGATCGCATCGATTGGCCCAGACTGCAAACCCGCGATTTCAAGCGTGACCCCGACGACCCTGGGAAATTCGAACGGTACCAGGCCGAGGCCTTGATCCATCGGCACGTTCCCATGACTGCGATTGTCGGTATTATTTGCTATCGGAACCAGGAGCAAACAAAAATCGAAACCATTTGTGGTACTCTAAACCTTACCGCCAAGGTATTGTGCAAGCCGGATTGGTATTTCTGATGATCAAATACGTGGAAGGCAATCTCCTCGAAGCTCCCGTCGAAGCGTTGGTCAATACCGTCAACGAAGTGGGCGTCATGGGAAAAGGCATCGCGCTGATGTTCAGTGAAGCGTTCCCCGAAAACACCGCTGCGTACATACGTGCCTGCCAAGCGAAGCAAGTTCATGTCGGGCGCATGTTCGTAACCGAAAATAAGGAACTCGTTCAGCCCCGCTTGATCATCAATTTCCCCACGAAAAAACATTGGCGCGGCGACTCTCAAATCGAATGGGTCCACGACGGTCTCCGCGATTTGGTCCGCGTCATTCGGGAAAAGGAGATTCACTCGATCGCGCTTCCTCCGCTCGGATGCGGCAACGGCGGCTTGGAATGGGCCGATGTGCGTCAGGAAATCGAAACCGCGTTGGGGAATCTACAGAACGTCGAAATTCTGGTCTTCACGCCGACCCGCACCTATCAAAACGTTTCCAAGAAGGAAGGCCTGGAGAAATTGACGCCGGCGCGGGCGCTCATTGCCGAACTCTGCAGACGCTACGCCGTTCTCGGACTCGAATGTACCAATCTTGAGATTCAGAAACTCGCATGGTTCCTGCAACAGTCCATTCTCGCTATGCACCTGAAGGATCCCCTCGACCTCCGCTTCGCGCCCAACAAATACGGTCCCTATGCGGAGCGGTTGCGGCACTTATTGCACGGTTTGGATGGTAGCTATCTACACTCGGCGAAGCGTCTTAGTGATGCCGGTCCCTTCGATTTAATTTGGTTCAATGATGCGCGACGCAGCAAGGTCGAGGAGTATCTCCACAGCGACAAGGCAAGAACCTACCTCCCCGCTCTGGAGGCCACCGCGCAACTCATCCAAGGATACGAATCGCCCCTCGGCATGGAATTACTCGCCACTGTGGATTGGCTCCTTCACAAAGAAGGTTATTCCCCGGAACTCCCGTCCATCCGGCAAGGCATCGCGAACTGGCCCGGAGGGAAGAAGGCCGTCGAGCGCAAACAGCACCTGTTCGACGACCGCCTCTTGGCGTTGGCTCTCGAACGCTTGAAGCAGGCGCCCTCCATCCGTGAAACAGCTCCGCTGGCTGTTTGATCACCGAAGCGCAACGTTTTATCTCATGACCGTGGTTACTTACGACCGCAAGACGGGAACCGTTTGAACCGTTTGTGCTGTGCCTGCCAAAGACCGCGGAAGAGAATCTTTGTACTGATTCGCTTTCCGAAGAAGAGCCGGAACGTTTTCCCCTCTTTCCTGCTCTGGCGCATCTTCGCCCCTCAAAAGTTTAATTTTTTCTTGTAGCCCCCATCCACACTCGTCTCCCCAGATTTACAAAACCACAATTCTCTTCCGGAGGTTCCCACCGCTACTGTCCTTTTTCCTTAATGCCCTTCCTGCGAGAAGACTGCGCCTAGACCGCCCGCTTCTTCTGTCAAGGGCGTCCGCTTCGCTCCCGTGAACGCGAAACCCACGCGCCCTTGACAGCGCGGGCGGCTAGGCGCCGGGGACCTCTCAGGAAGGTCATTGCTTCTTTTTTTCAAGCGAAAACCATGCTTGAAAAACGGAAGAAAAGAGGAAAAGCAAAATGCCAGAAAGACAACATGCCACTTGGGGGGAACTCCTTCGCGATGCGGTCGAAAAGCCGGGACGAATGCTCGAAGCCTACACCGCATTTCACAACTACAGCTTTGGGAATGCCTTGCTCGCGCTCGAACAGTGCGTTCGGCGCAACTTGCAGCCCGGACCGCTCAACACCTATCGCGGATGGCTCGAAAAGAAACGGCAGGTCCATAAGGGGGAGAGAGGGATCACCCTCTGTATGCCCATGCCGTTCAACCGTACTACGCACGCCGATAGCACGGAGGAAGAATCAGCAGAGCCGCAAACACGCGTCGCTTTCCGGTTTCGGGCGTACTGGTTTGTGCTCGCACAAACCGAGGGCGCAGAAACCTACGTTGCTCCGATTCCGGGCTTTGACTTGGAGACAGCGCTCCGTACTTTGCAGGTGACACGAACGGCGTTTGACGAAATAAACGGCAACATTCAGGGGTTTGCGAGGCAGCGGGAAATTGCCGTGAATCCCCTTGCGGCGCTCCCCCACAAAACAATATTTCACGAAATCGCTCACATCGTTCTTGGGCACACAAGTGCCGAGAAACTCGTGGACCACGAAAACGCCCCCGTCCATCTCCGCGAGGTGGAAGCGGAATCCGTCGCCCTGATCTGTTGCGAAACGCTGGGTCTCGAAGGGGCGCAGTTCTGCCGTGGCTATATCCAACACTGGCTGAAAACCGAAAAGGAAATCCCCAACCACAATGCGGCTCGTATCTTCACCGCCGCTACTTCCATTTTGAAAGCGGGAACTCCCGCAGCGGGCAGCCAATAAGCTGCCCGCTCCCTGTTTGTATCCGACTGGCCATTCGAGTGTGAAGAAATACGAAAAGACTTTGCCAAATAAATAAAAGGAGAAAAAGCGATGAACACGAAAGAAGCAGTGAAACCGTTGCAAGAGCCCGTAAAGGAGACAGAAACAATTGAGTTGTATTTCCAGCAAGGTAGTTCAGACAAGGTGTATCACGTCCAATTGCAAAGCATTGAGGAACAGTGGTCGGTCAATGCGCAGTGGGGACGGCGTGGTTCAGCTTTGCAAAGCGATACGAAGGTGAGCAGCGTCGCGTATGAGGAAGCGAAGCGCGTCTATGACCGAATCATTCGAGAAAAGACAGGCAAGGGTTATCGCATCGCGCAGGCAACGACCAACGGCGATACGCCTATTTCCGTTGGATTGCCTTCCGTCAAAGAGCATTCCGGTCACGCACCGGAATTACTAACCCCCATCGAGGAACCAGAGGCGTTGGCGTTGGTACAGGATGAGTCTTGGTGGTTCCAACAGAAGTTCGATGGGCGAAGACTGGCCGTAGAAAAAGCGGACGGCCAATATTCGGGAATCAATAAACTCGGCCAGCTTATTCCAATCGACTCTCGGCTTGCAAAATGCCTCGAGTCAGTGCAAGCGGACGCCTTCCTAGTAGACGGTGAGGTCACCGATTCGCGGTTCCATCTCTGGGACTTGCTTAGCATTAACGGAACTGACCTGCGGATTCAGCCTTACGAAATCCGTTACGCACGTCTTGGCCTCGTGTTTCGAGGCCTAGACGAGGCGCTCCGCGTTTGCGACACGGCCATGACACCAAAAGCAAAACGAGCATTCGCAAAAGCCATGCACGAATCTCACGCCGAAGGGTTCGTTTGCAAGAACCGGAACGCGGCGTATGCGGGAGGACGTGCCGGACAGCATTACAAGTGCAAGTTTGTCACGACCTGTTCCTTCATCGTCGGCCCCAAGCCAGCAGCAAAAGCCGCCGCTGGACACCGCTCCATCGCTCTCTATCTGTTAGAGGAAAACCGCCAGCGCTTCATGGGCACTGTGGGAGTGCCGGAGCGTTACGCGATTCCCCGCGAGGGGCAGATCGTTGAGATTCGATACCTCTACTGCCATCCCGGAGCCGATGGAAAGCTCATCCAGGCGAAGTATTTCGGCAAGATTCGCGACGATGTAGCAATAGGCGACTGCTCGACGAGTCAGTTGAAACTCAAAGCCGATGAGACCGACGCGACCGAACACTGAGCACGAGCGGAACGACCGCAGCAATGAACCTGCCAAACCGAACCCTCAGAACAATTCTTTAGCCCGATGAATTTGAGATTGACGAAGATTAAGAAAAAGGAGAAATACGATGAGCACGACAGAAGCAGTGAAGACCTCGAAAGAGTACATGAACGTTCCGATTGTGGAATTGATTGAATCAAGTACGAATCCGCGCAAGGTTTTTGACCAATCGTTCCTTGAGGAACTGGCAGTCAGCATTCGCAATAAGGGCATTCTGTCGCCCCTGCTAGTGCGGCCAGTGAACAACCATCTGGAAATCGTGGCAGGCGCACAACGCTACCGTGCGGCGAAGTTAGCGGGATTGGAAGTAGCTCCTATCCGGCTGCAGAACCTGTCCGACTTGGAGGCCCAAGAGGTTCAACAAATTGAAAATGTGCAACGCAAAGACGTGCATCCCTTTGAGGAGGCGCAAGGCTATCGCACACTTCTCGGATTCGAGGGGGCTAACTACACCATTGAAAAACTTGCTGCCCGAATCGGAAAACGCCCGCAAGACGTGGCTGAAAGGCTAAAGCTGTTGGACTTGACCGAACCCGTAGCAAACGCATTCGTCGCAGGACACATTGGTTTAGGTCATGCGTTGCTCATTGCCAAGCTCGCAGCGGACATGCAGGAGAAGGCATTGCCGCATTGCTTCGACGGATACTACGCAGCGAATGACACCGACCGCAGCCTCGTGCCCGTCACCCGTTTGCAGGCGTGGATTGAGCAGAACGTCTATCTAAGTCTCAAATCCGCTCCGTTTTCAAAAGACGATGAAAGCCTCCTGCCGGAAGCGGGGAGTTGCGCTAACTGCCCGAAGCGCACAGGATTCAACACCCTCCTTTTCTCCGAAGTGCGCGAGGATTCATGCGCCGATGCCGCCTGTTTTAATCGCAAGCTCGACGAGCACATCGCACAGCGCGTTTCGAAAATACCGAATCTGGTGCAGATTTCGGACAACTACAATGCGACAGACGGAACACCCATTCTCGCCCGCCGCAACTATGTTGCGGTCGTGACCCGGAGAAGCAAGAAGGGCAAGGACGCAAAGCCCGAAGAAAAGCTCTGCACCCACTTGACCCCGGCCATCCACGCGGACGGCATGAACAAGGGCCGTCTCGTGAAAGTCTGCGCGGACCCGGCTTGCAAGGTTCATTTTGGAGACCGGCAGCAGGAAGAAAAACAGCGGCTGCAATGGAAGGCAGAAAAGACGGCCGCCAACCGGAAGGCGAAAGAAACGCTCGCTTTCCGGCATCGCCTTCTGGCCGACGTGCTCAAGCGGGTAAGGCCGCAGTTCGGAACCGAGGAGCTACGCATGGTGGCGCAGTTTGTCTTGCGCTCGCTGTCGCACGATCTGGTGTGCCGCCTTGCGAAACGCCACGGCTTGCAAAACCCGAAAGACGTTAACGATTGGCAAATGGTCGAGAAGGCTCGGACGCTTTACAAAAGGGCAGGCGGGGCGGCGCTGGCTGTTCTCATTTTCGAAGCCATGCTCATCAGCCCTGTCGGAAACGTGTCCGCAAACAAAGACGACGACCCGCTGGCGGACGCCGCCAGCCTTTACAAAGTCGATACGAACGGATTGCGAGCTGCCGTTGCCAAAGCCGAGCAAGAAAAGGCGCAGAAAAAGAACAAGGCGGCCATCAGGAAGGAGAAGACCACGCCCAAATCAAAGACCGCTCGCAATTAGTGCAACTGCAAGACCGAACGGGGCCGTCCTTCATCGGACGGTCCCGTTCTCCTCACTCTTCCGCACTTCGCAAAATCCCCGGCGTCAAGGAAGCCTCTCGGTATTGCAAGTTCGACTCAGGGTTGGCCGCGCGGGCAACTCTCGCCAGTCGCGGGCGCTGTCGGCACCGAGGAAATGGCCAGCTTCTGATGCGAAATCGAAACGCCTAGTTCCCGCCGTGTGCATTGTTTTTCCTTTTGCCTCTCCTCTCCGACTGCCGACGATCCTCGACACAGGACTCGCCCCTTTCGTTTGTCACCTCCCGCAAGGCCATCCCGACGATGCGATGCCCTGAGCCTTGCTCGTCCTTAGTCCACCAGCAGGCGCTACGAGAGGATGGCGAGTGTCCCGTGTGGATCGTGCTTTCCGATCCCCAAAAAAGAGTTCGCCGTAATTCGTACATGGTCTCCATTCCACCCTTTTCATTGGGCACGGCTTCGGGGGAATTCCTGCGCCCTGCGGCTTCGTGTCTTCTGCTTTTCCGTTTCCTCCCAAAAACTCTTCGCGAATCACATCCACGAGTTTTTGTGCCCCTCCCGAAATGCAGACCCTCGCCTTGGGAGCAGACCCCTCTCGCTTTCGAGTGCCCCAATTACAAGGGCAAAGGAGACTCAACAAATGTACGAGAATCGCGTCGAACTAATGGGCTTTTTGGGAAAGAGCCCGGAAAGCAAATCCACGAAGAAGACGGGACGAACGCTCGCCATCCTCTCCCTCGCCACCAAGACCTGGTGGAAGGACAAGGACGAGCAGCCGCAGGAAAAAACCGAGTGGCATCGCATCATCGTTTGGAATGGCCTCGCGGAATACGCGGCGGACAAACTGAAGAAGGGCGACCACTTGTATGTCGTAGGGACGCTCGTGAGCAACGTCTACGAGAAAGAGGTCGGCAAAGGGAAAAACAAATCCAAAGCGCAGATCACGGCGTGGCAAATCAAGGCGTTTTCTATTCGCAAGCTGGACCGGAAGGAAACGGTGCCGACAGCGCCGGCGACGGAGAGAACGCAGCCCGAGGAGATTCCGTTCTGAATTTTGCAACCAAGAAAAGGCTCCGGCTCGCCGGAGCCTTTTCTTGTGACCGGTGGACTTGCCGCTCGAATCGAGCCAGTCACGCAACATAGGTTTCGAGCGTCGTCTTAAAACGCAGAAACGTTGCGCGCCGATTGATACTTACAGCGAAAAGGGGTGCGAAATATCGCCGAGCCTGCCGACAGGTGACTCTCTCTATCAACTGGCAGACACAGTAACAGTCATTTTTCGCGTGATGTGTCGCGCCGCTCCGCTGTTCTCTCCCCGACAATCCGCATGGTCACCCCGGTTACCCTCCCCACGATTTCCGCCTGGGACGGGTAATCGAAACGCCTCACTTCCCGACGAGATTGTGGATGCGGAATGATGAGCAGTTGCCCCCGATCAACCTCACACCAACTGCACACGTACCCCTCTCGCAGCTCCGTGAAGTAGATCGGCCGCTCGTACTCCGTCGTCCATTTCACAGTACTGATTTTTCTTTGGCTCGCATCAATCTGGACGAGAGAACCAGGGCGAATAAGTGGAAAAAGAGTGAAGTCCTCAAGGCCAACGTAGCCATACATGGACTTTCGCAGGTCGAGATGTTGCAACAGGCCGACTGGAACCTCGTCCCACTTCTCAACGACCCTCGCTAAAAGATTCGTCCTTTCAAAGCGAAAGCCAGGCTTGAATTCAACGGGAAGCGAAACCGTTTCCACTTCTTCTTCTCTCGCGTTGCTCAGGAGACGCGTCCTTGGCAAACCGAGAGACGCGCTGTCTCGGCTCAGATCTCCAATCTGCAGTCCAAAATGAGATGCCACTTCCGTATATTTGCGATTATAAATCGCGCTTAAGGAGTAGAGTTTGAACATCCCCGGTGTGAACTTCCCGTTCTCGATGTCCGTGACCCAATTGTGTGACAAATAGAACTCGTGGTTCTGCTTATCCGTTGCGATCTTCTGACTAATTCCTTGTACGTCCCGCGTTGATAACCCGAGACGCACCCGCAGCGACTTCAGCCATTTCCCGGCAATCTGGTTCACTCTGCGAACGTCCATTGGCGGGCATCCTATCTCTTGCAGTCAGTCAATGTCCAGCCACGTGCTCTATTTAGCTATATACGTCATTTCTAGTTTAGGACAAAAATATCCCGAGTGGTCGCAACTGCGGCCACAGGCACGATTTGTTCCCTGCGGCTCACTGAGTTCCCTATATCCAAACTCATCTCCGGGGAACCCCATGCAGACCGCTGACCGTGTCCGTCAGATTCTTTCGACCCGAGGTTTGACCCTCTATCAAGTGTCGCAACGCTCCGCCGAACTCTTTGGCCCATCGTCGCCGCATTACATCCCTCAACGTCTCTACCAAGAACTCGCAACTCCCGCCCTCAGCCCAAACATCCACCAGTTGATCGCTTTCAGCCGAGTCACCAACTATCGGTTGTGCGACTGGCTCGCAGTCTTCGGATTTCGACTGGATGATATTCCGAGACTCCAGTTGCAGATCGTGTGGCGACGCACTGTTCTCCTCGATTCGTCTATTTACGATGAGGATCAATGGATTCCCTGGTTTGTCGAAAGGCTGTCCGAGTCCTTGCTGCCAGGCATTGCACCATTAGCCCAAGTCTTAAAGTCAGGGCCATCGAGGCGCGCAGGCGAACTGCTGACTCTTAACAAGAGACGATTTCTCTATGCGAAGGTCGGCAGCGAGAATACGTTTGCGTATCCGGATCTGATGCCCGGGAGCATCGCCCGAATTGACGTGCGCCGTACGCCTGACCCGTTGCCTACGCTTGGACCGAGTACCAGCAAGAGCATATTTCTTGTCGAGAATGGTCGCTTTCTCTACTGTGGCCACCTGCGAAGTATGGGCAAAAACAGAATCGTCCTTTGCTCAACACATTTTCCGTTCGCACAGGTTGAATTGACGCTAGGTCGGAATGTCCGAATCCTCGGAATGGCCGACGCTGAAATTCGACCCGTTGTCCCGCGGCCTGCGTCCGCGATCGCATTAGGCTCAACAGCCGTGGCAAGAGCCGACGTTGCGGTGATTGCCGGTCCCCGCGCAGACCTTCAGCAGTTACTTCGAACGTCACGTATGCGAGTGGGGCTTTCATTCCGCGAAGCCTCTGCCATGAGCCAGCGGATAGCGCGCGAACTCGCGGACGAGATGTATTTCGCCGCGCCCGGAACACTTTCTGATTATGAGAATTTGGCATCACCACTGCGTCATGTTCAAAAGATTATTTCTCTGTGCGTTCTTTACTCCATTGATTTTTGGAACTTCCTCCGTGCAGGAGGTCTGCCGCTCGAATTTCTCGGCAACGATCCGCTACCTGACGTATTGAGCGGACGCATCGGCTTACCTGGAAATGAAATCTCCGATGGAGCCGCCGGCTCAGCCGGCCTTCCTGGTGAGGGGCGGGGATTTCTGTCAACACTTATCGATCAGTGGGAAGAATTGCCTCTATTCATAAGAGGTGCTCTGCCTGCAATCTGTCGGTTGAAGGACATCTCATTGTCCGACATCTTCTGGGTTGACGTGAATCAGCATCCAACGCATCCGTGTCTCGCAGGAGCGGCCTTTGTTGCCGTGAACCGACGGCTCAAAACGCCGCTGCAATCCTCCATACCGACAGTTTGGGAACAACCTCTCTACATGGTTCTGAGACGCGACGGGAGCTATCTTTGTGGCACATGCGTCTTGCAGCGTGGCGTCCTCGTCATCCGTCCGCAATCCGAACAAGCGCATAGTCCAATCGAACTCAGAAACGGAGTCGATGCCGAAGTCATTGGCCAGGTCACGGCCATCCTGAGGCGTCTCAACTAGAACATTCGTTCACGTCCTCAGCGAACCCCTTGATTACTGTGGAAAGGCGAACACCTCATCACTCCGTTGGCGCTTAAGGCTCTCTCCATGTCCATGCAGTCACAACTATTTACGGGCGGCACTACGGATTGGCGAACGGAGGTCGAATTGTCTGGCTTCCTCTGCGCTCAGGTGCGACATTGCCCGGCAGAGCAAAGATTTCGAAAGAATCTGGCAAGACCACGCACTGGTATTAAGCCATGCTAAATACCTCCGACACAGTTCGCAGCACACAAACCATAGATGGAAGAATCCTTCTCGATGTCCGTCACGGTCGAATGTTCACTGTCAACGCTGTCGGCTCGAAAATTCTTGAACTGCTAGAGCAGGGACAGGACGAACCACGCATCGCGGACGAAATAAGCCGTGCCTACGGGATGAACATCGAGGTCGTGCGACCCGACGTTCACGATTTCATAGAAGCCCTCCACAAACACCACATTGTCCAGTCCACGGATGCAGTCGATTCCCTGTAACAGCACCACGGGAGATGACGAATCAATGAAACCCGTTGCCCAACCCGACCAAGACACTTTCCGCCTCATCATCGTGAGGCGCAATGGCTCGGAAATTCTCTTGAGGTCCAGCGAGTCGCGCTGGACTTTGCCCTGCGTACAAGCGTCCCGGCAGGAAAGGCTCGCTCTGCAGTTGACGGCAGAGTTAAACAGGAAATTAGCGCTACGCGCCTACTGCCTCTTCATTCCAAGTATCACCGATCTCGGTAAGGACGTCGGCCGGCGTAACTACGCTGTCATGGAATCATTCCCCCAGAATGATCGCGCACCGAGAGGGACGTGTTGGGTGCCTCGCGCTGCATCAGCGTGTCGGCGTACTCACCCGGTTGAAGACGTTGATGCAGTTATGCAGTCGCTTACCGAGTTGGATTCATACGTCAGCGATGCGAAGGCCGGGCCATTCGGCAGATCAGGTTGGCTGAGAGAGTTGTTCGCCTGGACCCAGGAACAGCTCAACCCGCTAGGCCTCCGTGTGAACGGGAGTTTTCGCCAGCTCAATGGCAGCCCGAGATTCAGTCTCATTCGCTTCGAAACGAACGGTCCCGCTGTTTGGTTCAAGGCGACGGGGGAACCGAACCTTCACGAATTTCCCATTACGCTTTCGCTTAGTCGGCTCTTTCCCGCGAATCTTCCAGCAATTCTTGGAGTGCATCCCTCGTGGAATGGCTGGCTGTCGGAAGAAACTTCGACCAGCACGCTAGAACAATTCTCCGAGATTTCTATCTGGGAGAAGGTGACTAAAGAGCTAGCGGAGCTTCAAATCGCTTCAATCGGGAAGACTGGCGCGCTCCTGGACGCACAGTGTAAAGACCTGAGACTCCAGAGACTCACCAATCTGATTTCGCCTTTCGTTGCTCGCATGGCGGAATTCATGGCGGTGCAGGAAAAGCAATCTCCGCCCGCTCTCACGATCCCCGAACTTGATTTTATCGGGGAAAGCTTGCGGGAGGCTTTTTCCGTCCTTCAAGACCTCCGCATTCCAGAGACGTTGGGGCATCTCGATTTGAACCCCGGAAATATTCTGGTCACTGCTGCGCACTGCGTATTTCTGGATTGGGCCGAGGCCTGCGTAACAAATCCTTTCATCACTTTTGAATATCTGGCCGAGCACCTTCGAGGGAGCAACATTCTCGGCGCGGAGGGACGCGAACGGGCGGCCACCGCTTATCGCCGGGTTTGGCGGTCGTTCCTCTCTTCCGACGACCTCACGCGTGCGATGGACGTCTCCCCACTAATTGCGGTGTTTACGTATGCCGTCGCCGGGAATGTATGGCGCTCGCCCGACGCGTTGCAAAACGTTTCGGATGCGGGATTCCTCCGCGCCTTGACGAGGCGGATGCATCGCGAGGCAGTTCGGCTCGCTGAACGGAGCATCCGATGCTCCGCCTAATTCAACAACCGAAAGTCTCTACGATCTGGCCTGATGCTTTCTAGGTGCTGGTCTGAAAGGAGCAGGTTCCCTATGTCGCTGCTTATCCCGCGAGCATATCTGATGCTGATTTATTTTCACTTCTACCTTGTCCGAGGAGATTTTTCGATGTTGTACAAAAGGGTCCGCAATACCCAGCCGACAACGGCTCCGTCAGATCCCGATGCAGTCGAGCGAATTTGTGCGGCTGTCGATATGGCCTCCATTTGGTATTGGAAAGAAGTCCTTTGCCTGCAGCGGTCCGCCGTCACTGCGTGCTTGCTGAAACGATACGGTGTCCCCGCCCAAATGGTCATCGGAGCACAGCAGATTCCGTTCAGAGCCCACGCTTGGGTCGAGGTCGATGGACGCGTTGTCAACGACAAGCCATACACGCCGGAAATGTACGCAGTGCTCGACAGGTGTTAGGAAAGTAGCGAGACGTAAAGCTGAGGGGGCCCCCACATGAGTGTCATATTTGGAACATGGAATTTCGAGGGCCGAACTCCGTCGCCGGATTACCTCGATAAGGTCCACACGTCTCTTGCCGCTTACGGCCCGGACGGTCTTGAGTCGTATTCCAGCGAGGGTCTAAACATTGGGTACCGGGCGTTTCACACCACGAGGGAATCCCATCATCAATCGCAGCCTTTCGTTTCAAAATCAGGTCTAGTTGTCGCATGGGACGGCCGTCTGGACAATCGCAAGGACCTTATTGCGCAGTCAGGAGATTTACTCAGGGATGACTCTGCAGACGTTTGCATTGTGGCAGGGGCTTACGAGCGTTTGGGGACGGAGTGCTTTGGAAGAATCATCGGTGACTGGGCCCTCTCCATTTGGAATCCAGCGCATCGTTCTTTAATCCTAGCTAGAGATGCAGTTGGCCCGCAGCAACTCTACTATTCTCTCGGCAAAGACGCCCTGACTTGGAGCACTGTTCTCGATCCACTTGTCTTATACGCAGAAACTAGTTTCGCCCTCGAGGAAGAATACATCGCGGGATGCCTGTCCTTATTCCCTGCATCGTATTTGACGCCGTACATCGGCATTCGAGCTGTTCCGCCGTCCACTTTCCTCAAGTTCCAGGACAGGAGGCGGACCGTTACGAAATATTGGGATTTCGATCCCTCAAAGCAAATCCGCCACAAGAGCGACGCCGACTATGAAAATCACTTTCGGACTGTATTTGCCGAGGCGGTACGACGCCGGCTTCGATCCCACGCCCCTGTCCTCGCCGAGTTGAGTGGGGGAATGGATTCCTCTTCCATCGTATGCATGGCTAACCTGGAAATGTCCCGCGGAGCCACCGATACAACTCGGCTCGACACACTCTCTTATTTCGACGACTCCGAACCTGGATGGAACGAGTACCCGTATTTCACCAAGGTCGAGGAAAAGCTCGGTCGCGTCGGTTGTCACATCGATGTTAGTTCGCACCAAGCATTTCAATTCGCCATTCAAACGAACCGCTTTGCGGTTACGCCGACATCAGGTGGGGGTACTAGCCGAGCAAGCCAGCAGTTTGCGGAATGCGTCAAGTCGCAAGGGAACCGCGTCATACTCTCTGGTATCGGAGGGGACGAAGTAACCGGCGGTGTTCCAACTCCGACGCCGGAGCTCGAGAATCTCCTAATTACAGGTCAGCTTCGAGCGCTGGCTCGTCAGCTGAAGGTTTGGGCTCTGAACAAGAAACGTCCTTGGTTCTACTTGTTCTTTGAAGCCGCTCGCGGTTTTTTGCCTTCGGCAATTGCAGGTACGCCGGAGAACTACCGCCCTGCACCTTGGTTGAATCCACGCTTCGCGCGAAAACACCACCTGGCATTATGTGGCTATCGCGCCCGGCTAAAGGTCTTCGGACCCGTGCCAAGCTTTCAGGAGAACCTTTTCGCATTGGAGCTGTTGCGACGACAGCTTGCGTCCGCCAGTTTGGCGACCGACCCGCCGTATGAAAAACGCTATCCATATCTTGATCGCGATCTTCTGGAATTTCTTTACGCCATTCCTCGTGAACAACTCGTCCGGCCAGGCCAGCGTCGCGCCTTGATGCGCCGGGCACTCGCTGGGATTGTCCCGGCGGAAATTCTCGACCGCAAGAGGAAGGCTGTTGTAGCCCGCGGTCCGACCGTCGCCATCTCCGAGCAGTGGGCTGACCTCGTCGCATTGACTCAGCAGATGGTTATATCGTCCTTAGGGATCGTTGCTACCAAGGATTTCATCGATGCTCTGGAGAATGCGCGGCGTGGCCGTGAGGTTCCCATCGTTCCTCTATTGCGCACGCTCGCAATCGAAAGATGGCTAAAAAATATGGTCCACCAGCACCGCCTGCAAATACCGCTGGACCAGCCAGCGGGTACCGACTTTGAGTTGAGCGAAGTCGAGCTGAATCGACACTCACTTTGAAGTAAAGAGCTTTCTCAGCTGAGGATGAATCCCAAACAGAAAGGAGGTGAAACTCATGAAATACACAAAGCCAGAAGTCGTCGTTTTGGACAATGCAATCTCCGTTGTCCAAATGTCGAAGCTTCGAGGAGTGAAGGACAATGCGGACCCGACGAGCGAGTTCCCGTCGATCCCCGCGTACCAGTCCGACGAGTAGGTAAAAGCTGGGGCGCTATCGGGCCCGTGCGCCCTGGCTTCTTTACTCTGAAAATTGAAAACAGCAACGGAATCGGAATCGAACGGGGAATCGAGAACTATTTTTCACGCAGGAAGCAGTCTGATCTGAGATTGAATGCCAAACAGAAAGGAGGTGAAACTCATGAAATACACGAAGCCAGAAGTCGTCGTTTTGGATAACGCAATCTCCATTGTCCAAATGTCGAAGTCGGTGGGACCGCGAGACAGTGTAGACCCGGGCAGTATGCTCCACACGCCTGCGGCGTACCAAGCCGATGAATAGCTGACCGTCAGGGCGCTTCATGGGCCCAGCGCCCTGGCTCTCCTACCTCGGGAAAGGCTTAGCGCTGTCGTTTGCGATGGAATAGTCGCTCACTCAGGTCTTGCTTCACTTCGCCTTAAGCGGTTCCACCTCTCATATTCTGTCTTTTTCGAGGGGGCGGGATCGGTAACTCCCTTGAGCCAGAAATCAAACCAATCTACATTTCCTTGCTGCGATACGAGACGCTCCCACGGTTTCACCAGCAAATGCAGCCCATACGGTAACCAAACAAAATCTACCGGCTTCTTGAGCAGGGAAAGGCCCGAAAAGGTTTGCCAACCTCCGAGAAACCCGCTCCAGCCGTAATACTCAAGCCGGACCGCCGCATTCACCTTGTCCAGATTAAAGCCCGGCGAACTTTGGATCCATGAAGCTAAAGAGGGG
>Ga0210401_10002461_pt1 | contig 20506 bp, 12 predicted proteins | sample IncBWH32MmetaG_FD_150866 | JGI IMG/M metagenome (GOLD analysis project Ga0210401, IMG submission 150866) | Forest soil microbial communities from Barre Woods Harvard Forest LTER site, Petersham, Massachusetts, United States - Inc-BW-H-32-M | ecosystem: Environmental > Terrestrial > Soil >... | reverse complement strand
GTGCCCAAGGGCAGCTCCAGCAGCCAAGGACGGCGCGCCTGGTCCTGCCGGAAGGCGCCGTGGCTTGGCCCCAGCGTCAGGCGCTGCCGGCCTTCCCCCAGGGGCTCCGTGGCCATCCAGGTCTTCCGGTAGGCCCCGGATTTGTAGTCCACCGACTCGCCATCGTCCTCATAGAATTCCCGCCGCGCCGCGGGGCCTGGAAGCACCCGCAGCAGCAGCGGCCCATCCACGGCACAGGCCCGGTCGCCGCCGGCCAGCTGGCCGCAGACCGGGGCGCCGCCGCGCACGAAAAGGGGCATGCCCTCCAGGGGCGTCGGAACCACGGTCTCCATCGGGCCGGTGAAACGCTCCAAGGTCTCCCAATGGTACCATTCCCCCTCGGGGAACCACACGTGGGCATGCAGGACCCGGCGCGGGCCGAACCCGGGGCGCGCCGCGCCCGCCACCAGCAGGTCGGGGCCCAGCAGGTACTGGTGCGGCACTTCATAGGCCCGCTCCACCCCGGGATAGTGCAGGTAGAGGGGCCGCAGCAGGGGCAGGCCGCTTTCGTAGCAGTCCCGGGCGGCCGCATAGAGGTAGGGCACCAAGCGGGCCCGCAGGGCATAGGCCTTGCGGGCCGCTCCTTCAAAATCCTCGCCGTAGAGCCAAGGCCGCCGGTCGTTCAGGGGGTCGGCGGCGCTGTGTATGCGCATGACCGGGCTGAGCGCGCCGAACTGCAGCCAGCGCAGGTACAACTCGGCGTCGACCTGGCGGCCGGAGGGGAAATGCCCCCCCAGGTCATGCGACCAGTAGGCCACCCCCACGTTCCCGGCGGTGGCCGTGAAGGCGGGCAGGAATTCGAGCACTTCCCAGTTGCTGTGGGTGTCCCCGCTGAACTGGACCGGATGCCGGTGGTCGCCCCATCCGGACCAACGGCTGAAGCCCATGCCCCGCTTCACGGGCGAAGCCGCATCGGCGTAGGCGCGGTTGCCCACGCGCTCACGGTCGCGGTAGTGCAGGTCATTGAGCCAGGTCAAGGGGTCCAGCCCCGGCATGGCCGTGGTGGTTCCCTGCTGCCAGTCCATCCACCAAAAATCGACCCCCTGGGCCTCCAAGGGGTGCAGGAGCAGGCGGAAGTATTCGCGCATGAAGGCCCGGTCAGTGACGTCAAAGGGGATCGCCTCTCCCGCGGCCGGGTCCCGGCCCAGGGCGGCGGCGAAGGCCCCATAGGCGTCCTCGTGCGGGCCCACCCCTGCGTGGGGGTGCAGGTTGAGGGTCACCCGCAGGCCCTGGCCGTGCAGGCGCCGCAGCAGGTCTTCGGGGTCCGGGATCAGGTCCCGGTTCCAGCTGTAGCCGGTCCAGCCCTTGCGGTGCCAATCCATGTCCACGACCATCACGTCCAGCGGGAAGCCGTGCTCCCGGTACTGCTGGGCGATCTCCAGGAACTCGTGGGCGTGGTAGGGCCAGTACCGGGAATACCAGCTGCCCAAGGACCAGTAGGGCGGCAGGGGGATGGGGCCGGAAAGGCTGGTCATGGAGCGCAAGGCCGCCGCATAGTCCAGGCCGTAGCCGAAGAAATACCAATCCAGGTTGCCGGAGGCCCGCGGCGCCACCCAGGCTGCGTCCTCATCCGTGTAGAGCACGGTGGCGGAGTCGTCCTTCAGGTACCAGCCGTCGCGGCTGAGCAGGCCTTCGCCCAGGTCCAGCGGGCCTTCGCAGTTGTCCAAGGTCCTGAGGGTCCCGCCCAGGTTGCCGGACGAGGCCAGGCCCGGCCGCCATGTGGCGCCGGGCTTGGGCTTGACTTCAATGTTGAGATTGCCGGGGTGAAAAGGCAGGCCGTCGGCCCGGTAGCGGAGGTGCAGGTGCTGGGTCTCCAGGTGCCATCCATCCGCGTCATCCCATTGCTTGAACGGCTGCGGGGCCGCGTTCCTGCGCACCGCGAAGAAGCTGGCGCGGTCCTCAAAGGCCTGGTCAGGGGAATATTCCAAACGAAGAAGGCCAGATCCAAGCACCGTGAAGCGGGCCGGGCCTATCACCACCAAATTGGCCGGATGCGCCTTTCCAGACCCTGGGATCGGTAACAAGGCCGCCGCATCGGGCTGTTTTTCCTTGTCTTGGAAGGCGATGGCGTCCTGCATAGGTCCTCAGGGGGTCAAAGTCAAATATGATAACAGTCAGAATCCCCAGATGCCTCAATATTTTCAAATCCGTGTCTCTGATTCCCTCCTAATGAAACGGAGGCTCCGTCTGACCGAAGCCTCCGTGGTCCGCTCAAGAAGGGAGCCCTAAAATTCCGCGATCTTCCATTTCACGCTGGCCCCGCCCGGCAGCAATGACAGTTCCACCTTGTCCGGTTCCGGCGACCAGGCCGTGTGGCTGCCGAGAGGCTTGGCGTTGATGCATGCGTCGATGAGGGTGTAGGCGTACATCACCGTCATGCCGATGTAGCAGACGTGGTTGATGGTGGCCATGGTGGACCAGGTGTCATACGGGGTGTTGTAGTCGGAATTGGCCCCGGTGGTGTTCATGTACTGGGTTTCGGCGGCGCTTCCCACCACGTAGGAGCCGATCTCGCCGGCCCACAGGGCCAGGGTGGCCCCGCCCAGGAGCAGGCCCTTGCCGGTCTGGCCGTTGTAGGCCTGGCCCCAGCCCGGCAGGATGGCCGAGCGCCACAGCGGCGAGGTCCAGTCGGTGGCCCCGCTGGCGGTGCCGTTCTGCGCCGCGGACAGTCGGTTGATGAAGTCGGACAGCGCCTGGTTCCCCGGGGACAGCTGCAGGGCCTGCTTGTAGGAGGCCAACGCGGCCGCCCGGTCGCCCAGGGCGTACTGGCAGTTGCCGATGTACTGGACGGCCTTGGCGTTCAGCGGATTTTGGGCCGTCACCTGCTGGAACGACGCCATGGCCTCCCGGTAGCGCTGGGCTTGGTAGAGCTGCTTGCCTGGGGTCAACGGATCCTGGGGCGCGCTGAGGCGCTGGACCAGGGATGCCAAGGGCGCGTTGGACGGGTTCAGCCGCAGGGCGTAGCGGTAGTACTGAAGGGCGCCGCCCATGCTGCCTTTGGCGTAAAAACAGTTGCCCAGCATCTGGTAGGCCGCGGGCTGGCGCGGGTCCAGCTTGAGGCTTTGGCTGAAATATTGGATGGCTTGGTCGTATTGCTTTTGGGCGTAATAGCGGTTGGCGGCGACATACCATTGCGCGGCGGCGGGGGTGGCGGCGGGCAGGCGGATGGGCAGGCTGGATAGGGTCAGAAAGGCGAACAGAATTGCACGTCGCAAAGCCACCTCCAAAGCAGGTTCTGGAGCCCGATGGTATGCCCCGGGATCTTTGGGGGCTTCCTGCATCACGATGGACTTGTCCCGCTATACGACTGAAGCTTCCCTCTTTTTGCCTTTGTTTCCTTGATATAGATTCAGGACATATTCTAGTTCCACGCTTCGGAATACCGCCTAATGCCAATCATGGCTGAAGACCGCCAAGCCCACCGGCAAGCCGGCTTCCCCGGGTAAGCGCAGCCCCTGCACCGACTCCACTAGCAGGCTGACGCTGTCCCCATCGCGCTGCAATTCCCCCCGCGCCTCCCAAAAATGGTCCGCTTCCACCTGCGCCTTCAGCCGCTCCCAGGTTTTCGGCCAGAACACCAGGTCCAACAATCCGCTCTCATCCTCCAGCGTGGCGAAGACCACGCCCTTGGCCGTGCCCGGATGCTGACGCACGATCAAGAGGCCCTGGACGCGCACACGCTGCCCGGTCTTGGCCGTGGCCTTGATCCGATCCAGCGGCGGACAGGGCCTCGCCAGCCGCGCGCGCAGGCGGGCCATGGGATGGACCTCCGCGGACAGGCCATAGGCCTGATACTGGGCTTGGACGCTTTGCAGCGGGTCCAAAGGGTTGAAATCCGGCGCGGTCCATTCGGCTTGGGTCAGATCCAGGCTCAGCTGGCCCTTGGGGCTCGGCCATTGGGCCGCCTCCAACAGCAGCAGGCGCCACAGGGCTGCCCTCGGCTCAAAGCCCCATCCCTGGAAGGCGCCGGCCAGCGCCATGCGCCGCAGGACCAGAAAGGGCAGCCCGGAGCGCCGCGCGAAATCGTCCAGGCCTCCAAAGGCCTGTTGGGCCCGCGCGTCCAGCAGCGCTTGGGCCCGGGACTTGCCAAGCCCCTCCACCCTGTTCCATCCCAGCCTCAGCGCCCCCTGCTCCAGCGTGCATTCCAGGCCTGAAACATTGGGGTCCAAGTCCAGCACGCGCACGCCGTGGCGCTTGGCGTCATCCACCAGGGAATGGGCCGCATAAAACCCCAGGGGCTGGGCGTTGAGCAGGGCGCAGGCGAAGGCGGCCGGGTGGCGGCACTTCATCCAGGCGCTGGCGTAGACCAGCAGGGCGAAGCTGGCGGCATGGGACTCGGGGAAGCCGTAGGAAGCGAAGCCCTTGATCTCATCGAAAAGCCGGCGGCAAAACCCGTCCGACAGGCCGCTGGCCTTGAGCCCGGACTCCAGCCGGGCCCCCATGGCGCTGAGCCGCCCGTCCGCGCGCCAGCCGGAAATGGCCCGGCGCAGCTCATCGGACTCGCCCGGGCTGAAGCCGGCCAGCTCCACGGCGATGCGCATGACCTGCTCCTGGAACAACGGAACCCCCAGGGTCTTCTTCAAGATGCGTTCGAGGGCCGGGTGCTCGTAACTGACCTCCTCCAAGCCGCGGCGGCGCCTCAGGTAAGGGGGCACCATCTGGCCCACGATGGGGCCGGGCCGCACAATGGCCACTTCAATGACCAGGTCATAGAAGTGGGCGGGCTTCAGGCGGCCCAGCATGTTCATCTGGGCCCGGCTCTCCACCTGGAACACGCCAAGGGTGTCGGAGAGCTGCAGCATGGCGTAGGTGGCCGGATCCTCGGCCGGGATGGCCGCCAGGTCGGGCAGGCCCAGCAGGTCCAGGCCCCGCTTCAAGGCGCTGAGCATGCCCAAGGCCAGCACGTCCACCTTCATCATGCCCAGGTAATCCAGGTCGTACTTGTCCCACTGCGCCACGGTGCGGCCGGGCATGCGGCCCGGCTCGATGGGCACCAGGTCACTGAGGGGTTCGCCCGAAAGCACGAAGCCGCCGGAATGGATGGAAAGGTGGCGCGGAAAATCCTGCACTTGTTCCAGCAAGCCGGCCAGCGGCCGGCCGGCTTCCCCTTCGGCGGGAGAAAGCCCCAACACCTTGGACAGGTCGGCCCGGGCCGAGCGCGGGCGGTATTTGATCACGGCCGCCACCATGGCCGCGCGGTGGCGGCCGTATTTTTCGTAGAGATGCTGGATCACCTCCTCGCGCCGCTCGTGCTCGAAATCCACGTCGATGTCCGGCGGTTCGGCCCTTTCTTCGCTGAGAAAGCGTTCAAACAAGAGCCCGATCTGGGCGGGATTCACGGACGTGACGCCCAGGACGAAGCAGAGCACGGAATTGGCGGCCGAACCGCGGCCCTGGCAAAGGATGCCCCTCTCGCGGGCGAATGCCACCAGCTCCTGCACGGTCAGGAAATAGTCGGCGAAGCCCAGCTTGGCCACCAGGGCCAGCTCGCGCTCCAGCGTGGCGCCCAGCTCCGCGGGCAGGCCCTGGGGGAAGCGCCGGGCGGCCCCTTCCTTGGCCAGCTGCGCGAGCCAGGATTGGGCGCTCTCCCCCGCCGGGATCCATTCGCTGGGGTAGCGGTAGCGCAGTTCGCCCAGGCTGAAGGCGCAGGTCCCGGCCGCGGCCGCGGCGGCTTCCAGCGCTTCGGGCCAGTCCTCAAAGAGCCGCTGCATCTCCTGCGGGCTCTTCAAGTGCCGCTCGGCGTTGCCCATCAAGCGGAAGCCCGCCGTGGACAAGTCGCAGTGCTCGCGCACGCAGCTCAGGGCGTCCTGCAGGGGCCGCCGTTCGGGCGCGTGGCAGTGCACGTCGTTGGTGGCGGCCACGGCCGCGCCGTAGCGGGCCTGCAGGCGCCGGGCCGCGGCCGTGCGCGCGGCGTCCCGCCCGTCCAGGAAACGGCCCAGCGGCAGCAGCAGGCCCGCCCCAAAGAGCTCGCTCAACGGGCCGTAGGCCGCGTCCCAGCGTCCCAGCCCCGGGTCCTCCGGCGCGCCGCAGCCTAGCCAATCCTCGCCCAGGCCCGCCCCGCGGGGCAGGGCCAGCAGCCCGGCGCGGCCGGGGCCGTCCGCCTGGGCCAGGCGCAAAAATTCGGGCCAGGCCAAACCGGCCTGGCCCTTGGGCTTGTCCACGTGGCTGGCGGTGATGAGGCGGCAAAGCAGGGACCAGCCGGCCTTGTCGCGGGCCAGCAGGGCCAGGCCGCCGCGCCCGTCCCCGGCCTCCAGCGTGACTTCGGCCCCCGCCAGAAGCTTCAGTCCATCCAGCTTGCCGCAACGGTACCAGGCCTTGGCCAGGCCATAGACCCCATCCAGGTCGGCCAGGCCCAGGGCGCCGTAGCCCAGGGCTGCGGCCCGCTCCACCAGCTCTTCCGGGCTTGAGGCTCCGCGCAGGAACGAAAAATTGGAACGGGCCAGCAGCTCCGCGTGCATCACGTCTAGCCCCACCAGCCCTGCAGCCACAGGGCCCCGCCATGGGCCTCGTCGCCCTGCCGGCTGTAGACCCACAGGTCCTGGCCTTCGGCCGTGCGCACGCGCCAATAGTCGCGGGCCGGGCTGTCCACCAGGCCGGGGCCTGGCCCGGCCGGCTCCCACCAGGGCAGGCCGATGCGCTCGGGCCCCTGCCAATCCAGCGCCCGCCAGCGCCGGGTCCTAGCGCCGCCGCCCCAATAGACCAGCCAATCCATCGCCCGGGTCAGCAGCAGGGGCCGCTGCAGCAGGCGCGAAGGCCGCGGCACCGCGCCCCAGCCCGCCTTCGGCTGAACGGGTTGGGGCGGCGGGGGCAGTCGCTGCCGCACCCAGGCCTGCTCGGGCAGGTGGCGCTGCCGCAGCTGGGCGTAGAAGACCCGGTCCTGCCCCAGCCGCGCGATCAAGCGGCCCTGCAGGCCGTTCAAGGCCTCCTGCTCGTCCTCCTGCGATCCGAAGGCCTCGCGCTGCGGGTTGAAGCCCGGGGCCGTGGCCGTGACGGCCAGGGCCAGCCCCTGCAAGGGCCGCGGCAGCCGGCGTTTGCGGGCGGCCTGCTCCATCAGCTCCTGCAGCAGGCGCCGCAGCTGGGACGGCTCGGCCACGGGCAGGGCCAGGGGCAGCTCCAGGCGCCAGGGCGGCGCGTCCTCCGCCTGCCGCAAGTGCTCAAAGCTCATGGTCAGGGCCAGGCCGGCCGCGCGCAGGCCGCGGCCGCGCAGACGGGCGGCGACCCGGTCGCAGAGCTGTTTGAGGTGGAAGCGCAGGCTCTCGTCGCTAGGGCCGCTGGACAGGGTCTCCAGGTCGCGCAGGTCCGCGGACTCCTCCAGGCGCTGGGCCGGGCTGAAGCGCGGCCAGGCCACGGCCATGCGCCCCTCCAGGCGCTCCCGCAGCACGGCCGCGTGCGGGCCGAAGCGCTCGCCCCAGCCCCTCGCCGGCAGGCCCATGAAATCGCCCAGGCTGCGCAGGCCCAGGGCGGCCAGGGCCGCCAGCAGGGCCTGCACCTGGCCGCGCACCTCGTCGTCCTCGCCAAAGGGCGCGGCATAGGCCTGCAGGGACTGCAGCGGCATGGCGGACAGCGGCAGCGGGGCTTGCGCCCCGGTGCGCGCGGCCGGGTCGTGGCAGGCCCGCGCCAGGGCCTCGCCCGGCTGCGCGCCCCAGCCCAGCCACAACGGCTGGCCCGGAGCCAGGCGCCGCGCCAGCACGCGCAGGCCGGCCCGCAGCCGCGGCTCTCCGAAGAGGCGCTGCGAACCCGCCAGCTCCACGAACACGGCTTCCCCGCCGCGCAGGGCCACCTGCGAGGAGAGGCGCAGGCAGGCTTCGGCCAGGCTCTGCTGGCGCGCGGGCGCGAGGCCAGCCGGGGCGTAGAGGCAGGCCACGCTCATACCGCCTCCGCCCGGCGCGGGGCCTCGGCCGCGGCGTCGCGCAGCAGCGGCTGGCCATCGAGCCATTCGCAGCGCAGGCGCGTGCGCACGGCCCAGGCTTCCTCGGGCAAAGGCGCCAACAGCAGGGCCAGCACGCCCGCGCCCTCCGCGGCCAGCTGCAGGCGGCGCAGGGACTTGGCGTCGGGCAGGGCCGAGGCCACCACCACCACGCGGAAGGCCTGGCTGCGCAGCAGCTCGGTGACGGCCCAGGGGTACTGGGCTTCGCCTTCCACGAACAAAAGGCAGGCCAGGTCCAGGCCGCGCTGGACCAGGCCGGGCGGGTAGGCGCTGATGCGGGCTTCCACCCACGCGGCTTGGCAACGCCCGCCGGCCAGCAACTGCTGCTCGGCCACACAGCGCAGGGCCGTTTCCGTGGCCGCAGGGCCGTCCAGGTGGGTCAAGGCGCCCAAGGGCAGCCCAGCGGGATAAAGGGAGAACGGGGCACGCTTGCGCTCAGCCAGGGCCACAAACGCGCCTTCCAGGTCCTGCTGCTGAGCCAGGCCTTGCAAGACTTGAAGCCGGGAGCGCTCTGACATCATGGGCTTTCCTTGCCATACATTTGTATGGTTTCTAGGGCCAGAAAAAGGCCCTTCAAGAGGGCCTCTTTGAGTATGCCCCAGAGCCTTGGCCCGGGTAAACCTAAAAATTAAACGCGCGTCTTGAGCATGCCGGCAATCTCCTCGGCCGTGGGCACAAAACCCTCGGCCACCAGATGCCCATCGAACATCAAGCCCAATTGGCCGTGCACGTGCTTCAACGCGGTTTCAGCATGGTCGCAAACCACCGAGACCCGGTCATGCCGCCCCAATTGCTTCACCGCATGGCGGGCCTGCTTGCCCAGATCCTTGCAGCGCTGTTCATCCGCACCCAACACGGTCACATGCATGGCCCCTCCAGTGCAAAACTGGGTTTCATCTTCCTGCATGGGGGCACTAGTGAATATGATGCGGATCAACCTGCGAAATTTACTTTTGTCCTCTGATGAAGAAACCATTGCTCAAGCCCAGCAGCTTCCAAGGCAGCTCCAACCCTTCGATCAGCGGGCTGAGCAAGCGCAACGCTTGATACAGCCAGCGCTTGGCGCGCGGCACGGCCACGGCCTTCAGCAGGCCACGCTTGGCGACCGGCCCCGCCGGCAACGCCGCGGCGCCCCGCTGCCGGGCCGCCCAAAACACAGCCTCGTCCACGGCCAAGCTGAAGAAGCTGTGCAGGTAGCCCAGGCTGAGGCCCACGGCGCCGAGCGCCGACAAGCTACGCCGCGTGGCGCGCGGGTCGAGGAACAGCGCGTGCACATGGCCCGCTTCGTTGTCCTGGCCCAGCCGTCCGAAGCTCAACACCCGCAGGCACCAATGCCAGGTGAAAGCATCGTTCTTGGAGATGGCGTAGAAAAGGAAGCGCCCGCCCGGCTTCAGCACCCTGAGCAGCTCCTTGAGCACCGCCGCCTTGTCCTGCACATGCTCCAGCACGTCAAAGCTGACCACGGCGTCGAAGCTGGCGTCCTTGAAGGGCAGATGCTCCAGCTGGGCCACGCGGTAGCGCAGCCTAGGGTCGCCGCATTCCTTGGCGCGCCGCACGGCCAAGGGTGACAGGTCCACGCCCGTGCCGTCCACGCCGTAGCGGGCCGCCAACTGGTTGAGCAGCAGGCCGCCGCCGCAGCCCGCATCCAGGACCTTTTCCCCGGGCTTCAGCCCCAGGCCATCCAGTTCGCGGCGGTTGCGCACGGCCTTGAGGCTGCAGCCGAACATGCCATAACGCCGCGCCCCCTCCGCCTGCTGGGCCATCAGCAGCCGGAAGGCGCCCGCGTCCTGGTAGACCGGGGTGTAGCCGTCCACCTTGCCGTCATAAAAACGCTTCTGGCGAGCGGCTTCACTGTGCTTGGCGCGGGGGCTCCGCTTCATTCCTTCCCTCCGATGGAAACGGCGGCCATTGTGCCTTGATCATTTCCCTTCGACAACCCATCGGCAGGCTCAAGGCAGGGCTCAGGGCCAGCTTGCGAAAAATCAGCGCAAACTGTCCTCCAAAAGCGCCGCCAACCTCACCGCGGCCCGCTGCAGCTGCCGCCGCACCACGGGCTGGGCCCGGCGCACGTAGTCCCGGCCCAGGATCTGGGGGGACGGGCCGACCGGCAGGGCGCCGTAGGCCGTGCGGCGGGCCTCCTCCGCGCTTTCCAGGACCCAGTCCGTGGGGCCGCCGCGGGTCCAATCCCAGGCGTCGTCCGCGCGCACGCTTTGGCCCAGGTCCCGGACCAGTTCCGCGGCCTGGCGCCGGTCCCAGACGCCAGGGCGGAGGCCCTGGGCCTGCTTGCGCTTCCCTTTTCTCCGGCCCCGGCCCCGGACCGGGTCGAGGAAGCCCTGGTCCCAGGCCGCGTGCAGGCTCAGGACCTGGCCGCCATAGAGCACCAGGCGGCGGTTGCCGCCGTGGTCGCCCTCCAGGCCGGCGCAATGCAGGGGCTGGTGCGCGTCGGCCACCAGGTGCACCAGGAAGCACAGCGCCATGAAACGTTCGCGCGCGTCCAGGCTGGCATCGGCCAAGCGCCCCTGCTGCCGGGTGATCTGGGCGGAGACGCAGTCCCCGCCCGGGCAGGCGCTGTCCACGGCCAAGGCGTCCAGGGGGCCGTGCGGGTCCAGCTCGATGAAGTGCCAGGCCGCGGTCTCGGGATGCTTGGTGCGCCAGCCGTCGGCCCAGCTGCCCAGCAGGGCCAGGTCCAGGGGGCGGTCCAGGTCGAGGAAGCGCTGCAGGTCCCGGTCGATGAAGCGGAAGGCCGGGTCGCCCTCATGGCAGCGCAGGTCCACCCCCGCCATCACCGCGTCCATGCGCAGGCGGATCAGGCCCGCCCGGGCCCGCGGGCTGAGCCGGGCCTGGGCCATGGCCGCCACCATCGCATGCAGCTCCGGATCCCAGGCCCGCAGCGGCGCGGCCACCAGCGCCAGGACACCCGCCCACACCAAGCCCCATCGCTTGAACCCACCCATCCCGTCACCCCCCAGCGACAGCCCCCAGACGCAAGAAAGGGCGCCCCTGCGGGCGCCCTTTCCCTTGGTCAGGCCTTGCCTACTTCTTCTTGCCCTTTTTCTTGTCCTTGCCGTTCTTCTTCTCTTTCTTGGCCTCGATCTCGGCCTGCGCCGCGGCCAGGCGGGCGATGGGGACCCGGTAGGGCGAGCAGGAGACGTAGTTCATGCCGGCCCGGGCGCAGAACTTCACGCTGGCCGACTCGCCGCCGTGCTCGCCGCAGATGCCCACCTTGAGCTTGGGGCGGGTGCTGCGTCCGCGCTCGATGCCCATCTTCACCAATTGGCCCACGCCGCTCTGGTCCAGGCTGACGAAGGGGTCATCCTTGAAGATGGCCTTGCCGCCTTCCTTTTCGTTGCGGACGTAGTCGGGCAGGAAGCGCCCGGCGTCGTCGCGCGACAGGCCCAGGGTCATCTGGGTCAGGTCGTTGGTGCCGAAGCTGAAGAACTCGGCGGTCTCGGCGATCTGGTCCGCCAGCAGCGCGGCCCGGGGGATCTCGATCATGGTGCCGACCATGTACTTGACCTTGGCTCCGGCGGCCTTGATCAGGCCATCGGCCACGCCGCGCACCTGGACCTCGAGCAGCCTGAACTCCTTGGGGTCCATGGTCAGCGGGATCATGATCTCCGGCTCCACCGCCTGCCCGCCCTTGGCCACCTTGATGGCCGCTTCGATGATCGCGGTCACCTGCATGTCCAGGATCTCGGGGTAGGTGATGCAAAGGCGGCAGCCGCGGTGGCCCAGCATTGGGTTGCTTTCGTGCAGCTGCTCGCAGCGGTGCCAGATGGCGTCGCTGCTGAGGCCGGTGATCTTGCTCAGCTTGTCCACGCCCGCCTGGTCCTTGGGGGTGAACTCGTGCAGGGGCGGGTCGATCAGGCGGATGGTGACGGGGCGGCCGTCCATGGCCTTGAACAGGCCGTAGAAGTCGTCCCGCTGGAAGGGCAGCAGCTTGGCCAGCGCCTTCTTGCGGGCCTCCTGCGTCTCCGCCACGATCATCTCCTGGATGGCCAGGCGGCGCTCCTCGGTGTCGAAGAACATGTGCTCGGTGCGGCAGAGGCCGATGCCTTCGGCGCCCATGCGCACCGCGTTCTCGGCGTCGTAGGGCGTGTCGGCGTTGGTGCGGACCTTTATGGTGCGGATCTCGTCGGCCCAGCCCAGCACGGTGTGGTAGGCGGCCGGCAGCTCCGGCTTCTGCAGGGGCAGCTCGCCCAGGTAGACCTCGCCGGTGGAGCCGTCCAGGGTCAGGAACGCGCCCTGCGCGATGGTCTTGCCCGCCACCACCATGCTCTTGGTGTCGTAGTTGATGTTGATGCCCTCGCAGCCGACGATGCAGCACTTGCCCCAGCCGCGGGCCACCACGGCCGCGTGGCTGGTCTTGCCGCCGGTGGCCGTCAGAATGCCCACGCTGGCGTGCATGCCGCCCACGTCCTCAGGGCTGGTTTCCTTGCGGACCAGCAGCACCTTCTCGCCCTTGGCGGCGGCCGCCTCGGCCTCCGCCGCGGTGAAGTAGACCTGCCCGGCGGCGGCGCCCGGCACGGCGTTGATGCCCGTGGCCAAGCGGGCCGCGGCCAGCTCCTTCTTGTCGGTCTTGGGGTTGATCACCGGGTAGAACAGGCGCTCGATGTCGTCCGAGCTGATGCGGCCGACCGCCTCCTCCTTGGTGATGAGCTTTTCCTTCACCATGTCGGCTGCGATCTGGAACGTGGCCGCCGGGCTGCGCTTGCCGGTGCGGCATTGCAGCATGTACAGCTTCTCGTCCTCGATGGTGAACTCGAGGTCCTGCATCTCCTTGTAGTGCTTCTCCAGGGTGGCGCGGACCTTGACCAGGTCCCGGTAGGCCTTGGGCAGCAGGGTTTCCAGCTCGATCAGCTTGAGCGGGGTGCGGATGCCGGCCACCACGTCCTCGCCCTGGGCGTTGATCAGGCAGTCGCCGTAGAACTCGTTGGTGCCGTCGTTGGGGTCACGGGTGAAGCACACGCCCGTGCCGCTCTTGTCGCCCTTGTTGCCATAGACCATCTGCACGATGTTGACGGCGGTGCCCTTCAGGTCCGTGATCTTCTCCACCTTGCGGTAGGTGACGGACTTTTCGGCTTCCCAGGAGCCGAACACGGCCTTGGTGGCGCCCCAAAGCTGCTTGATGGGGTCCTGGGGGAAGTCCTCGCCCTTGTTCTTCTTGTAGAAGGCCTTGTACTCCTTCACCAGCTCCTTCAGGTCCTCGGCGCTGAGCTCGGGGTCCGTCTTCACGCCGCGCTTCTTCTTCAGATCGTGCAGCATCTCCTCCATGGGCTCCTTGCTCAGGCCCATGGCGGTGGTGCTGTACATCTGGATGAAGCGGCGGTAGCTGTCGTAGGCGAAGCGGGGGTTTTTCGTTTTCGCGGCCAGGCCCTCGACGCTGACGTCGTTCAAGCCCAGGTTCAGGATGGTCTCCAGCATGCCGGGCATGGAGCGGGCGGCGCCGGAGCGCACGGACACCAGCAGGGGGTCCTTGTTGTCGCCCAGTTTCTTGCCGGTTTCCTTCTCCAGCTTCTTCACGTTGGCCAGCACGTCCTCTTCCAGGCCCTTGGGGAACTTCTTGCCCTGGTCGTAGTACGCCGCGCAGGCGTCGATGGTGATGGTGAAGCCGGCCGGCACGGGCAGGCCGATCTTGATCATCTCAGCCAGGCCCTGGCCCTTGCCGCCCAGGATGTCCTTGCTCAAGCCCGCGCCCTCGGCGCCGGCCTTGCTGCCGAAAAAGTAGACCCACTTGGTCTTGCCGGATTTGCCCTTTTTCTTGTCCTTGGCCATCTTCTGTCTCCTCGTCGGTGGTCCGTGAAAAGCGTCAGCGCTTGATCAGTTTCCTAAAGTCGGCGATCAGCCCGATGGTCTGGGCCATTTGCGCCAGCAGCGACAGCCGGTTGGCCCGCACCTGCGGGTCCTCGGCCATCACCATCACGTCGTTGAAAAAGGCGTCGATACTGTTGCGCAGGCCCGCCAGAGCCTCAAAGGCCTTGATCCAGGCCCCTTGCTGGATGTGGCGCTCCACCACGGGGCGCAGCCCCAGGTAACGCTCCCACAGAAGTTTTTCCGCGCCGTCGGCCAGCAGGCTGTCCTGCACGGGCGTGACCTCGCCGGCCTTGTCCAAGATATTGGTGACCCGGCTGAAGGCCTGGGTGGCCAGGGCGAAATCGTCCCGCCCCATCACCTGGCGCAGGGCCTCGGCTCGGGCAAAGGCCTCCCCGACCCGGTCTGAACGTGAAGCCGCCACCGCCGCCACCAAGTCCGTCTCAAAGCCGGCTTCTTGCAAGGCATTCTCCAGACGGGCACGGAAAAAGTCCCTGATCTGGGTCATAAGTTCGGCAGTCGGGGTGCTGAAACGGCCCTGCGGATACAGGCGGATGGCCTGTTCCGTCAGCTCGCCCAGGCCCAGGGTCCCGCCTTGGGCCTTGAGGATGGAGACGATGCCCGAAGCCTTGCGCCGCAGGGCGTAGGGGTCCTGGCTGCTGGTCGGCACCAGGCCGATGCCGAAGCAGCCCACCAGGTCGTCGATCTTGTCGGCCAGGGCCACGCAGCGACCGGCTGCGCTGGACGGGACCGCGTCCGCGGCGTAGCGGGGGCGGTAGTGCTCGCTGATGGCCGTGGCGGCGCCTTCGCTTTCGCTGGCCAGGCGGGCGTAGATGCCTCCCATCTCGCCCTGCAGGCTGGTGAACTCCTTCTCGCCGACCATCAGGGTCACCAGGTCGCTCTTGCAAAGCCGGGCCGCACGGGCCGCGTCAGCCTTGGCGGATGGCTCGAGGCGCTCGGCGAGCCAAGCCGCCAGGACCTCCAGGCGCTCCACGCGCTCGTGGACCGTGCCCAGCTTCTCCTGCCAGACCACGTGCTTCAGCTCTTCCCTGCGCTGCTCCAGGCTGACCTTCTGGTCCTCGGTGAAGAAGAACTTGGCGTCCTCCAGCCGGGCCCGGATCACGCGGGCGTTGCCCTCGCGGATGGCGGGCAGGTTCTCCTCAATGCCATTGGTCGTGCAGAGGAACACTGGCGCAAGGGAGCCGTCCGCTTTTTCCACCGCAAAGGCGAACTGATGCTCCCGCAGCACCTTCACGATCACGGCTTTGGGCAGCACCAAGTAGGCCGGGTCAAAGGCGCCCGCCAGCACAAAGGGCTTTTCCAGCAGGTTGGCCACCACGCCGAGCAGGTCGTCGTCCTGCAGCAGGCTGCCCTGTTTGGCCGCGGCCTTGGCCAGCTGCGCGGCCAGCTTGTGCCGGCGGGCTTCGGCGCTGAGCACCACGTCGGCGGCGGCGAGCCTCTTCTCGTAGTCGGAAGCGTCCTTCAGCTTGATCTCGGCCGGGGCCAGGAAACGGTGGCCGCGGGTGGTGGCGCCGCTGGCCAGGAACTCCAGCTTGAACTTCAGAGCCTTGGAGCCGTAGAGGGCCGTCAGCCAGCTGATGGGCCGGGCGAAGCGCAGGGGGCCACCGTCGGCCCAGCGCATGCTCTTGGGGAAGTTGAGCTTTTTCACCAGCTGGGGCAGCCACTCCTCCATCAGCTCCACGGTGGGGCGGCCGGCCTGGAACACCGTGGCGAAGACGTAGTCGCCCTTGGGCGTGGCCTTCACCACCAGGCGCTTCACGTCCACGCCCTTGCCCCTGGCGAAGCCGATGCCCACCTGGGTGGGCGCGCCGTCCGGGCCGAAGGCGGCCTTGGCGCTGGGGCCCTGGGCCTCCTCGCTGCGGTCGTCCTGGCGCTCCTGCAGGTGCTTCACCATCAGGGCCAGCCGGCGGGGCGTGCCCTCGGCGCGGACGCCCTTGTGGGACAGGCGGGCTTCAAGGAAATGCGCCTCGGCCAGGGCCTTCATCTGGTCCAAGGCGGGCTGGATGTAGCTGGCCGGGATCTCTTCGGCCCCGATCTCGAACAAAAGGTCCTGGCTCATTGTCCGCCCTCCTTGGCGCTGCCCTTCGACAGGGTCAGGGCGCTGCTCGCATCAACCCCTGCGAGCAGCGGGTGGCCAAGGTCTTCCCTCATTTTCAGGTAGGCCAGCGCGGTCTTGCGGGCCAGGCCGCGCACGCGCCCGATGTAGCCGGTGCGCTCGGTCACGCTGATGGCCCCGCGGGCGTCCAGCAGGTTGAAGGCGTGGCTGGCCTTGATGACGAAGTCATAGGCCGGCAGCACCAGCCCCAAGTCGATCAGGCGGCGCGCCTCCTTCTCAAACTCCTCAAAGTGCTTCGAGAGCATGGCGGTGTCCGCCGCCTCGAAGTTGTACTTGCTGAACTGGCGCTCGTTCTCGCGGAAGACCTCGGTGTAGCTGATGCCCGCGCCGTACTCCATCTCCCAGAACGAATCGGCCTTTTGCAGGTACATGGCCAGGCGTTCCAGGCCGTAGGTGATCTCGCCGCTGATGGGCTTGAGCTCCACGCCGCCCACCTGCTGGAAGTAGGTGAACTGGGTCACCTCCAGGCCGTCCAGCCAGACCTGCCAGCCCAGGCCCGAGGCGCCCAGGGTGGGGGATTCCCAGTCGTCCTCCAGGAAGCGGATGTCGTGCTGGGTGGGGTCGATGCCCAGTTCCTTCAGGCTTTCCAGGTACAGCTCCACGATGTTGGTGGGGCAGGGCTTCAGGATGACCTGGTACTGGTGGAACATCTGGGTGCGGTTGGGGTTCTCGCCGTAACGGCCGTCCTTGGGGCGGCGGCTGGGCTCCACGTAGCCCACGTTCCACGGCTCGGGGCCCAGGCTGCGCAGGAAGGTGTTGGGGTTGAAGGTGCCGGCGCCCTTTTCAATGTCATAGGGCTGCACGATCAAGCAGCCGTGGCGGGCCCAGAACTGCTGCAGGGTCAGGATGATGTCCTGGAAGCTGTGGGCGGCCTTGTCGGCTTTGGGCTTGGCCTTGGATACGGCCTTGGGCTTGGCTTTGGTTTTGGGGGCGCTGGGCTTGGCTGGCATGCGGGTGGAACCTTGGAAGGGGCGTTAAGAAGGACGCTGATAGTAGCAAAAAGCCTTGGGGACCACAAGAAAACGGGTTCGGATAGGGATCAAGGAGGGTGACGGATTGAATGGGCTCAAAACTAAAGGATTTTTGGCGCTGGCCGCGGCTTCCCCTGCGTCCCGGACCCAGCCCTCTCCGCGGCGAACGCGGCCCATTCGCGGTGCCCCAGCTGCAGGGCAGCCCCGGACGCACGGCGGTAGAGTTCGGGATTTTGCAGGACGCGGACGCCGGGATCCTTCTTGGCGCCGAAGCGCGGATTGGCGTAGACCACAAACGCCGGGTTCTTGAAGGCCACAGGCCAGCCTTCAAATTCCGCCACCAGCCCCTCCAGCGCCACGTTCCCGTCCATGAAGACGGCGTCATAGCAGACCTGGCTGAGCACCAGGAAATGGGCTTGCGCCAATCCGGCGTCGTAGGCGAACGCGGCCCTGGACAGCCGGCCCGGCAGGAAGCCGCCCCCCAAGCCGCGCCAGGCCGCTGCCTGCGAGAGCTCCACGGGCCGGCAGGCGCCGCGCAGGGCCCAATCCACGTCCGGCGTCGCGATGACCGTGGCATCCCCGAGCTTTTGCGCGCCCAGGAAATCGGCGAGGTCGCGGCCCAGGGCGGGCGGCACGGACTGGCGCTCGATCCATCCGGTGGACCCGATGCCCGCGCAGCCGAGGAAAAAGACCAAGGCCACGCCGGCCAGCCACCGGGAGCGCCGGTCCATCCAAGCCAGGGCCAGGCCCGCGCCGAGGCAGGCCCAGGGCAGCAGCACCAGCAGCAGGTAGGGGCTGCCGAGCAGGTTGCCGCGCTGGCGCACCGCGTCGGCCAAGCCCAGCCAAACCACCAAGGCCCAGCGCGAACCCGCCGGCAGCGTCACCAGCAGGGCCAGTCCGATCCAAACCAAGGGGTAGCAGCGGGCGCTGTAGAGCAGCGACGGAAGCCCGTCCCAGGGGGCCACGAAATGGGAAAGCCCAAGCGCCATGGCGCGCGCGTCCGGGCCGCCCAGCCCCAGGGTCCATGCGGCCGCCAGGGCCGCCGGGCCGCCCGCCAGGGCCAGCCGCCAGGGCCACGCGCAGGCGTTCCGGCCTGGGCGGAGCAGCAAGCCCAGCGGGACCCACCACAGCCAGTAGCAGGCCGCCGCGCTCAGTCCGGCCCAGAGGTAGGGCGCCCAGGCCATGCCCTGGAAATCTTCGTCGTCGTTGCGCAGGGCCGAAGCCCAGGCCAGCAGGGCCAGCGTGGCGCCCAGATGGTGGTAGACGCCCAGGGCGCCCAGGGCCACGGGCAGGGGGCCGATGGCCAGGATCAACGAAGCAGACAAGCCGGCCCGCCAGCCAGCCAGGCGCTGCCCGATCCATCCGACCAGTAGCAGGTTCACCGCGTCCAGGCAGCATCCCCAGACCCGCACCGCCCACAAGGACGGCCCCGGGATCAGCCAATGGAAGGGGACGATGGTGAGCGGCGTCAGCCAGGAGGTGGTGAGCGGCAGCAGGCCGTTGAACCAAAGGGCGCCCGCGTGGGGCCGTTGGAAATTGGCCAGGTCCCTGGAAATTTCGGTCACATAGCCTTCATCCCAGTACCAGTCGGCGTACCAGGCCCGCCAGAGGCGCAGGGCCAGGCCCACCAGGGCGGTCAAGGCCAGGAGCTTGGCTTCCCTGGACCAGGGGCGGCGCAAACCTTGGAAAACTTCGGGGGAAGGCATGGGCGGATCATAGGAGGCTGGCCCGGCCCTGTCAAACCCGCAGCGCCCGGCCCGAGGCGCGGCATGGACATTCAAAGTTCGCGCCCCTAAAATACGCGCTCCTTCTTCCAGCCCGCCCCAAAACGCACCTCAAAGGAACGCCCATGGCCAAAGAACTGTCCCCCTTGCAGACCGAACGCCTCAAGTACAAGCCCAAGCTGCCCGAGGCCCTGAAGGCCAAGCCTAAGAAGCTGGGCGCCAAGAAGGGCAAGGCCACCCGCAGCGTGGCCGACCAGGCCGCCATCAAGGCCTTGTTCCCCCACACCTATGGGCAGCCCGAGGTGACCTTCGCCGAAGGCAAGGCCGGGCTGAACCAGGAGCCCATCAAGGTGGGCGTGGTCCTTTCCGGCGGCCAGGCCCCGGGCGGGCACAACGTGGTCAGCGGCATCTTCGACGGGCTGCAGGCCCTCAACCCTAAGAACAAGCTCATCGGCTTCCTGGGCGGCCCGGGCGGCATCGTGGACAACAAGATCCTGGAGCTGTCGGCCAAAGTCGTGGACGCCTACCGCAACACCGGAGGCTTCGACATCATCGGCAGCGGCCGCACCAAGCTGGAGACCAAGGAGCAGTTCGACGCCTGCGCCGCCAACATGAAGAAGCTGGGCATCAGCAGCCTGGTGGTGGTGGGCGGTGACGACAGCAACACCAACGCCGCCGTGCTGGCCGAGTACTTCGCCACCAACGGCTTCGGTATCAACGTCATCGGCGTGCCCAAGACCATCGACGGCGACCTGAAGAACGGGGCCATCGAGATCAGCTTCGGTTTCGACACCGCCACCAAGACCTACGCCGAGCTCATCGGCAACGTGGAGCGCGACTGCCTCAGCGCCAAGAAGTACTGGCACTTCATCAAGCTGATGGGCCGCAGCGCCAGCCACATCGCCCTGGAGTGCGGCCTGAAGACCCAGCCCAACATCACCCTGGTGAGCGAGGAAGTGGAGGCCAAGAAGCAGACCTTGGCCCAGATCACCGAGGAGATCGCCATGGTGGTGGCCGAGCGCGCCGCCCAGGGCAAGAACTACGGCATCATCCTCATCCCCGAGGGCCTGGTGGAGTTCATCCCCGAGATCAAGGCCCTGATCGCGGAGGTGAACGAGCTGCTGTCGCACGAGGAGGCCACCTTCAACAGCCTCCAGGGCGACCAGGCCCGCATCGACTTCGTGCAGAGCAAGCTGAGCGCCCTGAGCAAGATGGCCTTCGCCAGCCTGCCCAAGGGCATCCAGGCCCAGCTGCTGGCCGAGCGCGACCCTCACGGCAACGTGCAGGTGAGCCGCATCGAGACCGAAAAGCTGCTGGCCGAGACCGTGGGCGAGAAGATCGCCGCGTGGAAGAAGGAGGGCAAGAGCAAGGCCAAGTTCAGCCCCATCGGCCACTTCTTCGGCTACGAGGGGCGCTGCGCCTTTCCCAGCAATTTCGACGCGGACTACTGCTACGCCCTGGGCTTCAACGCCGCCTTCCTGGTGGGCGCCGGCCTGACCGGCTACCTCAGCAGCGTGCAAAAGCTCACCAAGCCGGCCAAGCAGTGGGTCTGCGGCGGAACGCCCCTGACCAGCATGATGAACGTGGAGCGCCGCCACGGGGCGGACAAGCCCGTGATCCGCAAGGCCCTGGTGGAGCTGGAGGGCAAGCCCTTCAAGGCCCTGGCCAAGAAACGCGTGGAATGGGCCAAGGAGGACGCCTATCTCTTCCCCGGCGCCATCCAGTATTGGGGCCCTACGGAAGTGGCGGACGTGGTCACCGAGACCCTGAAGCTCGAAAGCAAGTAAGCCGGAACGGCCACAAAATACAAAGGGCGCTGCCTGCGGCAGCGCCCTTTGTATTTTCCCCCCTCCCACCCCTCTTGCACTTATTTAGACTGGCGGGAGTGCGGTTTATT
>Ga0210401_10002457_pt1 | contig 20539 bp, 17 predicted proteins | sample IncBWH32MmetaG_FD_150866 | JGI IMG/M metagenome (GOLD analysis project Ga0210401, IMG submission 150866) | Forest soil microbial communities from Barre Woods Harvard Forest LTER site, Petersham, Massachusetts, United States - Inc-BW-H-32-M | ecosystem: Environmental > Terrestrial > Soil >... | reverse complement strand
TGGATCTATCACTGGCTAAGGAATCCGCAGTCACTGCGCCCGGGGACCATCGAGCCCAACCGCAACCTGAGCGATGAGGATGCGAAGTCGCTGACTGCTTTCCTGATGATGCAGAAAGGCGGGAGCAAGAAGGAGGCAAAGAAGTGAAGACGAAAGAACTCTTTCTGCTGATCGTCAGTCTTTGCCTGGTGTCAGCCGGAACCGGGTGCGCGCGCCAGAGTGCGGCCGCCGCGGGACCTCCTCCGGCCGCTTTCGGTGCGGCCATTGTCGAATCGAGTGGCGGCAAGCAAATCGGGGCGACGGGCACGGCGCTGCCGCAGCCCGTCGTGGTGCAGGTGAACGACGAACAAGGAACTGCCGTTACCGGCGCATCCGTTTCCTTCAGCGGCCCTGCTGGAGTGAGTTTCGATCCGCCACGGGGTCTTACCGACTCCAGCGGACAATTCACCACGACGGTGAGCCTGGGCGAAATGGCAGGCCGCTACCAGCTCGTCGCCAGCACCACCACGAAGACGCAGAAGAAAGTCGACCTCAAGATCGAGGAGGTTGCGCTCGACTACCAACGCCGGCTCGGGCAGTTGCTCGACGACAAGTATTGTTCGCGTTGCCACAATCCGGAGTCGACGCCCGAGCGCGTATCGAATTTCGACAATCTTGAAGTCAAGCCGCATGCCTTTACGGAAGGCGATGTCCTCAATAAAATGACCGACGCGGACCTGATTGCGATCATCGGCCACGGAGGCCCCGCTCTGAACAGGTCACCCATCATGCCTCCTTACGGCTATACCCTGAGCAAAGTGGAGATACAAGCTTTGATCGCCTACATCCGAATGATCTCCGATCCTCCCTATCAGGCCCCCGGAATGGTTTATGCACAGAAGTAGAAACTGCAAGTGGCTCGTTCTTGCCTTCATCCTGCTGGCGAATGCAATTCTGTCCGCACAAGTCGTGGCTCCCGTCGAAATCAAAGATCTGGAAATGCGGTCGCTCCAATTCAAGTACATGGACGACCTCAAGGAAATTGGCGCCGAGATCAATAACAGCAGCTTCCCGTATTCTTTTTATCTCAGCCGCAAGCTCGATCTCGACGAACAGCAGCAGAAGTCAGCCGACCAGCGCTCCATTCGGTTCGACCAGTACAGCGGCCGTACAGTCCTCGCGGTGACCGGCAATTACTACGCCGCTTACAGCAGCGAGCAACTCAACAAAGATCAGCGCGCGCGTGCCACCTTTCTGGCCGTGGTCGAACCGATTCTCAAGATCGCCGTTCCCAAGTTTCAAACCAATCCAGACGTACGCGGATACGCGGTCGAGATTTCCCACCATATTTTGGGGAAGGTGATGGGCGTGTCGATGGAGCGTCCCGAGAACCTGTTGGTGTTCTTCCCGCAGAATGCCGCGTTGAAATTGCTTGCCGCGAAAGACGACACTGGTCGCCAGGCAGCGTTGCTCGAAGGACAATTCTTCGTGAACGCCGAGCCGGTTACGCTCTGGCTCGAGGGCGAAGGGCCGCAGGCGGGTCTGAAAACGCCCCCAGCGGAAGCGCCCGAGGCCGGAGAACCGGCAAGCCCGGTTGGAGCGCAAATCTTGAACAGCACCGACGGCCACCCTGCGCCGGACGCCGTGGTACCGACTTTTCCCAAACGCACCAAGCCGGTGGACGATGTTCCTCACCCGCAGCCCGCACGTGACACCTCTCCAGAGGCGCTTGCTTCTCTGCAGTCGGCAAACAAACAGAATCTGGAAACCATGGTGAAGGAACTAGATCCGCAGGCCCACTTCGTTTCGTATACGACCCCGAGTTTCGTTGCGTTCCGCCAGGCAATCTTTCTCGAACTATCCCTCAACACCGCTCTCAACGACTCGGCTGCGGGTTCCCGCTACCGGCTGGCCGCGATGGCCTTCGACGAACACCTCGCGCATCTGATTCGTCCGGTGCTGGGCTACTTCAAGCCAGACCCGAAGGACGCTCCAAGATTTGACGGGATTGGATTCAGCACCACGGTTCATTTGAGCGGCAAAAACCAGCCTGCGTCAGGATCAGAAGCCGTGGAGTTCTTCTTTCCGCTGGACGCGCTGCGCTGTTACGAATCCTACGATTGCACTGGCCAGCAGCTGATCGACGCAGGAACAGTACTGATCAACGGGGAGCGCGTCAGCCTTGATCTGCAGATTGCCGAAGGCTCGGCCCGCTGAGGGTTGAGTCCTGATGTTTTGTTCTCGAGAAACCTGAATTGAGCGGACGTATCGCCCGTCAGGCGGTCATTTCTTTTGTACCTCAGCAGGGGGGCCAATTGCGCTCCCCGACGAACCGCCGCGCCAGGGGTCGGTCAACTTCGAGGGACTACAATCGGAGATCAACCATCGCACTCGCGGTGGGCTCACTCTGCAAGCCAGTCACGTCTGGGCGAAGAGTCTCGGCAACGTCGGCGGCGATGCCCCCACTGCTTTCTCACCCGAAGTGATTTATGGCACGCCGGTGGCGAACCTTGTTGCGAATCGTGGGGACGTTGCCGCGGTGCGCCGCAATCGGGTGCTGGTTTCGGCGATCTATGAGCTTCCCATAGGTGCTGGACGACGCTTCTTCAATCACATGGGCTCGGTGCCGCAAGCGTTCCTCGGAGGATGGTCAATCAGCACGGTGAGTCTCTGGCAGACCGGCCCGTACCTTACGCCGATCACCAGTCCCAGCTATGACCCAGGCCACCTCAACCTCGTGTATCGCGGTGCCTACCAGCGACCGGACTGCGTCGGCGACGGCAATCTCGCGAATCCGACGCCGGACAATTTCTTCACCCTGAACGCTTACAACCCCATACCCGCCGGTCCGGTCGGCAACTGCCGCGTTGGAAGCTTGGTTGGACCCGGCACGGTCGCAATCGCGGCGGGTCTTGCTAAATCGTTCGCGATCCGAGAAAAGGTACACGTCCGATTTGAAAGTACATTTACCAATCTTCCGAACCATGTCAATTTCGCGCCTCCCTCTACCGACGTCTCTTCGCCGTCCACCTTTGGAAAGATCACAAGTGGGCAGACTTCTGAAAACGCTGGGAACCGTACGGGGCAGATCGCTTTGCGGATCGAGTTTTGAGTCGGACATCAGCAAGAAGCTTGGCTTTTGAGACCCCGCTCCGGTCGCAGTTTGGGGAAATCTTTGGGGAAATGGAAAGGGCGCCCGAAGTGGAGCGCCGATAAGTGCTTGAAGAATTTGGTTGCGGGGGGTGGATTTGAACCACCGACCTTTGGGTTATGAGCCCAACGAGCTACCAGACTGCTCCACCCCGCGCTACGATCATAACAACCGGGTTACAAAGCGTCAAACCTGCCACGCCATTTCGCATTTGCCATAAACATGCGTGTGTGATGTGCCGCCTACCGCGGATCCACTCCCTCCTGGGAACCGACGACGGTTCGCCAGCAGTGGAGTCGCGAGGACCGCCGAGCGACGACCCGGCGCCGCCGATATTTCCGATCATAGTTCCGATCAAGCCGTGATCGTTTCCCTAGCGGTCGCTCTGTTCAGCGGTTGATCTTGTGGCGCTCGCAGGCCGCTACGATCTTCGTCGGATCGATGGCTTCCTTGTCGACCTGCTCTTCCAGGATCGTGCCATCCTTCCCGATCAGAAAATTCACGCGCCGCGCCGCCTTATATTTGTCGGTGTAGATGCCGTACTGATGCGTCACTTCCCCGCCCCAATCACTCAGCAAGGGGAACGTCACGCCAATCTGGTCGGCAAAGGCCTTGTTCGCGAACGGACTGTCCATGCTCACACCCAGGACCTGGGTGTCGGCGGCTTCCAGCTTTTGCAGATTCTGCTGGAAGTTTTTCATTTGCTGCGTTCAACCCCCGGTGAACGCGAAAATATAAAACGCCAGTACGACGTTCTTCTTGCCCCGATAGTCGCTGAGATGCACGTCTTTCAGATCATTCCCATCAAAGTACTGCAGCTTGAACTCGGGAGCGGCATCGCCGACCTTCAGTTGCGGTGGAGCCGGCGCTGCCGTCTTCTCCTGCGCCATCGCCGACAGGCAACCCGCGCCCAACGCTGCCGTCAGCAAGCCGGCCAGCACACTCTTGCGTATCGATCCGGACATTGAGATTTCTCCTTACCAGGTTATTCCCATACTACCCCGAAGCTTGAATCGCACGGTCATGACCTCTTTGTCGTTGCCGCTACCCGGAAAAGCCGTTACATTTTCAGCAACACTAGATTTTCTGACTATGGCCTGTTTCCCGCTGACCCTCAGCGACCATCGCGCTCTTGCGTCCGCGACAATGTTGCAATTCGCAGCATCCGTCATGCCCACACCCCGCTCCATCTTTTTCGAGTTAACCCACTCTTCCGGAGCGTCCGCCCACCGATGAGCATCTCGACCCTCAACGATATCTTCTTCGCCATCATCGAACGCAATCGTGATCGCGTCATGTTGCATCGCGAGGCGATCCAGTGGGTGCCGGTCTCTACTCAGGAGTTGTACCGCAGCGTCGCCGCCATTGCCCGCACGCTTCTCAGCTGGGGAATCGTTGCCGGCGACCGAGTCGCCATCCTCAGCGAAAACCGCCCCGAATGGCCCATGACAGATTTTGCCTGCCAACTCATCGGTGCCGTCGCCGTCCCCGTCTACTCTACCCTCACCGCCGAGCAGACTTGCTTCATTCTCCAGGACGCCGGCTGCCGCATCGTCTTTGTATCCTCCGAGCAACAACTGCGCAAGGTGCAATCGGTTCAGTCGCAGACCCGGGTCGAAAAGCTCGTCGTCATGGACGCGGTCGACACCGGCACCGCCTTCAGCTTCGCGCGGCTCGTCCACGACGCCCCCGCGACACGCGACCCCGAACTCGACGCCCTCGCCCGCGCCATCTCGCCCGACGACCTCGCCACCATTATCTATACCTCGGGCACCACTGGCGTCTCCAAAGGCGTGATGCTGACGCACGGCAACATGGCCTCCAACATCGAATACTCGCTCAAGGGTTTCGATCTCGGCGACGAGCAAGTCAGCGTATCATTTTTGCCGCTGTCGCATGTCACGGCACGCCACGTCGATTTCGCCATGCTCTTCAATGGCGTGACGTTGGCGTACTGTCCGTTCGTCGACCAGCTGCCCCAGGCCTTGCTCGAAGTGCAGCCGACCGTCTTCGTTTCCGTACCGCGCGTCTACGAAAAAATCCACGCCCGCGCCGATCTCAAAGCGCGTGGCTTTCCGAAGAAGCTTGTTTTTCGCTGGGCCCTGGCCGTGGGCCGGGCGCACGAGCCTGAAATTCTGGCGGGAAAAACGCCTGCTTCGCCCGTCTGGAAACTCGCCGATAAGCTCGTCTATTCGAAGGTCCGCGAAGGCATGGGCGGCCACGGGCAAATCTTCATTTCCGGCGGGGCTCCGCTGGGCCGCGAACTGGCGGAATGGTTCGCCACGGTCGGCATCCGCATTCACGAGGGCTACGGGCTCACGGAAACCTCGCCCGTCATCGCCGTGAATACTCCCAGCGCCCACAAAATCGGCACCGTCGGAAAGCCCCTGGGCAACGTGCAAGTCAAAATCGCCGAAGATGGCGAAATCCTGGTCCGCGGACCATCCATCTTCAAGGGCTATTGGAAGCGCCCCGACGAAACCGCCAACGCTTTCGTGGACGGCTGGTTCAAGACTGGCGACATCGGCAACCTCGATGCTGACGGCTTCCTCTCTGTCACCGACCGCAAGAAAGACCTGATCAAAACTTCGGGTGGAAAGTTCATCGCCCCCCAACCCATCGAGAACTCGCTCAAGCACAATGCGCTGATCGCCGAAGCCATCATCATCGGCGACAAGCGCAAGTTCCCGGCCGTGCTGATTGCTCCCTATTTTCCGCTGCTGGAAGATTGGGCCCGGGCCAACCAGGTGTCCTTCGGCTCCCGCGAGGACCTGATCGCGAATCCCAAGGTTCGCGTCTTATACGACGGCATCGTCGACGACCTCAACCGCAACCTGGCCCGCTTTGAGAAGCTGAAGCGAGTCATCCTCATCGCCGAAGAACTCTCCGCCGCCGACGGCACCCTCACCCATACCATGAAAGTCCGCCGCCGCGCCGTCGAAGAGCGCTACCGGAAGGTCATCGACGACGTGTACTCGCACGCCGAAACCGTGCCCGTCGAAGGTCACGTCACCGGGTGACCGATTCCGTGCCCCTCGGCCCGGCTTTCATTACAATAAAGATATGCCTGATCCCCTGGTGATTGCCGGCCGCTCCCTGCGTTCCCGCCTGATCGTAGGCACGGGAAAATACAAGTCGTTCCAGGAAACCGCCCGCGCCCTTGAAGCCAGCGACGCCGAGATGGTCACGGTCGCCGTACGCCGCGTCAATCTCGACCGCAACAAGGAGTCGCTCCTCGACTTCATCGATCCCAAGCGATACATCCTGCTGCCCAACACTGCCGGATGCTACAACGCCGACGAGGCCATCCGCGCCGCGCGCCTCGGCCGCGAGGTCGGACTCTCGGACTGGGTCAAGCTCGAGGTCATCGGAGATCAGGCCACGCTCTACCCCGACGTGCAGGCCACGCTCGAAGCCACCACCACACTGGTGAAAGAAGGCTTCACGGTTCTGCCCTACACCTCCGACGACATCGTGTTCGCCAAGCGCCTGCTCGATGCCGGCGCGGCCGCAATCATGCCCCTCGGCGCTCCCATCGGCAGCGGCCTGGGGATTCAGAATCAGGCCAACATCCGCATCCTGCGCGAAATGATTACCGGCGTCCCGCTGATCATCGACGCCGGCGTGGGTACCGCCTCCGACGCCGCCATAGCCATGGAACTCGGCGCCGACGCCGTCCTCATGAACACCGGCATCGCGGGCGCCCAGGATCCCGTCCTGATGGCCGAAGCCATGAAGAACGCCGTTCTCGCCGGACGCCAGGCCTTCATGGCCGGCCGAATGCCGAAAAAACTCTATGCGACCGCCAGCTCTCCGCTGGAAGGCGCAGTGCGGTAGCGCGCGGCAGTCCGACGCGTCCATCCGCGGAGCATCTGACGGAAGCCGTTATCAAAAGAATCATGACGGTAGCGCCGGCGTCCCGCCGGCTGTCGTGAGGGCATCTTGCCCTCGCCGTGCAGGTTCGCATCAGGGCTCGGCTTCGATGGTCCGTATCAGGGCTCGGCTTTCAGCCGAGCCGTTACAGTCGCCGAAATATGTGCGGCTTTAAGCCGCTGGCTCCGCAGCGCCTGAAGGCGCAGGACTCAGGGCTGTTGACGGCACGCCTGGCGTGCCCTGATACAGTGCGTGAGGGCAAGATGCCCTCAAGACAGCCGGCGGGACGCCGGCGCTACAGTCGTTTTTCCGCAGCCTGTGAAGGCGCGCCCTGACACGAACCTGACAAGTATGAGGTTTCACCCGCAACCAAGCCGGGCCCGGTTGACGCGACGTGCGCCGTCGGCCGTTAGTTTCCTAAACAAAAAGGGCGGCCGTCAGGCCGCCCTCTCTTCTTCCACAGATCTTCCTACAACATCTTCACGCTCATCACGTGAATGCTGTCGCCTGAAACGTGGCCGCTCAGTGCGACGTGATGGCCTTCGTGGCCCTTCAGCGCATCCGGATTCTCCACGTTCAGTACTTTCTGGTCGCCGTCGGTCACCACGACCATCTTCTCGCCAGCGTCGAGGCACTTCTTCGTGCACGCCGCTCCGCCCGCGTTCGCGCCCTTGGCGCCGCACTTGGCATCCGTCACCCAGCCGTTGACCGTAGCACCCTTGTCGTCGCCGGCAAACGCGAACGAAGCGATCGACAGCACCAGGCAAAACAACACAAACAGCGCGAATACTTTCCTCATCGAACAGCCTCCTTGAAGATTCAGTGAACCGTAGTTCTTGCTTTTTTCCGAACCCGAGCCCGCTTGCGTTAGCCAGAGATCCGCACGCCTGACCCCAGCGCGGGTAACTTCAAAGGTGTTTCAGACGGGGCGTTGCAAGGAATCCTATCACACCCGCCGTAAGAAATTGTCGCTGAGGTTCTTCCGAGTTTTTACTTCCGGGCCGTGTGAGTGGCGGGTGTCTGCCGCGCCGAGTCGACGTATACCACTTCCCCGGGCCGCGCATAATGCAGCTGTTCCCGGGCTTCCTTTTCAATCGCTTTCGGATCGCTCTGCAGCCCGTGGATGCGCTGCACGTAGAGATCGTTCTCCTTCTGCACACGGTCGATTTCGGCTTGTAACTTCTGCCGCTCCGCTCGCTTCGAGCGGTAGATCACCATGCCATTGGCCCCGAACATCACATGCAGAAACAGCCATGCCGTCAGCAGCAGCACCGCCCCAGTCGCCAGTCGCCGCCGCTCGGCATACAGCACACTCCAGAGCGGCCTCGACTTCTCCATCCAACGCTCCGCCAGCGCCTCGGCCTGCGGAGCCCTGTCGACCACTGCGCGCAGACCGTCCTCGGGCCTGGGAAAGCCCCGGAACCGCGACGGTTTGTCTACTCGAAAATCCATTGCTTGGCCGCCGTGCTCAACTTCGCGAGTTCCGCCGCGTTCGCCGCTTCGGAATACACGCGCACCACTGGCTCCGTCCCCGACAGGCGGTAACAAATCCAGGAGCCATCGTCGAACACGAGTTTGAGTCCGTCTTTGCGAACCACTTCGCCGACCTTCCGGCCGAAGAATTCGCGCGGGTCGGACTGCAACTTTCCAGTGAACTTCTCCTTCACCTCCGGCGTCAAGCGGAAGTTCTCCCGCTGCGGACAGAAGGAACCAACTTTGACAAACAGCTCCTGTAATTGTTTCCCCAGAGACTTGCCCCGCCTCGCCACCATCTCGCAACACAGAAGCCCCGCCAGCACCCCATCTTTCTCCGGAACATGGTGCCGGATTGACAATCCCGCGCTCTCTTCCCCGCCAATACAGATCTTGTCGGCCTTGATCAGTTCCCCGATGTACTTGAACCCGACGGGCGTCTCATGCAGCTCCACCCTGTGATGCCGCGCCAGTGCATTGATGAGGTTCGTCGTGGCCACCGACTTCCCTACCCCGTTCTTCCACCCCCGGCTCTCCACCAGGTAATCGAACAACAACGCAATGATGTAGTTGGGTTGAAAGAACGTTCCATCTTCATCGACGATGCCGAAGCGGTCGGCATCTCCATCGGTCGCGATCCCGATATGCGCCTTGGTCTCGCGCATCTTCTTCCGGCAATCTTCCAGCAGATGATCGTCGGGTTCCGGGGCATGTCCGCCGAACAACACATCCCGGTAGTCGTGGACCGATGCGACCTCCACTCCACCCTCGCGCAGAAGTTCGTCCGGATATCCCCGCGCCGCGCCCCAGAACGGATCGAATACCACGCGCACCGCTGCTTTGCGGATCACGTCGAGATCCACAATCTCGCGCAGCCGCGACAAATACATTCGCCGCGGATCGAGCGTCTGCGGTTCCGGTATGTTGCCGTCTGCATTGACCTCGGAATCCTTTACACCGGAAGAATCGGCCGCGACGATTTCCGCCTCGATCCTCTTCGTGACCTCGGGCAGCGCCGGCGCTCCGTCGGGCGTCGAAAATTTGATCCCGTTGTACTCCGGCGGATTGTGCGACGCGGTGAAATTGATCGCCCCGTCGGCCTTTCCCTGCGTCACTGCGAACGAAATGGCCGGCGTTGGCGCGGCCTCCGCGATGACCAGTGGCGTGACTCCGTGCGCCGAAAGAATCTCTGCTGCCATCGCGCAGAACGTCTCGCCCAGAAAGCGCGGATCGCGTGCCACGATCACTTTCGCGCGCCTCGGCTTCTGGGACACCACGTAGCGCGCAATGCCCCGAACCGCACGCCGCACGTTGGCGAAGGTGAATTCCTCCGCCATCACCGCTCGCCATCCGGAAGTGCCAAACTTGATCTGGGTTGTCATGATTCGAATCCTGACGTCGGGCGTCACGCTTGGACCCGCGGAGAGTGTTAGCCGTCAGCCTTCAGAAGCTATCGAGCCAAGCTATCGCTATCTCATAGTCGGTTTTGAAAGGGCGTGGCTTCAGCCACGCCGTCTAAAGCCGGATAAAAGTCGGGGCTTTAGCCCCTGAGGAAACCGAAGCTTACAAGTTTGTCCATTATGAGATAGCTTCTCAGCACTCAAGCATTCAGGCAATACGGCTGGCGGATGAATCTCGAGTCTGATAAGACCGTTGCTGGCCAAATGCTAACTGCTAAATGCTGATTTTGTTGCGCCCGATTCTATATGACCAACAAACGCCTCGTCCTAACCACCGCTTCCTCGCTCGAAGAAAGCAAGAAGATCGCGCACGCCCTCGTCGAGCGCCGCCTCGCCGCCTGCGTCAATATCGTTCCGAAGATCGAATCCGTCTACCGCTGGGAAGGAAAAGTTGAGGAAGCCCAGGAATATCTGCTGCTGATCAAAACGACGGACAGCGCGTTTTCGCGTCTGCGCGAAGCCATTCAGGAACTGCACTCCTACGAAGTCCCGGAATGCATCTCACTTGCGATCGAAGAAGGCAACCATCCCTACCTGAAGTGGATCGACGACTCGGTCATCTGAATCCATCGGCATGGCAAAAGCCCCCGAGGCCAATGTCACTTCGCGCCGCACACCATCTCCACCGGCGCGATGACCTCGCACTCCAGGCCCTCGATCAGATTCGAGATTTTCTGCCGCGTCGTCGGACCCATCAAAAGATTCAGGCCGAGCGCCGGCGTCCCGCCCTTGCCCGCTGCCGCGCGCGCCTGCACTGCCCGCAGAAACTCGATCCCGAACTCCCGCCGGTTGCGCTCTTTCCGAATCTCGAATCCCGCAGCCTCGAGCTGTTGCCGATAAACGGAAGCCGTTTCGACAAAGCTGGTGTCCGCCTTCGAAGCCCAAGGCATCGGGAATCGGATCTCTCCATCGCCTTCGCGCATCACATCGTAAATCCCAAACACGGCGCCCGGCCTGAGCACGCGCCGAACTTCCGCAAACAACGCCGCCTTGTCTTCGATGTTCATCCCAACATGAATCATGTAAGCGCCATCGAAACCGCCCGCCTCTAATGGCATCTTGAGGGCGCTGGCCTGCCGATACGACACCGCCCCGCTCATGCCCAACCGTCTCGCCAGCATCTCGGCCACACGCACGTACTCGTCCGTGAGATCAATCCCCGTCACCCGGCAGCCTAACTCCTTCGCGAAATATCGAGACGGTCCACCGATTCCGCACCCGACATCAAGCACGTTCGATCCTCGCACGAGCGACATCTGCGCCCCGAACTCAACCGTCGCCTGCCGCCCTCCGATATGAAATTCGTCGATCGCGACCAGATCTGCGGGGGTCAGGCGATCCACGTCCTTTCCCGCCGCCCGCAACGAGTCCAGAATGATCTGTTCCAGCGACCTGCGAGAATACTGTTCGGCGACACGCTCCTCGATACTGTTCGTCATATCCCTCCCGTGTGTCCCTCGGGTTCCGCAATCAAAGCCAAGAAGAATGCACGCGACCGCGCTTCTCGACTCATCACATCGGCCGAGAACCATCGCTGCTCCCAGTACAGGATGCGCGCCAACCCGTCACGATTCCAATACTCTGCCGACCATAAGACACCATAAATGCGTTACACCTCCACCTCGGGAATGGATTAAGATACTCCGCTCGCGCCTTACTTCCGGAGATGCTGTCATGAAGCGACTTTCCCACCGTCTGTTTCCGCTGGCTTGCCTGTTGGGCCTCCTAACCACGCTCACCCAACCTGCCCTTGCCGCCACCAAGTATGATGAGAGCCTCTTCAAGGGGATGCATTGGCGCTCGATCGGTCCCTATCGCGGTGGGCGCGTGTTGGCGGTCACCGGAGTGCCCGGTGATCCCTACACGTTTTATTTCGGCAGCGTGGCCGGAGGCGTGTGGCGTACCACGAACGGTGGCTCCACCTGGCAACCGTTGTTCGACAAGGAAGCCGTCTCCTCCATCGGGGCCATTGCCGTCGCAGACTCCAACCACAACGTCATCTACGTCGGCACCGGCGAGGCCTGCATCCGCGGCAACATCTCCTACGGCAACGGCGTCTACAAATCCACCGACGGCGGAAAGACCTGGACCAACATTGGCCTCAAAGATACTCAACACATCGCCAGTGTTATCGTTCACCCGCGCAACCCTGACATCGTTCTGGTCGCCGCCCTCGGCCACGCCTATGGACCCAACTCCGAGCGCGGGGTCTTCCGCACCATCGACGGCGGAAAAACCTGGGACAAGGTTCTCTACAAGGACGAAAAGACTGGCGCCATCGATGTGGTCTTCGATCCCAACAATCCCAACGTGCTGTTCGCCGCGCTCTACGAAGTCCAGCGCACTCCCTGGAGTTTGAACAGCGGCGGCCCAGGCAGCGGTCTTTACCGGTCAACCGATGGCGGCATTACCTGGAAACATCTCGAAGGCCACGGCCTGCCCAGCGGAATTATGGGCCGCATCGGTGTCTCTGTTTCCGGAGGCGACTCGAACCGCGTCTACGCTCTCATCGAAGCCAAGGATTCCAGCGGGCTATACCGTTCCGACGATGGCGGCGATTCATGGACGAACGTGAACACTGACCAGCGCCTCACGCAGCGTGCCTGGTACTTCAGCCACATCTTCGCCGACCCCAAGAGCACAGACACCGTCTACATGCTGAACACGGGTCTCTTCCGCTCGCGTGATGGCGGACGCAGTCTCGAGTTGCTGCCCGCGCCGCACGGCGACCATCACGGCCTCTGGATCGATCCCTTCAACCCGGAGCGCATCATCAACAGCAACGACGGCGGCGCCACCATCACCACCGATGGCGGCAAGAGCTGGACCACGCAATACAATCAGCCCACCGCGCAGTTCTACCATGTCGCCACCGACAATCAGTTTCTCTACCACGTCTACGGCGCGCAGCAGGACAACAGCACCGTGTCGATCGCCAGCCGCGCCGACGACGGCTACATTGGCCGCCAGCACTGGTACGACGTGGGCGGCGGCGAAAGCGGATATGTAGTGCCCGACCCGCGCGACGCCAACGTGGTCTACGCCGGTGCGGGCCAGGGATTGCTCACGCGCTGGGACAAGCGCACCTCGCAGGAACAGGACATCACCGTCTGGCCACTGGATAACTCGGGCCACGGCGTGAAAGACATGAAGTATCGTCAGGGTTGGACCGAGCCCATCCTGATCTCTAGCCATGACCCCGACGTGCTTTACACGGGCGGCGAAGTCGTCTTCAAAAGCACCGACCACGGCCGCAGCTGGAATATCATCAGCCCCGATCTCACCCGCAATGACAAAAGCAAGCAACATTCTTCGGGCGGCGAAATCACCAAGGACAACACCAGCGTCGAATACTACGACACGGTCTTCACCATCGCGGAATCGCCCTTGCAAAAAGATGTGCTATGGGCGGGCACTGACGACGGCGTGGTGCACGTGACCCGCGACGGCGGAAAGAGCTGGACCAACGTCACTCCGAAAGGCGTTCCCGAGTGGAGCCTGGTCAGCCTGATCGAGGCTTCCCCGCACGACGCCGGCACGGCCTATGTCGCTCTCGATTGCCATAAGCTTGACGACCTCAAACCCTACATCTTCAAGACCACCGACTACGGCAAGACCTGGACGAAGTTGGTCGCGGGTATTCCCGACGGCGCCTACGTTCACGCCGTGCGCGAGGATCCTCAGCAGAAAGAATTGCTCTATGCCGGCACCGAGACCGGAATCTTCGTCTCGTTCGATAGCGGCGCCAACTGGCAGCCCCTGCAGTTGAACCTGCCGCAAACTCCGATTCACGATCTCGTGGTGAAGAACGACGACCTCGTCGTTGCCACTCACGGCCGTTCCTTCTGGATCCTCGACGACATCACCCCGTTGCGCCAGCTCAGCGAGGTCGCAACCTCCGACCTCTATCTCTACAAGTCGCCGGCGATCTACCGCACCTGGTTTGCCGAGTTCTTCGATCGCCGCCAGCCGGTGGGCGAAAATCCACCGCACGGCGCGCTCATCTCCTACTACTTGAAGTCTGCGCCAAAGGGCGAAGTGACCCTGCAGATCCTCGACTCCAGCGGCGCGGTCGTTCGCGAATTCTCCAACCTCGACAAGAAAGGAGCGCCGACCCCGCCCGAGTGGCCCGACCTGGTTCCACCGGAGGAAAAAATTCCCGCCGCGGCTGGCATGAACCGCTTCAGCTGGGACCTCCGCTACGACGGACCGCACCGCCTGCCCGGCGAAGTGCTGGCCGAAATTCGTTCGCGTGGCCCTGTCGCGCCCCCGGGAAACTACCAGGTGCGCCTCAACGCAGGCGGAAAAAGCGTCACGGTTCCGCTCGAGCTGAAGATGGACCCGCGCGTCGACGTCTCAGTCGCCGACGTGCACAAAGAATTTGAGCTGGAAATGAAAATCCGCCGCGCCTTGAGCGAACTTCACGACACCGTGCGCGAGATTCGCGATACCCGAGCCCAGGTCCGCGGCGTGCGCGATCGCCTCGAGGATGCCCGCTACAAGTCCATCAACGACAGCGTCTCCGCGCTCGACAAGAAGATAACCCCCCTCGAAGAGCAGCTACTGCAGACCAACGCCAAAAGCTCGGAATCCACCCTGAACTATCCCGTCCTCATTGACGAACAACTGCATTACCTGAGCGCCAGCGTCGAATTCGATGGCGCGCCCACCCAGCAACAGCTTGCCGCCTTCGACTCGCTCAGCCAGCAGGCCGCCCCGCTCATCGCCCAGTGGCAAACCATCAAGTCGAACGACGTGGTCGCCCTGAACGACCTGATCAAGAAAGACGTTCCGGCCATCTACCTGGCTTCGCCCCCCGGAGAAACAAAAGCCGCCGGCGGAGGCGGCGAAAATGACAAGCCATGAACCAAGCGGCAATTGACCGGAAGGGCACGACTTTACAGCTTGCGGAAAAACGACGGTAGCGCCGGCGTCCCGCCGGCTGTCGTGAGGGCATCTTGCCCTCGCCCCTGCAAACGTGGGAAGGGCACGACTTTCAGTCGTGCCGAGATGCGTGCCAAGCGACTAGCGGCAAATCGAATCCCTAAAGTGTTCAAAATTGCGCAGTCTTGCCAGGATTGATGGCGTACAAACAGAACCAGCGGATCCAAAACACACGGAGTCCCGCTCAAAGGAGAAATACATGCGGCGAGTGGATTGGTATCTAGGTTCGTTTCTGCTGGGTGCGGCCCTGATTGCACCCGTGGGCATCCAGGCCCAAGATAAAGATAAAGATAAGGATCACAACTGCCCTACCAATGGATACTACGACCGCGACCATAAGGATTGCCATAACTGGGACGACCACGAAAGCCGTACCTACCAAACCTGGGAGGAGGCTCAACACAAAACACATCAGGAATTCTCCACACTGAAGACTAAAGAACAGTCGGAGTACTGGAAGTGGCGCCACGAACATCCTGATGATGACAAGGACCGCCACTAAACTTGTCCTCGCGGCAGACTGCTATCCATGCGCCGCTCGTCTGCGCGAGCGGCGCACAGGTGAGCCTCCGCCTGATGCACCTTGAAAACTTGCTCGCGTCGATACTATCGGCTCACGATTTGATTGCTAATCATTGGGACTGGCGGTATCCCCCCAGCCTGAGCGTCCCAAACAGGCAACCAGACCACTCCATCAGCCGCGCTATGCTCCGAAAATCGACGACCTGAACCGACCAATCGCGACACCAGCGATTACACTTGTAACCCTCCGGTTACGAGTGTGGTCGCGATATTTCAACAATAACAATGTCGAGTCGCAATTAAGCACAGGGAGTTTTCACTTCCCGTATTTCAAACCAAGCTCGTTATCGTACTGTCGGATAACCCCGTAGCACTCGCAGGCGGAGTCTTCAAGTTTCTTGCGGTTCACGATCTCTACTGCGCCACGGGTGTACTCGATGAGTTCCTTCCTCTGCAAAACCCCAGCGGCCAAGCTCACGGTTGCTCGATCTGTCCCTAGCATCGTTGCGAGAAAATCATGAGTGATGGGCAGCGATCCTGAATCCACTCTATCCTGAGTCATTAGCAACCACCGCGCAAGGCGCTGCTCAATATTGTGCAGCCGATTACACGCGGCTGTTTGTGCGACCTGCATACCCCGAATTGCGGCATAGCGGCCCAACATCATTTGAAGGTGCGGAGCGGATTCCAACGTGCTTTGCAGAGCCCGGACCTCTACCCGAAACCCATCCCCCGTGATTTGTACCACCGCTTGAAGCGGGCTCCTGGTCAGGCCGACAGACGCCAGTGTTCCTGTAAAGCCCTCATTCCCAACGATGCCAGCTTCGGCCGTTTTTCCATCTTTCATTACGACAACGAGAGAAATCAAACCTCGATTCAGGAAATACGCAAATTCCAGCTTTCCACCCGCCTCGTGAAGGACTAGATGGTTTGGCAAGCTGACGTATTCGAGATGAGGGCGAATGGAGCTGTAATCGCTATCGGAGATCGATAGAAGGATGAGGTTGCTGACGGGCTTTCCTGCGGCATTGGTCCGCTCGCCGGACTGCACGACTTGGGGGTCTTTGCGTGCCACAGATGCGGGAGTGCACTAGCTATCTCATAGAATGGCGGACCGAGCACAGATGAGACCGAACGTGATCCTCCCCCTGGAAAACACATTCGGCACAGGAGGCTCGGCCACTGGCTGGGACAGCATATCGGCGTCGTAACAGCAGTCAAGTAAAATCCAGAGTGCAGGGGGGTGCGAGCGAACAAAAATCTTTCGGGTATGTGGGATGCCCAACCGACCGCCAAAATTGGCCTGTGATATTAGTGCAACGGCGGAAACTAATGGGTTAACGCGTGACGACTAAGAAGAGGCGCAATTTCGATGCCCATACATTCCTCGCAACCATCGGCAAGGGCAGGAAATTTGTGCTTTTCCCGAAGAAACAAGGAATCTTTGCGCAAGGGGATGCCGCGAATGCGGTGTTTTATATCCAGACGGGCAAGGTAAGACTCACCGTGGTTTCGAAGACTGGCAAGGAAGCCACGATCGGCATCTTAGGTGAGGGAGACTTTTTCGGCGAAGCTTGCATGGTTGGCCAGCCTTCTCGCATGCTGACTGCGACCGCGATGACGGATTGCGCTGTTCTGCGAATCGACAAGAAAGCCATGATAGAAGCGCTTCATCGGGAACACGAGTTGTCCGACATGTTCGTGGCCTATTTGTTGGCGAGGAACATCCGTCACGAAGAAGATCTGGTTGATCAGCTCTTCAATTCGAGCGAAAAGAGGCTGGCCCGGATCCTTCTGCTGCTCGCCCATTTTGGCAAGGAAGGCAAACCCGAGAATGTAGTTCCCAAGATCAGTCAGGAGATGCTGGCGGAAATGATCGGCACAACCCGCTCGCGGGTCAGTTTCTTCATGAACCGATTCAGAAAATTGGGATTCATCACCTACAATGGCGGGCTGCAAGTCCACAGCTCGCTTCTGAATGTTGTTCTCCACGACTAGCCGCAGCCAGGCCATTACGGTCGTTAATCGTTGCCTTTGTGTGACACGCTCACGACGCGCGAAATGGCTTGTCTACGACCATCCAACGCGTTGCAAAGCTGCTCGACCAGAGTCATGAGCTTCGTCGGGTCCATTTCTACGCTGACCTGCTCTGCAATGCGGACCCAGTCTTCGGTGTGCGTGGCCGTAGGAGACCCCCTCTCATGGGAATGTTCACGTTACCCGGGGATCCAAACCGATGCTGAGCAATATTGAACATCTCGGCGATTGCTGATGTAACCAGCGATTACACGCAGAGCCAGTGCCCCAGGTTCGCGTTCGTTGGACGCTAGCCTGGGCGAGGCTTGCCCGTAAACCCGACTCCGCAGTTTCTAAATCGCCCCCAGCGCCTGATCCAGGTCGTCGATCAGATCTTCCACATCTTCAATCCCCACCGAAATACGCACCAGACCATCGGTGATGCCGATCGCCTTGCGCCCTTTCTCGCCGAGCGCCGCATGCGTCATCGTCGCGGGATGCGAAATCAGCGTCTCCACTCCGCCCAATGACTCGCCCAACGAACACACCCGCACTTTGCGCAGCATCTTGTTCGCGTTTGAAAGCGAGCCCGTCTCGAACGAGATCATGGCGCCGAATCCCGACATCTGCTGCTTCGCCAGTTCGTGCTGCGGATGGTCCGGCAGTCCCGGATAAAAGACTTTCTTCACTTTCTTGTGCCGCGCCAGAAATTCCGCCACGGCGCGCCCGCTTTCGTCGTGTACGCGCATGCGGGCCGCCAGCGTTTTCACCCCGCGCAGGATCAGCCAGCATTCAAATGGTGACAGAATCGCTCCCGCCGCCTTCTGCAAAAACGCCAGCTTTTCCGCCTGCTCCGGACGCGTGCACACCACCACCCCGCCCAGCCCGTCGCTGTGGCCGTTGAGAAACTTTGTTGTTGAATGCACCACCATGTCGGCGCCCAGCGCAATCGGCTGTTGAAAGTATGGCGACATGAAGGTGTTGTCGACGACCAGATCGACCTTCCGTTTTCGACAAATCGCGCTCACTGCCCGAAGATCAGTCAGGGCCATCAGCGGATTCGTCGGCGTCTCAATAAACACCATGCGTGTGTTTTTGTTGAGCGCCCGCTCGACATTTCGCACATCCGAAGTATCGACGTAAGTGAACTCCAGCCCGAAATCCGCCCACACCTGGTTGAACAGCCGCGGCGTGCCGCCATAAAGATTGTGCCCGCACACCACGTGATCGCCGGACTTCAAAGTCGTGACGATGGCATTGATGGCCGCCATCCCGCTCGAAAACACCCGCGCCGCTGTTCCGCCATCGAGCGCCGCCAGATTGGTTTCCACCCGGTCGCGCGTCGGATTCGAAACCCGCGCATACTCATATCCCTTGTGCTTGCCAATCTCTTCCTGCACATAGGTAGAAGTCGCATAGATCGGAGGCGCCACGGCGCCAGTCTGCGCGTCCGGTTCCTGCCCCACATGAATCGCGCGTGTAGCAAAACCTGCTGCTCTATTCGTTTTCATAAAATTAGAGATGTCATCCTGAGCGAAGCGAAGGACCTATGAAATGCCTTGCCGTCGAAGAAAACGCCTTTAAAACACGAAAAACCTTAAATCGCAGAGGACGCAGAGAAATTCCGCAGAGGCCGCAGAGCATTCAGGGCGAACCGGCCCACTTGCTGACCCAGTCTTCCAGCGGTTCTAGTCTTGATGGCTGTTAAAGATATTCTCCGCGCCCTCTGCGGCTGTTCTCCGCGCTCTCTGCGTTTCAAGGTTTTTGTATTCTCTGTGCCTCTGTGTCTCTGTGGTGAAAGGATCCGTGTCTCTTCCGCCGACCGCGACTGGCTTCAGTAGGGCGAAGAGGCCCGCTGAACCAGTCTTCCAGCGGTTCTAGTCTTGATGGCTGTTAAAGATATTCTCCGCGCCCTCTGCGGCTGTTCTCCGCGCTCTCTGCGTTTCAAGGTTTTTGTATTCTCTGTGCCTCTGTGTCTCTGTGGTGAAAGGATCCGTGTCTCTTCCGCCGACCGCGACTGGCTTCAGTAGGGCGAACCGGCCCACTTGCTGACCCAGTCTTCCAGCGGTTCTAGTCTTGATGGCTGTTAAAGATATTCTCCGCGCCCTCTGCGGCTGTTCTCCGCGCTCTCTGCGTTTCAAGGTTTTTGTATTCTCTGTGCCTCTGTGTCTCTGTGGTGAAAGGATCCGTGTCTCCCCGTTTCTAAATCCCACCCTCAAAAATCTTCTTCGACAAATACCGCTCCGCCGAATCCGGAATCATGGTCACGACCCGCTTCCCCGACCCGATTCGCTTCGCGATCTCAATTGCGGCGTAAACATTCGCCCCAGCGCTCGAACCGCCTAGCACGCCCTCTTTTGCGGCCAGCTCTTTTACCATGCCGAACGCCTGCGCGTCCGTCACTTTGAAAATCTCATCGCATACGCTGGGATCGAAATTGCCTGGAATAAACGAATTCCCGATGCCCTCAATCTTGTGCGGTCCGGGTGGCCCGCCCCCCAGCACCGAACCGTCGGTTTCGACCACCACCGTATGGACGTCGTGCTCACTGTGGCGCTTGAGGAAACGTGCGATACCGGTGAAGGTGCCCGCGGTTCCCGACCCGATCGTGATGGCGTCGAGCCGCCCCTCCATCTGCTGGAAAATTTCCTGCGCCGTCGTCGCGTAGTGATAGTCCGGATTCGCCGGATTGTCGAATTGTGCAGCCAGAAACGCCGCGGGATCGCCGGCGGCCAGCGCCTTGGCGCGTTCCATGGCTCCCGGCATGCCCTCGGCCTCCGGGGTGCGAGTCACCTCTGCGCCCAGGGCCCGCATGATAATGACTTTTTCTTCCGAGAATTTCTCCGGAACAAACAGCGCCACTTTGTAGCCGCGCTTCACCCCGATCAGCGCCAGCCCGATTCCCGTGTTGCCCGCCGTGGCTTCGACAATCGTTCCGCCCGGCCGCAGCTTCCCTTCTTCTTCGGCGCGCTTGATGATCCCGATCGCCGCCCGGTCTTTTACGCTGCCGCCGGGATTCAGGTATTCGAGTTTCGCAAACACGTCGGCCGCGCCCGTGGGAACGAGCCGCCGCAATTGCAGCATGGGAGTGTCACCGACAAGCTCGGTGATGTCGTCGGAA
>Ga0210401_10002454_pt1 | contig 20543 bp, 18 predicted proteins | sample IncBWH32MmetaG_FD_150866 | JGI IMG/M metagenome (GOLD analysis project Ga0210401, IMG submission 150866) | Forest soil microbial communities from Barre Woods Harvard Forest LTER site, Petersham, Massachusetts, United States - Inc-BW-H-32-M | ecosystem: Environmental > Terrestrial > Soil >... | reverse complement strand
ACCGGCGATCCCGTCTTTGATGGCGCACTGCGGCAGGGCTTATCGGTTCAGCTTCAACAGTCACCATTCCTGAGAATTGTTTCCGACCAACGAATCCGGGAAACGCTGCGTTCGATGAAGGAGCCGCAGGATGCCCGACTGGTTCCAGAGATCGCAAAGGATTTGTGCGTCCGTGTCGGAAGCAAAGTATACATTGAAGGTTCTATTACCAATTTCGGAACCAATTACGTGATTGGCCTCCAGGCGGTGGACTGTTCGACGGGCGATCTGCTCGCGCAGCAGCAAGTGCAAGAGACCGGCAAAGAAAGGGTCTTGGACGGCTTAAGTAGCGCCGCCGGGAAGCTGCGTGAGACGCTGGGAGAATCGATCAGCTCCGTCCGGAAATTCGATACTCCTCTGGCGCAGGCGACCACTCCGTCGCTGGAAGCTCTCCGGGCGTTAAGCATTGGAAGGGACGCGATGGCAGATGGGAACAACGCCGCTGCAGTCAGCTGGCTTCAGCGCGCGATTGCCAATGATCCCAATTTCGCCTTGGCCTACGGAGGTCTTTTTGCCGCTTATGGCAACTTAGGCGAAAGCAAACTCGCGCAAGAAAACGCCAAGAAAGCCTATGAGCTTCGAGGAGAAATCAGCGAACGGGAAAGATTGGGCATTGAAGCCATTTATTATTGGGGCGTCACCGGTGATCTCGAAAAGACACGAGATGCCTACGAATTATTGCTGCGGACGTATCCTCGCGATTCCGGTGCGCATTTCAATCTGGGAAATGTCTACCAGGGTCTGGGGCAATTAGACGAAGGGCTTGCACAAGCTCGCGAAAGCTTCCGACTTGAACCGAACTCCGGATTAGATTACAGCTACCTGATTTATTCGCTCACGATTCTAAATCGATTTCAGGAAGCTGGAGAAATTGAGACAGAAGCATTGGCCAAATTCCCTGATCTATATCCGCTACGTACGTGGCGTTATATCTTGGCTTTCTTGCAGAACGATACAAAAACAATGGCGGAACAAATAAGATGGGCGACCGGCAAGAAAGGAATTGAAGACGTATTGCTTGGGTACGATTCCGAGGTGCTGGCGTTACAGGGGCAGTTACGGAAGTCTCGTGAACAATCCCGCCGAGCGGTGGTTTCGTCTAACGAGGCCGATGAGACAGAGACCGCGGCAGGTTATCGAGCCAATTCGGCTTTACAGGAAGCACTTTTTGGAAATCGGGACGATGCGCGAAAGTCGGTTCTCGGAGCCAATCGGCGCTCTGACAGCCGAGACCTCCAGTATGCTACGGGGCTCGTACTTGCGTTGGTCGGCGACACTGAAAAATCTCAGTCAATCGCGGAAAGTCTGGCGAAATCTTTCCCGGAAGATACCACTGTTCGATTTAATTACTTGCCTACACTTCGCGCGCAACTTGCTCTCAACCGCGGGGACACAGCCGGCGCTGTTGAGAGCCTTCAGATGACTTCTTCCCGCGAACTGATGATACCCGGTGGCCCGACGATTGACCTTGTTATGCTGCCGGGGTTTGTACGTGGAAAGGCTTACTTGAAGGCACATCAGGGCGGCGCGGCAGCGGTCGAGTTTCAGAAAATACTGGACCGTCAGGGTCTTCTTGCGTTCTCACCCATAAGAGCGCTCGCTAATCTTTATCTCGCTCGTGCGTATGCAATGCAGAGTGACTCTCTAGCGGGTGGTTCTGAGGCAGACGCGGCCAGGGCCAAGGCCCGTGCTGCTTACGAGAGTTTTCTGACGCTTTGGAAAGATGCCGACCTCGACATCCCCATCCTGAAGGAAGCCAAAGCGGAATACGCGAAGCTGCAATAACTGCTAGGGCTTGCGCTCGTAAGTCGAACCGAACCGGATCGGTGTTGCGAAATCCTCTACCACCTATGTTTTCCCTCGTGCTTTCCCTTGTGGCCGCCCTCATCGCGAGGTGTTCTTTCGCCGGCCGGCCGCTCGCTCTCACTAGTGATTTCGTTTATATCCGCGGCTGGACGTATCTCGATGCCTCTTTAGAGGAACGGGCGTACCTCGACGGGCGCCCGACCCCGAATTCGACAAACCGTCCAGGAGACTTTGCTCACTGCCCCGAACTCTGCCGCTACGCTTTTGGCTTCTCTGCTATATCAGCTTTGCCAGTGGCGAATGCTTTGCGCAGCGCAGACTTCCAACTCGCGCTGAATTGTTTGGAGACTTCGGCATCCGGCACGAGGCGGTCAAATCCATGAAAGGCACCGCGCACGACTAAGAGTTCGGTTGCGACTCCGGCATGGACGAGCCGCCGCGCATACTCCATGTCTTCTTCGACGAACAGGTCGATAGAACCGACGCCGATCCAGGCAGGCGGTAGGCCGGCGACGCTGGCTACCCTGGCGGGTACGGCAGCTACCGGCACCTTGGACGAACCCGCCGGAACACCGAGCAGCGAGCTCCAGGCAAAACGATTGGTACTCGGAGTCCACATAAAATGGCCAATGGCGGGCGGCACTGGACGGGTGCTGCCCGTTCGGTCGTCCAGCTGGGGGTAGATGAGCAGCTGGAAGACGATGGGAACTTCGTTGCGGCCGCGCGCGTGAATCGCAAGGCTCGCTGCGTGGCCGCCGCCCGCGCTCTCACCACCCACGGCAATCCTGGAGCGGTCAATGCCGAGCTCCGCCGCATGGGCATGGACCCATTTGAGCGCGGCGTAATTGTCCTCAAGCGAGCCGGGATAGTGCGTCTCCGGAGCGAGCCGGTAGTCAACCGAGACGACGACGCAATGGCAATCCGTCGCGATTCCCTGGAGCAGGGGCATCCATCCGGGATCGGTCATCATGAAGCCGCCGCCATGCATGTGAAGCAACAACGGCTTGCCCTTCTCCAACGGCGCAGGATCAACGACCCAGAGACGAACCTCGGGTGCTCCTGGCGGCCCGGGGATATGCCGCTCTACGGGCTGCGGCGCGGGAACAGGTAACGGGGGCAGGCCGGGCGTTTCCCTGAACTTGCTGACCATCTCAGCTGAGAAGTCAAAGGAGGGGAATTGCTTGAGCATAGGAAGAAGTTCCGGATCGACGAGGGAATATGGATCCGCAACCGCCGGCGAAGTTTCTGAGCGCGAGGCTTGCTCAGCCTTCGCCAGCGTAGTAGCAGGCGCGAGTCCCAAAGCCAGACCAAAGCCGGCGGTGCGGATTGCGAAGTCGCGACGAGTGAGTTGCTTGCTCATTTGAGTAGAAGGCGACTCGCGTTGCATCGCTTCGCCCTCAACGGACGGGCCGTAGTTGTTGGGGTGGTGAATCGCAGGCAAATACTGGCTCATGAGTTCTCCATTCTCCGGTGGCGGCTGTACATAGACGTCGTATGAGGCAGATTCTCGGCTGATGTCTCCCCCCTCTTTCTGTTACGCCGTGTTCAGCGTGCAATGTTCTTTCGGCGTCGCTGCTCGCTTGCCTTCATGATTTCATTTATGTCCCCCGCTGGGCGAATCTCGAAAATGTTGCCATACGTCAGCGCCGGATGCTGGCCGATGAGCTGTACGGCATGATTCATGTCCCTCGCCTCAAGAACAATAATGCCGCCGAGTTGCTCCTTGGTTTCGGTATAGGGGCCGTCGATCGTTGCCACCTTGCCGTTCTTCCAAGAGAGGGTCAAGGCGGTCTCCGACCCCTGAAGCGCTTCGCCACCACCCCAGTGCCCGTTGGCGCGAAGATGATCGTCATATTCAAGGCATGTGTCGAACATGGCGTTTCGCTCGCTCTCCTTCATGCCATCGAATTTGCCTTTGTCGTAGTAGCCAAAACAGACGTATTTCATTGTTCTTCTCCTCATTGCGGATTGAACGGACCGCAACAGAGCGTTGCGCCGGCTCGATCATCTCGTCATTAGGGCGCGTGTTCCGAGGCTCTGCCTTCACTACATAGACGAACGACCGGACCGGAATTCGACGAAGCGCGGAGAGTTTTTCTACTACTGGCTCAGCTCCCCCGCGACGTCGTCGCCGAACCTCTTTTGGATTTCCTTTTGGGTCTCGGGATCGAAGTCGGTTGTGTGAAATAGCCGGCGGACTTCGAGACCATTTCGTCATCCTTTCCGGGGATGCGCGAGGCCCATTCGAGAGCCTCTTCGCGCGACTTCACCTCAATAATCCAGAAGCCGCCGATCACTTCCTTCGTTTCGGGAAACGGGCCGTCGGTTACTATCGATTTTCCGTTTTTGAAGGTGACGCGCGCGCTCATCGTCGCAGGCGGCGTCAGACCGTCGAGCGCAAGCAGCACGCCGGCTTTCCCTAGTTCATCGTTGTACTTGCCCATTTTCTCCATGCTTTTGAAGTCGGGTACCCAGCCGGGTTTTGCGGTTACGTATTCTTTCGGAAACATGATGATCATGAAGCGCATTTTCTTCTCCTCTAGCGTTGAGCGGCCGCCTGGCCGGGGTATTTACCTGCTTCCGCTGGGTTCTAGTTCCGGAGCCGGGAAGAAAAGAAGCTCGCGCACCTCGCCCACCGCATCGCAGGAGATGGCACCCTTGCGCGCCCACGCGAGTGCCTCGTCCATATCGGCGCATTCCAATATCCAAAATCCGCCCAGGTGCTCCTTGGTCTCGGTGTATGGTCCGTCGGTGACGAGCACTTTACCATTGGGCTGCCGCCGCAGCGTCTTCGCGCTGCTCGCCGGGGAAATGCCGCAGGCGAACTTCCTCACGCCGGCAGCAATCAGTTCGCGGTTGACCGCGTGGATCTCTTCGACCATCGCTTCGGTTACGCTGGACGGGTCGAAGTCGTCGGGGAGGTAACTAGCAACCAGATATTGTGGCATCACTTTTTCTCCTTGGATTCTGTGGTTTGTTCCCGATGACTCGTTTCCGGTTCACCCAGGAGCCGTAGCTCATCGTTCTCTCGTTCTATAGTCGTTGGGGAGGCCGAAAATCGACAGCTCTTCCAATTTTTATTTCAGCTGCCGAATCCGCTCCTGCAGGAATTGCCGCTCTGGTTCCTGTTGGGTCAGGGCCAGAGCTTTCTCATAAGAGGACCGGGCCTCAGTGGTCCTGCCCAGCCTGCGGCACATATCGGCACGAGCTGAATGCGCCAGGTAATAATTTTCCAGTTCGCCATCTTCCAACACCGCGTCGATATGCGTGAGGCCCGCCTCTGGACCATCGCGCATGGCAATTGCCACGGCACGATTTAGCTGCACAACTGGCGAAGGCTGAATTCGCACCAATTGGTCGTATAGCGCGACAATCTGCCCCCAGTCGGTCGCCGCGACGGATTCCGCTTTGGCATGCACGGCCGCGATCCCAGCCTGCAGTGTGTAGGGGCCGAAGCGTCGGGACTTCAGAGCTTTCTCCAGCAATGCCACTCCCTCTGCGATCTGTCTTCGGTTCCAGAGCGAGCGGTTTTGATTCTCCAGCAAAATCAGCTCGCCGGTCGGAGAGGTGCGAGCGGCGCGACGGGATTCCTGCAACAACATCAGGGAGAGCAGCCCAATTACCTCCGGCTCTGGCTGGAGGTCGGTCAGCAACCGGCCCAATCGAATCGCCTCGCCGGTGAGCTCGGCCCGCGTCACTTCTGCTCCCGCCGCGGCCGAATAACCTTCGTTAAAGACGAGATAGACGACCTGCAGCACCGCGCCCAGCCGGTCTGGCAATTCCTGCGGCGAGGGCACCTCGTAGCGAATCGGTGTGTCTCGAATCTTTGCTTTGGCGCGCACAATGCGCTGCGCCAGCGTACGCGGAGTGGTGAGGAAGGCCTTGGCTATCTCCTCGGTTGTCAGCCCGCACACCTCACGCAAGGTGAGCGCAACGCGCGCTTCCGGCGCGAGAGATGGATGACAGCAGGTAAAAATCAGGCGCAGCCGGTCATCTTCCAGGCTGTCCTCTTCATTGGACTCTTCCGGCGAACTCGATTGCGCTTCGAGATATCGCACGAGCTCGTCTTGAGAGGCATCAAATCTGGCGCGCCGACGCAGAGTATCAATGGCTTTGAATCGGGCCGTCGAAATCAACCATGGCCGCGGGTTGCCGGGTACTCCACTCGTCGGCCACAGGCTCAGCGCAGCCGCAAAGGCTTCGTGCATCGCCTCCTCGGCAAGATCAAAATCGCCGAGCAAGCGAATCAGAGTTGCCAGGATTCGTCTCGAATCCAGGCGATAAAGGGAGTCGAGCAATTCGCGTATCTGGTCAACTATCTGCTCGGGGGAACGTTCGAACATGACGACAACCTTAGCAAACCAGTGAGCGGTCTGGCCAACTTCCGGGAGGTCGGCAACTAGAAGCAATTCTTGGTCACTTCCGGCAGAAGTTATCTCGCAGGGAGACACCGATATTGAGAACGCCTCCGTTCGGCGAATATCGAACAGCGTGCGCTCGGTCATCAATGCAGAAGTACGTCATGGTTGGTCAAACGGTCTGTGAGGAGTGCAAAGTCCGCCCTAAACGCAGACGCGCTAGATAAAAAACGACCGTGGCTCGCGCACCCTCTTTAGGGATGCGGACGCGGATGTGACATTGGGGGCATCGGATTGGGTGAAGGAGACGGTGACTTTCCCGGCATACTGCCGCCCATCCCTACACCGGGCATGTTGTGGGTTGCGCCGCAAGAAAGAAGCGTGAATGTACCGGCGAGCAACACTAGTAACGCGATATTCCGGCGGATCATTTCTGCCCTCCATGGAAGGAGGCTGGGACTCACTGAGGAACTTGATGCAAGTGTTACTGGGCGGGTTGCCGAGATGTGTAAAGACGCTGACCTTCGACGGTTACGTAATGGGTAGAGAGCCTCAGGTCAATTCCGGCCGGGGACGGCTGGAATCGGACCTGAGTTACGAAAGTGAGGCCGGGGATGAGCTGACCCGTGCGACGGAAGAGTTTTGTAACCCTTACCAGAGGATTGAGTGGGCGGTCCTGGTCCAGTACGGCAGGTTGTGGATAGCGGTGTACATCACGATTGTTTGGCCGCCGATGAAGGCGGGAAGAACGTAAAAATAAATCCGGTGCACTCTGCGGTTGACGATCATGTCGCGGACGACGCCGAAAAGAATCAGGAAGTCGACGCCAGCATAAAAAAACTCGTGGGGCAACAGGCGCTCGGGAAAGCGCCCGAAAGACGCTGCAGTCAACGCACAAGTGGCAATGAACATCAGGCGGCGATGGAACTCCGGTTTTTTCCGCCAGTAAATCGCCAGCGCGAAGGTGCTGGTGAAGCAGACCATATCAAAGAGCGGAATCATCAAGAAAGACTCCGCGTCCGTGGCATGCATTTGTAAGGTATTGAAGCGTCCCATGGCGACGGCGGTGGAGACGCCGAGCACGAGAACCAGCACACCCAGTGCCGCTCCGAACCAGCCAATGCGGCGATGCCATCGCACGTTGTGCGTTCGCACCAGCGCTGACTGCAGGAGGAAGAACAGCAGCCAGCCGGAAAAAACCGCCGCGTGAAGATACAGGATCGTGGGGCGCGGAATCGCCGGGTGAATCAGATGCTGGTCCACGGTGAAGCTGAAGCCGTACACCACCGCTGCGGGGATGAGGAGCGACATGAAGAAGTAGAAATATTGGTCGAGCAGACCGCCACGGTTCGTTGCTACAGCGGTGGCTTGAAGAAGCCTCGAATTGGAAGCGGTTACCGTTGATTTCTCGTGCGGCGCGGCAGGACTTGCGTCGGCGCGATACTACTACACATGATACTTCCTGCCTTCTCTCATTTTTAAGGATCGCGGTGAAGTGGCTCGGATGGAGGTGCGGGGCGACGCGGGCGGGTCTGAGACCCGCCCCTACTGGAGGCTGGCGGCGGAAAGGTGGACTAAATTGCGGCGGGGGTGCGTTAGTAATGAGCCAGAAACTAAGCGCGTAATTTTATTGGGATTTCCGTCGACGAAGGTAAAGCGGCCCGCTGAATCATTTACAGCGTGCCCTGTATTCCCGAAAAAAGGCGGGCGCAGCACCATTGTGGAGAGCAAATCGTGGTGCGTTTCCCGCCGCATCACACCGGCAATCAGCACGATAGCATTTAATTCACTTGAATGCCGCAATTCGCGATTTTAGGACATGAGTTGCGGCTTGGAGGAAACACCGATGCATGCAGCACGGCGATGCCTTAGCGCGTTTGTTCTGACGGCGGCTCTTGCAACCACTGGTTCCGTGGTGGGCGCGACGCCAAAACCACAGGATGTGCAAGTGCGAGTGTACGATCCGGGCCACAAGGACTATCACAACTGGGATGAGCGCGAAGATCGTGCCTACCGTCACTACATCGAGGAGCGGCATGAGCAGTACCGGAAGTACGACAAACTGAAGGAAAAGGAGCAGCGGGATTATTGGAACTGGCGGCACAGCCATCCGGATTAGCGAATTTTGCAGTCCCGCATAAGCGGATAAATATTCACAGGCCTATAACGTCGCGCCGCTCGTCTGAAGGTTATAATGCGGGGGTCGGATGGGCGGTGCGGCATTTTTTTTTGATTGGAACGCTGAAGACCCGCGTAGCGACCTACAGTTTGCGCTGTATTGGCGAAAAGCGCTGAGTGCGCCATCATCATCGCGAAACGCAAGCTTGGGGCAATCTGCTCCGTGTCAGACGCCATGGCAAAAATAAAACTTTATTCCGATAGGGCTATCACATTGGCGATGAAGGCGAAGATCGCGCTTAGCGCGCTGCTTAGCCAGGCGTCACGAGGAATCTCGCGAACAATCGAGACTGAAAGAAAAAGGGCAGGAAGATTCATGGCGACGGCGCCACGGCCGTTTAAACCATTCAAATTGGAAAGCCTGTACTCGCATATTCACAGAAATATAATGCCTCGCCGCCGGCCCGAAGCGCACACTTCGCGGACCGATGCGCGGTACAGCTTTATCGCTCGATCTGAAGAAGTCTTAGCCGAGCCGCGCATGAAACGACCAGCCGGGGTGACAATCATCGCGATCGCGACGTTTGTTGGAGCTGCGATTCTCGCGGTGGGTTCCTGCATTTTCTTTTTCGTTGCGATAATGGCGGTCAGCGGAGGAGATGGAGGCGATCCGGTTTCCGCCTCGATTGCCGGGATGGGAGTGGCAGGAGGTTTTTCGCTACTCGTGCTGGCAGGAGTCGCAGGGTGCCTTGCGCTGGGGGTGCTGCAATTGTGCGAATGGGCGCGAATTCTGGCGATTAGCTGTATCGGAATCGGAATTTTGTGCACGGTGGTCAGCATTCTTACTTTTATCGGATACCCCGTAGTTCCACTTGCCCCGATGATTTTTGTTCACTCGCTTGTGATTGGCGCAGCGGGCTGGTCGATCGCGTATCTCGCGAAGCCCGATGTGAAGCAGGCGTTTTCGAGCGGGCTGATCCTTCATCGTTCAAACTAAGAAATCACGCCAAAAAATGAGAAGCAGTTGGAGAGTTGTATCTAGCAACTCCGCTCACGCGGCGAGCAGCTCTGCTTAAAGGATGCCCACGGCGCGAGCTGCGAGCAGGGTGACGATCATCAGAGATATGATCGACTGCACCATCATGACCACCTTGGCCCAGCGAGAGAGGACAGCGGTATCCGTAGGCGAGAAGGCCGTGCTGGTGTTGAAGGCAAGAAAAAGATAGTCGATAAACTGCGGAGACCAGATTTCCTCAGGCTCATCGCGCATTATCATCTGAGGAAATAGAAACGAACTGTCGAGATCGCCGTGAGCCTTGTCGCGGCCGAGTGGGCCGCCCGCATCGATTTTCCAGTACCACAAAGCGAAGACAACCACGTTGGTGAGCCAAAGCGTGACCGCCGAGCGAAGGAGCGTCTGTGGAGGATCAAGATGCTTCGGTATGCCCGTAACCAGAAGAGCGAGAGACGCAATCATGGCGGCGGTGATGAGGCCAGTGGCCACGAAAGTGAGGATTCGGGAGACGTTGTAATGGCCTCGATGAGTGGAATAGATGAGCGGAATCAGCAGAATCACGGTGATGGCGAGCAGGCCCCAACTAGGGCCGAAGGAGAGCCGCTCGGGCATCGAGCGGTGAACGAGTGCGGCGGCGAACATGGCGACGAAAGCGGGCCAGCGCGGCTCGCGGAAAACTTTTACAGGTTTTGCCATTAGATCCGTTTCGGCAGGGCGGGCGAAAACGGCCCGACGAATGCCAAGCCGACCGCTCGTATCCTATCAGTTTTGGCGATGTGCTGGCACAGTCCTGAGGCGGCTGCTCAAATTTCGAGTGCAGCGGCGGCATCGAGGAGCCGGATCAGGATTGCGATTTCGTCCGGTTTGAGGACCTTGCGAAGCTTTTCATCCACGGCGCGGCGCTCCTTGATCAGGTACTCACGATACTTATTCCCCTTGGCTGTGAGACGAAGCAAGAGCGCTCTGCCGGAATCGGCTTTTCTCTCTGTGAGCAGGCCCTCCTTGATCATTCCCTTGATGGCGCGGTGAACTACGGTGCGATCGAAACCGAGGAGCTTGGCGATTTGGTTTTGGTTGAGTGCCGCGCCGCCGCGCAGGGTGGATAGAATGAAGCCGCGTGTCGCCGAGCATCCAGTTTTTTGCTCGAGCCTCTTGCTGATTGAAAAATAGGCTTGAGCGATATGAGCTATGGCTGAATCTCTCAGAATCTCGGGAGGAATCGGTCGCTTGTCTGCGGGGATCATAGAACCTGCACGGTCGCGCGGAGCGGGCGGCGCCATTGTGGCTGGTCCACGTGGCGCGAAGATTTTTTTCCGATCGCGATGACCAATACGATCTCATGGTAGCGCGCCGAGAGGCCCAAGAATTTCGAGAGCCTGCGGCCGTCAAACCCTTCCATCGGGCAGGTATTCAGCCCCAGCGCTTCGGCTGCGATCATCAGGTTTTCGCAAGCGAGCGATGTGTTCTTCGTGGCCCATTTGAACATGCCTTGTCGAGCGACGGGAGGAGAGCCGAGGGTCTTCCAAATATTCACGAGCCGGCAAATCACCCATTTCAAAGCTCCGAGGACGCCGAACCAACCTTGTATGAAAAACCATTTGCCCCATTTGGACTTCTGCTCGGACTCGGCGATCTTCTCGGGGGAAAATCCTGCGGTGCGCATCCATTCGAGGTAAGAGCGGGTCGTCGATTGCCATGATCCGAGATCGGCGACGGCTACGATGAGAGCCGATGCGGTGGCCGCGGGCGATTGATTCATGCACAGTCGGGCGGCTTCCCGGCGGGCCACCGGCGTTTCAATCCAATAGAAGCGGTAGGGTTGGATGTTGAAGCTGGACGGGGCGAGGCGGGCGGCTTCCAGTATCTGTTCGCGGGTTTCTGCTGGAATTTGCACGGTGTCGAAAACTTTAACGGCTCTTCTTTGGAAAATCGCATCGAGAACAGTGGCCATTGAACGTCTCCTCCATGTTGTCATTACAACATACAGATGTTGCCGTTGCAACATAAATCTTGCGGGGAGGCTGCCACTGTGGATGCTGCGGTTGGTCCAGCTTAACGTCTACTCGTAGCGCAGCGCGATGATTGGATCAACGCGGGTGGCGCGTCGAGCGGGAATGTAGCAGGCGAGCAGCGCGATGGCCATCAGCAAGGCGGGCACGACGACAAATGTGATGGTGTCTGTAGGCTGAACGCCGAAGAGGAGGCTCGTCATCAACCGTGTTACCGCAAAAGCAGCGATGAATCCCAGAAAAACACCGAGCAGCGCAAGGCGCGCGCCCTGGCCGAGAACCATCGCGAACACGTTGCTCGGCTGAGCGCCGAGGGCGAGACGGATGCCAAATTCCTGGGTGCGTTGCGCGACTGCGTAGGAAATCACACCGTAGATGCCGATTGAGGCGAGTAACAGGGCAAGGGCGGCAAATGCGGCGAGGAGCAGCATCGAGAAGCGGGGTTGGGTCATGGAATCGTCGACGAGGCTTGCCAGGGTGGAGACTTTCGCGATGGGCAGCGTGGGATCGACGGAGCGAATCGCTTCGCGGGCGCTGCCGATGATGGCGCGGGGGTCGGCTTGCGTGCGCAGCGCGACTTGCATCGTGAGCATGTCGGGATAGGGCTTTTGCGTGTAAACGACATAGAACTCGGGGCCGGTGGATTCGCGCACGGTGAAATGTTTTACGTCCGCGGCGATGCCGACGATAGTCAGCGTGGGAAATTTGGCCGGGGGAAGTTTGATTGATTTTCCGATGGCGTCTTCGCCCGGGTAGAACTGATCCGCGAGCGTCTTGCTGATGATTGCGACGGGTTGCGAAGCGGCGGTGTCTGAATCAAGAAACGGACGGCCGCGGAGAATGGGAGTGCCAATCGCTGAGAAGTAACCGGGGGAGGCGATCGTGTAGGAAGCGATGGGACTGCGGCCGGAGCTTTTGTCGAAAGTGCGGCCGGGGATTGTAAACGCGGAGGATTCCTGCCCGCCGCTCATCGGCATGGGGCTCCCGAGGCCGGCAGCCTGGACTCCGGGAATGTCGTTCAAGCGATTGAGGACCTTGCGATAGACGCCAGCGAGGGTGTCTTTATCCGGATAGCGCGCGCCGGGAAGCGTGAGCTCGAACATGAGGACGCGGGTGGTATTGAAGCCGGGATCGACTTTGAGCAGGTGGAAAAATGTGCGGACGAGCAGGCCGGCGGCGATGACGAGAACGAGGGCGAGCGCCACTTCGGAGACGAGCAATGCACTGCGGATTTTCTGTCGCGCCGGTCCAGAGCCGGAGCGCTGCCCGCCTTCTTTCAGGGTCTCGACGAGGTTTTCGCGCGTGGCGCCGAGCGCGGGAGCGAGGCCGAAGAGCAGGCCGGTGAGAAGCGTGACGGCAAGCGTGAATGCAAATACGCCGGGATCGAGCCTGATTTCATGAAGCCGCGGAATATTCAACGGGCCGAAAGTTTTCACGAATTGAATCGCGAGCTGGCCGAAAAGAAGCCCGGCGATCCCGCCGAGGAACGCGAGCAGCACGCTCTCTGTGAGAAGTTGGCGAACGAGACGGCTTTGTGCAGCGCCCAGCGCGGCACGAAGAGTGAATTCCCTGCGACGGCCGAGCGAACGCGCGAGGAGAAGATTGGCAACGTTCGCGCAAGCGATGAGAAGGACCACGCCGACGGCACCGAGGAGGAGCAAAAGCGGGCGGCGCGTATCGCCGGCAACTTGTGAGGGGAGCGGCGTTACTTTAGAGCTGAACCAACCAGCACCCTGCGGAATCTTTTCCCATTCCTTCGCGAGTACATTCAATTCCGACTGGGATTGGCCGATGGAGACGCCGGGCTTCAAGCGCGCGATGACTGCAAATTCGTCCGGGGCCGTGGGGTCTGCGGAAATATCCGTGATCGCTGGAACCCACATTTCCGGCAAGCGTGGAAATTGAAAACTGCCGGGCATCTCTTCGCCGCGAGGAAACGCGAAACCATTGGGCATCACGCCGACAACGGAGTAGGACTCGCCGTTCAATTCGAGAGCGCGGCCGACAACGCCGGGATCGCCGCCGAATTTTCTTTGCCACAGGCCGTAGCCGAGGACCACTTCGCGATCATGTCCCGGGTGGTCTTCTTCATCGAGAAATGTGCGGCCGAGGAGCGGCGCAACTCCCATTGTGCGGAAGAATCCTGCGGAGGCGCGGACGCCGTCGATGCGAACCGGATCGCCCGTGCCGGTGAGATTAAAGCCAGCGGCTTCGAATAGGCCGATCTCCTGGAAACCTTTTGCGTCGCGCTGAAAACTTTGAAATGTGCGTGCACCCCAAGGAATTTCGTTGTAGCCGAGGTCGATGCCGGGCGGCGTCTGGCGCCAGGGGAAGACGATGCGGTCGGCGTGAGGATATGGGAGCGGTTTGAGGAGAACAGCGTTCACGATGCTGAAGACGGCGGTGCTGGCACCGATGCCGAGCGCGAGGGTGAGTACCCCTACGATCGTGAAGCCCGGCGATTTCGCGAGCATTCGTGCGCCATATTTCAAATCCTGGAGAAGCGTTTGCATCTTCATGTTCTCCGAACGAGTTGCGCCTGCTACTTAGACTATGAATTCCGGGTTTCGATAGGCAAAACTTGACCAGCTTCGTGAATTTATTCGTAGCGCAGCGCGACTATCGGATCGACGCGCATTGCCCTGCGAGCCGGCAGATAGCATGCAAGCAGCGCGACTGCGGCGAGCACGAACGAAGTGCCGGCGAGTACGAGTGGATCGGTGGGCGCCACTTCGAAGAGCAAGCCGGATAGGATGCGGGTCAAAGCGAGCGCGCCGACGAGCCCTGCGGCGGCACCCAGGAGCACCATCCACAGTCCACGCCCCACGACCAGGCGGAACACCGTGTTCCGCCGTGCACCAAGCGCGAGACGTATACCGATTTCGTGCGTTCGCTGCGTCACCGCGTACGCCATTACCCCGTAGATGCCGATAGCCGCGAGCGCAAGAGCGAGCGCAGCGAAGAGCGCGAGCAACAGGGTATATGAACGAGTCTCGGCTGTATCTTCGCGCATGCGCTGCGCTATCGTCGCGATGTTGTACACGGGCACGTCTGGATCGATTTTTTGAATTGCGGCCCGAAGCGGATCGATCATCGACTCAGGAGCGGAGCGAGTGCGCACGATAACGCTCATATTGATGATTACCTCGCTCTGCAAGAGGGGACCATAAAAGACGGGCTGGGCGTCGGCATCCTGGCGCAGTGACCTGAACTTGATGTTACCGACCACGCCGACGACTTCCATCCAAGGATTCTTCGAATCGGCAGGACCATACTTAATGCGTTTTCCGATCGGGTTTTCGCCCGGATAGAATTTTCGGCTGAAAGCCTCGCTGATGATCAAGACGCGGGGCTTATCGAGGCTGTCCGCCATCGTAAAATCGCGTCCGGAGAGAATCGGGATGCCCATCGTTCGAAAATAGTCCGAGCCGATTTCCTGATAGGTGGTGGAGTCCTCTTCGGCGGCGGATGGAACCGAACGATGTTCGAGAGTGAAGCCGCGCGAAAAGCCGCCCCACACGAACGGATCGATGAAGGTGACGGCAGCGGATTCCACGCCAGGAACAGTTGCGATCTTTTGCGCGAGGTCGGGGCCGAAACGATTGCGCTCATCGCCCTGGTAGTCGTGAGCGGGAACGTAGAAGCGCATGGTTAACAAATGGTCGGGTCGAAAACCAGGGCTTGCATTCAGGAGGCGCTCGAAACTTTTTAGCAGCAACCCTGCACCCGCGAGAAGGATGACTGCGAGCGCAACCTCAGAAATGACCAGGGCGGAGCCGATTCTGCTGCCGCGAAGACCAGCGCTCCCTTTGACACCTTCCTTGAGTGTTTCGGTGAGATCGTCTCGACCAGCGGTCAGCGCAGGAAGCAACCCGATCAAGACGCCGGCGGCAACCATCAGCAAACAAGTAAAAACGAGAACTCCGGCATCGAGCCGCACGCGGGTAAATGTCGGAAATGTAACCGGCAAAGCTGCGATCAGTAGAGTCAATCCCCATTCGGCAATGGCAAATCCAAGAGCGGCCCCGACCGTTGAAAGCAGCAAGCCTTCTGTAACGAATTGCCGGATGAGACGGGAGCGGCCTGCTCCAAGAGTGAGCCGAATGGCCATTTCACGTTCACGAGAGACGGTGCGGCTAAGCACGAGGTTTACGACATTGGCGCAGCCGATCAACAAAACAAATCCGACCGCTGCCAACAGAATATAAAGCGGTGAGCGGAACGAGCCGGTGAATTCCTCTTTCGCAAATTTGACGGCGGCACCGCGATCGCGATTTTCTTGGGGATAGACGGCGGCGAGGCGGCCGGCGATTGTGCTCATTTCCGTCTGCGCCTGTGCGATTGACACTCCTGGTTTTAGAGTCGCAATTCCTCTCAGCCAATGGACGCCACGACTGTGGAGAAAGTCAAACTTCGCGGATGCTGGCCACGCGGCATCGCGCGCCATGATCGGGATCCAAACTTCAGCCTGATCCGAAAATCCGAGAAACCCTTTTGGCAGGACGCCGACGATTGCGAATTTCGCATTGTTCAGGGTGATCGTCTTGCCAATTATGTCGGGGTCCGAACCGAAACGGCGCTGCCAGAGACCATCGCCAATCATCGCGACCATATCTTTCATTGGCGTCTGATTTTCTTGTGGGAGGAAAACGCGCCCTTTTTCGACGGGGACGCCAAGCATTTCGAAATAGCCCTGCGTTACTTCTTCACCGTAAATGCGCTCGGAGCTGACATCACCGTTCACTATAAACTCGGCGTCGCTGTATGCAGCCATCTGGCTAAACACATGATTCTGCTGTTCCCAGTCCTGAAAATTGGCGAAAGCCACCGACTCCGCGCCGTGGTTTTTCACATCTTCGTGAAGCACGACCAGGCTGTCCGCATTCTTGAAGGGGAGCGCATGCAAGAGGACGGCTCTTACGACGCTGAATATGGCGGTGTTTGCCCCGATGCCGAGGGCGAGGGTGAGAACTGCAACGGCCGTGAAGCCAGGAGATTTCGCGAGCATTCGCAGCCCATACTTCAAATCCTGCAGCAGCGTTTGCATCGGAGACCCTCCCTCTTCAGCCAGCTCCGTCTTTGACGAGGCGAAGCACAAACACACTCCAGGGTGAAATTGATTTCAGCTCCGCAGTTCGGCTGCCACTGACTTTGGTTAGTAAGTGTCGCTAGGACAGAATGTTGCGGAAAGTAAAGAGCCGGGGTCGTACCGTTCGATGCTCGAACGTGGGAGCAGAGATTTCGAAAGCGGACACCCGGCGCCGTGGTTACTTTGCTTTTTCGAGTTCCTCGATGATGGCGGGGACGATTTCGAAGAGGTCGCCGACAATTCCGTAATCGGCTACCTCGAAGATGGGGGCGTTCTGATCCTTGTTGATGGCGGCGATGGTACGCGAGCCTTTCATGCCTACCACGTGCTGGATGGCGCCGCTGATTCCCAGTGCGAAATAGAGCTTGGGCGCGACTGTCTGGCCGGAGCTGCCGATCTGGCGCTCCATTGGGAGCCAGCCTTCGTCGCAGATTGGGCGTGAGGCGCAGATTTCGCCGCCGAGGAGCTTGGCGAGCTTTTCGGCCATGGGAATGTTTTCCGGGGCTTTGATGCCGCGGCCGATGGAGACAAGGATTGGCGCTTGGGTTAAGTCGACGGCTTGCTTGGCTTCGCGGAACAGCTCGAGTGGCTTGGTGCGGATTTGCTCGGGTTTTAGATCGACGCTGACAGGTTTCACCGGCGCTTTTCCGCTGGCATGTTTCGTGACGAGGTCGGCGCGAAAGGCGCTGGCTTGAAATGATGCTATCCAAGGTGGGTCGCCTGCGAATACGACGTCTGCTGCGGTGCGGCCTTGAAACATTTGGCGCACGAAGATGAGTTTGCCGTTCTCGTAGCGATAGCCGATGCAATCGCCAATCATGCCCTTGCCCATCGAGGCAGCGAGCTTGGGAGCAAAATCGCGAACTTGGTATGTGTGCGGTAACAGGACGAGGTCCGGTTTCGTGGTTTCGATTACCTGACGCAGGGCCAGCGAGAATCCGTCCGGCGTGTATTTTTCGAGCAGGTCGTGTTCAACCAGCAGCACTTCGTCGAGCTGTGAGCCAGCGAGTTCGTCGGCAAGCGGTGCCACCCCTTTGCCAATGACCAGACCCGTGAGAGTGCCCTTCGTGTGGTGAACGATTTGCTGCGCGGCTGCCAGCGTCTCAAAGCTGACTTTGTTGAATTTGCCTTCGCGCTGTTCGGTGGCGAGGAGAATTTTCATTTAGAGCACCCGCGCTTCGTGCTTCAGCTTTTCGATAAGCTTCGCTGCTATTTCCTTCGGCTGCCCGGTGATGAATTCGGTTTGCTTCGCTTTGTGCGGGACGTAGATGCGCTCCACGTGCTGCGTGGGCGCATCGGGCACACCGAGCGACGCGCGCTGGACTGTGGTGATTTCTTTTTTCTTCGCCGCCATGATGCCTTTCAACGTGGCGTAGCGCGGCTTGTTGATGCCAGATTGAATCGAAAGCACTGCTGGGAGGGGCAATTCGACCCATTGAAACCAGCCCGCCTCGAGTTCGCGCTTGAGTTTCATTCGCGAGTCGGTGACTTCGATTGCCATGATGATCGTGGCGTGCGGGCGTCCCAGCAATTCGGCGAGAAGGACGCCGGTCTGTCCGAATCCCTGATCATCACTTTGAAGACCGGTGAGGATGAGGTCGAAATTTTCCGCTTTGAGCGCGGCGGCCATGGAACGGGCGGAGCCGAGTGGGTCCAGCTTGTAGAATTGGTCGTCAGAGACGTGAATGCCGCGATCGGCTCCTTTCGCGAGCGCTTCTTTGATTGTCTGCTTGGCTCGTTCGGGGCCCATCGAGATCGCCACCACTTCGCCGCCGTGTTTTTCTTTCAGGCGCAACGCTTCTTCGAGCGCGTAGCTATCGGGCTCGTTCGTTTCGAATCCGATGTCGGATTCGCGAATCCAGGCGCCGCCTTCGACGATGGCGAGTGGGGCATCTTTGGCGGGAACTTGTTTGACGCAAACTCCGATTTTCATTGTGCCTCTTTCAAATGCGGCCTCGCCAGCGCGCAAAAACCTCAGGTCTAAAGACCTGAGCTACATTACTTTTCATTCCAACGCTTAAAAATCAGGGAGGCGTTTGTGCCGCCGAAGCCGAAAGAATTCGAGAGTGCATATTCAACGGATGCTTTGCGCGCTTGGTTGGGAACGTAGTCCAAATCGCACTCCGGATCGGGATTCTCGTAGTTCACCGTAGGAGGCAGAATCTGATCGACCAGCGCAAGTACGCTGATGCCAGCTTCGAGACCGCCAGCGCCGCCGAGCAAATGTCCGGTCATAGATTTCGTTGAGCTGATAGGAACCTTTTTTGCGCGCTCACCGAAAACGCGTTTCAGCGCGGTGGTCTCAATCGCGTCCCCGATTGGCGTCGAGGTGCCGTGGGCGTTCACGTAGCTCACATCGTCTGCCGAAATCTTCGCATCCTTCAACGCCGCCATCGTGACGCGGTAGCCGCCATCGCCACCTTCAGCGGGCTGCGTGATGTGATACGCGTCGCCGGACATTCCGTAGCCGACGATTTCCGCGAAGATGGGCGCTCCGCGCTTTTGTGCGAATTCGAGCGATTCGAGAATCAGCACGCCGGCGCCTTCGCCCACGATGAAGCCATCGCGTTGCGCGTCGAATGGACGGCTGGCCCGCTCGGGTTCGTCGTTGCGTGTGGAAAGCGCGCGCATGGCGGCAAAGCCACCCACGCCCATTGGCGTAATCGCGGCTTCCGAGCCACCCGCAATCATTACTTCGGCGGCACAGCGCTGAATGATCTTGTAGGCGTCGCCGATCGAATGCGCGGAGGCCGAGCATGCAGTGGCTGTCGCGCTATTCGGGCCTTTCGCGCCATAGCGAATCGAGACATGCCCGGACGCGAGGTTCACGATCGAAGCAGGAATGAAAAAGGGAGAGATCTTTCCGGGTCCGCCCTGAAGATATTTCGAATGCTCGCGTTCGATGACGTCGAATCCGCCGATTCCAGAGGCGATATAGACGCCGGCTGCATCCGCAGTTTCCGGCTTCAATTCGAGGCGTGCCATCTTCATCGCGAACTCGGAGGCCGCCAGAGCCAGTTGGATGAACCGACCCATTTTTTTCAGTTCTTTTTTCTCTACCCAGACGAGCGGATCGAAATTGCGGACTTCACCGGCGATGCGGCAGTCAAACGCGGTTGCATCAAAATGAGTGATTGGGCCGATACCACTTTTGCCGGCCAGCAGGTTGCGCCAGACCTCATCGGTCCCAATGCCGCACCCGCAGACCAGCCCTACGCCCGTCACGACAACTCGGCGGTTCAAACCTGCATTCTCCTGTTCGGAATGGGACGGCCGGGCGGACTACTTACTAGCCTTGGCGTGTTTCTCGATGTAGTCAACGGCGTCTTTCACCGTGGCGATTTTCTCGGCATCTTCGTCCGGGATCTCGATGCCGAAAGATTCCTCGAAAGCCATGACCAGCTCGACTGTGTCGAGCGAATCGGCGCCCAGGTCGTCCACAAACGAAGCCGTCGGAGTGACTTCGCCTTCGTCCACACCGAGTTGCTCGACAATAATCTGCTTTACGCGCTCTTCAACGCTGGCCATTCTGATTTTTCCTCCGGTACGGTAGTCATCTAGCCCTTGAGCCACCACGACGGCCGGGGCAGCGCCCAAAATTGTACCGCCCATTCTATGCGCGGCCCAATGCCGGGGTCAACCTTTGTGCCGCATCAGACCTAAAGTCTATTTCCCATCAACTTACGCGTAACTTCAAAGTACGCCGGAAGGCGTGCCTTAGCCCATGTGCAGGCCGCCGTTCACTTCCAGCACTTGTCCTGTGATGTAGCTTGCTTCGTCGCTTGCGAGGAAGACGATCGCCGCGGCAATATCCTTATCCGAGCCAAAGCGCCCGAGCGGGATCATCGCTTTCATTTTGTCTTTAATCTCTTGCGAGAGCACGACGGTCATCGGCGTCGCGATAAATCCCGGCGCTACAGCATTTACGGTGATGTTGCGCGAAGCTACTTCCACGGCAATGGCGCGCGTAAGCCCAATCAGGCCCGCTTTCGATGCAACGTAATTCGCCTGGCCGGCGTTGCCCGTCTGCGCGACCACTGACGAAAGATTGATGATGCGCCCAGACCGCTGCTTCAACATCGCGCCCAGCGCTTGCTGAATACAAAGGT
>Ga0210401_10002453_pt1 | contig 20549 bp, 34 predicted proteins | sample IncBWH32MmetaG_FD_150866 | JGI IMG/M metagenome (GOLD analysis project Ga0210401, IMG submission 150866) | Forest soil microbial communities from Barre Woods Harvard Forest LTER site, Petersham, Massachusetts, United States - Inc-BW-H-32-M | ecosystem: Environmental > Terrestrial > Soil >... | reverse complement strand
CGCTTTCCGGCAGCGCACCCGCGCGTCGCTCAACCTCATCGTTAGAGAACGTCAAAATGACTCTCACCTCGCGAATTCGGTTCACCCTGGCCGCGCTGGCTCTAGCAGTAGGGTACTTCTATCTTCTGATCTATATTATTGGTTGGATGTCTGCGCATCATTGGCCAAGCTGGTGGTTCGATGTTTTCACGAGTAGGCATGTTGGCGCTGTTATGTGGCTGGTCACATTGCATACCGCGGCGGTTCTATTGGCGGCCCTTCCCATCGGTATCGCGGCTGTGATCATTACTCGCAAGAACGCTGTTCTATTGGCGCTCATCGCGGCTTCACTTGCGACTGCAGCGGCAATTGCGCCTTCGTTGGCACCGTCCATTTGGCCAACTGTTTGGAGCAGCCATCCCATATTTTTTGTAACCGACCAAATCAAGCTCCTGCTCGCCGCTCCACTTGTCGCTTGGGTGCTGCGCGCAGCGTCCTCTAACAATCGGTTCGAGCGATCGCGAGTGACAGCTTCGGTGCGCCAAGGAGGGAATCGATGATTCGGATAAATCAGCTTCGTTTTTCGCCGGCGCACCCGCGCGTCGCTAAACCTGATCGTTAGGCGTCCAACAGGATCGTGCCTTTCCCCTTACTCATTGTCGCCCCTCTCCTCGCCCTCAAAGGCGCGCTCGTGGGTCGCTTTGTGTACCGTGACCGCCTCCGGGCCCGTGCGGACCGGCAATTTCGCTGCAGCGTTAGGAGGGGCCCCGGCTCGACGGGACGCATTCATATGTCGGTCGGAACGCGAGGTTTGGTCGTGTACTATGAATCCAGCCCAACGGCGGACTTCGTGATATCCAGACGGGGGATGAAATGGGTGAATGGCGATCCCGTGGAAGTAACAGATGAGGATCTCAAACTCATTCATACAACATTGAGTGCGTGGGCACGGGCTCGGGGATCAACGGTGGTGGGCTTTGACGCCTACCCAACCGTTCGAGCGGACGGCGCAGATCACCTTCGTTGAGCCACGGAGGGAGTAGACAATTGAGATAAGCAGCTTCGATTATTAGCAACCAACCTCATCGTTAGGCGCCCAGTATGACCACCGCAATGCTCGCATCGATTCTAGCCGCGCTTGTGTTGAGCTTCGTAGCCGTACTTCAAGTCCTGCTCGCGCTTGGATTTCCCTTGGGTCGGGCGGCGTGGGGCGGAACGCAACGTGTGTTGCCGCTTCGCCTTCGAATTGCCAGCGCTTTGTCATCCTTACTCTTGGGTCTAGCTGCCTGGATCGTGCTCGCCAGAACCGGTCTAGTGACGATTCCCTGGCAGTCATCAGTTGTTCGCATCGGAACGTGGGTCGTCTTTTCCTTCCTCACACTAAACACACTTTCCAACTTCGTCTCGAAGAGTCGTATCGAGCGAACGGTGATGACCCCTGCGGCCTTTATCTGTTCGGTGTGCCTTCTTGTCGTAGCACTATCGAGCTACCCGTAGAATCTCCATGCTGATTCTGACTATCTCAGAATATCGGTGGGCTGATCCGCGATGCGACTGTCGGTGGTCCCGCCTAACAGTGGGGTTCAAGCGATCGCGGGAGTATCTTCGGTGAGCTAAGGAGGGAGTCGATGATCGGGACAAATCAGCTTCGTATCCGGGCAGCACGGCCCCGCGTTGCTCAACCTCACCGTTAGGCGGCAGGAGGAAACGGCGACATGATTGCTCCTCTTTCCGGCGGTTGCGCATGCGGATCAATCCGCTATGTGTGCGCGCGCGCGCCAGTCGCCATGCTCAACTGCCACTGCCGAGACTGCCAGCGTTCCAGTGGCGCTCCTTTCGCCTCGGGCTTTATTGTCTTGGTATCGGACGTAGAGGTCACGGGTACGCCGACGATGTACTCCGTTCGTGCTGGCAGTGGTAGTCTCGCAACTCGAAGCTTCTGCTCCGATTGTGGCAGTCCTCTATTCACGCGTGGCGAAACTGCTCCAGAATTCATGTCCATTCGCTTCCCCACTCTGGACAGTCCGGCAGAGTTTCAGCCGATGCTGGACATCTGGACATCTAGTGCACAACCTTGGGTTTGCCTTAGTAAAGCAATTCCTCATTATCTCCAGTCCCCCAAGACCACCTAACAATCGGTTCGAGCGATCGCGGGGGCGGAGGCTTCGATAGGTCACGGAGGAAGTCGATGATTCGGATAAATCAGCTTCGTTTGTCGTCGGCGCAGCCGCGCGTCGCTCAACCTCATCGTTAGTCAACCGGTGACAACTCCGCGCAAACGCAGCTCCGCATCACGATTGCCGGGCGGCACTGTAGCAAAGGGTGCCGCGACGTTCGACGACGTTCGCAAAATTGCGTTCGCACTGCCGGGAGTAAAAGAAGGCACCTCATACGGTACTCCAGCACTCAAGGTCGGCGGAAAGCTCATTGCACGAGTGCATCAGGCGATGGACTGCCTCGTTCTGCGCACCGACTTTATGGACCGCGAGATTCTGCTGCAATCTGCTCCAGACGCCTTCTTTATTACTGATCACTACCGGGATTACCCCTGGATTCTCGTGCGTTTCGCGGTGGTTGAGAAACGTGCTTTGCCGGATTTGATTGAGCGCGCATGGCGTCTGGTCGCCTCAAAAACCCTGGCGAAGAAGTATGATATCGAGCGATGATTTATGTGCTGTCTAACAATCGGTTCGAACGATCGCGGAGTACGTGTCTTCGGTGAGCCAAGGAGAGGGTAGATGATTCGGATGAATCCAATTAGTTTCGCGTCGGCACAACCGCGCGCCGCTCAGCCTTATCGTTAGTTCGATTCATGTTTCGCGCACTGCTTCGACTCACCCTTGGCGCATTCGTAATGGCGATTCTGTTCACGGTAGCTACGCTTGCGCTAGGTCATCTCTCGATTGACATACTGAATTTGCATGCGCCCATGCCGGCGCAGAACGAAATCGCGGTACTCGAAGCGGGTCTCCTCTCCACTGCTCCGCTTATTTTCGGCCTGACGCTTCTAGGAATGTTGCTCGCCTGGAGTGATGCTCGCAGTCTGCCCATGTCGCGAATCTTGCTCCTCGTGGCTGGCTGCTCCGTTATTCTGGCATTGCTATTTACTTTGGAGGACATTCCTCGTAATCAAGCCTCGTGGCTAGAGCTCATGCTCCCCGTTGTAGTTGTAGTGGTTAGCTATTGGGCCACCCGCCTGTTCGGAAGGCACGAGAAACAACGGCAACGCAAAGGCTAACAATCGGTTCGAACGACCGCGAGGATAACGCTGACGGGGATTTTCTCAGACAGAACTTGAAAAGAATGCGACGCGCAGATCGTGTCCATCCTCACCGTGCGACGTCGGCTTAAGCTATTCTGAAGAACCTGGGCTGGAGGTTTTGTAGCATGGCAAAGCTCGTGTATGGACTGAACCAGTCCCTGGACGGCTACGTCGACCACATGAAAATCGGGCCACCCGATCCCGTGCTCTCTCGGCACTTCATGGAGCAAGCGCGCGGCCTGACGGGCGCGGTGTACGGTCGCCGCATGTACGAGATCATGCGTTATTGGGAGATTGATCTTCCGGATTGGGACGCGGAAGACCGCGACTTCGCGGCGGTGTGGCGGAGCCAGCAGAAGTGGGTTGTGTCGCGCTCGTTGAAGTCGGTCGGACCCAACGCCACACTCATCGAGGATGACTTCGAGGCGGTGATCCGCAGGCTGAAGGCTCAGCTGGAAGGGGAGATCGACGTAGCCGGACCAAATCTGGCAGGGAGCCTGACCAACCTTGGTCTGATTGATGAGTATCGACTCTACATCCATCCCATCGTGCTCGGGTCTGGCCAACCGTTCTTCTCCGGCCCCCGGCCGCGGCTCCGCCTTGTGGCCAGCGACCGCATTGGCGGGGATGTAATCAGATTGACATACGTTCCTGCTTAATCGCGCGACGGGCCTTCGCTTCGAGTGTGCGAACCTCAATTGTCTTGTTGATTTCCGTGGATATATCTATACCCCCTAACCATCGGATCGAGCGATCGCGGGGTCGCGTCATGAGCCCAGGAGTGGATCGATGCTTTGCATAAACCGGTTTCGTTACTCGCCGGCGCGACCCCGCATCGCTCAACCTCATCGTTAGGCGCAACACCTGACCATGCCGTGGACTCTCGTTCACCCCGCCGCAGTGCTACCGCTTCGCAAATATTGTGCCAATCGCCATCTATTCGGGCCATTGGTGGTTGGAAGCGTCTCACCCGATTTCGGGTACTACGTCGGTCGCTTCGATATGGCAACCGCGGCACACACGCTGCTCGGTCTCCTTATTGTTTGTTTGCCCACTGGCTTGGTGCTGCTGGTACTGATTCGGATGCTGCATAGACCGGTGGCAAACTTGCTACCCCAACCACATCGTCAGGCGCTCTTGTCGCTTCCACGGATGCCCCAACTCAGCAACCCAATGACGATTCTGTGTGTATCTGGTGCAACAGTTATTGGCGCAGTCACACACAACGTTTGGGACTCCTTTACTCACCGAGCAGGCTACGTCGTTGCCCGGTGGCCGCCTCTGCAAATGCCCGCCTTTATGGTTGGCACCAAAACATTTTGGGTCTTCGAGGTCCTTCAACACGTGAGCACAACCATAGGCTTGATAATTGTAGTTGCCGCTTATCTTGGGTGGTTGAGGGGTACTGACCATGGCACACCCGCCCCCAGTTCCTTTAGCGACGGTTGGCGTTACGGTATATTGGTTTCGCTAGCTGCGATATCGCTGGTGCTGTCGATTCCCGTTGCGCATGCCATCTCCGCAACGAACGCGGGCCCGGTCAACATCACGCTGTTCGTTGTTCGCTACGTTATCTGTGCAACAACGATCTTTGCCGTAACATTGTCTGCGACATCACTGTTGATGGCTCGCCGAACCCGCGCCTGACAATCGGTTCGAGCGATCGCGGTCGCAGCTTTTGGGAGCCAAGGAGGGAGCCGATGATTGGGATAAAGCAGTTTCGTTTGACGCGAGCACAGCCGCGCGTCGCTTAACCTCGTCGTTAGGCGTCGAGTACGCTACGCTACAGTTTCTATTTAAGTGTCGGAGGCGTTGATGAAGAGAGTCACAGGCATCGGGGGAATCTTCTTCCAGGCGCGAGATCCCGTCGGGTTGCGCGCTTGGTACAAGAAGCATCTCGGCATTGATGTGCAGGAATGGGGCGGCACTGCGTTCACTTGGACGGATGACGCGGGTAATGCCACGAAGGGGTCAACCGTCTGGTCTGTCGGCGCCGCGGGCGGCGATCAGTTTGCACCGAGCACCTCGAATTTCATGGTCAACTACCGCGTTGATAACTTGTCCGCCCTGCTTCAGGCGCTACGCGAAGAGGGCTGCAATGTACTCGCAAAGACCGATGACTCCGAGTACGGCAAGTTTGGTTGGGTTATGGACCCAGAGGGCAACAAGGTTGAGCTCTGGCAGCCACCTGAAGGGCAATGAACTCCCGGTTCACGGACGCCTAACAATCGGTTGGGCCGATCGCGGGGATGCGTCTTCGGCGAACGGTCGGTTGTGCAGCAGGCGCTGTCGACTTGGGATCACGGCAAGCGCTACGATGTTCTAACCGTCCAGATTGCCGGCCAATCAACGTAGGATCGCTTTCTCGACGCAGGAACCCCATGGATAAACCGGCAACCAGCGCCCCAGTTCGGATCAAGTTCTCGCGTTATGAGAAAGTCGTAATCGGCATTCTGGGATTTCTGCAGTTCACCGTCATTTTGGATTTCATGATCATCTCGCCTCTGGGGGCGATTGTGATGCCGAGCCTGCACATCAGCCCACAGGAATTTGGCCTCGCGGTCTCTTCCTACGCATTCAGCGCCGGAGTGTCGGGATTTCTTGCGGCAGGCTTTGCGGACCGCTTCGATCGAAAACGGCTGCTGCTGTTCTTTTATTTTGGCTTCATGCTCGGCACCTTGCTGTGCGCTTTAGCGACCACTTACCCGCTCCTGTTGCTGGCGCGCGTCGTTACCGGATTGTTTGGCGGGGTGATTGGCTCCGTCGTATTTGCCATTGCCACAGACCTGTTTCCTTTGGAAGTGCGCGGCCGTGTGATGGGGGTGATTTCCACTGCTTTTGCCGCGAGCCAGGTGTTCGGGCTTCCTGCTGGGCTGTATCTGACCAGCCATTGGGATTGGCACGCCCCCTTTTTTGCGATCATTGGCGTCGGTGTGGTGGCGGGTGTCATTATCATGCTCATCATGCGGCCGGTCGCCGGGCACCTCGCACTTAAGCAGGAGCACAGCCCTCTCAAGCATCTCGTCAACACCATCACCGAGCCACGCTATCGCGTAGCATTCCTGCTCGTCATGCTGTTGCCGACCGGCGGCTACATGCTGATGCCATTCGGCACGGCCTATATTGTGAATAACGTTGGATTGACTTTCACGGTGCTGCCCGTGATCTATCTTGTGACTGGGGTAAGTACTGTTTTTGTGGGCCCGCTGGTCGGCAAGGCCAGCGACAGTTTCGGGAAGTTCCCCATGTTTTGCTTCGGAACCATCGTGACGCTGATCATGGTGCCAATCTGGACGCATATTGGCCATGTGCCGCTCGCCGCGGTCATCGTGATCAACGTGATCCTATTCGCGGGCATTTTCTCGCGGATGATTCCGTCTCAGGCCCTGATCTCAGCTATCCCGGAGCCCGCCAAGCGCGGTGCCTTTAATGCGGTCAGCGCATCATTGCAACAATTCGCGGGCGGGGTGTCGGCGGCAGTGGCGGGCTGGCTTATCGTTCAGAGGCCGGACGGCTCTCTGGGTCATTTTGATTGGCTCGGCTATGTGGTAATGGCCATAGCACTGTTGACGTTCGGTCTGATGTATCGAGTGCACAAGCAGGTGTCCGAGCCCGCACCGAGGTAGAACATGCTCGCGAGTCAGACTCCTTTCTAGTTATGTGCCCGTACAGTTTTAGACAGCAGCGTATTTTTTAAGGACGAGGTGAGGTCGTGACAATTCCATACTATGTCTTGTTCGCGCTTCTATTGGCCGGAAATGGCTGTGCGTTCAGCTACATGCGCCGTGTACAAGAGCTGGAGCGAAAATTAAACCTGGTGTTAACGCACCTCGGCATTGATCCATCTGCGCGGATCGCCCCTTCGAGCCAAGTAATAAACCTTGCGAGCGATCCGCGACAACGCATTGCGGCCATAAAGGCATATAGAACGCAAACTGGCGCCGGCCTGAAGGAAGCGGTAGCGGTGATCGATGAGATAACCGCGAAAACAAAGGGCGGGGGCGCATAATCTTTGGTTCGAGCGATTGTGGGCAGCGTCTTCGGCGTACCCGCGTCACCCAACCTCACCTCTCGCTTCACACTTCCTGGCCAAGGAGTATTGACCCTATGACCTCACGTTCATTGCCACTGATTACCGCCATCTTGGGTGCCCTGCTGGGCACAACAGCCTGCGTGTCTACAGACACCCTCAAGCTCATTAGCGCCGGGCACACTGGATGTACCCCGGACCAGCTAACGATTTCGAACGTACAAGGGCCTGGTTCAATGTGGAATGCGACTTGCAAAGGGAAAACCTATCTTTGCTCGGGGGTCGCCACAGGCAAGTCTTCCGCGGAATTCAGCTGCGCGCTGGCGCAATAGCGGCGCCGCATCTGAGAATGGCTCGAGGGCGCCGTGAAACGTCTGGAACTGCCTTCGCTTGGTACATCTGTTACCGCCGTCACCCCCACTAGCGAGCGTCATGTTTCCCAGCTTGATGGCGTTGAAGTTCGACATGGCGCAGCAGCTCTCAGGTTTGCTAAGCTGATTTTAGGACAGATCCCCCGCTCATCGTCGTATCTGTTGACGACAGATGAACACTAACAATCGGATGTTCAGGTGCCATTTCTTTCTGTGATTAACGGCTAGCTCGATGAAACTTTACACCCTGAGTTTCGCGCTCGCGACGATTGGACTGAGCGGCTGCCCTGTCACCCAGGTCAATCGCATACCTGAATCATCGCCGCTTGCGCATCCGACCGCGATGACGGCGGTGGGGGACTTCAAGCATGACCCGTCTGGGTATCTCTTTCCAACCCACGTGGGCGCGTTTCAGCGCGTAAATCTCTTTCAGTACGATACCGGCGGGCTGGATGTCAGTGCAGGCTACAACGATACACTCCCGGGGTGCCTCGTCGCGCTCACGATTTACGTGTACCCGACACCACGCATGACTTTCGTCGGCGCAGATCCGGGCGTCGTACGCTCGACCGAAGAGCGCTGGTCGGAGAGTGCCTATGCTCGTGCCAAGGCGGAAATTGTCCGGGCCCATCCCGACGCAATTTTAGAGAGTGAAGATGCCACGACGCAGCAAGGCGTAGCCGGCAAGAAGGCCATGTATTCGATTGAGAAAGCGGAGTCCGAGTTGGATGTGTTCGTCGTGCAGCACTCGTGGTTTCTGAAATTTCGCGCGAGTTATCCCAATCAGTGCTCTACGCAAGCGCGCGGGTCGCTGGACGCATTTCACACAGCATGGACCGGTCGTGGCAGCTAGGAGGTCGGGAGGATCCACGGGGCATGCGAAAATGCTGCTAAGAAACTCTCGGTTGTTCTAGAACATATGCCCTGCAACTGCCGAGACCTCGATGACTGCGTCGGGTATGGCGAATCGGAAGCCAAATTCGTTGAGCACTTTTTACTTGTCGCGGAGCAGCCCTATCTTCGGCTATATCGTTGTCAAAACTGTGGCACGCACTGGAAGCTCGATGTTGATGATCGCTCCGACTTCGCGATTAAGGTCCCTAGTGCCGAGAACTGGGAGCAATTTGACGACAGCTCTATTTTGCGGCAATTCTTCGTTCGCTTTCACGGCGGCGAGGGATCGCAGAAGTGTTGCTGGGCCGGATGCACGGGGAATGTTCTCAGGGGAAAGCTAATCTGCGTGGATCACGCTTATCCGGAGTTCGCGCCTGGCTGACATCGGAAGCCGCAACCTGATCGGGACAAAGCCGCTTCGTTCCATGTCGGTGCATCCGCGCATCGCTTAGCCCGATCTAGACGGCAATCGAGCACCGCATCTTTGTTTTGGGGTAACGATATGGTTCATCTGGATCATTTGACCATTTTTGTTGGAGACGTGGCGCGGTCACGCAAGTGGTATATCGAGAATCTTGACCTAAGACTCGAATTCGAGATTCCCAGCAGAAACGTGGCCGCGCTTCGGGACAGCGGCGGTTTTACTCTCTTCGTCGAGCAATCTTCGGCAATGGAGCGCGCTCCCTCCTGCGTGTTAACGTTTCGCGTAGCAGATGTTGAGGCGAAGTGTCGAGAATTGGAGCAGCGTGGCGTTCACCTGGAGGTGCGGCCGCAAAGGTTATTCTGGGGTTACGGAGCGGAATTACGCGACCCGGACGCATACTTGGTACGTCTTTGGGATGAGTTGTCCATGCGTGAGAAGGGTTGACGTTGTCCGTCGACTGAACCATTGTTTTGGGTCTCCTCTTCCGTGAATTTAGGAATGGTTCGATGGTCTCGATAAATCAGCTTCGGTTGGCGGTACCGCAACCGCGTGTCGCTCAACTTGACCGTTAGGCGCAACCCATGCGAATAGAACACGTTGCAATTTGGACTACCGACCTGCCTAGGTGCAAGCACTTCTACATGTCGTACTTTGGCGCAACCGCGGGAGCGCACTATTTAAATCCCGCAAAGGGTTTCGAGTCCTGCTTTTTGACTTTCGAGAATGGGGCCCGCCTCGAAGCGATGACGACGTCGACGCTCTCGTTGGTGGAACTGGCTCCTGGAGCTCAGCGCCTTGGGCTGACCCATCTCGCAATCTCGGTAGGTTCGGAGAGTCTTGTCGATGAGCTCACCGAGCGTCTCAGGAACGACGGAATCTCCGTCGTCGACGGGCCCCGGCGTACCGGAGATGGCTACTACGAGAGCGTTATAATCGACCCGGACGGCAACCGGGTAGAGATCTGCTCGTAGGTGGCATGGCACGCTACGGTTGGAGCGATCCAGTGATTGGGCCAAGCATGTGTTTGACACTTAGAGTTAGGCCAAAGGGGGACAGATGAGGCGCACGTGGACGATCATCGGCGTTGACGATGTGCCGGGCAGTTTTAAGTGGTATCAGTCCTTACTGGGCCTGCCGACGACGACCCCAGCCCATGACGACTTCGGTCAAATCCTCGACTCGGATGGAACAGTCTTGCTCTGTCTTCACGAGTGGGGCGCCCATGAGCATCCCCCCTTGATGAGCCCCGAGCATGCGCAGCCCGGCAACGGTCTTCTCTTGTTTTTCCGTGTCGACGACTTCGCCATGGCGCTGCCAAGGGCACGCGCACTCGTCGCCCGGCTCGAGGAGGAGCCCCACGTGAACCGCAGCACTGGTACTCCGGAGTTCTCACTCCGAGATCCGGACGGGTATTACGTCACGATCAGCGCGCTCTCTGCGGCCTGATAATCGTTTGGGACAGGACCGGGACGCGCGGGTGGTTACGCGCACCTCATCCTCAGGCAACTGGAGCAACCGTGAGCGACGCAAAGAGTTCGGAAGAAGCAGCTGCATGGCATCGCAGATTCGCTGCTGCGAGCAACAATCGAGCCTGGGACCTCTCAGTGCAGACCCGCAACGCGGCGGAGGACCGGGAAATGCTTGACGCTGCGCATGCGTCTGCCTGGCACTGGACCAAGGTGGGAACCGAACTCAACTTTATGCGGGCCACCATGCTCCTTGCTGAGGTTCATGCCTTGCTTGGTTTCGGTCAGTCGGCGCTCGCCTACGCGGAAAACATGCGAACATATTTCCTCGGGATTCAGTCGCCGGATTGGGAGATGGCGTTTGTTCATGTTGTATACGCACACGCCGCGTCTGCCGCCGGAGAATCCGAGAAGCATCGCACCTCGTACGCGCTGGCGGTCGCAGCGCTCGAGGCCGTTTCGAATGAGAAAGAGCGCAGCATCGTGGCCAGCACGTTCAGCCACATGCCCAAACCTTGAGGCAACGCCAAGCGGTACGAGCGTCGATGGCTTGGCAACGATGCCAAGAGTATCGCGCCGTCAGAGTTGACTGACTTGCCGAGCGGCGGCCTTTGCTTCGAGCATCCGGGTAACATCGAGCGTGAGCCAGACGTAGTCGGATGCATGACTGGAAGTCTTGAAAAAGGCATTCAAGGCGTTCGCTTCCTTTAGGCACGGAGCGCACCAAGTGGCGGCGTACACCACGAGCAGCCATTTGTGCCTGGGAACATCGTGCATTTGAATGGGCTTCCCTGCAGAATCCATCAGACCCTTGAAGTTCGCAGCCATGTCGGTTCCAAAGACGGCGCGGACGCAATCTGCCGGGGGCTCATTGTCCTTTTCCGGCTTATTCTCGGAAACGCAGCAATAGCCGTTGCCGACGTGTTTTTTCACCTCCGCGAGATCCTCAGGCCATTGCTCAACGGGCACGAGATTGTTATTGGCGTCGTAAAGGAAGGTCATCGGCAAAAGCTTGGGAGCCGCGCCTTTGACAAGATCGGCATCGGAGTAGTGGCCGGTGAGATGCGCGAAGTGGGTGTCGGAGGCGTGCCCGGCAGCGCCACAAACGGCGGCCAGGGTAAGACAGAGAAGGACGTTGCGCATCGCGGTCCTGAGCATGCCTTCGCGGTTGGCTTCGGCGCGCAGGCCGAGTGCGCTCGCAGCGGACTGGGTTTGATTTGATGTAAACATGCAGTCGTCCTTGTGCCCTCGCTGCACAACCGGGCGGGGCGTTCTAGGTCTGCGCGCGGCGAAAAGTGAGATTCACGCGCTGCCGCCCCAGCACAAAGTGATTGCCATCCTTCAGTGGTAATACCCCGTGGTGATAGAGACGTGCGGGACCGCCCCAGACCACGACATCACCATGCTGTAGCGGTATGCGGCGTTGCTTATCCTTCCGGACGTTGCCGCCGAACAGGAAAACGGCGGGGAGCCCCAAGGAAACGGAAACGATCGGCGCGCTGAAGTCGCTCTCGTCTTTGTCTTGATGCAGGGTGAGCCTGGCGCCGGCCACGTAGCGATTGACGAGGCAGGCGTCGGGTTCAAAGCCTTCGAATCCAGCGGCTCGCGCCGCGCGCGCGGCAAGTACTGAGAACCTCGAAGGCATCGGTGGCCAGGGCTGACCGCTCAGAGGATCGCGAGTCGTGTAGCGGTAACCCCGACGATCGCTCACCCACCCAAGAGAACCGCAATTGGTCATGGCCACCGACATGCGAAACCCGCCGGGAGTCTCCAGGTGACGGAACGGCGCCGCCGTCGCAACTTGCTCGATTTCAGCGAGCAGCGCCGTAACGTTGTCGAGTGCAAATCCCCGCAGCAGCCACGCACCATTTGCGATTTTCTCACGAGAAGGACGGGTATCGAGGAGGTCGAGCATAAGACCAATCATGAGCCGGACCCGGCAGAAAATCACGTCCCTGAGCTATTGCAATTCAAAAACGTAGTGGCGTAGGCGCCATCGAATCCTTGGCTTTGGAGCCTGCGCAGAACTCTCCGGAAATATCATCGATATTCCCGGAGAGCCAATTGCAACGTGTTGGCAACCTGCGCAGGAGTAAAGCGCGCCATATCTTCATCGCGAGTGAACCGAAGGCACTGAAGGCCAAGACGCAAGACAATAGGGATCTCATCAGTGCTAACTCCTTAATACTGCAGGTTAAAATTCCGACTCCTCTTTAGATATATTGTGTATCAGACAGTATCGAGATTTATCATCGGGGCAATCACGAAAAACCACTTTCTATGGTTATTGGCAATTACCTGCGCCCGGGGAGTTGCAAGGCAGACAAGTCATATGTCTATGATCGAGTCCGGTAACAAACCGGCTAACAATTAAGTGAACGCTTGCGGAGTCGCGCCTTCGATCATCGACGGCAACACCCCTGGCATCTGACGAAGGGAGCGTGACAGGTGCGCAACATCGAAATTCTCAATCCCGTAATCGCACTGGCGGCGTGGACCTTTTTGGTCTTGCTGCTAATTCCGTTCGTTCGAGTTCGCTCGGTTCGACGCCGCGAGATCGGACCGAATGATTTTAAATTCGGAGAGTCGCCTGCCGTCCCGCCAAGTGTCAGTATCCCGAACCGGAACTACATGAACTTGCTCGAACTGCCCATGCTTTTCTATGTGGTTTGCGTGGTTCTGTATGTCACGGCCGGAACGTCACCCCTGACGGTCATGGTGGCGTGGACTTACGTCGCTCTACGCGTTGTTCATAGCCTTATCCATCTTAGTTACAATCGGGTGATCCACAGACTTTGCGTGTTCGCGCTGAGTAACGCCGCGCTCGGCTCGCTCTGGGTGATGGCAGGCCTGCATATTGCGTCGAAGGGTGCGGCCTAGCTTGTCGTGCGTTGCATAGAAATAGTCGGGAGTTCTGGATCGTGACATCCACCTGTCTCTGCCTCGTGTTGGGGCTGACCGCGGCATCGGCGATCAGTCCGCGCGGCTTCGATACGCCTGAGGACGCGGTGCGCGCCCTCGAGCAAGCCTACGTTCAAAAAGACGCGGATAGAGCCGTGGCGGTGATGGATTTCGTGGAGGAGGGGCGGCAAATGCTCCAGAAGATCAATCCGACGCTGGCGAACGATCCCGACATGATCAAACAAGCGGCACAAGGGCGAGAACTGTCATTTCGAAACGAACTTCGCGCCAAAGGGTTCCCCGATTTCGGTCGCCTAAAGTGTTCGTTTGTCGGAAAAGCGCAGATCGCCCCGGGGTTGGTAAAGCTGACGCAGCAATGCTCAGGTCCGGACGGCGGGAAATCCGCCCCGGAGATGCTTGTGACGAAGAGCGAACTGGGCTGGCGCGTGACTCTGCAGCCGCCTCCTTGAGGTTCGGCGCATCGCGGAACGACCGATGACGACGATCCGTTCGGCTACAGCGGCAGATACCAGCGAGTGGTGCCGAATGCGACACGAACTCTGGCCTGACGGCAGCTTGGAGCAACACCAACGAGATATCGATCGATACTTCGCGGGTGACCGCCGCGAACCGGCGGAAGTGCTCCTGGCGTTTACCGCCGGCACCGCAGCTGTTGGATTTGCCGAACTTTCAATCCGCAATATCGTGGACGGCTGCGCTACGGATCGCGTCGCCTATTTGGAGGGCTGGTATGTTGTCCCGAACTCCCGCCGTAAGGGGATTGGTCGGGCGCTCATCCAGGCCGCCGGAGACTGGGCTACACGTCAAGGTTGTACGGAGTTCGGTTCGGACGCCAATATCGACAACCACGTTAGTCACGCTGCTCACCTTCGATTGGGTTTTGAAGAGACGGGACGCGTCCGAACGTTTCGCAAGAATCTTGGCCGACATGATGAAAGTGCCACCTAGTCAAAAGTTCAAGCCCGCGGCGGTAGTGGTCCTTTCGCGGGGACCGCGCGCCGCTCAGCCCAATTGTTCGCGGTCGGCGCCGCGTGTTGCCCAGCTTGATTGCGATGCGCGGATCTAAACCTCGCCGCATTCCGCTGGACCTCCGCGGGCTGAGCGCTCGGGTGGACATCTTTCGGCTCTCCGGAGCGGCAAAACGAGACGCGGCTGTCGACATCTGGCTGAGCGGCGATCCCGCGGAGCTGCGGTCCATTGCGCAAACGTGGTTCACGCAGATGCGACAGTCCGGCGGGGATGTTCGAGAGCTGATGCATGATGGTTGCCCGGTCGCCTGTGTGGAAGATGCGCCGTTTGCGTACGTCAACACATTCAAAAGTCATGTCAACGTCGGCTTCTTTTACGGCGCATTGCTCAAGGATCCCGCCGGCCTGTTGGAGGGAAGCGGCAAACGCATGCGGCATGTGAAATTGAACCCCGGCCGGCCGCTGAGCGCTGCGGCTCTGGGCGAATTGATCGCGACGGCCTACCTGGACATTAAGGACCGCCTCGGTGCCGACCGGGCCCGCATTCTCTCAGGAAACCGACAGCGATAAGTACAACGACAGCCTCCTGACTTGGAGGGCCCTGCTATTGATGCCTTGCTCGCTTCGAGGAACTGCATATGAATTCACAGACGCACTTCGGGCACTGCTACTGCGGAACAGTTCGCTTCGCGGCAACAGGGCCGGTTCGCAATCTGTGCGTCTGTCACTGTGAAAGTTGCCGTCGTGCCGCCGGTGCTGCTTTCGTCGGCTGGGGAACCGTCAATTCGGACCAGTTCAGGATCTTGAGCGGTGAACCGGCCGTCGTTAGAACCTCAGCCGATGTGGAACGAACGTTCTGCACCAAGTGCGGTAGTTCGCTAACATATAGTCACAGTCATCGCGCCGGCGACTTGGACTTCACATTGGTGTTATTGGATGATCCTTCACCGTTGGCGCCGCAAATGCACATTTGGGTGCAAGATAAGTTGTCTTGGGTAAGGCTCGACGATGGCTTGCCACAATTTCAAACGGTTCCCGGGAAGAAAAGCACTTAGACGGGTTGCAGCGCTCCCCTGTTGGGGCGGCGGGATGGTTACGAGGCATGTCGGCGCTGGCTCCCTGGTTTGAGCTGAAACTTGGGTTTGGGTGTCCACTCTGCGCCCCGCGTCCACGCATCAACGAGTTCACTTATTATGTTTGCACGCTCTCGGTTTCATCTCTGTACATTGCGAGGGACCAAACCTATCGGGGGACCTGCGCGGTAGTGTATGACCCGGCGCATGTTTCTCGCCCCAGCGAGCTCGATGCGAGATCGTGGCGTCAATTCTCGGCCGACGTTTGGAGCGCCGAATCTGCGGTAAGCCGTTCCTTTCATCCCGATCACGTCAATGTGGCATGCCTTGGCAATACCGTGCCGCACCTGCACGCGGGGATCATCCCCCGCTATCGTTCCGATCCGCGCTGGGGTCATCCTATTTGGCCGGATCAACGCGATTCGTCGGCCCGCGTTTTAGCCAGTGACGCCGATTGCGAAGAGCTCGCGCTTTTGCTGCGAGAGAACATTCGGAATGCCTCCTAACGAACGCCGCCCGACGATTGGGATTGGGCGCGGTTGTCCCGTGCGTATTTCGCGGCATAATGCGGAGTGAGCGGACAGCACCGCTTGTCTTGATCGTCGGAGGGATTCGATGATGAGAAGAAATGGGTGAATGGCTGCGGCCGATTCTGGGTGCGGCTCTGCTATTGGCAGCAGCCGGCGGCCTCGCTTACAAAGTGATCAGCGGTTATCAACACGCTTCGCCCGACGCTTTCGTCAGCGTCCACGACCAAAACAGGCTGCCCGCCGCCTCGGCATCGGATCAACCCACGCAGGCGGCGACGGTTCCCGTGGATGCCACTGCACCCGCGCAGAGCACTGCAAGTGCGGCGCAGAGCGCCGCAAGCGCCGCGGGGGGTACCGCAAGTGCCGTGCAGACCGCACCCATCACTGCCGTCCCACCGGCTGAATCCGGAAGCACTTTGGCGCTTGCCCCGCGCGCCGTTCCGAACGGCGCCTTTTCTGCGGAGGTGCAGGACAACCCCGCGTGTGTCCCAATCCAGGCTGAGCAGCGCGAGATACAGGGTGCGCTCAAGAAACAGAATTCACCCGAGCAGGTCCGCTTCATGCAACGGCGCCTTCGTGAGCTGGCCGAACAGTCAGTCAATCTCAAATGCTCTGAGTAACAGTTCCGACGTCAATATTGATTCGAGGCAATCGATGAAGGCAACGATTCGCGAAGCGCAGACGGCCGGCGACATCGAGCAGGTACGCGAACTCTTTGTTGAATACCAATCCTCGCTGGGCGTCGACCTTTGCTTTCAGGGCTTTGCCGAGGAGTTGGCCTCGCTACCGGGCAACTACGCACGCCCCGCAGGGCGCTTACTTCTGGCCACGAACGGATCATCCGTCCTTGGAGTGGTGGGTTTGCGGCCGGTGCACGGTAGCGATTGCGAGATGAAACGTCTTTATGTACGTCCTGCGGGCCGCGGTTCCGGTCTCGGTCGACTGCTCACCAATTCGTTGCTGAAGGAAGCCCGGCTCGCCGGCTACAGCAGGGTCCTGCTCGATACGCTGCCGACAATGACCGACGCGCAGGCGCTGTATCGCTCCATGGGGTTTGTGGAGATCGCAGCGTACTGCAACAACCCGATTGCAGGGACGCTTTACATGGCGCTGGACCTGCACGGCGATTGACCTCGGTGCTGATTCGCGCCATCACCGCTTTTATTGCTCTACCCGGCCTCGTCGCATTCGCGATACCCATCGCGATCGGGACTTCGACGAATCATCCGATGCGCTATCGTCCACTCGCCGCAATACCGCTGTGTCTCGGCACGTTGTTGTTGTTATGGTGCGTACGCGAATTCTACAATGCCGGACGGGGCACGCTGGCGCCCTGGGATCCGCCGCGGCATTTGGTGACCACGGGGCCCTACCGAGTTTCACGAAATCCCATGTACGTCGGAGTTGTCACGATTTTGGTGGGCTGGTGCATTCTGTGGCACTCGCGCACACTCATCATCTACAGCGCGCTGTTCGCTGCCGGTTTTCACCTCCGGGTTCTTTTGTTCGAAGAGCCGTGGGCGGCGCGCCAATTCGGCGCCGAGTGGCACGCCTACCGTGCGCGCGTGTCACGGTGGCTGATCTGATATGAACCCCTGAACGAGAAACCTATGCACCACTCCCGCCTCTGCGCCGTGCTGATCGATTGCAGGACCTCGAACGTTGATGAGGCCGCCGGGTTTTGGGGCGAGGCACTGGGCCGCGCGGTTGACCCCAGGCACCCGGGAAGCCGGGGCAACTACCGCATGCTGGAGACCCCACCCGACGAACCCATCGTGCAGATTCAGCGCGTTGAGCACGAGAGTCGCGTGCACATCGACATCGAGACCGACGACATCCCCGCCGAAGTGAGCCGCCTGGAAAAATTGGGTGCCAGAGTCGTCGACCGCCTGGAGCGTTGGGTGGTGATGCAAGCGCCCACCGGGCAACGTTTCTGTGTTGTGAGAATTCAGCGTCCCGGCTTTCCGAAAAATTCCAACCAGTGGGACTAACCATGCCAAAGCACGAAGCATATGATCAAGACACACGGTCTTAGCCACGTCGCGCTGTCCGTTGTCGATCCGGATCGATCGCTGGCGTTTTATCGGTCCGTCTTCGGTGTGCGCGAATATTTTCGCAGCGAATCCACCATCCAGGTGTTGGGACCGGGGCCGCACGATGTTCTCGCTTTTGAGAGACGCCCCGCGGAGGCGGGCGTCGCCGGCGGCATCATTCATTTTGGATTTCGGCTGACCCGGCCGGAAGACATCGATGCCGCGGTCGCGGCGGTTGAGAGCGCCGGGGGCGTCCTCACTTCTCGCGGCGAGTTCGCGCCCGGCTTACCCTATGCCTTCGTTCGCGATCCTGACGGCTATGAAATTGAAATCTGGTTTGAGTGACTGCGCGTCGAACGACCCACATGAATCAAGCCGGCGCAATGTTCGAAATTTAAGGTTTTCTAAAGAACACGGGATGTTCCGGCAGGCTGCCTAAATCGACCAGCCGGCCCTGCGCAACGACGGCGCTGATCTTTTCGATGTTGTGAATGTCCGTCAAAGGGTCCGCTTCAAGCAGGACAACGTCCGCAATTTTGCCTTTTTCGATGGTCCCTAAATCCCGGGAGCGGAAAGCCGCACCCGCACCGTTCGCGGTTGCCGCAATGATGGCTTGCATCGGCGTCATTCCGAGTTCGACGAATCCTTCAATGGCCAGAACAGTGCCGCTGCCCGGCTCGAGTTCCTCGGTCTTCACCGTCCGCCGAAATTCAGGCGCATCGCCCAAGTAGCTGTCAGTCGCCGGCGTCACCTTGCAGCCCGCCGAAATCAGCCGAACCGCGTTGCGCCGCTGAATGTCCAAGGTTTCCTGCAGCATCTCGAGCCGCCGCCATTGCTCCGCGGTGGTGGTGGCGGGCGGCATCTTGGCGATTCGTGCTTCCGCATCGGCGCGCTGCGACAGATGATGCGTACGGGCTTCGCCGGTGATCAGGTTCGCCCGCATCCCGCAATACACTCCTTTGGATACAATCAATCGGATGAGATCGTCCGGCAGATCTCGGCTCATCATTTCCGGATGTTGAATGAGATCGATTCCCGCCTCCACGGCCAGTCGCAAACCCTCCGAACTCGTCGCGTGCGTCTGCACCGGTCTGCCTCTTTTGTGTGCCTCGGCGACGATGACGACCTGTTGGCGCGGGGAAAAGCCGATGAGCGAGGGGCGCATGAAATGACTGGTGCCGCCGTACTTGATGACATCGACGCCCTTGTCGAGATAGCCATTCATTGCGACCCGGAGTTCCTCAGGTGTCATGTCCGTCAATTCCTCGCCCATGCCCTGGGCCAGGAGGTCGTCCCATTTCTCTTCGAACAGCGACAAATCCGCATCCTTCGTCAAAGAGAATGTGATGGAAAAAGGGCCGCCCCAGCCAAGAATGTTGCCCGCGAGCAGTAGCCTCGAGCCCACCCCCTCACCCCGGTTGATCCGATCGCGCACGACGATGGACGGCGGTAGTACGCCATAGCTGTCCACCAACGTGGTGACCCCGGCTTTCAGTGTTCGCTGCGCGAACTCCAGCGCCAACTCTTCATTTCGGTCGCCATACTTTGCCGATGTATCGCGCCGCGCGGGCTGACCGTACACCGTCAAGTGTGCGTTGTTATCGAAAAAGCCCGGGACGAGAAATCGCCCAGTTCCCTCGATCTTCACATCTCCATTCAGTGTTTTCGAGGAGGTTCGTGCGATCTCCACTAGATGGCCGCTTTCGATTCTGATGGTCATATGAGCCCGAGGAGCAGCGCCCGTGCCATCGATGAGAGTGACGTCCGTGATGACCAACGGCGGGGGTTGGCTTGCCGCTTCAGCATGCGCAGCCGTGATCGCGTACAGGGCCAAAGAAATCGCAGAAATACACCGTAGCATCAACGCACCCCATTTGACCTGAACGATGAGGTCAGCAAGGTAACGTATACTCGGTCGGCGGGACAGAACATTGTGGTGCGGCGAAGCGAACGCCGAGGAGCGTACCGTGAGTGACGCTTATCAGTTCTCAAGAGACATCATCATACGCAGCGACAAGTTCTCTGCGGCGATCGAGTTCTACACGTCGGTGTTGGGTTTGCCGGTCTCGCATCGAGGTTTGAACATCGTGGGGTTTGAAACCGGTCCCCTAGAGTTATATGTTGAGAAAGGCAGGCAACATGCGCCGGTCTTCGAGGTCCTGGTATCCGACGTTGCGACGGCAAAGGCCAAGTTGCTGGCCGCGGGTTGTGTAGTCGTCGAGGAAGATGCCGGCCTGCCGCGTTGCTACGTCCGCGACCCCTATGGCATGGTATTCAATATCGGACTGGCAACAGACAATGAACTCGTTTCCAAGGACGGGACCATCTCCAAGGAAAGGACCATCTCCACGAAAGGCACCCTGGATCCGATCACCCTGGCCGCTCTTGCGGATTTTCCGGAGCGGCTCGAAGCCTACTACTCCGCGGTGCCCCACGAGTACAAAAATTGGCGCCCTTCATCGTGGGATGGCGTTCCCAGTGAGCCGTTCACTCCGATCGAGCAGGTCTGCCATGTCAGGGACATCGAAATCGACGGCTACCACGTGCGTTTCCGGCGCACGCTCGAGGAGGCCAATCCGCTGCTCCCATCGCTCGAC
>Ga0210401_10002451_pt1 | contig 20552 bp, 19 predicted proteins | sample IncBWH32MmetaG_FD_150866 | JGI IMG/M metagenome (GOLD analysis project Ga0210401, IMG submission 150866) | Forest soil microbial communities from Barre Woods Harvard Forest LTER site, Petersham, Massachusetts, United States - Inc-BW-H-32-M | ecosystem: Environmental > Terrestrial > Soil >... | reverse complement strand
CCCAGAAGCCCCCCCCCCGCCACTTTTTGGATCAATTCTGCCGCACGCCGCGACGCGAGATCCGCCATTTCCGGGTCGGCGCCGCGTTCAAAACGGTAAGAAGCCTCGGTGCGCAGACCGAGCGCCTTCGAGGTGCGGCGGACCGAAATCGGGTCGAACCAAGCCGATTCGACCAGGATGTTGCGGGTGGCGAATCCGATTTCACTTTCTGCACCGCCCATCACGCCGCCGATCCCAACGGCGCGCGACGCGTCAGCAATCACGCACATGTCCTTTGTGAGGGTACGGTCTGCGCCGTCGAGTGTTTTGAGTTTTTCTCCCGCGCGGGCGCGGCGCACGACGATGCGCTTTTCCGCCAGCTTTTCGAGATCGAAGGCGTGCATGGGCTGGCCGAGCTCGAACATGACGTAGTTGGTCACGTCCACGACGTTGTTGATCGAATTCTGGCCAATGGCTTCGAGCCGCCGGCGAAGCCAGTCCGGCGAAGGCCCGACTTTCACACCGCGAAGAATTCGCGCCGTGTAGCGTCCACAAAGATCGGGCGATTCGATTTCGACCCGCGTCACCGAGGAAGCTTTCTCTGCCGACTCCCGGATCGCGGGGCGCAGCGGATTCACGTTGAGCCGGTAAATCGCCGCGACTTCGCGCGCAATGCCGTAAAGTCCGAGGCAATCGGGGCGGTTCGCGGTGACTTCGGCGTCGAGCACAGGTCCTTCGCCGGTTTCCTCGATCGAGTCGATCGCGACACCGGCAAGCGACAGCCTCGAGCGCAAGTCCGCAGCCGTGGCTTTCACCGCCGCGAACTCGCTCAGCCATTCGTAGAGGATCTTCATCGCAAGGCGGCCGGGGCGAAACCTGGGCAGGCGCAATCTTGCGCCTTGCGGCGCTTGGCGGCGTCCACGGTTTTGAATTTCGAGTGCATTGGAATCAAATTACGGTAGCGCATTTTGCGGCGAACTGGCAACGAAAACACTGGGAACGGGCGAACCTCGCCTCTCGCGCGCCTGCGCCGCAGTGACACCAGCGAGTGTTAGTGCGCCAGGGGATCTGGTCGGATCTGGAAGTGAACGACTTTTGGCATCGTGCCTTTGCCGGTTTCGCTATGAAACGGAGCCCGCGTGCCCCAGGTTGTCCACACACCTTTTCCTTTCCAGCCGGCGTTTGGATCGTCGATGCGGCCGTCCATCCCTTTTGCGAAAAAGCCAAGCGGATATGGGACACGCATGATCACGAACTTTCCATTGACGAGGGCGATGAGAGAATCGGATGAGTTTCCGGTGACGATCGGCGTGTTTGCTCCCAGTCCTAACGTGTTCGACCGGTCGACCCAATCGTAGTAGTGCGAGTCGTCGCTTCCGGATTCGGTGGCATTTTTGAATTTCGGACCGGGCGTTTGATAGAGCGTCCAACCTTCGGGGCACTGGCGACCGGTTGCCAACGGACCGTTCAGCGGACCTTTGCACTTGCGGCGATCAAAGCTCGCCAGATGTCCGCTGCCGAGAGCGACCCAAGCGATGCCGTTTCCGTCGACATCCATTCCCCGCGGGGAGAATCCGTTGACCGGGGCCTTCGCATCGTTCCAGGGAACCTCGTAGTATTCAGCGAGGGCCGTTTCCGGAGGGTTCGATCCGGGATTGAGGCGCACAATGCCGCCGGGAAAACCAAGAACGCTGCCCCAGACCGCTCCATCTGGCGCAACCGTAAGGCCGTAGAAAGCAGCGTTGAGGCGTGTGTCCTTGGTTGTGTCCACTTTCGCATTCATCGCCGATGAAGTGCCGAGGCTCTCGCCGCTTGGCGCCGTTGTGACGCTTTGCGTCCCTTCTGTGTAGGCGTCACGCTTGCCGTTGCCATTGGTGTCCAGTACGAGAGCGGTCCATCCCTGCGATTTTGCAGCGTCGTGCGTCTGGTCCCACATTTTGGTGTTGAGCCAGCCAACCACGCCGCCACCACCGCCGCTGCTTGTCCAGAGCGTGTTGTTTGCGTCGCTTGCAAAGATCAGGTGGTGCGTCGCAAAGCACGTGTCGATCATCTCGACCTTCTTGGTCGAGGGGTCGTAGACGGCCAATTGGCGGCCGGAGCTGTTGACCGGAGTCAGCTTCGCGGAGACCAGGTCCGAACCCGCTTTGCAGAACGCCGGATCGTTATTCGCGCGAATGCGCGAGGTGTACCAGACGCGGCCCTTCTCATCGAACATAGGATTGTGGACCGTAGTATGGCTGTCCCAAATCGGCTCGTCCCCCCAGAAATTCGACAGCTGCAGCGGCTGGGGCTGGCCCGGCGTATCCGCGTCGCGGTAGGGGGTCTTCACCTCGCTGATCGTGTTGTGAACCGGATCAAGAACGGGCAGATAGTCGCGACTTTCTTCGGGCGAGCCGTAAATCAAGCCGTTTGCGTTCACTCGCGGATCGCGCTTGTCGGTCGAGATCTCGTCATGGAGGTAGGCGGTCGGTTCGGCCCAATCCCATTGCGTCACGACGACATTGCGCTCGACGCCCTGCGGGCGCGGCGGCGCCTCGGCAGGAAGCTCGCCGTGCGCGATTCGCGTGGTCCAATCTGCGAAAAGGTCGGCGGCTCTTTGAATACCCAACTGTGTCAGTCCTCCGATCATGGCCGATCCTGCCTGGCCTGATTGCACGCGGCGCATCCACGACTCTGCTGGCGTGTCAAAATTGGCGAACATCGGAGGAATCGTGCGCGTGTATTTATTGCCGAGCTGATGGCACGACTCGCAGCTGTCGGTCTTGATCAGATGAATCCATTCGGCCTGGCTCTTGATATTCGGAGAAATGCCGTTGCCGGTCGGGCCTGTGCCGGGAAATTCGTTTTTCTCAGGCAAAGTAAGCAAGGCATACCAATAGTTCGCGGGGTAGTATTGCGCGGCAGCCGCTTTGTCAGGCGCGACAGTTGGCTTCAGATCGACGATTTTTCCCGGCTGGCTCTGGACCTTCGGCGAATCGACAAGGCCGTAGCCCCGCGCCCATATCGAGTAGTTAGCTTTCGGCAGATCGGGGATCACGTAGCGCCCGCGGTCGTCGGTGACGACTTCTTTCATGTAACGCGTGGGGAGGTCGGTCGTTTCGGCAATCACCCACACTCCGGCTTCGGGGCCGTTGGTGCTTGCGACGACTCCGCCGATATCGTCCGCGTCAATTTGCGGTGCGGCTCCTTGCTGCGCGCGGAGCGCAGGTCGCGCGAACGCCAGACCGCCAAGCACAATTGCGCACGGCAGCGCGAGAGCGAGATATCTGCGGGTTTGCATCGGACACCTCCTGACACGACAAGAGCGGATACCGGGGCCGGGCACTTCGTATCGGGACACTTATACACCCGCCGCGGAGCCGATGGACAAATTAGTTTCTAGGGGAACTGGCGAAGGAATCGTACGTCGTTCTGATAGAGCAGCGGAAGCTCGCTGACGCCGTATTTCATCATGGCCAGGCGATCGACGCCCATGCCGAAAGCGAACCCGGAAAGTTTTTCCGGATCGTAGCCGACAAAGCCGTACACCGCAGGATCCACCATGCCCGCGCCGAAAAGTTCGATCCAGCCGGAAAATTTGCAGACGCGGCAACCGGTGCCGCCGCAAACGTGGCACGTCGCATCCACTTCCGCCGATGGTTCGGTGAACGGGAAATAGCTGGGGCGAAGGCGCGTTTTCGCTTTCGGTCCGAGAAATTCGCGAACGAAATATTCGACCGTGCCTTTGAAATCGCAGAAGGTGATGTCGGTATCGACCGCAAGACCTTCGATCTGGTGGAACATGTAGCCGTGCGTCGAGTCGGGATTATCGCGGCGATAGACTTTTCCCGGAACGACGATGCGCACAGGGGGCTTCTGTTTTTCCATGGTGCGAATCTGCATCGGCGAAGTGTGCGTGCGCAGCAGATGCCCCGCTTTTGACCCCTCGATATAGAAAGTGTCCATGTTGTCGCGCGCGGGATGATGCTCGGGAATGTTGAGCGCCTCGAAGTTGTAGTAGGGCGTTTCAATTTCCGGACCCTCGACGACGCTGAAGCCGATCGAAAGAAAAATCCGCTGAAGTTCTTCATATGTCTGTCGAATCAGGTGGCGCGTCCCTGTCGCGCGTTCAACGCCGGGAAGCGAAAGATCGATCGCATCGCGTGCGGCGGCGGCCTGGTCGGCGGCTGCTTCGATTTCCGCGCGACGAGCTTCGATCACGCCTTCGACATGCGTCTTTAGTTTGTTGAGTTCCTGGCCGACGGCGGGCTTGAGTTCCTTCGACGCGGATTTCAGCCAGTTGTCGGTGATTTGCGAGAGCATCCCCGATTTGCGCCCGGTCCAGGCAATGACGAATTGCTTCCATGCGTCCGGATTGCCGGAGCGCGAGGCGGTCTCATCGTCGAAACGCTTGCGCACCTCGGCAAACGCCTGGGCGACGCTTTCGGGCGTCGTGAGGTCGAGCTGCGCGAGCGTTTGGGTTGTGGGATCGCTGGCCATTTTGCCAAGAGAGGCTGTGGGGGTCGCGCGAGCGGCCCTCGGAGCGACAGCGTTCTAAATTTTCTTCAAGTCGCCGGTTCGGGCGCCGGTGCGGATTTCAGATGCTGCTTGGCCGACGTGGCCAGAGCGGCGAATCCTTCGGCATCGCGCACGGCCATGTCCGCAAGGATCTTGCGGTCCAGATCGACGCCGCCTGCCTTCAGCCCGTGAATCAACTGGCTGTAGCTGAGGCCGTTGGCGCGCGCGGCGGCTCCGATGCGCTGGATCCAGAGCGTGCGATAGTCGCGTTTGCGCACGCGGCGGTCGCGAAACGTGTAGCGCAGCGAGCGGTTCACGGCTTCTTTCGCCGAACGGTAGAGTTTTCCTTTGGTGAGGAAGAAGCCTTTGGCGTGCTTGAGCAGCTTCTTGCGCTTGGCGCGGCGCTTGGTACCGCGTTTTACACGAGGCATGGTTCTGGTCTCCTATGGCAACCGCAAAAGCGGCCGCTCGAATTGCAATTTTCTGAACGGGGAGACAAACAGGAACCGGCCGCGCGCAGCGAGTCGCGCACGACCGGACGGGTTTGTCTCGTTGAACGGCTTCTAATACTCCGCACGATTCGTGCTTGCAGAGCAACCGGCCGGCAGGCACCCGTTACGCGCTGCCTGGCGCGGAAAAAATCAAAAGCGCAATTACTCGATGCCGTAGGGCAGAGCGCGGCGCACGTTCGGCACGTTCGAGGGATCGACCTCGATCTTGTTGGCCAGCTTGCGCTGGCGGCGCGGCGACTTGGTGCCGAGCAAGTGGCGCTTGCCCGAATGCCAGCGCAGCACTTTGCCGGTCGACGTAATCTTGAAGCGCTTCCGAGCGCCGCGGTGCGTCTTCAGCTTCATCTTCGTGTTCTTCTTCACGATCGCCTCTTTTTTTGAAAATCGATTGCCGCTAGTTGCTTGCGGCGGGTTGCGCCGGACGGCCAGGCGCAGCCGGCGAGCCGCCCTTTTTCGGAGCCAGCAGCGCCAGCAGAATATTTGCTTCCATGCGCGGCCCGAATTCGACCTGCGCGTGATCGGCGATGTCGGTCATCAGCCGGGTCATTTTCGCGCGGCCCACGTCCTGATGGGCCATTTCGCGGCCGCGATGAAAAATCATCGCCTTTACCTTGAAGCCTTCGCCGAGGAAGCGGATGATCTGGTTCTTGCGGACCTGATAATCGTGCTCGGCCGTCGAGGGCCGGAACTTGACTTCCTTGATATGCGAGCTCTTCTGGTTTTTCTTTGTCTCGTGAGCTTTTTTATTCTGCTCGTAGAGAAATTTGCCGTAGTCGACCAGCTTGCAGACGGGCGGCACGGCGTTCGGCGAAATCTCGACCACGTCCACGCCTTTGTCGCGCGCCGCTTTCATCGCGTCGAACAGGGACATCACGCCAAGCTGATTCCCCTCGTCGTCGATCACGCGGATTTCCCGAGCGCGAATGCGCTCGTTGACTCGAAGACCAACCGCACCCCGTTCAGCGATAAACCCACCTCCCGGTCGCGTCCCGCGCGCGATCCGTTGTTTCGTTGCAAGATTCCTTCCACAGAAATGCCCTGCAGAGGGACGGGGTCAAAAGTATAGCACGGGGCTGCGGTCGTTCGGCAAGAACGAAGAAGCTGCGCGATTGCGACAAAACGCGAGCCCGCCCTGGACGAATGGCACTTGCGGGAGAGCCGGGAGCCTCGCGTGACGGTTCATCTGACAATGGCAGAAGCACCGATGCCCGGACGACTGATTGGTTATGGGGATTTTCACTGACCAACGATCGACGTGATTCGGCAGGCTGCGAGCAGAATGATGCCAAGGCCCACAACTGTCGGCGCGAAAAAATCGCACAATTCCTCACCGAGCGCCAGGCCGTCCCTTTCCAACAGATCCAACGTCCGCCGAAAATGGAACATGCTCGCGGCGAGCGAAGCGGTTCCCAGCGCGAAAAGGGCAACGCCCGCCCGCTTTACAGAGCGCACGAACAGCTCCTCGACCGGTGCCTGCGTTCGCTAGGAGGAAATCGCGCGACTGTCGATCTCAGCGCGCAGGTCCGCAATAAACTGGGCGAGCGGGCGCGGCCCGAGATCGCCTTTTGAGCGATGGCGGACCGACACCGTGCCGGCCTCAGCTTCCTTGCCGCCAAGAATCAGCATGTAGGGAACTTTTTGCAGCTGCGCGTCACGAATTTTGGCCTGCAGCTTTTCGTTGCGGTCGTCGTAATGGACGCGGAAGCCGGCGTCTTTGAGCTGCCGGGTCACTTGCTTTGCATAATCTTCGAACTTGCCGCTGACCGGAAGCACGCTCGCCTGCACCGGTGCGAGCCACGCAGGGAACGCCCCGGCGTAATGTTCGATCAGGACGCCGAAGAAGCGTTCGACCGATCCCCAAAGCGCGCGATGCACCATGATCGGGGTGTGGCGCGAGCCGTCTTCGCCGACGTATTCGAGTTTGAAGCGGCGCGGCAGGTTGAAATCGAACTGGACGGTAGAAAGCTGCCAAGGGCGGCCGATTGCGTCGACCAGCTTCACGTCAATTTTCGGGCCGTAGAATGCGCCTTCGCCCAGCATATATTTGTAAGGGACGCCCATCCGGTCGAGCGTGCGTTTCAACGCGCCTTCGGCATGCGCCCACTCTTCGGGCGTGCCGGGGTAATTCTCCGGATGGGCCGGATCGCCGCCGGAAACCTCGACTTCATAACTATCGAAGCCGAAAGTCTTGAGCACCTCCCAGGCAAACTCGATGCACTCCTGCACTTCGTGCTCGACCTGCTCGGGCATGCAGAAGATGTGGGCGTCGTCCTGGGTGAAGCCGCGGACGCGCATCAGACCGTGGAGAACGCCGGAGCGCTCGTAGCGATACACGGTGCCAAGTTCTGCGAGGCGCACGGGAAGCTCGCGATAGCTGCGCAGGTGTGACTTGAAAATCAGAATGTGACCCGGGCAGTTCATGGGCTTCAGCTGGTAATCGGCCTTTTCCACCTCGATCGGGCCGAACATGTTTTCGCGGTAAAAATCGGCGTGGCCGCTGGTCTTCCAGAGATCAAGCAGCATGATGTGAGGCGTGAACACCAGGTCGTAGCCGCCCCGCAGGAGCGCCGAGCGCAGCCAGTCTTCCATCTCGCGGCGAATGATGGCGCCTTTGGGATGCCAGAAAATCAGACCAGGTCCGGCTTCGTCCTGAATGCTGAAAAGATCCAGTTCCGTGCCGAGCCTGCGGTGATCGCGGCGCTTGGCTTCCTCAAGTTTGTGAAGATAGGCGTCCAGATCCTTCTGGTCGATGAAGCAGACCCCGTAAATCCGCTGCATCTGAGGATTGCCTTCCTGACCTTTCCAGTAGGCACCTGAGACGTTCATCAATTTGAACGCCTGAATGCGGCCGGTCGAAGGAATGTGCGGGCCGCGGCAGAAGTCGATGAATTTTCCGGTGGTATAGAAAGAGACCATCGGCTCCAGGGCCTTTTCCTCGACCAGTTCGCACTTGAACGTTTGCCCGCTGCGGCGATAAAGATCAAGCGCCTCGCCCTTCGGGAGCCATTTGCGTTCATTCGGGAGGTCTTTGGCGGCGAGTTCGTGCATCTTGGCCTCGATCTTGGCGAGGTCTTCCGCAGTGAAAGGTTCGTCGCGCACGAATTCGTAGAAAAAGCCGGTGTCGGTCGGCGGGCCGATGCCCAGTTTCACGTCCGGATACAGCTCAAGCACCGCCGCTGCGAGCAGGTGTGCGGCCGAGTGGCGGAATACCTGGAGAGATTCCGGGTCTTTGGCGGTGAGAATCTTGAGATTGGTGTTCGAATCGAGCGGCTTTGAAAGATCGATGAGGGTGTCGCCGGCGCGCGCAACCAAAGCGTCTTTGGCCAGGCGCGGTGAGATTTGCCCGGCGATATGTCCCGGGGTGGTGCCCTGCGGGACTTCGCGAACTGAGCCGTCAGGCAGAGTGATTTGAATGTTTTCCATAATTTTGGGCGCAAAATACCGTAGCACGATCCGCGCAGAGATTTCATCTGTTGGATGAGCTTGGGAGTCTGTGCTAAGTAAAGCCGCACGAAAGGGCGACCGGGAGGAGAGCCATGAAAAGATTCTGGGTCGGGCTGATTGCGGGGGTGCTGCTGGTTCCAGTGCTATTCGCGGCGGCCGCCTTACTCGGCTTACTTCCTGCGGCAGCGACCGATCGCTCCATGCCGTTTGAGCCCCTGCTCGCGCAGGCAGGACTTTTTGCGCGCATCGAAAGGGAAGCACCCAATCGTGACGTCTCCGGGATGTCTACGGCGGAATTGGTTGCTGGAGCCGGGATTTATCAGAAAAATTGCGCGGTGTGTCACGCCTTGCCAGGGCAGCCGCAAGAGCAGATCGGGGCAGGGATGTTTCCGCATGCGCCGCAGTTGATGTCGCCCGATGGGATGGTCGCCGACGATGCCGCCGGCGAGACGTACTGGAAGGTGAAAAACGGAATTCGACTTACGGGTATGCCGAGCTTCGCTGCTTCGCTGAGCGAAAATCAGATGTGGCAGGTCACAGCCGTCGTGAAACGAGCAGACAAGCTCCCTGCCGAAGTGATGGACGCGCTCAAACCGCAACCTGCTTCGCCACCTCCCGCGGCGGCGCCTCCCCCGCCGGTCAAGGGCAACAGCAAGCCGTAACTCCGGCAGTGTTTTGAAACTAGAAGTCGGTGTGGAAGCGCAGGCCGGGGACGATCACCGGACCCCGCGCCATGTTGTAGCCGGGATTATTGAAGTGCTGCAGATCGAATGAAGCAAAAAAGCCTCGCCAGAGATGCGTGGTGTAAAACGCCTCAACAATTTTCTCAGGTCCGTAGCCGAGTCCGCCGTCGCCGAGCAGGAAACCAAGGCCTCCAAGAGCAAGATATTGCTGGTGCGCTTTGACGATTTCGTTGGTGACAAACGTCACCCCGGCGCGATCGTTGCGGCGATGCCACATGTCGCCCTTGGAAAAAGCACCAATCTGCACCGTGCGGTCAACTTCGGTGTAGGCGAAGGACTCATTTCGGCCATCGCTCCAGCCGTACCTTCCAAAGACACCGACCGAAGAGCTGAGTTCTTGCTCGACGTTCAGGCCGAAGCCATATTTGTGCCGGCCCTGGCGGCGCGTCGAAATAACGTCGGGCGCTGATTCCTCGGCGCCGTTCTCGAAATTCTCGATCGCCTGGCGGTAATTGCCCATATCCGCGTGATTCAGATAGCCGAGCAGGCGGACGGTGCCGTCACGATGCGCGACGAGGCTGCCGTGCGCTTCAAATTCGAGATTCTCGGCGCGAGCGCGCGCAACGTCTGCGTCGAGATTGATGCCGTTGGCTATCTTGGGCATCAGCGCTTCCACAAAGCGAGCGGCGAACCAGTCGTCGTAATATTCGATGATCGCGCCATCGGTATAGCCGCGCGTGTTCGCTGCGTAGTCATAGGCGCCGTTGTTGTCGGTGGTCCAATTCAGGAATTGCAGATGACTGTCGCTGCCCCACCTGTTCAGGTCGATAAAGTCGACGATGCTGAATTTGCCCGCGCGAAATTCGAGGCGGCGCGCCGCGACCGAAGTCGACAGGTGCAACTCGTCACGCCCGGCTTGGACGCGCTTGCTGCTCAATGGCACGATCTGTCGAAACATCAGCCGAGCGACGTACGGGTTTTGGCTGAGCTGGGGATCCCTGACGACGTCGAGGTTGGACTCTCCCGCAAGGCCCAGAGCGTCGCTGATACCATGGCCGCCGGCGCTTTCGATGTCCAGGAACACTTCGGTTGTGGCGGCGAGCTGGTAACCGAGGTAGAGCGTGAAGACTTGCGATGTTGCGCTTTCGCCTTTGCTGCGGAGGCTGTTCGGCCCGCTATAAGCCGCGTGGAATGCGGGATGAGCTTCGAAGACAATGTTCCCTTGGCCGGAGACCCACCAGCGGGTCGTATCCGAGTGCGGAACCAGTGTGACAGGAACTTCTTCTGAGCGAGCCACGGAGGGGGCAGCAGGAGCGGTGCTCGGGGAATCAGCGGGCGAGGTTTGCGAAGCCGAAGTCGACCAGGATTCGCCTTGTGCGCGAACCGGCGATTGGGCCAACAGCCACACCAGGAGCACATACAGGAACTGCCACACGAATTGGGCCGGGAGGCGGCGCATCGTCTCGAGGAACCGGATTCGAATTCACTCCTATTTCCACGAGAGCCAAAGTAAACCAGGACGAACCCGATGTACAGGTTAGAGAACAATCACAAGCGATAGACGGCCGGAAATCTGGGGGCCGGACTGACGTCGCGGGCATCCCAATTGCCCGAGAAAGCCATCTCTAGTAGTCTCTAGCGTTACGCCTCAGGGGCGATGCGAGCGAATGGATCAACCGATGAAGGTTTCGCGGGGAAAAGACTGTCTGGTTTTTGCGGGAATTCTGCTGCTGGCGCTTTTCACCTCGTCGTGTCAGCAGCAGATTAACTATCCCGCCCCTGTGGTCAGCTCGTTGACTCCGACCAATGCCAATGCCGGGCAGCCGGCCTTCACCCTGACGGTTGTCGGATCGCATTTTACGCCCGCCACAACCGTGCTCTGGAACGGTTCGCCGCGCGTTTCTTTCTTCCAGGATGAAGGCCACATCAACGCCGACATCCTGCAGGCCGACATTGAGAATCCGGGCAAGGCGCAGGTGACTGTGGAAACTCCGCAGCCGGGTGGCGGCGAGTTCCAACCTCCCTTGGATTTCACGATCAATCCGGTCGCTGTGCCTGTTCCGACGATCACTTCGATGTCACCAGTGGGCGTTTACGCGCGCAGCGTCGCTTTTACGTTGCGCGTCAACGGGACCAACTTCGTCGGCACGTCGATTGTGACGGTGAACGGCGCAAACCACACGACATTTGAAGTGAACTCGACGCAACTTGTAGCGGCAATGAGTGCCTCCGATGTTGCGAACGCGGGCGCCTTGCAGATTGCGGTGTTCAACCCGCCCGTGCCCAATCCGCCCTCTGGCGAAGCGCCGGGAGGCGGAAGCTCCAACATCGTCATGATGAACGTGACCAACCCGGTTCCGGCGATCTCCAAGATTTCTCCGAGCGCAGCGGCCATTGACTCGGCGGTTTCAACTTCCGTGACGGTGACCGGATCCGGACTGGTTCCAGACTCGGTCGTGCTGGTAAACGGGGCACCGCGCGTGACGGCGCTGGCGACTTCGACGACCTTGACTACGACGCTCAACGCCGGCGATCTCGCTGGCGGAGGCGTGATTCGCCTTCAGGTGATGAATCCGGCTCCCGGCGGCGGAGCATCGAACGCGCTGCCTTTCTCGGTGGATCCCACGTTGACGGCGGGACTACCGATTCTGCTTGATTACGCGTTCGACGGATCGGTCTCGAACAACGGAATCTGCGGCACCAGCTGCGCGACCGGAACACCGAACCTTTCGACGGCCGGACCGTCGCTCAGCCAGAACGGGAACACGGTCGTGTTCGCTTCGATCTCGTCGAATCTGGTGAACAATCAGACGAACTCCGCGAGCCAGATCTTCACCATGAACACTTGTCTGGGAAGCTCGAGCTGTCAATCGGTTGCATTCGACGCGAGCGTCGGGCCGGACGAAATCGTGGCGAACGGAGCGAGCACCGAACCGTCGCTCGGCAGTTCCGGTGCAGACGTGGTCTTCACCTCGACGGCGACGAATTTGACCAATTACATCGCCATTCCGCCTGGCCACAGGCAGGTTTACTGGGAGCCGGTGTGCGGCAATTCCGCTTCGGCCTGCACAGGCGCAGTGCTGGTTTCGTTGGGCGCAGACGGCAATCCGGGAAACGGCGACAGCTACAACGCCGCGATAAGTCCGGACGGAAATTTTGTGGCTTTTGTATCGCTTGCGACGAATCTGGTTTCCGGCGTAACGGTGAATGGATCGACGCCGCAAGTCTACGTACGCACGGTTTGCAACGGTGCGACGCCGAACGTTCCGAGCACGACCTGCACTCCGACGACGTATCTGGTCTCGTCGGCGGACGGTGTCACGCCCGCGAACGCGCCGAGTTTGCGTCCTTCGCTGGCGAGCGGCGGAGGCTACGTTGCGTTTCAATCGTCGGCGACCAACCTCGGCCCTGCCGCGCCGAACCCCGGTGCGCAGCAGGAGATTTTTGTGCAGCAGGTTTGTGCGATTCTGACAACAGGCTGCACGACGCCGTTCACAAGCCTGGTTTCTACGCCCGACGGCGTGACGCCGGCTGATGCGGCGAGCACTGAACCGGTGATCTCGCAAGAGGGCCGTTTCGTTGCGTTTGCTTCGGCAGCGACGAATTTGGGCCCCGCGAGCGGAGGCGTACAACAGGTTTTCGTTCGCGACACGTGCGTGACCACGACAACGGGACTGATCACGCAGGGCTCCTGCTCGCCCACGACCGCCCTCGCTTCGACGGTGGATGGAAAGACGCCGGCAAACGGAGTGAGCGAGAGTCCAAGCGTCGGAGAAAGCTGCTCGAGCACGAACGCGACGACTTGCACGTCCGGACCGATCGTTGCGTTTGCAACGTTTGCCACAAACCTGGGGCCGAACGTCGTCACCGGAGTCGAAAATATTTTCGTGCGCAACACGTGCCTGAGCGTCGCGGCCGGCACTGCGTGCTCGGCGAACACGACCCTGGCAAGCGCGCCGGCAGGAGTGACGCCTGAGCCCTCCAACGGCAGCAGTATTGTTCCCTCGATCAGTGGGGACGGCCACAGCGTCGCGTTTCTATCGAGTTCGACCAATATGGTCGCTTCCGCAAATACCGGCGGGCTCGAGCATGTTTATCTCGGAGCCACGAGCTTCTAGGCCGCAAGTCACCCGCTTGCGATTCGTTTGAGAATCGCGGCTCTGGTTGCCGACAGCATGAAGGTAAGCGATTCGCGCGGAATGCTCGTCACGTAAGGACCGATCATCCAGCCAAGCCCAGTCGGAATGTCGCGAGTCAAAGAGACTGATTGCGACTCGACATAGGTCCCGCCATCTTTTTCCTCAAAGCGCCAGTACGTGTTCAACCGCCAAAGAAAACCACCGTCGTGGCCTTCGGGTTCGAGGTTTTCGTTTGGTTGGCCGGCGTGATCGACTTGCTGGACACGTGTGGCCCATGAGCGGCTCCAGGCGTGCGTGGCATCGATCGTCGCATAGTGGATCTGGTCTTCTGTGTCGAGCACGACCGTGATCACTTTTTTCTCGTGCAACCGAAGATCGATCGTGAAGTCCGGCCCGCTATGGCGCAGGATCTTCGACCCGATCACATTGGGACGGAAATCATCGGCCTGATGATCGTAGTCCTGTTCGAAGGCGAGCGTTTGCGCGAGGGTCGCTCCCGGGATGAAGGCGGTTCCAATCCAGTGATGAATGATCCCGCCCGGAACCGGAATCGGCTTTCCCTGGTCGATCGTTTCCAGGCGATCGATCACGACCTGACCTAGGCGGAGCTGCGCGTAAGCATCGTTGCGGCGCGCATCCGGAAGGCTGTCGATCCAGAGGAAAGGAGAGCGGCGGGAATTCTCGGCATCGAATTTCGCCTGCGTCAGCAAAGCGTAGCGGTCGAACGCGGCAGAAGCGGCCGATTCAAGATCGGCAGCCGCGACCGGCCGAGCGACAGCCAGAATCAGAACGATCCATGCCGCGATGATCCTTTGCCCGGTCCTGCCTGATTTCGCCGCCAAGTGTCCGGATCTCCCGTCTCTGAGTGCGCGAAGCGCCAAGCGAATTGCCAGCAACCTGTGCCGCTTGCCTCTACGCCCTTCGTCGCGCTCCAGGTTGTGACGCAAGACGCCTGCCAAGCGATGTATGAATGATTGGATGATTACAACGAAGAAGCGAGCGGGAGTTGTACCGTGCGGGCAGACCCGTCCTGCGACGGGGGTCAGGAGGGAACTACAACGTCGTCAGGAAGGGACTGCCTGCCAACCGGCAAGCTGGACGGGCTGGGTAGCGTGCTACGGTCTTTTTTTGACCGTCGTCCCCGCGACGCAGCTCCCAACCCGCACGTTGATCTTCGCGTTGGCCAGGAAAAGAACCAATGGCTCGAACGGGACATTTATTTCAGTACGGAGGGTTTAGTACCCGGGTGAGTCGGAATTCGCGAGAAGTTAAGTCTTTTAAGAACAGTAATTTGCGAGATTCCGACGCAAGGGCCTCTCGGGGCCTGAACGTCAGGCTTTTCTAGCCGGGAGACGTAATAGGACCTCGGTCGTTTTGTTCGCGTGAACCATCACGCGCTTGGTCCAATCCGAGATTAGCCCGGCCGATGATGCCCGCAGGTCGTACTGGCCGGTTTCGAGGCGTGCGATCTGAAAGTGGCCGTTGGTGTCGGTGTGCGTGGCGAAGGGCTCGGAACCGTCCGACGTCTGAATCGTCACGGCGGCATTAGAAACTGGCTGGCCCTGGGCATCGAGCACTGATCCGGCGAGCGTACCGATCGGGACACGAGCGTCCGCCGATAGGGCAATCGAAAGCGACGCGGCCGCGAGCAAGAAAAGAAGTTTCTTCATGTTCTCCTCCCTTGCCGCCAATTTTATCGCTGCCCGTAAAACGATCTCGGTCGGCGCAAGGTGTTGTTTCGAAAACAGACCTGTTCAGCCGTACAGGGAAGCAGGGGTGAAAGTTCGGAGTACCGGCCCAATTGCTTTTTTGCGGCCGGCGATGTATTCGATCAAGTCGCCAGAGCGATCGACCCTGGTCGACACAGGAGACCGGATGCCGCGCTACCTCTCGCAACACTCGCTCGCTTGCCTCACGCGCCAGGGAGCCGAACAACTCTCAAAGCGATTGCACGGGGCCGCGCCCGTCAGGACCAGGCGCGTGCTCGTGAACATGCAAGAGGGCAAGATGCTGGTCGAATTCCAAGCTGCCGGCCGGGACGAGCTTGAGAAGTGGCTGGCGGCAGAGAAATTCCACTTCGATTGGCTGCTGCGTATCGAATGGGAATCGGCAGACGACGGCACGCTTCTGCCCGCCTGATTGCCGCGCGGAGATTTCCCGCAGCGTTATTTTTCGACGAATGCTTCGAGCCGCGCGAGCGCCTGATCCCACTGGCTCGAGACGAATTCGAGATAACTTTTCATTTCGTCGATCGGCTTGGGATCGAGCCGGAAGCGGTTTTCGCGGCCGGTGCGCGAGCTGCGAACGATTCCCGCTCGCTCAAGAACGCGAAGATGCTTGGTGATGGCCTGGCGCGTCAGCCGCGAGCCCGATGTGAGCTCGGAGATCGAACTTGCTTCGCCGGCGCTGAGCTTTGCGACAAGCAGAAGGCGCGTCGTGTCGCCAAAAGCGGCGAAGACCGGCGCCTGCCGCTTCGCCAGAGCCCCGTTATGCCTTTTGCGCGGCATAGGTTTCGATGTTGGTCGTCTGGATGGTCCAGCCGTTGTCGTTCATGCGGAAAGCCTCATCGCGGCGATCGGCCGGGAGTTTGTCGAAGCCGGATTCGGTGACGGTCAAAAGTGTGCCCGTCGAGGTTTTCTCGAGCTTGAATTCCACAAGCGTCGGAGTCTCTTTTGAATAGTCTTTTTTCTGGTCGACGGCGTAAGGATGCCACGTGAATGAGAAGAGCCTTTCCGGCTCCATTTTTTGCACGACGGCTTCCCATTTGTAGTGTTCGTAACCCGGATAGGTCATATGCCCGCGGGACACTTGGCCAGGCGCGAAGGGACCATCGAGCTTCACGCGGAACCATTCGCCGAACTCGCGATGGTCGGTGAGCGCGCGCCACACGCGCGAAACCGGCGCCTTCAGTTCGATCTTCTTTTCGACACGGTCTGACATGATAGGCAACCTCCGAGTTGCATATTACAACGGAACGACGAGAAAAGCAACCATACGGTTGCCTATCGCCTGGTCCCCTCCGGCATTTTCGTTGCGTGAAAGAAAGGCAAGCACGCCTCGGCATTTTCACTGGGTGATGGAAACAGATTCGCTGTAGACGACGATGCGGCCGCGGCGTATAAAAAAGCGCGGGGACGGCGATGCGGAAAAACCCTCGGTGGAATCGATCGGGAATTGTGTGTTGCTTGGCGGCGCTTGCGGCATTCGTTTCCTTGCCGGGCGGCGCACAGCAGGCATATCAGCAGGACGCGATCGATCGAGGCGCCGCGCTGTACGGTGCGAACTGCGCGACCTGCCACGCCGAGGGCGATGGAATACCTGGCGTCAATCTCAAAACCGGGCAATTCAAGCATTCGTCGACCGATGAAGATTTGTTGGGCGTGATCAAAAACGGGGTGCCCGGGACGGCGATGCCCGCCCACCCGAATCTCGCCTCGAATGACGTGGCTGCTCTGGTCGCCTACATCCGCACCATGCGTGATTACGGGTCGAAACCCGTGAAGCTGGGCGATCCCGTAAAGGGGAAGGTTTTGTTTGAAGGGCAAGGCGGGTGCCTCGGATGCCATCGGGTGAACGGCAAAGGATCGCGGGTCGCGCTCGATTTGAGCGATACGGGCTCGCTCCATCCGCCCGCGTATCTGGAACGCGCATTGCTTGATCCCGCTTCGGCGGCGGCGGAAGTGCCGCAGAGCCGCTTGGTGCGCGCCGTCACCAAAAGCGGAAGCACCATCGTGGGGCGGCGCCTCAACGAGGACACTTTTACGATTCAACTGATCGATTCCCAAGAAAAACTCGTGTCGCTTGAGAAGGCCGATCTTCGTTCACTGACTGTTTTGCCCGGATCCACCATGCCGTCGCTCGAAGGGAAATTCGCTGACGATCAAATCAGCGATCTGGTGGCATATCTTGCGTCATTGAATCCGCCACGTCCGGCCGGGCGCGGCGGGAACGGCGGTTTTGGCGGACCAGCCGCAGCGCCGGGAGGTCATCAATGAAACTTGCGTCCGCGGCGGCATTCGCCTTGCTTGCGACGAGCCTGTCGGCGCAAGTTTCATCGCAGCGCCTTTTAAACAGCAACAAGGAACCACAAAACTGGCTGATGTATTCAGGAAATTACAGCGGGTTGCGCTACAGCCTGCTTGACCGGATCACGCCAGCCAACGCCAATCAGCTCGAGCTCGAATGGGTGTTCCAGACCAACTCTGTGCAAAAGATGGAAGCAACACCGCTGGTCGTCGACGGAGTGATGTATGCAACCGAGCCTCCGAATGACATTGTTGCCCTCGACGCAAAGAGCGGCCGCGTTTTCTGGACGTATCAATACACGCCGGCGACTGTTCAGCTCTGCTGTGGGCAGGCGAATCGCGGACTCGCGATTCTTGGCGACACGCTCTACATGGGCACGATCGATGCGCATCTGCAAGCCATTGATGCAAAGAACGGGCGTCTGCTTTGGGACGTGAAGGTCGCCGACGAGAGCACCTACTCGATCACCGAAGCGCCGCTCATCGTGAAGGACAAGATTATTCTCGGCGTGGCGGGCGGCGAAGAGGCGATTCGCGGGTTCGTCGCGGCGTACTCGCCGGAAAATGGCGACCTGCTCTGGAAATTCAACACGGTTCCGGGACCGGGTGAGCCAGGACATGACACCTGGCCCGGCGACACCTGGCAGCACGGCGGCGGTTCGAGTTGGATGACCGGCTCCTACGATCCCGGCCTGAATCTGGTGTTTTGGGGAATTGGCAACCCCTACCCTGATCTCGCTCCGGAATTGCGGCAGGGCGACAATCTCTATACGAATTCTGCGCTGGCCATCGATCCCGATACCGGCAAATTGAAATGGTATTTCCAATTCACGCCAAATGACGGCAACGATTGGGATTCGATGCAGGTGCCTGTGCTCGCGGAGACTGAATGGAACGGCGCGCCGCGTAAAGTGATCTATTGGGCGAACCGCAACGGATTTTTCTACGTGCTCGATCGCGCCACGGGGAAATTTCTGCGCGGCAACGCATTTGTGAAGCAGACCTGGGCCACCGGTCTTGATCAAAACGGTCGGCCGATCCGAAGCGACAATTCGCGGGCGACTGTGGGCGGAACCAAGGTTTATCCCGGGACGCAAGGCGGGACGAACTGGTATTCGCCGTCCTACAGCCCGCGGACGGGTCTATTTTACGTTTCGGCTTGGGAAGACTATTTCAACGTGATGACGAAGCTTTCGCCGCTCGGATTTACACCCGGCGGACGAGGGCAGGGCTTTCCAAGATCGCCCCTGCCGAGCATCAATCGCGGCGCGATCAATACGTGGACCGACCAGTACGGTCACGGGGAGTTGAAAGCGATCGATCCGAAAACTGGGCAGACCAAATGGGCGTTCAAGATGAACGACGTTTCCGACTCCGGCATCCTGACGACGGCGTCCGACATGCTTTTCACGGCGAATCGCGAAGGATATTTTCTGGTGTTGAACGCTCGCGACGGCACGTTGCTGTGGAAAGCGACGCTCGGCGCGCAGATTTCGTCTGCGCCGGTTACTTACATGATCGATGGTAAGCAGTACGTCGCGCTTTCCGCCGGGCACGCGCTGTTTGTTTTCGGTTTGCGCGAATAAAACGCGATTTTCCGGCCAAGCTGCCCGGCGGCGGGGATTATCGAACGCCGCCGCTGGCAAGCATCTGCTCGCCGGTGAGCCAGAAAGAATCGTCGGACGCGAGAAAGACCGCGATCGAGGCGATATCGCTGGGCTGGCCGATACGGCCAAGCGGGGTCTGAGCGATGAGGTTCTTTTCGAATTCCGTGCCGATGAAACCTCCGCTGTGCGCGCCTTCGGTCTCCACCATTCCGGGGTTGAGCGAATTCACGCGGATCTTTCTAGGACCGAGTTCCTTCGCAAGAACGCCGGTGATTGCATCGAGCGCGCCTTTGGTGCCTGTGTAAACGGCGCTGTTGGGCGGTGTGATGCGGCTGGCAGCCGAGCCGATGTTGATAATGCTTGAGCCTTCGCTGAAGTGCTTGATGGCGGCTTGGGTCGTGAGCAGAGCGCCAAGCACGTTGATGTTAAAGATTTTGTGGAAGTGCGCTTCCGTGAAGCCCTCAATGGGAACGAATTCGTAGACGCCGGAATTGTTCACCAGGACATCGAGACGCCCGTAATTGTTGATGGCCGCATCGATGATGCCTTGCGCTTCGGCGGGCTTGGAGACGTCACCGCGGATGGCGACGGCCTCGCCTCCTGCCGCCTTGATGCTGGAGACGACTGCGTCCGCACCGGCCTTGCTGGACGCGTAATTTACGACAACCGATGCACCCTCGGCGGCGAGAGCCTTGGCGATGCCGGCTCCAATGCCTTTGGAGGCTCCCGTAACAACCGCGACCTTTCCTGCGAGCTTGCCCATGCCATTCGCTCCTTGCCCTGCATTATTTTGATAGTTAGACAACTGTCGAATTGATGCGGGTGGGATCGCGACGGATTCAGAGAAATCAGGGCTTATTCCCGATTTCAGGAAAGGTCAGACTTGAGCCGATCGAGGTAGGCGCGGAGGATCCGGGGTTGCGGGAAGTAATTGACAAACTTGCCCTTCTTTTCGCACCGGACAAGACCGGCGGTCTCCAACTCCTTCATATGGTGGGAAAGCGTGGCGGCGGTGACGCCGATGCATTCGAGAATGTCCGTGCAGGGGGTGGGGCGATTCCTGGCGCTGAGTTTCTGAAGGATTTCGTAGCGGCGTGGGTCAGCCAGGGCGCGGGCAATCAGTTGAATCTGGCCGTCGGGCAGTGGCTGGGTTCGTTTCGCGGCCATATATATCGCATTCGATGCGTGAAGGGAATTCCAGGTTTCGCGGAGCGCCCGTTCTAGACCCACTCCCCCTGGCGGATCAGCGGTTCGGAAGCACCCGCGGCGGTGACGCCGTCGACGTCGATACGGTTCGATCCGATCATCCAATCAACGTGAATCAGGCTCTTGTTTGCGCCCCTTGCAGCCAATTCGTCGGGCGTGAGTTTGTCGCCATTTTTCAGGCAGATGCTGTAAGCCTGGCCGAGGGCGATATGGCAAGCCGCGTTTTCGTCAAAGAGCGTGTTGAGAAAGAGCAAACCGCTCGAAGCGATCGGCGATGAGTGCGGCACGAGTGCAACTTCTCCGAGCCGGCGCGCTCCGTCGTCGGTGCCGATCAGGCTCTCGAGGACTTGATTCCCACGTGCGGCCTTGGCTTGCGCGATTTTTCCCCCTTCGAAACGGACTGAGATTTCCTCAATCATCGTGCCCATATGCGAAAGCGGCTTCGTGCTGGTCACGTGACCAT
>Ga0210401_10002450_pt1 | contig 20557 bp, 15 predicted proteins | sample IncBWH32MmetaG_FD_150866 | JGI IMG/M metagenome (GOLD analysis project Ga0210401, IMG submission 150866) | Forest soil microbial communities from Barre Woods Harvard Forest LTER site, Petersham, Massachusetts, United States - Inc-BW-H-32-M | ecosystem: Environmental > Terrestrial > Soil >... | reverse complement strand
TGCGCGCGTCGGACAACACCTCGGCCCCGGTGAGCCGGTTAAACAGCGTGGACTTTCCAGCGTTGGTGTAGCCCACCAGCGCAACCGTCGCGAGCGGCACCGATTGGCGCTGGTGGCGCTGGATGCCGCGTCCGCTGCGGACATGTTCCAGTTGGTCGCTCAGTTTCTTGATCCGGCTGTGGATTCGCCGGCGATCTGTTTCCAACTGCGTTTCGCCGGGCCCTCTGGTCCCGATGCCGCCCCCTAACCGCGACATCTCGACGCCGCGCCCGGTGAGCCGCGGCAGCAGATAGTTTAACTGCGCGAGTTCCACTTGGAGCTGTCCTTCGCGGGTACGCGCGCGCCGCGCGAAAATGTCGAGAATCAACTGGGTGCGATCGAGAATTTTACACTCGAGCGCCTGCTCGAGATTGCGCTGCTGAGTGGGAGTGAGATCCGAATCGAACAGGACGACGTCCAGTTCCTGAGCGGCAACAATATTGCGTAACTGCTCCAGTTTCCCCGAGCCTATCAAGGTGGCGGAATCGGCAGCTTCTCTGGACTGGACGATGGTGTCTTCCACCGAGGCGCCGGCGCTTTCAGCGAGCGCCTTCAACTCCTCTAGCGATTCCTCGGGAGTGTAGGAGATGTGATCGGCGCCGCGGCGCGAACGTGATTTCAGTTCTACGCCGACCAGGATCGCGCGCTCCTGTCCTCGAACAGCCAAAACGGATCGCTAATCCTCGACAGGTTCGGCGGACGGGGTGGGCGGTGGAGCGCCACCACCAGGAGCGCCGGGCGAAGAAGGATGCGCGCCGGCCGTCGCGTGGAAAGGTTTAGAGACTACGACCGTGGAAATAGCATGCTTGAAAATCAACTGCTCCTGGTTGTTGGTCTCGAGCACCACGGAATATTTGTCGAAGCTTTTGATGCGGCCAGAAAGCTTTACGCCGCTCATCAGATATATTGTGAGAAAGGTCTTGTCCTTCCGCGCATTATTTAGAAAAGCTTCCTGGATGTTTTGTGCCAGCTTTTCCATAGGAGTGGTCCTTTGGCCGGGCTTGGGCTCGTTTTCTTGAATGGTAATCCCTCTGCCCCAGAGATCAGGGTGGTTACAGCCATGATAGCGCAACTACCTAGGGCTTTATTTCGACGCGGCCCTGGCTTTGGCGACGATTTCCTTGACGTCCGACATCAGGCCGGGGGCGTAATAAGGGATGCCGTCTTTGATGGTCCATTCGACGCCGCCGGTGTGGACCATTTTGCCGTCGCGGACGTCGTCGACGCCGGTGGGGTAGAGGACTTTGAGGTTCTCCAGCGGATTCCCGTCGACCACCAGCAGATCGGCCAGATAGCCGGTGCGGACGCGCCCTAAACGGCCTTCCTGCCCGAGGATCTTGGCATTGTTGACGGTGGCGTGTTCCAGCACAATAAGGGGCTGGAAACCGGCTTCCTGGTGCAGCTCCAGCTCGCGAATCAGGCCGAAGCCGTACATCTGATAAATAAAGCCGGCGTCGTCGCCGGCGCCGATCAAGCCGCCGCGCTTTTCGAAATCACGCAGCGCTGCCATTTCGATGCGGTAATTCTCTTTCCAGAAGGCTTCATCGGTGGAGGTCCAACCGATGAAATACGATCCGTGATTGGCGGGATTGGGTTCGAAATACTTGGCCAGTGTGGGATGCAGATAATCGCGGAACCAGGGCTGGTTCTGAGCGCGGGTCAGGTCGCGGCTGGCTTCGTAGATATCCAGCGTCGGGTCCCAAGCGACGTGGGCCTCCACCATTCCATCGAACACTTTCATGAGCAGGTCATGATTCGCTTCGCGCCACAGATGCCCGGCATAACGGAACCGGTCGGTTTCGTCGTTGTAGTTGTAGGTGGCTGGAAAATTCTGCCGGCCGCTTTCGATGGCGGCATCGGGGATGCCGTACCAGTGCTCGATACTGGTCGTACCGAACTTGATGTCGTCCCAGGCGTTGGTTTCTTCGACGCCGGCGTGATGGGCGACGCGCAGACCATTCTTGTGCGCCTCGTCCTCCATGGCCTCCATGACATCGCGATAGATGCCCAGGATCTTGATGCCATCCACGCCCATAGCTTTGAACTCGCGAACTCGCGCGCGGCCTTCCTCCGCGTTGCGCGGGACGGGATTCCGGTTGAACATCGGGTAGACGAAAATGCGCGGCGCGACGATCTCGTCTTCGGCGCTCTGCTTGCGGAGCTGCAATGTTTTCTGAGTGTCACTGCCTACGTCGCGGACGGTGGTGATCCCGCACGCCATCCAGATTTTCAGCTCGTAGTCGACCGGCTGCGGAATGCCTCCGCGCTCATCCTGAATGTGAGCATGGGCGTTGATGAGACCGGGCATGACGTACTTGCCCTTGGCGTCGATTGCGATGTCGCCCGCCGGACGCCGGGCAGTCCCTCGCGAAAGCGCGACGGGATCGAGCGCAACGATGTCCGTGATGCGTCCGTTCTCGATGACAATATCTTTCGGACCGGAGGCGGGCGTGCCATTGCCTTCGATGATGAGGGCGTTGCGGACTATGAGGCGAGGGTAGCGGCGGCCGCTGACGATACGGATTGTTGAGGTTTGGGCGAAGAGGCAGGCGACGGAGCAAAGGATCAGGAGCGCGCGCATGATCTGATCGTACTAATACACCGCGCGATGCGCTTCGCGGGCTTTCGTGATCAGCGAAAATCGCGGCTCGGCGGCGAGACTGCCTTCAATCTGCGACGTTACATATTCGCCGACCATCGGACCATGCTTGAATCCGTGACCGGAGCCGCCGCCGGCTAACCAGACATTGTCGAAGTCCGGATGGCGATCGATCAGGAAATCGCCCGTCGAAGTATTTTCGTACTGGCAAACCCGGGATTCGACCAGTGGCGCGGTAGCCAGCGCGGGAAAGCGCTCGGTGAGGAAAGCCCGGGCCTCTCGTACGCCGGTTACGACGCGCTCGCCCAAGTCGGGATCGAACTCGGGACCGTGCTGATCGAAGGCCAGTTTAAAGCCCCGATTTTCCAGATCAGGGAGGGAGTATGCGCCGCGTTCATCGGTGAAATCGAGCCAGGCCGGCATCAGTGGAGGCGCAAATCTCGCATCACCGGGCGGTGGTCCGAAAAAGTAGACCTCCTGGCGAGTGGGCCGGATGCGGCCTTCAAGGACATCCGGGAAAATCTTGGGCAGCCACGGACCACAGGCGTAAACGAATGTGCCGGCGCGGATTACACGGCCTGATACAGTGCGCAGCGTGTCGCCGTCAGGGGGCAGGGCGGCTTCGCGGAAATAGTCTACACCGTTGCGAATCGCCTGGGCCACGACCGCTCGCACGGCTCGTCTCGCCAGAAGGACGCCGCTATCGGGCTCGAAGATCCCTTCTCTGGGTGAAGAAAACCGAATCTGCGGAAATCTCGCCTCGAGCTCCGAATGCGTCAAAGCTTGAAACGATACGCCATGCTTTTCGAACGCAGCTCGGGTGTGCGCGGCGCTAGGATCGCCCAACGGCGGAGTCCATAGGACGCCCGTGCGCTCGAACAGCTCGGGCCGATCGGCTTCCGCGAACAGGCCAGTCCACAACTTCAGCGAGTGCTGCGACCAGCGGGTGTAGATGTCGTTCTCGCCATAGCCCATGCGAATGATGCGCGATTCGCCGCCCGAGCTGGCGCGGCCATTTCCAGCGCCATACGCATCCAGCAACGCAACCGATCGGCCGGTGCGGCGTAGTAGGTAAGCGGCCCACGAGCCGAAGCTGCCCGCGCCAATGACGGCGACATCATACGAATCAGGCAATAGCAGCGCCCCTTTCCATTTTGCTAGCGCGACGATAGACCAGATCGGCGGCGGCGACATCCTCAACTGCCATCCCGAGCGACTTGAAAATTGTGATTTGGTCGTCGCTGGTCCGCCCAAGGCTGGGATTCGCGGCCACCTGCCCCAGTTCGGCAGCGATGTGGTCTTCGCCGAAACGGCCCTCCTGGATGCCCATCACGATATCGCCGGATTCCTGGAGCGCGGCCGCTCGCGAGTCGACAATCACACGTGCGCGCGCGACCAGGGCAGGATCCATCTCGCGCTGATTGGGCCGGCAGGCTCCGACTGAGATTACGCAAGCGCCAGGCTTCACCCAGGCGTCGGAGATCACCGGCGTGGGCGAGGCCGTTACCAGGACGATGATGTCGGCGCCCTCGATGGCGGCCTGAGCACTTTCGACATGGCGCAGAGGAACGCCGCGCGAGTCCCCCACAAACTTGCGGGCGTGCGCTACCGTAGGGCTCCAGCAGCGGATATCGGAAAGCCTTCTCACTATCGAGAGTGCTTCCAGATGGCTACGAGCCTGGACGCCGGAGCCGATGATCGCGAGCTTGTGGGCGTCGGGCAACACGAGGTAACGCGTCGCGACGGCGGACACCGCCGCGGTTCTGGCTTGCGTGATGAAACGGCCGTCCATGGTGGCGAGCAGCGCGCCGGTGGCTGGATCGAGCAGGATGATGGTCGCCAAGTGCGACGGAAGTCCTTTGTGTGCGTTGTCGTGATAAACCGTGACCAGCTTCGCGCCCATGGCAGGCGGCGATTCCATGTAAGCGGGCATGGTGCCATAGAAACCGCCGGGCGTTTCAATGACAGTGCGGACAGGTTGCTTAACACGGCCCGTCGAGAACGCGGTGACGGCCGACTCCATCACATCGATCAAATCTTGCATGGCGAGGACAGCGCGAACATCCGCTTCGCTGAGCCAAATGGCCATATCGGTAGTTTACCTGCCCGCTTCGAAACGGTAGACGCGCGGGGTGACTCCAAATTCAGCGCGGAAGGCGCGATTGAAATTAGAGACGTCGCCGAAACCGGAATCGAAAGCAATGTCGAGGATTTTCGCTCGGCGTTCGGTATCAGCAAGCCGAATGGCCGCTTCCCGCAGGCGCGCCCGAAGAACGTACTGGTGCGGCGTCAAACCGGTGAGGCGCTCGAACGTTCGAAGGAAATGGTAGGGGCTGAGACCCGCCTCTTGCGCCAAGCGTCCCAGGGTTAGCGTGGCGTCGGGATGGCGTTCAATGGCCCGTACGGCGCGTGTCACTCGCGCCACGGCACTCGGCGGAGCGTCGTTTGGATCGGACCGGAAACCGCCGGCGATTTGGATGGTGTGCGCGGCGAGTTGGATACTGAGTTCCTCCCACGGTACATCCAGCTCGTCATTCATGGTCAAGCCGGCACAGGCTCGCGCGATCAGCGACGACAAGGCACGCAGAGGCGGCAGCCGCAGCGCGCGAAAATCCGGGCTGGACCCGCGAGCACCGGCGTCGGCCGCGAGACGATCGAAATACTCCGGGGCATAGTAAAACGAGATGCAGCGGTCCCCAACGCCGTGCTCATGGCCGCATTCGAAACATTGGCCCGCGTTCCCGAGCAGGAGCGAACCCGGTGTCATAAGCTCGTGGCCGATACTGGAGCGGTATTGAAAACTGCCCGCCGCAACGATTGCGATCGAGAACCCGGAGTGCCGCTCTTCGAATGGGCGATCTTGCGGACCGGACGTGCACACGATATCTTGCACGGCCCAACCGTGGCCTTGAGCTATCCGTCGCGCCGATGCCTGGCCAGCAGCCCCATCCAAAGCGCGCCGCGCCAAAGCGCGTTCTAATTCGACCGCAATTTTTGCCAAGAATTCGTCTCCGAGACGCCGTATAACAGTTTTATCATGCAAGCCACAATGAAACTTCCGCCCGCGCTACTGGCGACGGGCCGCTCGTCCGAAATACCCGACGCGGCAGATGTCTATGGATGGCTGATTGGAAGCTGGGAACTGGACGTCCTCCATTATTGGGTTGATGTTTCCGAGCGCGGCATAAAGAGCGAGGCGCACTTTGCCTGGGTGCTCGAAGGCCGCGCGGTACAGGACGTTTGGATCGTGCCACGGCGTTCATCGAGAACTGCTGAGCTGGGCAAGACCAATAACACGTACGGCACCACTCTTCGTGTGTGGGATGGTGCGATCCAGGCCTGGCGCGTGAGTTGGATCAATCCGGTGACCGGCGCACGCGCCGAGCTCATCGGCCGGTGGAGTGGCAAGGATATCGTGCAGATCGGGACTCACGCGGATGGTACGCCGATCCGTTGGATCTTCAGCGAGATTACACCGGACTCGTTCCGTTGGACCGGTGAAGCGCTGAATCCGGATGGCCAGACTTGGAGGCTCGAAGGCGAGTTCCGCGGCAAGCGGGTCGCCTCTGTAAAGGAATGACGATGCGAAACGATAAAGCTCTGCGAGAACATTTGCTCAATCTGCTCAAGGGCGACGGGGCTCACACGGATTTTGAGGCCGCCGCCAAGAATCTGCCGCCCGGTCTGCAAGGGAAAAGACCAAAGGGATCGGAGCATTCGCCTTGGGAGGTGCTGGAGCACCTGCGCATCGCGCAATGGGACATCCTGGAGTTCAGCCGCAACGCCAAACATCTTTCGCCGGAATTTCCCAGTGGATATTGGCCGAGCGCCGCGGCTCCTCCCAACGAAAAGGCCTGGGATAAGAGCGTGGACGCATTTCGCTCTGATCTTAAGGCGATGGTGGAATTAGTCGCGAACGAATCGACGGATCTGTTCATCCCGATCCCGCATGGCGAGGGGAAGACGATCCTGCGGGAAGCGTTGCTTGTGGCGGATCACAACGCCTACCATCTGGGAGAGCTTGTTCTGTTGCGGCGGCTGTTGGGGGCTTGGCAGTAGCATCGCTCTTTGTCGCTTCGCCGTTGCGATTGCGCGCGGAAAACGCCACGTTGATCGTATGACCATTGAGGGCCTCAAAGCGGCCATCGCTCAATCGAGTTCGCAATGAGATACGTGCTGCGTTTCCGTCGAAGCAGTACTATGGCCCGATCACAGCCTGCGATTGTGACGAGTGCAAGGAAATACGCGAAGAACTCTGTAACAAACGAAGGGACGAAATACCAACGGCTTTCCTCGACCTGACTTGTAGTCCAACATTACTCACGCCAGAAGCATTTCGTGCGTTTGTCGCGGCATACATGATCCGAGGCCTCGATGACTCGATTGGGGATCGCGTGGTGCTTGAATTCACGCTGTACACTCTATACCCAGGCCTCGAACCGGACGAGACCGCTAAACAGGTTAAAGAAACGCGGTTGCGGGAGCGCGCCAAACTGATGATACCTGCGCAGGTCCATGCGATTCGGAGTTTCTTAACTTTCGCGGTAGGCATCGCTGAAAACCGCGAATTATTCCGGCCAATGGTCGGTGGGGCTCTCGATAGTATTTGCTTCTAGTGCCTCCCATGAGATCACGAGATCCTTGGTTAAACTGGGCGTAGCCGTATGGAACGATTGGCTCGGTAGTCGCGTGCAACAAAAAGCAGAAGCACCTGCTGGCTCGAAATGTTAAATCATCGGCCATGAGCGCGCCAAGCCGAAGATGCGTTGCTAGAATCCGATCGAGCGGGCAAGATCGTCAAGGTAGAGCGAACGTCTCGAGAAACGCGGCCGACAGGGGGCACAGCCTTGCTTCAATGCTACAATCGAGGAGTTGCCGGGAGGTGGAATGTTAGCCTCGCGACGGCATCCTGAAGATTTTGATTCCCGATCCGGGCGCGTAGCTCAACTGGCAGAGCAACTGACTCTTAATCAGTAGGTTGAAGGTTCGATTCCTTCCGCGCTCACCACACAAAATAAAAGACTTATCACTGTGATCCAAAAGGTTCAGGCGGTACTGTGGGGCATCATTTTATGACCACTATTTGCCCCTCGTGAGCCCGCTATTACTCCTACGCGGGTCGGATCACTCGTGGATATTTGCAGAGTTGGATCGCCTGTGGGAAGGGCGGTTCCTAGCGCCGACGGTTTCGGCGAGAGCTAATAGTGGACGCTCAGCTTCGTCCTAGGGCAGCACGCACGCGAAATTCGCTGCGTCGTCAATGCTTCCGTTGCCCTTGTACTTGGCCACCTTTGGGTACGCGCACAGCGGGCGCGTGCGATCCACTGTGCCGGCCGTGCTGTGTGAAGCCACGATCGATTCAGGCACCTTCTTCTGTTCCACCCACTGCTCCAACACGGAAACCTTATCGAATACATTCGGACCCTCGCCGCCGCCACAGTGCCCCATGCCGGGCTCCATGAAGAGGCGCATATTGTTCGACACTTTCGAAACGCCGCCCATCGTGTCAGCGACGCTCTTGTAGTATTTGATGGTGTTCAGCGGCGACACGTTCGGATCGCTCCATCCGTGATACATCAGGAGCTTTCCGTCGTGCGCGAAGAATGCCTTCAGGTTTGGATCGATGGCGTTCATAACGATGTTGTCCGGCTCCTCACCCTTCGCAATACCTTTGTCGAAATCAAACGTCCGCCAGTCCCAGTTCGGGTCCTTGTACACGACGTCCAGGTATTGATCGTAGATGTTCTGTGACGGCTCCGGTCCGATGGGCCTGGACGCCCCAGCCGAGCTCACTGCCGGGCACCAACGAAGGGAACAATTCTTGTCCCGTGCGTGGATTCTTGCCGGGCGAGTAAATCTTCTTGGCCGCCTCCACTTGCGGAGCGGTTAGGCACGATGGTCCATCGTCGTTCTTGCACAGCAGCACTTTGGGATCGAAGTTGCACTCAGTCGGATCGGTGATCAATCCGTCCTTGAGGCCCTGCCGCCCACCAGTTGAGGATCCATTCCAATACGATAAGCGCGGAGCGTTTCCATAAAATGCCCGCGCGATAGCCTTGGCCTTCACGGTCATTTCGTGCTCAGAGCGCCAGCCGAAGTCGATCAGCTTCTCCTGATGCCCGAGTGCGAAGCTGCCGCTTCCGCCAACGTGTCCGGTGTCAGTGGACGCGGCTGCGTATCCTTCCCGCAAGGCCTTGGCTAGCGCAGGGTAGCTGATGACGCCTGCCCAGCCTCCGTTGCCGACCGATTGGAGCTTCTTGTTCCAATTCTCGACCGGCAACCAAACTTCGATCTTGATGTCGGAATCGCTTGAAGGGGCGAGCGTAGCCGCTACGCGGCAAAATGAGGGGAGATTCGCGTACGGATTCCCGACCCCGCTCTTCTGATTACCGGGTGCCTTGAATCCACCCGCGTCGACCACCTGAGCCGATGTGATGGTCGTGTTGGGTAACGAAAATTTGGCGAGCTCGTTGCAAGAAGCAGACCCTGTAGCCCAAGCGGCCGGCCCAGGGACAACTGAAACAACTACGAAGCACAATCCAAAACGTGGGAACTTGCTCATCATAGCCTCCAAAAATTCACGTGTGGATATCCACAATTGCACTCCAAAGATTGCACATCGGGTAGATGGGAGTAACGACCGCTCCGACCCGGACACACAGCGCAGCATTGGCATTAGTCCACTCCACCGGTGAGGATGTACGCTGGCGTCCGCCAAGTGCCGTTTCTTTCACTTACGAGAAAGCCGATGTCCAGATCCAGTTGATTTGTACATTTCCGTTCTGATAGGGTCACGATAGCGGTCACTGTTGGGGCGCAAGCGAGGAAAAACCGCAATGCTTGACTAACCAACGAAAACTGAGGCACCGATCAAGAAGCTTGAACTTCTGGAACGATTGCAGACTCGCGTTGGCCTGGCTAGACGGATCGGAGGTTCACGCGAGTGATCTATCATAATGCCGTTTGTTGACCGCGAGCGGCACAAGTCCGAGATGGCCACTATACGCTGGGGCGTTTCAGGCGCAATCCCATGTGCGGCTGGTCACACTACTTGGTGAAGCGAACTATTCGACCGCGAGGCTCCCGACATCGCGCAACTCAATCATCCCAGTTGAAAGCACGCCTTAGCTTGCCGAGAAGAGCTCTCGTAGCGGCGTGGTGTAGCCGAAGCGCGGCCGTGGCTATTGGCTCAGCTCCCGCATCAACCACGACCTAGCGAAGTCCCAATCGCGTCTGACTGTTCGCGGAGATAACTTCAGTACTTCGGCTATTTCCTCCTCGCTCAACCCGCCAAAATACCGTAGCTCGACAACCTTCGCTTGGCGGGGAGCGATTTCCGCGAACGCCTCTAGCGCATCATCTAAGGCCAGAATTGAAGCGTCTGGCTCCGGCGACAGCACGGCCGTTTCATCCACATTCACTTTGACAGCGCCTCCTCCTCGCTTCCGAGATCCTCGGGCACGAGCAGCATCAACGAGAATGCGCCGCATCATCTGCGCGGAAATAGCAAAGAACTGAGCCCGGTGCTGCCAGTCAACATTCTTGACGTCCACCAAGCGAAGGTAGACCTCGTTCACTAAAGCCGTGGTCTGAAGCGTGTTGCCGGGCCGTTCATTCTTCATGTACCGGCGGGCTATGCGGTGCAGTTCTTCATAAACGACCGCCGCCAGCCGCTCCAGTGCCGCTTGATCGCCCGTGCTCCAAGCCTTTAGTAAACCAGTGACTTCCGCCGATTCCACGACCGCCGTTCAGACCTCTCGAAAAACATTACCACGACCATGTCCGGTTATTGCCTTCGCTTCCGCCTGCAGCGGCGGAGGCGAGAAGGCAAATGAAGATTTTGGCGATGGTTACGATGGCAGCGACAGCAACGGCTTTCGCAGGAGAAACCGGACGGGCTCTTGAAAGAAGGGTCACGGTCTGTGTTGACCCTAGTGCCGACGGTCCTCAGATCCGTTCAGCGCAGGGCTTGGCTTCCAAACTATTCGCGAGAATCGGCGTAAGGATCGATTGGCGTGAACTCCGTTCCTGCCCGGCTGACGAAAACGCGCTTCAGGTCAGCTTGTCGTATCACACTCCGCCGGATCAGCGTCCGGGCGCTTTAGCTTATGCCCTGCCGTATGAGCGCAGTCACATCGTCCTGTTCTATGACCGGATACAGAAATCAGATCCCGATCTAGTAAAGCAGCGACTTGCGTATGTCTTGGCTCACGAGGTCACGCACATGCTGGAAGGAATTACCCGGCATTCGAAGACCGGCATCATGAAGGCGCAGTGGGATCGGGAAGACCATTTCGAAATTGCTCTTGGGCGTCTCCAGTTCGCTCGAGAAGATGTCGACCTGATTTATCACGGGTTGGATACGCGGGCATCAGCTATTGCGGCACAGGCCATTCCTGAACCGGTTGCGGTGCAGTAATGAAGAGAGTACTGTGGGACGACTCCTACAGGTGGTGTCCATGGGTCCCGAACGTTTGGGGCAGGTCGAAGAGCTGTACTATTTGGCGCGGCATCGGACGTCCGAAGAGCGCGCGCAGTTGCTGGGGCAAGCTGACCCGGAATTGCGGCGCGAAGTGGAATCGTTACTGGCACAGAACGGGGGAGAAGGCGTGCTCGACCGTCCTGCGATGGAGGTCGTGGCCAAGCTGCTGGAGGATTCCAGCGCTGAGCGATTGGCGGTGGGGGCGCAACTGGGCCCTTATAAGATCGAATCATCCGTAGGTGCCGGTGGAATGGGGCAAGTCTACAAAGCCACGGACACACGCTTGGGTCGCGCGGTGGCCATCAAGGTTTCGAGCCAGCAGTTCAATGCGCGCTTTGAGCGCGAAGCGCGCGCTATCTCGGCACTGAATCATCCGCACATTTGTACGCTCTACGATGTGGGACCGGACTACCTGGTGATGGAACTGGTAGAGGGCCCGACCTTGGCAGAGCGCCTGAAGCAAGGCGCGCTGCCGATGGAATCGGTGCTGCGCTACGGAGCCCAGATCGCAGACGCACTGGCCGCGGCACATGCCCAAGGCATCATCCATCGCGATCTAAAGCCGGGCAATATCATGATCGCCAAGAGCGGCGTGAAAGTGCTGGATTTCGGACTGGCGAAGTCGCCACAGGACGATACGATCACGAGCAGCCAAGTCGTGTTGGGTTCACCGGCCTACATGGCACCCGAACAGCGCGACGGCAAACACTGCGACGCCCGAACGGACATCTACGCGCTGGGATTGGTTCTGTATGAGATGGCGACGGGCAAGCGTCTACAGCAGGATCAGCCAGCGAAGTTGGACAATCTGCCAGAGGGCTTGGACCATGTCATCCAGCGCAGTCTGGATACGGCCCCCGAACAACGGTGGCAATCGGCGCGCGAGGTCCGGGCCGTCCTGGAGTGGATGGCGAGTTCCAAAGTGCTTAAAGTGACTACTCGCCTTGACAACAGCCGCAACAAGCGGATTTGGGTCGCCGTGACTGCCATCGTGAGCCTGATTATTGGGATTTTCGCGTCCACTTATTTTACGCGGGGGGCCCCGGATCGGGCCGTCACTCGCTTTGCGTTTGCACCGCCCTTCAAGACGGACGCCGTCGATGTGGCAGTGTCAGCCGATGGCAGGCGCATAGCCTTCGCAAGTACGGGACCTTTGGGCTCAGCGCCCTGGCTACGTTCGGTAGATTCCTATGATGCTGAGCAATTGGGCACCGAGCTAGGCTCTCGGCCATTCTGGTCCCCGGACGGGCGCTCTGTCGGGTTTGTTAACGGCAAAGGGCTACAAAGACTAGAAGCCAGTAATCGATCAGGTCCCTCGCACACCATCACTCCTAATGCTGGATACGATCCCGCCGGCTTCGCGTGGGGGCCGCAAGGAATCTTGTATTCGCCTGAGGAGACGGGGGCAGGGCTCGATCTAATCTCGGCCAATGGTGGAACACCAATCGTGGTGACGAGCCTGAATGCCGCACGGCAGGACATCGCACACCGGTTCCCCCAGTTTCTCCCCGATGGGCGGCACTTCATCTACTGGGTATGGAGCACGGTCGAAGCGAACACGGGAATTTACCTTGGTTCGCTCAACCCGAAGGAAAGATTGCCGGACGGCCCGCTGGTGCGCACGTGGCGGGAAGCGCAATACGTCGAACCGGGTTATCTGTTGTTTATCGATGGAACGAGGCTCATGGCGCAGCAATTCGATCCGACGAAGCTGCGGCTGAATGGCGAGCCTCTTCCTTTACCAGAGCTTGTCGGCGTGGATCGTTTCCTGACCGGACGGGCCAGCTTCACAGTTTCACCGGGCGCGCTAGCCTACCAGGAAGTCGTGCCGCCAACCGGTTCGCGATTTGTCTGGCGTGACCGTCTGGGAAAGCAACTTCGCTCCATTGAGGCTCCCCAGTGGAGTTTTACGAACACGTTCTCACTCTCGCCCGACGAGAAGCATGTCGTCGTTCACGGGGAGGATGAAAACACGTTAGAGGACCTTTGGGTGGTCGATCTGGAACGCGCTACTTCCTTGCGCCTCAGCGCAATTCACAGCTCCAACATGAACCCGATCTGGTCGCCAGACGGTCGTTCTGTCGCTTTCCGTTCCAATCGCAGCGGTTCATACGACATCTATGCAAGGCAAGTAAATGGTAGTGAAGATGAGTTGCTGGTCAAGTCCAGCCACAGCAAAATTCCGAGAAGCTGGTCTCCAGATGGGCGCTTCTTGGTATACGAGGAAGACGATCCGAAAACCGGGGCCGACATTTGGGTGTTGCCGCTCGAAGGTGACCGCAAGCCATTTCCGTTTTTGCAGACGGAATTCGATGAGGGTGGGGGTAGACTCTCTCCCATGCCGGATACCCAGGGCCACCTGTGGATGGCATACGCATCAAATGAAACAAGCCGAGGCCAAGCTGAGGTCTATCTGCGCCCATTCCTGCCCGGCACGCCCACCGGGCCGGCGGGTTCGAAGGTGCGAGTATCCAACGGAGGTGGCGGGGCTCCCGTGTGGCGCAGAGACGGCCGCGAGCTTTTCTATGCGGCTGACAACGGAAAGCTGATGGCGGTGGATGTCCATCTCGGTGAGACACCAGAGATAGGCACTCCCCACCAGTTGTTTGTACGAGAATTTTGGGGCCGCGGGACGGGCTTTCAGGCGTTCGCCGATGGCCAACGTTTCTTGTTCCTCGAACCTGCCGGAGAACCCCCAACGCCGAAGATCAACGTCGTGTTGAACTGGATGGCGGAGTTGAAGCGGTGACTCACGATTATTGTCCATGAGCCCCGAACGTTTGCGGCAGATCGAAGAGCTATACCACGCGGCGCGCGAACACCCGCCGGGACGGCGCGTGGAAGTGCTGGCGCAAGCCGACCCGGAATTGCGGCGTGAAGTTGAATCGCTGCTAGAACAGCAAGGGGATAACGGCCCGCTCGACAGGCCAGCGATAGACGTTGCAGCGCAGCTTCTGGACGATGCCACTCAGACGCGACTGACGGTTGGCGAGCAACTTGGTCCTTACAAGATCGAAGGCGTCTTAGGTGCGGGCGGAATGGGGCAGGTCTATAAGGCTCGGGACACACGCCTCGGTCGTGCCGTGGCGATCAAGATTTCTCATCGGCAATTCAGCGAGCGCTTTGAGCGCGAAGCCCGCGCGATCTCGGCACTGAATCATCCCAACATTTGCACGCTGTATGACATCGGCCCGAACTACCTGGTGATGGAACTGGTTGAAGGACCGACACTAGCGGACCGGATCAAGCGTGTCGCTCTGCCGATGAGCGAAGCGCTAGATATCGCTCGTCAGATCGCTATTGCGCTTGAGTTCGCACACGAAAAGGGAATCGTTCATCGGGACCTCAAGCCTGGGAACATCAACGTGAAGCCGGACGGGACGGTGAAAGTGCTGGATTTCGGACTAGCGAAAATTGCTGATCCCAACGCCGAAGGGAATCCCGAGAAAACCCCAACGCAGACGACGCCCTCAGGCGTCGTAACCGGCACGGCCGCGTACATGAGCCCAGAGCAAGCCATGGGCAAACCCGTGGACAAGCGAACGGACATCTGGGCGTTTGGCGTGGTGCTGTGGGAGATATTGACCAGCCACAGACTGTTTGAAGGTGAAACCGTTTCGCAAACGTTAGCGGATGTCCTCCGCGCCCCGATTGAATTCTATAAGTTGCCACGTCAGACGCCACCAACTATACGCGAGCTGTTGTGCCGCTGCCTCGATCGCGACCCAAAGAACCGCCTGCGTGACATCGGCGAAGCGCGGGTGGCGTTGACAGACCCACTCGGGCCGGCCAAAACTTCAGCGCCGGCCACGCCGTGGCAGGGCCTTGCTGTATGGGCGCTGGCAGCGCTTTCGCTGACCCTTTCCGTCTTGCTATTTGTCCACTGGCGCGAGCCGTCGCCGCGCAACGCGCGCTACCGACTCGAACTGACCGCACCCCCGGCAATTGGCCTAGCTAGGTTGTCGCCGGGTGGCAGATTCTTGGCGTTGCTCGCGGCCACCGGAACAGCCGAGCGTAATCTGTGGCTGCGCGACTTAAGCGGCACCGATACCCGACTCCTGGAGGACTTCCATTCAACCGCTGCTTTATCCTTGTTCTGGTCGTGGGACGGGCAGCACCTCGCATACTCTCTGAACGGTAAGCTGTATTCCATCTCGCCGGAGGGTGGGTCGGCCACGCTCCTGCGCGATGTCCCTTCACGGTCCACGAGCGGGGCATGGCTGGACAATGGAATGGTTGTCCTCGGCGGACCGGAAGGATTGTTCCGCGCATCTCTCTTCGGCGGCCCTCCGGTCCGGCTGGACGAGCACTCATGCACGTTTGTGAATCCGCTGCCCGGACAGCGCTTCCTCTATGGTCGTGACGACGGTATCTGGGCCGGGTCGGTGGATGGAGGCAGCCCTGTTCGGCTCCTGCCGCCAGAATCTGCCCGCACCGCGAGTTACTGGTCGTCCACCAATGGAGGAGAGATTGGAGAGCTTCTGTTCCTGCGCGGGGGGGACCTATTGGCGCAATCATTTCGCCTGGGCAAGCTGCAACTGCTGGACCAGCCCAGCACGGTAGCCGTGCACGTGACGACCTACAGTGTTTCACGAAATGGAGTAATGGCGATGGTCCACGAGCTGCCCGATAACGTGCGTCTCACCTGGATGGACCGTGCAGGCAGACGATTGCAGATCGCAAGCGAAAGCTTTGCCCAGGGCAGGAATCCGGCGATACGGCTGTCTCCCGACGATTCGCGCGCGATTGTTCCAGTAGAGGATCCCACAGGAACGGACCTGTGGATCGCGGACCTGAATCGCGATACTATGTCACGGTTCACGTTCCACGGAGCGTTCAGCGGTGTATGGTCGCCTGATGGGAAGAAGATACTGAGGGACGGTTTGGACCGGGGATACTATTTGAGACCAACGGATGGATCGGGGGAGGACGAAGTTATGTTCGAAAACCCGGTCACGGACGGCTACGTGATGGATTGGTCCGCGGATGGAAAGCTCATCGAATTCTCTGGTGCGCGGGAACACCAATTCGATGTCTGGTTGACCTCGACGGACAACGCCCGTGAGCCACACCCTTACCTGCCAAAATTTGTTGCCCCCACTTTTTTTGGAAGATTCTCCCCAGACAGCCGATGGCTGGCGTACCTCGCCGCGCTACCCGATCGGACGGTCCAGGTCTTCGTCGGGTCGGTCCCGGCAGGAAAAGGCCCCTGGCAAATCTCAACAGCGGGTGGTGACTCGCCCACCTGGAGGCGCGACGGCAAGGAGTTGTTTTATCGGCAGGAAACGAAGATCATGGCCGTTCCCGTCCGGCTCACGGAGTCGTCGGTGGAAGCGGGACGGCCGCAGCCTCTTTTCGACGTTCCGGCGGGAACGCGCTTCCAAGTCTCGCGAGATGGACAGCGCTTTCTGGTCGCCGTGCCGGCCGAGGCATCCGGGCCGGCTCGCATCGAAATCGATACGGACTGGCAGGCAGTACTTCGTAAATAGAATCCCATCCCAAGCGCGCGATTGTATGCGCAAGGGCGCAACAGCTTGGCGGTGCTTGGGTAACATCGGCTCCTGCTCAATGATTTCGCGAAATTAAGTGCAACACGGAAGTTGACTTAGATCGAGCGGTCCAAGGCTCGCAAATCACCTGCGCGCCAAGTCGGCATCCCGTCATGTGTGCCCGACGATCGAGTTTCCCGACTGGCTCACCGGTAAGAAGAGCAGATACCACAAGCGATCGCCCGAGAACGCCGGAAATGCCTTGGAGTTCCGGCCTGGTAGGCCGGCACCTCGTGTGACACTGTTCCACAAGTTTGAACTTCTGGAACCGCTGCGCTCGGTTAGGCGGCATCGGAACTTCACGGGAATGGTCTCTCGCAACGTCGTATCTTGGGCGAGGACCGGCACAAGTCCGAGAGGCTGACTAAACGTCCGCGTGGGTTTCCGATACAAGCGCATTTGTCAGGACGAATCGGATACCATCATCAGTGGCGCATTGTGTCGCCTGACGGTTAGAGGCTCAAAACGATAAATAAATGCTTCTCATTAGAGAATCAAATGCGGAAGAACAACATAAGGATCACAGCGTTAGCAGATCTCACGAGGAAGGACGGCAAGCTTCCAGAACCTTTTGCATTTTGTTAACGAGTCAAGTTGAGCGAGCAGACTGGCGCCAGGTGACTCTTTGTCCGGAAGCGGACTCTTACACTTTTTTCTGAGTTCAAGCGTTTAGCCCGATAACAAGGAGGAATTGCGAACGTGGATACCCTTCTCCATGACCTTAAACATTCGCTGCGCAGTTACCAGCAGAGTCCGGGGTTTACTCTCACGGCGCTGGCAACGCTCGCCCTAGGAATTGGCGCCAACACAGCCGTCTTTTCCGTAGTAAACGCCGTTCTACTGAAGCCAATTCCCTACCCCAACCCCGACCGCCTGGTAATGTTCGTGAGCTCCTCGCAGCAGGGCTGGTCCCCGTTTTGTTCGCCGACAAAGTTCCAGCATTATCGAGAACAGACGAGTGTAACAGAGGACGTGGCGGCGTTTCGCACAGGCGTCGTGAATTTTGCGGGTGGCAAGTTTCCCGAGCAGCTCCAATCCGGCCATGTGAGCGCGGACTTTTTTCGGTTGTTTGGCGCGCCGGTGATCCTGGGGCGCACGTTCTCGACTCAAGAAGATCTTCCGCATGGACCACCGGTCGTCTTGATCGGTGAAGGACTCTGGAAGCGGCGTTTCGGCAGCGACCCAGGCGTGATCGGAAAACCTATATCGTTGAGCGGCATTTCGTATGAAGTGATCGGAATTATCGGCTCAGAGTTCGACACCAGCCAATTTGGGCCGGTGCGGGAAGTCTGGATACCTTTCCAGCTCGATCCGAAAAGCACCGACCAGGCTCAGTACTTCATGGCAGCCGGACGGTTGAAAACCCGTGTCAGCCTAGCGCAGGCGCAAGCGAAGCTGAGACTCTCCGCGCAGGACTTCGAACGTAAGTTCCCAGGAGTACTCCGACGCAACGGCGTGTTTTCCGTTATGCCCTTTCAGGAAGCAATCGTCAGCAACGTTCGGCCGATCCTGCTCGTCATGGCGGGCGCGGTTGGACTCGTGCTCTTGATTGCTTGCGCGAATGTTGCGAATCTTCTTTTGGTACGTGCGACGACACGGCGACGGGAGATTGCAATTCGAGCTGCAATTGGGGCGGGACAAGGCCGTATCATCCAGCAATTGCTGACCGAGAGTGTCCTATTGTCTGTTGCGGGCGGCATCACCGGACTCGCGTTTGGGCTGATCGGAATTCGCGCTCTGCTCGCGGTGAATACGGCCGGGCTTCCGCGGCTGGGTGAAAAAGGAACGCTGGTTGGAGCGGATTGGCGAGTGCTCGCGTTTACCGTGCTGATTTCGATAAGCACGGGAATCCTTTTTGGGCTAATTCCGGCGCTGCAAAGTTCGCGAACGGATTTAAACGCCACCCTCAAGGAAAGCAGCGGAAGCAACTGCACCGGCTTTCGGCAAACGAAGATGCGATCTGTGCTGGTAGTTATTGAAGTGGCGCTCGCCTTAGTGCTGCTGGTAGGGGCTACTTTGTTGATCCGCACCTCGCTAGCCTTGAGTGCGATAAGTCCGGGGTTCGATCCGAACAACGTTTTAACCATGCGAATGTCCCTGAGCGGTCCCCGCTTTCAGAAGGCAGACGAAATAGAACGGCTGGTTCGTGACGGCATCATTCGGCTGCGCACATTGCCTGGAGTGGAACTCGCCAGCGCGACCTGTTGCATACCCCTGGAAGGAGGACCTGGCCTGCCGTTTAACATCGTGGGAAGGCCGCCGGCGAGCAACCTTCCGGTTACAGGCAGAGCCGACTGGGTGAACGTTTCGTCGGGCTATTTTGAGGTGTTCAAGATTCCCTTGAAGCGCGGTCGAACCTTTGCTGACACGGACGATAGAGCCTCTCGGCAGGTGGTGATCATCAATGACGCGATGGCGAAACGATATTGGACGAGCAGCGACCCACTGCGGGATCAAATAATTATTGGAGGAGGCACCATGCGTGAGTTAGCCGCCGAGCAGCCCCGGCAGATTATTGGTGTGGTGACCGATTCGCGGGATCGCGCGCTCAACGGCGACCCCGTTCCGAAGATGTTTGTACCACAGGCTCAGCTTACCGATCAGATGAATGCACTGATCTATAGGTTAAACCCGATGGCTTGGGTGGTGCGCACCCGCGGGCAGCCCTACTCATTGAGCACTGCGATTCAAGAGCAGCTCCGGCAGGTGAGCGGGCTACCGGTCTCGGACATCCGCAGCATGAATGAAGTTGTGACGCTCTCTATTTCTCGCCAGCGCTTCAACATGTTGCTGATGACGATATTCGGAATATCAGCTTTAGTGCTGGCTGCTATTGGAGTTTACGGACTCATGGCCTACTCGGTGGAGCAGCGCACGCAGGAGATCGGGATTCGCCTAGCTCTAGGGGCGGAAACGAGCGCAGTGCGGAACATGGTAGTGCTGCAAGGTATGGCTCTGGTGCTGATCGGGGTTGCGATTGGGATGGGCTCAGCTCTCGGACTGACTCGATTCCTGGCAGCTTTTCTGTTCGGTGTAAACGAACGAGACCCGATCGCGTTCACGTTGATTCCCATTGCGCTTGCCCTTATCGCGCTTGTAGCCATCTGGCTTCCGGCGATTCGCGCAAGTCGCCTCGATCCGATCCAGGCGCTGCGTTATGAATAGCATTATTCGTTGTAGAATTTCCATCGCGATATGGCAACTTGGGACGAATTAATAATAGTTCGTCTATTCATCTATTGGAAATCCATCTTTGAGAAGCTCGTTTCGCCTTAAAGTTGTTTCAGAGAGTTTCGCTAGAGTCGATCCCGCCCTGTCGCTACTCGGCATCGCGCCGGAAGTGCGGTTCGGCTCAAGCTTGCTGGTGGAACATAACTCATGAAGGTCCTAAAGCTGAACCGCTCTGAGCGTCACATCGTTCCTTAAGTTCAAGCTTTCGGAACAGGTGCGTTGTTCTCTTTGTTGGTCAGGCAAGTTCCGTGTTTTCATGGACCGCTGACTGCATTTCAGCGGAGTAACTTCTTGAACACTGCTTCTTGTGGCACTAGCCTTGCCAAAAGCTATTGCGATCCCGTCTCCGCCCTATCCTAGAGGAGTTCGTCCTCGCGGCAGGTCAAGATCCAACACGGGAATTTTGGAAGGCGATTTACAAACCGGAGAAGGCTTAGATCCCGATGAGGCCACAGGCTGGATCGCGGACCTTTTTCCTTACTTAGGTGATGCTCCCGGCCGTCGTCGGAATCCCGTCTTTGAACACGATCGTCACGACTGGCACTCCCTGTCGATTAAGGCGTCCAAACAAACAGCTTCCCTTTGGGCCCTTTGAACGTCAAAGGCGTCAGCCCCAAGCTTCCCCTCGGGCCTCTCCAGTGTTCCTATCAAGGTGAG
>Ga0210401_10002446_pt1 | contig 20568 bp, 17 predicted proteins | sample IncBWH32MmetaG_FD_150866 | JGI IMG/M metagenome (GOLD analysis project Ga0210401, IMG submission 150866) | Forest soil microbial communities from Barre Woods Harvard Forest LTER site, Petersham, Massachusetts, United States - Inc-BW-H-32-M | ecosystem: Environmental > Terrestrial > Soil >... | reverse complement strand
CGACGCTGACGCATCATTTCGTTCAACGCCTCGCGGGCACAAATGCGAAGATTCGCGACACACGAAAAACCACGCCAGGACTGCGCATGCTGGAGAAGTATGCGGTGCGCATGGGTGGAGGCACGAATCATCGCATCGGTCTCTACGATGCGATTCTACTGAAGGAAAATCACATTGCGCTCGCTGGGGGCGTAACCGCGGCGCTGGGACAAGCGCACGCGTACGCATCATCGCGAATGAATTCGCGGGAGATCACCGCCTATGAGGCGTTCGCCGGACCGCGCGAGGCCGCTGCGACGACTGCCCTGCCCATTCAGATCGAAGTGCGTGACGAACAAGAGATGCGCGAAGCCCTGGAAGCCGGAGCGGAAGCGGTGCTGCTCGATAACATGACGCCTGATGCCGCCTCGCGTTGCGTCAAGCTGGCGCGAAGTCTGCGACGCGAGTGCGTCGTCGAAATCTCCGGCGGCATCACGCTCGACAATGCGCGGGCTTACGCAGAAACCGGCGCCGATTTCCTATCCTCTGGCGCGCTGACGCATTCGGCGCCCGCAGCCGACCTGAGCCTGCTTGTAGACACCATCGAACACAGCTAGGATCGGCCGCCGTCGGCCGATTTTTGGTCTTCGCGGCGCCTACCCCTGACTGGTAGCGCCGGCATCCTGCCGGTTCTCAGCTCGTACTCGATGTCAAAAAACGCCAGCAGGATGCTGGCGCTACCAGTACATCATCAACGCCCGAGGGCAAGTCGCTTTCAGGCGCATTCGCGATTCGACCCAATCGGGATTACACTGCTTCTCTTCGTATGGCCAATCCTAAGACGCAGGCAACGCTTCCAGGCGTGACCGATCGGCGCATCGCCGCGCTGGTGACCCTGCTCGCGGAAAACGCCACGATTGTGGTTAGCGGCGCGCGCATCGCGCGCGAGATTGGCGTATCGCGCTCCACCGTGTGGCGCTGGGTGAATCGGCTGCGCGAGTTAGGCGTCCGCGTGAAAGGTGAACAGCACTCCGGATACTTTCTGGAGAAAGTGCCGGACATCCTGACGCCCGACATGCTGCGGCAGCGATTGAAAGGCAGCTTGTTCGGCAAGCGAATCCATCACTTCTTCAAAGTGGATTCGACGAATCGCGTGGCACTGGAACTCGGCCACGCCGGAGAGCCTGAAGGCGCGGTGGTGCTTGCCGAAGAGCAAACGGCCGGACGCGGCCGCGCCGGGCACGCGTGGCACTCCGAGCGCGCGACTGGCATTTACGCGACGTTGTTGCTGCGCCCGCACCTCGCACCCGTGCAAGCTCCGCTGTTGACCATGATGGCGGGCATTTCGGCGCACAACGCGATTCAGGCGCAGACGGGTTTGCACGTGGACTTGAAATGGCCCAACGATCTGCTGATCCTTGGAAAGAAAGTTGGCGGGATTCTTACCGAAATGCACGCAGAACCTGCGCAGATCCGCTTTGTAATCGTGGGCATCGGGTTGAACGTGAATCAGGAGAAGTTTCCGGCGGAATTGAGTGCGATCGCGACGTCGCTGCGCGTGGAATCTGGAAAGCCGCAATCGCGGCTGGAATTACTGGTGCGGTTGCTGCGCGAATTCGAGAACGACTACAATCGATTCTTGACCGCAGGCCCGGAAAGCGTCACCAGCCGATTCTTGGCCATTTCTAGCTACGCGCAAGGCAAACGCGTCCGGGTAACGAACGGGAAAGAAAGCTTCGCGGGCGTTACAGCTGGACTTGGACCCGAGGGCTTACTCTTAGTGAAGCGCGACAGCGGACAGATCGTGACGGTGATCGCGGGCGACATTACCGAAGACAAGTAGCACAGACACTCTTATTACGCTGAGAGTCGAAGCGTCTGTGCCTACTGCCCCGATCGAACAGGCGACGGCGAAGACGGCAGTAAAGGCAGCAACGTGCTTAGTGTTATTCATCGGAGTTTCGGCGGCGACGGATGCTATTGACCATTGATGTCGGCAACACGAATACGGTGCTAGGCGTTTTTCGAGGCGAGGAACTCATCGCCAACTGGCGCCTCACCACCGCCCGGCTGCAAACCGTGGATGAATACGGCGTGCTGACGCGCAACCTCTTCACGCTTGCCGGACTCGACGGCGCCGCGATCGGAGGCGTGATTATCAGTTCCGTCGTGCCGCCGATGAATTGGACCTTAGCGGAAATGTCCCGGCTTTATTTCGGACAGAAAGCCCTGTTTGTCGAACTTGGCGTGAAAACGGGAATGGCCGTGCTCGTCGACAATCCCCTGGAAGTCGGCGCCGACCGCATCGTGAATGGCGTTGCTGCCTTTCACAAATATGGCGGTCCGTGCATCGTGGTGGACTTCGGCACCGCCATCACGTTCGATGTGATTTCCGAGCGCGGAGAATATTTGGGTGGCGTCATCGCGCCGGGGTTGGGCATCGCCTCCGAAGCGTTGTTTTCGCGCGCCGCGAGGCTTCCACGCGTGGAGATCAAGGATCCCGGCCGCGTGATCGGTACGAATACCGTCACGCACATGCAAGCGGGGCTTTATTATGGCGCCATCGATATGGTCGACGGCATGTTGACACGTATTAAGGCGGAACTGAAAACGCAGGCAACCGTCGTTGCCACAGGCGGACAAGCAACGCTGGTGGCACGCGGCTCGAAGCAGATTCAACACACCGATGCATTCCTGACGCTGAATGGCCTGCGGCTGATTTGGGAAAAGAATCAGCCCGCGGACACGTCGGGCCGAGGCGCCGCGGAGCTTCGTGGTGCCAAGGGCGTGACCGCGCAAACCAAGAAAGTTCAGGGCTGAGCCGCGGTGGAGTTGTCCCACGGCGGCGACGGCGGCGTTCGCAACACGGTTCGCGACATGGACGGTTGGAATTACTTCAACTACTTCACGGAAATCGAGGAATATTTCTGGAAGAAGCGAGGCGCGCATCTACTGGTGTCGCCGCTGGACTGGGCGATCATGGAGACCTGGCAAAAGGCGGGGATACCGCTGGACGCGGTGCTGAAAGGGATCGATCGCGCGTTTGAGAGCTATGGACGTTCGCGGCGTGGGGCGGGAAAGCCGTTGAAGAGTCTGGCGTACTGCACCGATGCGATACTCAAGGCAGTAGCCGAGAGCCAGGAGGCGACGGCCGGGAGCGCGCCGAAGAATGGACGCGCGGTTGCCGAGCCCTTCTCCCGGAACGAGCTGCGAGCGTACTTCGCAAAGAACGCGGCGCTGATTGGAACGGCCGCGGAGAAACACCGGACGGCGCATCCAGAATTGGCCGTGCGGTTTGTAGAGATTGCGCAATCGCTGGAATCAAGTTTGCCGCTGCTCGATACTCCGGGAACGCTGGACGTCGAAGACTTGGAGCGGAGGCTCACAATTCTAGACGAGAAATTGCAAGCGGCACTGACCCAGCACGCCAGCGAGGAGTTGATGCTGCGCATACGGCGCGAGGTCGATGGGCAACTCGTGATGTACCGGCGCAAAATGAAAGCGGAACAAATTGCGCTGGTCGAGCGGCAATACATGCAGAAGCGATTGTTGGAAGAGTTTGGATTGCCAAGGCTAAGTCTTTATTACTTTTCCTGAAAACGTTCGTCGGAACGGGCATCTTTCCTGCAAAGGGCGCCCGTTTCGGAAAGCGCGCCACAGAGGCATTGGGCGGCTTGGGCCAACCACGCGAATCGTCGCAGAATGGATACCATTTGTATGGCTGATGAGTTAATATTATCGATTGAGAAGCTTGTGTATGGCGGTGATGGCTTGGCGCATGCCGACGGAAACACCGTGTTCGTCCCCTATGTGATGCCAGGAGAAGAAGTGCGCGCCGAGATCAAGCAGAAACGGAACAAGCTGATCTGGGCCCGATTGCTGGGGGTTACGTCACCCTCGCCGCGGCGTCAGAAGGCGCTTTGCCCCCACTTTCAAACGTGCGGCGGTTGCCATTACCAGCACATTCCTGCGGCGGAACAGCTGCAGTTGAAGAAAGAGATCCTGCGGGAAACATTGTCGCGGCTGGGTCGCATCACTTGGGACGGACCGATCATTGAGCACGCGGCGCAGCCCTATGGTTATCGCAACCGGGCGCAGTGGGCGCTGCGTGACTCGAAACCGCTGGCGCTCGGCTATTTCTTGCCGGAGAGCTCCGTGATTGTACCGATTGACGTGTGCCCGGTGCTGTCGCCGCTGCTCGAGAAAACTTTCGAACAGTTGCAGAACATGACGCGGTCGGGTCACTTGCCCGAGAAGGTTCTGGAAATCGAAGCGTTTGTCGATTCGACCGACGACAAGATTGCGCTGAACGTGGCATTTGAACGATTCCCAAAGCCGGCCGCGGAACTTGCTGCAGCGTTCCGCCAAGCACTGCCGAAAATTGAAAGCCTGCTATTGCTCGATCAGAGCAAGGACCGCTTCGAGCTGACCGGGCCGGGGTTTTTGTTTCACGAGGCTGGCGGGTTCCGATTTCGGGTAAGCCACCTTTCGTTCTTTCAGGTGAACCGATTTCTGGTCGAGGACTTGTTGAAGACGATGACCTCCGGTGCGCAGGGTGATGTTGCGCTGGATTTGTATGCGGGAGTCGGCTTTTTTACATTGCCGTTGGCGAAGGCGTTCAACAAAGTGGTCAGCGTGGATGCGAATCTGGCAGCGACGCGAGACCTGTACGCCAATGCTGAAAGCGCAGGCGTGACCATTACATCTCACAACGAGCATGCCGAGGAATTTCTTCGCAAAACTCAGGAGAAACCGGATTTTGTTTCGCTTGATCCTCCGCGCGCGGGTCTCGGCGCAGGCGCAGCGGCGGCCCTGGCCGCTTTGGGTGCGCCGGAGATCGCGTATCTGTCCTGCGATCCATCCACCCTCGCGCGGGATCTGGCCGTGCTGACTGGATCCGCGAAAAAGAAGGATGGCGATGTCGCTCCCGCGGTGCGCTACGAAATCTCGGAAATGCATCTGTTCGACCTGTTCCCACAGACTTTTCACATTGAAACGCTGGTGCGATTGAGACGCGCTCCGTGAAGACTCCGGCCGTAGCCATTGCCGCATCCTTTGTCTGCGGCATTGTGCTCGGCTTGGGTACAGGGTTTGCACACCGAAGTACTTCGCCTATATTCCTTGTCGAATGTTCCGTGATCGCCGCCTTGTCGATTCTGGCGGGGCTAACGTTTCTGAAGTTCAATCGGCTGGCCTGCGGTGCAGCGGCTTCGCTTCTATCGTGGGTCGCGCTTGGCGTTCTCAGCGCTGCCGTCGCGCAGCAACCTTCACCTCCGGATCACGTTGTGCGCCTCGTCGACAGCGGGATGCTCGACTTGCATTCCCCGCTGCGATGGTACGGAACGTTGCGCGACGAGCCGGCGCGGTTGCCCTGGGGCACCGGCTACGAAATCGAACTCACCGGCGTGGACTACCACGTCACGACTGTGCCGCTGCACGGCGGCATGCGACTGAGCTTTACGCCGCATACCGATGATCACGCGCTGCCCGATCTTCATGCGGGCGATGGCATCGCTGTCCTGACCCAGGCAAAACGCCCGCAGATTTTCCGAGATGACGGCGCCTTCGACCGGCGCGCCTATCTGGCCACCCAGAATATCGATCTCACCGCCGCGCTTCGGGCGCCTGAGTTGATCGAGCGCATCTCGGTCGCACCGCTGACACCGGGGATCCTTATAGCGCGTGCGAGACGGCGAATGCGGGAAGAGGTTGATGCGCTGTTCGGTGCGAGACCCGAAGTCGCCGGAGTTCTGCGCGCGATGCTGCTCGGCGACCGGAGTTTTGTCGATCGCGACGAAGCCACGGACTTTCAGAAGACCGGCGTGTTCCACGTGCTCGTAGTCGCGGGCTTGCACGTTTGCGCGCTGGCAGCGCTGTTGTTCTGGCTCGCACACAAACTGTGGCTTTCGCCGGGTTGGGCCATTTTTTTGGTGCTGACACTGCTATTCGCTTATGTAGCCGTGGTCGAACAACGGCCTCCGGTGTTGCGCGCCGCACTTATGGCGACCGCTGTAGTGACCGGCAGCTTTTTTTACCGCCGGCTCGATCTGGTGAATTCAGCGGCGCTCGCGGCGATGGCGCTGCTATTAGCCCGGCCGCTCGCGCTGCGCGATTCAAGTTTCCAGCTGACGTTTGTGGCGATCGGCTGTATCGCCGGACTGGCGCTGCCGTGGCTGGCAGCGACCGTGCAGCCCTACGTGAAGGCGTTACGGGGATGGCGTGATGTAACTCGGGATGCCGCGCACGAACCGCGCGTGGCTCAATTTCGTCTCGACCTTCGCGCAACGGCCCGCTGGATTTCCGCGCACGCACCGACGCGAATGGCAGTTACCGTCGAGAATGTATTCGTCGGCGGCCTGGCGTTCTCATTTCGCGTATGGGAACTATTTGTGCTTACCATCGTTCTACAGATCGGAATGCTGCCGCTCATGGCGCGCGACTTCCATCGCATTACGCTGGCCTCTCCGCTGGTGAACCTTCTTGCCGTTCCGCTGACCAGCGTGGTGGTTCCCCTCGGCTTCATCACGCTCGCGAGCAGTTTGGTTTTCCCCGTCCTTGGAAGAATCCTGGCCGCGCCTCTGGGATGGCTAATCTGGCTCCTGCTGCACTTCGTGCAATGGTCAGCGCATTTTCCTCGCGTGAGCTACCGGATTCCTGGACCTCCTTTTTGGTTGGTGGTGGTCTTCTTTTCCGTCGCCGCCATATTGGGGGTCGCTGCGCGCGCCGTCTTTTCTGCTCGGCGGGCAACAATCCTGGGTCTTTGCGGGATGTTAGCTGCATGCTCGCTGGTTGTTGCACAGTTCCCTTTCGCGCCGGTTTGGTCAGCTGGAAAATTGGAAACGACAATCCTGGATGTAGGCCAGGGGGATTCCTTGTTCGTGGTTTCGCCCCATGGAAAGACGTTGTTGATTGATGGGGGCGGGGCGTTTGGCGGGTTCCCTGGTCACGAGCAACACGAAGGCATTGACCCCGGCGAAGAAGCGGTGTCGCCCTACCTGTGGTCGCGGGGGTTTCAGAAGATTGACGTGGTCACTCTGACGCATGCGCACCAGGACCATCTGGGTGGATTGACTGCTGTGCTGCAGAATTTTCGGGTGGGCAGGCTCTGGATCGGGCGCGAAGTGGCCTCGCGGGCTTTGGCGAAGCTGGAAGATTTGGCGCGCTCTCGCGGAATTCCAGTCGAATACGAGGTACGAGGGAAGGGCTTCGCTTGGGATGGCGTTGAGGGGCAGTTTTTCTGGCCAGAGATTTCACCGCGGGATGTTGCGCCGTCTGCGAAAAATAATGACTCCCTGGTGCTGCGTTTGCGTTATGGCAAGCGGACGCTGCTGCTTCCCGGGGATGCCGAGAAAGATGCGGAACGCGCGATTTTGGGTGAGAACGACGAGGCGGAACTGCAGGCTGATGTACTCAAGGTGGGGCATCACGGCAGTAAGAATTCCACGATGCCCGACTTTCTGGCTGCAGTGCGGCCTCGTGTGGCAATCATTTCCGCTGGAGAAGGTAATCCTTACGGTCACCCAAGCCGCGAGCTAGTCAAGCGGCTGGAAGAGGCAGGTGCGCGCATCCTGCGGACTGATCGCGAGGGCGCGATCCACGTGTTGACCGATGGCGATCGCGTGGAAATTTCTTGCTTCGTTGCCTGTCCGGAGGACGCCGCACATGTTGTGGCGCGAAGCTCCCTCCAAAATTGATTTCGCTCCGCACTGATTCTGCTCGGCTTAGCCGATGAAGCACAGAGTGTCTGTAGGACGCCACCCCCTATGTTTTTGTGCAAGGATTTGAAACTAAAGGAGATCCGCTACGGAACGGCTCAGTGATTTGATTCTAAAGGGCTTAGAGCTTATTGCGGTTTGATTTCCGTTCTAGGAACGGGCTGGGCGGGCGGAGTTCGGCGGACACGTGGTGCTGGGTGGAGCGGAGTTGCCAGATCGCTAAAAGCACCAGCAGCAATAACAGGAAACCTATCGCGGCACGGTATTCGCGGTTTTTTTTGTATTGTGCGAATGAGAACGCGCCTTCGCCGCCTCCTGCGAGCTTGGCGGGAGTCAGACGTGGCACGAAGAGTGGCACGGAGCGGGCGTAGTCGTCGAAGAACGTGCCGTGATGCACGCGAAGTTCCTGTTCTTCGCGGCGCATGACAATGGAGTAGAACACCGCGAAATAGCCGAGCAAGAGGAGCGCCGGGATCCAAGAATGTGTGGCGATTGCCGCGCCCAGCGTCAGGATCGCGCTGCCGAAATAGAGCGGGTTGCGGGTGTAGGCGTAGGGTCCCGTGACCGTGAGGACCGCCTGTTTGTGGAGATGGCCTGCTGCCAGGGCACGAATGAGCAGGCCAATGATTCCGACGAGCGCGCCGTAGAGAATGCTTTGCGGGGTGGGGTGAGCCAGCACCAGGACGATGATCGCCAGGGGATAGCCCAGGCGCACACGCCAGCGCGCGAAGAAAGCGGGGATATTCACGAGGGCAAACCGATGCGGCGGCGGACTGCGTTGAAAACCGAATCTACCTGAATCGCCAGCATGGAGGGATCGGTTTGATCGTTGCGGGAGTGCGAGGTGACGCTATGTGGGGCGCGAAGTGCGATGTCGCCGTCGCCAGGGTCTGTATCCGTGGTTGCGCTTGCATCCGGTTCAGATTGGCAAGGATTCCGGTATGGTCCGTTGCGCGCGGGATCGGTGGGACCGAACAGCGCGACCGCCGGTGTGCCCAGGGCGACCGCGAGATGCAGCGGGCCTGTGTCTCCCCCGACGATGCAGGTAGCGGAGCGCAGCAGCGCCATGAGCGGGCCGAGCTCGGCGTTGCAGAGTAGCGGAGCGGCGTCGCCACTGGCACCGCGGACGGAGTGTGCCAGGTCATCCTCACCAGGTCCATAGTTCACGACGCAGCGTAAGCCGAGTTGGTGGTGAATTTGGATGCAGAGGGCGCCGAATCGCTCGGCGGGCCAGCATTTTGCACGCCAGCCGCCGCCTGGGCTCAACACGATGTAGCGATCCATACCCGCTTTCTCGAGTCGCGAGCGCATCGTGGCTTCGTCCGCGGTAGAGACGCGCAACGCTACCGGAGCCACGCGGTTCCTGGCCCCCGCACGGCGAGAGAGTTCGCCGTTTTGGTCGGCGATGTGAATCGTTTTGGCCTTGACGCGCTCACTGTAGAGAACCGGAACGCCGAATTCGCGGATGGTGTGGGAAGAAAATCCGATCCTGCGCTTCACGCCGCCGAAGAAAGGAAGCGCGGCGGACTTCCACAATCCCTGGTAGTCGATCGAGGCGTCCCACGCGGATTGCCGCACGCCCTCGATGGCTTTGCGTAAAGAGGCCACCGCTCGAGTTTCGATGGTGCGGACCTCGGTAGCCAGGGTGCTGCTTTCCACGAGAGATTTCCATCGCGGGTGGGTCATCCAGGTGATTTCGGCGGCGGGAAAGGATTCGCGCAGTGCGGCGACGGCGGGAAAGGTGTGCACGATGTCTCCCAGAGAGCCGAGTCGCAGGACCAGGAAGCGCGGCTCAGACATGCGGGACCTTGCGAACGGAATCGAGGAAGTCGCGGGTGGAATGATCTTTCGGGTCGCCAACAATGGCGACGCGGATGCCGAGGCGTGCGGCGGTGGCGCGCTCGGGCACAGTTTCTACCGAGTAGTCGGTGCCCTTGGCGTGAACGTCGGGGCGAAGAAACTCGAGCAACGCCTCGACGTTCGGTTCGCTAAAGAGCACGACGTAGTCGACAGCACGAAGTGCTGCCACCAGATAGGCGCGCGCAGATTCCGGCAGGATCGGCCTGCCGGGGCCTTTCAAGTGGCAAACGCTGGAATCGCTGTTCACGGCGACTACCAGGATGTCGCCTTCGCGGCGGGCGCCTTCGAGATAGCGGACGTGTCCGACGTGCAGCGTGTCGAAGCAGCCGTTGGCGAAGACGATCTTTGCGCCTGTGCGCTTACGCTCGACGAGGAGCTCGCGGAGACGCTCCCGAGAGACGATTTTAGATGCGGCGTGGCGCATGGATCAGTTGGAGTCTCCGGATGCCTCGCCACGGATGGCTTCGAGAAGTTCGTCGCGCGTGACCGTGGCGGTGCCGCGCTTCATGACCACGAGACCGCCGGCGGTGTTGGAGATGTGAGCGGCTTCCAGCGGCGATGCGCCGGAAGCGAGCGCGAGAGTATAGGCCGCTAGAACAGTATCGCCTGCGCCGGTGACGTCGACCGCTTGATTGCTTCCGTGGATGGGAATATGCGTGAGTCTGGCGGGAGATTCGAACAGCGCCATACCGTCGCGGCCGCGGGTGACCAGCAGCGAGTGCAGCTTCATTGCGGAAAGCGTTGCGCGGCCGCAACGGGCGAGTTCTTCAATGTTGGCGCCGATGGCCGTGTGATGTAACGCTTCGAGCTCGGCTTCGTTGGGCGTTGCGGAGGTGACTCCGGATTTTGCGTAGGACGCGAGCGCATAGCGGGCATCGAGGGTGACGACCAGTTTTTTGCGCTTCGATGTCACTTGGCGTACCAGCTCCGGCGTGGCGATACCGAAGCCGTAGTCGGAAACAGCCAGGGCGTCCGCGGAGCGAAGCTTGCTTTGCAGGAGTTGCTGGATGCGCTTGTGACTCGCTGGAGTCAAGGGGGCCCGGGGCTCGCGATCGACGCGCAACACCTGCTGTCCTACGGTGTGCGCCCAGCCAGCCAGAAAGCGCGTCTTGGTCGGAGTGGTATGGCCCTTGAGGCGGAGAATGCCGGAAACATCCATGCGCTTTTCTTTGAAGTGCGCGACCAGCGCATCGCCCGCGTAGTCCTGCCCTACCGCGGTGATGGGGAGCACGCGCGCGCCCAGCGCCGCGAGGTTGTTCGCGGCGTTTGCGCCTCCCCCAGGCACGAGGTGAGTTTCGCGATGGCGAAGGATGAGGACCGGCGCCTCGCGGGAGACGCGCGAGATTTCGCCGAACTCAAATTCGTCGGCGACGAAATCGCCGAGGACGGCTACGGTCTTGGAGGAGAATTGTTCGACGTATTCGGCTAATGCGAGGAGGTCGACGGAGTTCGATCTTGTCGGGGTTTGCGCCTGGGGCCGCTTCATTTCGATTGCCTCAGAATCCAGTCGACGGCGGCGGCGAGATCGTCGGCGACAAAGTCAGGCTGTTTCGGCCATGTGGCGCTATTCTCGAGCAAGTCTTCCTCGCCATAACCGGTGCGGACCAGGATGCCGCGAGAGTCCGTGCCGTGGGCCAGTTCCACATCACCATAGCGATCTCCGACGACGAACGATCGCCGCAAATCGATATCGTGTTCGCGAGCGGCGCGCTGCAACAATCCGGGCTTCGGTTTTCTGCACTCGCATTCGTCATCCAAAGTGTGCGGGCAATAGTAGATCGCGGTGAGATGCGTGCGCGCGGCCGTGAGTTGCCGGGACATGAGTTCGTGGACGGTGTGCACCATGGACTCGGGGAAAAATCCGCGTCCCACGCCGGACTGATTGGTGACGACGATGACTGGCAGCTTCGCATCGTTCAGCTTGCGAATGGCGCGCGCGGCGAAGGGAAACATACGAAATTGGCTGGCATCATTCAAGTAGCCGACTTCTTCGGAGATGGTGCCGTCGCGATCGAGAAAAACGGCGGGACGCAGGTGCGCGGGCTTAGGCAGAGCGCACCTCCGCGGAGGCGAGCCACGATTGCGCGGCCATCGCAACATGGGAGGGCGAAATTCGAGTCATGCAGCGATGGTCGGTGGGGCAGCGGCGCAGGAAACACGGGCTGCAGTAAGGTTTTTCTTGAACGATGGTGCAGCGTGGAGTGACTGGCGCGGTGCCCTGCGGGTCCGTGGGCCCGAAAATCGCCACGACTGGCAGGCCGACCGCGGAAGCCACGTGCATAGCGCCCGAATCGTTGCCAATGAAGAGGTGGCACTGAGAGAGCAGCGCGGGAAGATCGGCAACGGCAGTTTTTCCGGTGAGGTCAATGGGCGGGCGGCGCATGCCGGCGGTGATGGCCGCGGACACCGCAACTTCGCTGGGTGTGCCGAACAAGATGATGTCGGCATCGGACTCTCCGACTAAACGATTGGCCACGTCGGCGAAGCGGTTTGGGGGCCAACATTTGGCTGAGCCGTAGGATGCGCCTGCTCCGATCGCGACGCGCAAGGCGTTCGAACGCGCGCCGGCCGCCAGCAAACGTTCCTCGGCGTGCTGTTTTGCTTGCGAATCAACATTCAGAGCGATGTAAGACTCTCCGGTTGCGTGGTCGATCCATCCGGCGCGGTGGAGCAATTCGAGATAGTAGAACTGTTCGTGCGCTGGAATTTCGCCCTGCTTCGGTACCGGCACGGCTTTCGTGAGAAGAAGGCTGCGGCCGTCGCGTGCGTAGCCTATGCGCTCCGGGACGCCCGCGCGCCACGCGAGCCAGGCAGCGTCGAAGGCATTTTGCAACAGGAGTGCTACGTCGAACTTCTGAGCGCGTAATTCACGCGCCAGATGCTCCCGACCGGAAAGGCTTGCGTGCGCTCCATGAAGATCGTAAGGGATAAGCTGGTCGCAAACTTGCTGGTGGCGATAAATGTCCGCGACGTAGGGCCGGGCGACGATGGCGATATGCGCCCCGGGAAATCGCACGCGGACAGCTCGTAGCGCAGGGAGCGCCATAATGGCATCGCCAACCCAGTTCGTGGCGCGGATTAATATCTTCACGCGAATGCTCCCACGGTGGCGGGAAGTTTGCTGTGCAGGTCGCGGAGAAACTCTGACTCGTTGGCGATTTCGATCGAAGTAACGGCAACTTCAATGGAAAGCTCCGAGAGAACTGCGTGTTTCAGGTTTTGAGCGTCTTTCTCGGTAGTCACCAGGGCGATGGCGCCTGCTGATTTGGCAGCGCGCCCGAGTGCGACTATTTCCGTTTGCAGGTAGCGATGATGGTCACGGAAGGCGCGCCGGCCCGCCAACTGCACGCCCCAACGCTGCAAGTCGGCGAAGAAGGCGTCGGGATTGCCGATGCCGCAAAAGGCGAAATGCGCGCCGGTGAGGGAGTGGCGCAGGGATTCCTGGTGACGATCACCATCGTGCGTACGAAAACCCAACAGCTTGGTGCCGGCAGAATAAGCAGAAAACTTGGGAAATCCCGGCACGTGTGCAGAGGCGAACTGCGATTGATTTGTCCGTGTGAAGACGATGGCTGTGGCGCGAGTTAATGCGGACGGTGGTTCTCGCAAGCGGCCGGCGGGAAGAACGAATTCTTGTCGCAGGGGCCGCGTGGAATCGAGCAGCACAATGTCCACGTCGCGGGCTAGCTGCAAATGCTGGAACCCATCATCGAGAAGGTAAATATCCACACTTGCGGCGTCGAGGCGCTGCGCTTCCGCGTAACGATCCGAGCCAACGCCAAATTGCACGCGTCCCTGCAAGCGCTGCTTCATCAATTCGATCTCATCGCTGGTGCCATTGGCGCCGCGATAGCCGCGGCTCAAGATCGCTACGTGTTTTCCTTCGGCTAACAACTTTTCGGCTAGCCAGATCACCATCGGAGTCTTGCCGGTGCCGCCGACTGTAATGTTGCCGACGCTGATTACCGGTCGATTCAGACGCTTTTGTTTCAGCCAACCCTGTTTGTACAGCCAGGCGCGCAGCGTTGCCGCCGAGCCGTAGACCAGCGAAAGCGGCCACAGTGCAATGGCGAGCGGTCGCGGAATGTTCATTGCGTGGCGCCGTCCAAGTGTTTGGCGATTTCGGCCATTGCGCGGGCGGTTGCGCCCCGGCTTTCGTCCACCAGGCGCTTTGCGGTTTCGCCCATGCGGCGCTGGCGCTCGGGATCACGTAGAAGTTCGATCCAGGCCACACCGGCATCTTCGGGGCTGGTCACCTGAATCGCGGCACCTGCGGCTACGAAACGTGATGCAGTCTCCGCGAAGTTTTCCATCGACGGACCAAAGACCGGGATTTTGCCGAAGGCTGCGGGCTCCAGAATGTTGTGACCGCCCGACTCCACCAAAGAGCCGCCGACAAACGCGCCGTCGGCGATGCGGTAAAGCGAAGCCAGCTCACCGATGCTGTCGACCAGCACAACCGTCACATCTTTGGAAATCGCACCTTCGCCATTGGTGGGTGGCCCAACAGTAAATTGCCCATCGGGGGCCTCGGCTTTCGGTACCGGCAGCTGCGAGCGACGCAAAAATTTTCGTCTCGACTCGTGAATGAAATCGGCGGCTTGCTGGAACTGTTCTGGCTTACGCGGAGCCAGTAGCAGCAGCGCGTTTGGGTACTCGCCTTGCAAGGTGCCAAAGGCAATCAGCGCCAGGGGCTCTTCGCTGGCCACGACGCTCCCGGCGACGATGATGGGAGACCTACCTTGGCGCCGGGCCTCGGCTTCGAGCCAGGCTGACAAGGGCGTGGGGGCTGGCAAAACTTGGTCGTATTTCATATTGCCGCTGACGCTGACGCGGTCGGATGGAGCGCCTAGCGCGCGGATGCGGTCGGCGTCGACTTGGCTTTGCATCAGGAAGGCGCTGGCATCGCCCAGCGCGCTGCGAAGAAATGGGCGCAGGAAGAATCCGAACTTGCCAAAATAGGATTGGTAGCGGACAAACGAGCGATCCGAAATCCTTCCACTGACAAAAATCACCGGAGTCTTGCGATGACCTGCTTCGCGGAGAAAGTTTGGCCAAATCTCGGTTTCGAGTACGACCACGACCGCCGGTTGAACAGCTCGCAGCGCCCGGCGCACACAAAATGCCCAGTCCAGCGGGAAATAGATGACCGCGTCGGCAAAAGGCAACCGTTGCCGCGCCAGCGCTTGTCCCGTCATCGTCGTGGTCGAAACGATCAGCGGACGCTCCGGATAGGCTTGCTTCAAACTTCTGGCGAGCGCCACGCCGGAGAGAACCTCTCCCACGGAAACTGCATGAATCCAAATCACTCCAGCCCTGTCGGCGGGGAGTTTACTTAGTGAGGGGAATGAAAAGCCTAAACGTTCGCTGAGGTTCGAAAGATATTTGCCGTGGCGCAGCCCCTGAATCAGCCAGTACGGCAAGAGCAGCAGGGCGGCAAGGCCCATGAGCAGGCTATAGACGAAATACACTAAATATGGCTCCGGTCTTTACCCGGCCACGACACGCACCGCCGCGCGCAGGGCAGGGCAACCCTGATCGTCCCCCAGGAATCGAAGGCGTCGAGATGACAAAAGTCTATTATAGCCTGATGCGAAACCCGGTCATTGCACTTCCCTGTCTTGTGGTGTGCGCCCTCGCGCTCGCTGGTTTGGCGCTTGGCGGCCGACCGCCGCAGGCATCTCTGAAAGCCGCGTCACTGGAGTCGCATGAAGGCTTGACGGTCTCGGCTCTCCCATGGACCGATCCCGCGCAGTATAAGGATAAGTTCCCGAAGAAATCTCCTTTTGCCGGGGGCGTGCTTGCCGTGCAGGTATCGTTTCGGAACGATTCCGATGAAAGCGTGCGCGTAAATCTCGAACGCATTCGGCTTACGGTGCAACTTGGCGACGACAATCGGCAGGAAGTGCCGTCGCTGAACTCTGAGGAACTCGCGGACGCGGTGCTAAAACCCAAGGGGAAAGACCCGACTGCGAGCCGCGGTCCCAAACTTCCTATCCCGGTGGGCGGCGGTTCCAAAGGTGGACGTGACAAGCATTGGGCGGAGCTACAAACAGAAGCTCAGAATGCGGGCGTGCCCAGCAGTGTTGTGGCGGCGCACAGCACCGTGCAGGGCTTGCTGTACTTTGATCTGCAAGACCAGTTTGATCTGTTACAGAACGCACATCTCTACGTTCCACAGCTTGTGCAGATGCAGAGCGGCCGCGCCTTGACCTTTTTCGACATCGACTTGAGCCGTCACAGTCCGCAGTAGGGTCTTGCTCGTTCGTTGGCGCGCTGAGTGCAAGAGTAATTCTTTGCAAATGGTCCGCCGGGCTAAGGACCGGCGGCTACATTTAACTGCTACGCGATGTTGCCTTTGCGTTTCGTTCATCAATTCGCAGGGAAAATTGCGCTTGTTTGCGCGACTCATCCACGTCAGCTAACATGACTGAGCAAGAATTCTTGACCCCAACGGACCCATGCTGAATCTTCTCGATCAACTCAATCCAGAACAACGCCGCGCCGCCGAAACCACGGAAGGACCGGTGTTGATTCTTGCCGGCGCGGGTACCGGCAAGACGCGTGCGATCACATTTCGGATGGCGAATCTGATTGCGAAGGGAGTGCCCTCCGACGCCATCCTCGCGGTGACCTTCACCAACAAGGCCGCGGAGGAAATGCGCAATCGCGTATCGGATTTGCTCCTGCGGGCTGGCATCCCGCCATCACAACCATGGCTTTCGACATTTCACTCGCTTTGCGCGCGCTTGCTCCGCCGCGAAGCTCCCAGCGCGGGATTGCCGCGCGATTTCGCAATTTATGATACCGACGACCAGATGGCCGCGATCAAGCTGGCGATGACCAAGTTGGCTATCGAAGACGACAGTCTGACGCCGCGAAACGTGCTGAGCGCGATCAGTCACGCGAAAAATCACGGGCTCTCGCCGGAAAAAATGCGCAGCGAGGCGATTGGGCAGGATGGGCGTCGCGTGGCGGATATCTTCGCCGAGTACGAAAAATTGCTGCACCAGAGCAAAGCGCTCGATTTCGATGATTTATTGTTGCGCTCGGCTCGCTTGTTGCGTGAATCCGCCAGCGTCCGCGAAAAATGGCAAGCGCGCTTTCAATATATCCATGTCGATGAATATCAGGATACCAATCGCGTGCAGTATGAGTTGATGCGCCTGCTCACCGGCCCCAAGCGAAACGTTTGCGTGGTGGGCGACGAAGATCAGTCGATCTATCGCTGGCGTGGCGCCGATGTATCCATCTTGATGAGCTTTTCGCGCGACTTCCCGAATGCCAGGGTCATCAAGCTGGAGCGGAACTACCGCTCGACGCAGAACATTCTGGATGCGGCGGGCGCGGTCGTCGCGAATAATCCCGACCGCCTCGGCAAGTCGCTGAGCGCCGAGAATGGCGGCGGAGCCAACCTGAAGTATTTCGAAGGGCGCGACGCCAACGCCGAAGCCGAATTCGTTGCGGGCGAATTAACCCGCATCCTCGACGACGACTCTTCGCAGACCTGCGCTGTCGAGTACCGCACCAACTTTCAGTCGCGCGCGTTCGAAGAAGTCTTCCGCCGTCGCGGTATTCGTTACAAGCTGGTGGGCGGATTCAGCTTTTACAATCGCGCTGAAGTAAAGGACGCTTTGGCTTACGTACGCCTGGCGATGCATCCTGAGGACGACGTTTCGCTGTTGCGCGTGCTGAATGTGCCGCCGCGCGGGATCGGTAAGACGACCGTGGACGCGCTGCGCGAAACCGCGCGCCTCGATAACTCTTCGCTTTGGGACGCCATCGCGAAGTTCGTTTCCGGCGCCTCGGCGGGTCGCGCAGTCGCTCCGCTCCGTGCGTTTCAGGAAATCATCGCCAAGCTCCAGGAAAACCTCGCCAAACTAGGATCCGCAGACTTCCTACGCAGCGTACTGGATGACACCGGCTACATGGAGATGCTGAAGGACCGCAACACTCCCGACGACGTCGCTCGCATCGAAAATCTTGAGGAACTCGTTCGCGCCGTCGCCGAAAGCACCGAAGCGGGCGAGGAATTCAGCGATTTTCTCGACGCCGCCGCACTCGTCAGTGATGCAGACTCCTACGATGGCAAGCCCGGCGTGACCCTCATCACCTTGCACAGCACCAAGGGCCTGGAGTTCGATCACGTCTTCCTGACCGGCATGGAAGAGGGCATCTGCCCGCACAGCCGCTCGTTCAACGACGACAAAGGCATCGAAGAGGAGCGCCGCCTGGTTTACGTAGGCATGACCCGGGCGCGCAAATCGCTCACCCTGACCCGCGCGGTCTATCGGCGCGTATTTGGTAACGAACAACAGCTTCGCGCGTCACTCCCATCGAGGTTCCTAACCGAAATTCCCAGTGAGCTGGTGGAGACAGTGCGCGGCTCGATGGCGGAAATCGGTGCGACCCGGCGCTACGAGCCCGATCCCGAATATTCTTACTCTCCTGAGGAATTTCTTCGGCGTGTACGAGGCAAGCCGGCTCCCTCCGCGCCATTGCCGCGCCGCCCGAGTGCTCCGTCACCATCGTTCGGGCGCTCCGCCATGAAGCGCGGCGCAAACGCCGATCCCCTTCTCGGGCAGAAAGTGCGTCACCCAGAATACGGGGTCGGCACGGTCGTTGGTGTGGAAGGCGAAGACGACGACCGCAAACTCGCGGTCACGTTCCCCGGCCGCGGCACAAAGAAATTCATCGAGCGTTACGCGCAGCTCACCCAGATGTGAGCCAGGGCAACCGCTGTTGCGCGTCAGAGCCTCTCAAGGTACATTGAGGCGCGCTTTCATCCTTCAATTCATCGCGTATCGGGCGGGAGTAAGCTTCGAGTTTGCCGAGGTACGATCGGAGACTACGGGTGGGATCACAACTCTTCCATTGTAAGAGTATCGATCAGCTTCTTTCGGACTCCGAGAACGCCGAAGTTAAGCTAAAGAAATCTCTAGGCTGGCTCAGCCTGACGTCCCTGGGCATCGGGGCGGTAATCGGCTCGGGAATCTTCACGATCGTCGGCACCGCGATCGCCGGCCAAAAGCTGCAAGTAGCTTCGATTTTGAACGCACCCCTGTTGGAGTACTTGATCTACCACTCCGCATCCTTTGGTCGCCCCGGAGCTGGCCCAGCGATCGCGCTTTCATTCGTACTGGTTGCCATTGTTTGCGGCTTCGCCTCGGTTTGTTATGCCGAGCTCGCCGCGATGATCCCCATCGCGGGCAGCGCGTACACCTACACCTACGCCACCATGGGCGAACTGATCGCCTGGATCATTGGATGGGATCTGATTCTGGAATACGCCGTCAGCAACATGGCTGTCAGCGTTGGCTTCTCTCAGCACATCGTCAACCTGCTGGATTGGTTCGGCCTGCATCCCGATCTGCGGTGGATCTCCCCCGCGTATTTGCCTGGCGGACTGTCGGATCTTGAGGGAAACATGCTCTACGGTCCCGGCTGGCACTTCGGCTTCAATTGGCCTGCCTTCGTGATCGTGATGATCCTCACGGTGATTCTGGTGCGCGGCATCCGCGAATCGGCCGAGACCAACAACGTGATGGTTCTGTTGAAGATCGTGGCCATTCTCGTCTTTATCAGCTTTGCGTCGCGTTTCATTCATCCGGCAAACTGGCACCCGTTCGCGCCCAATGGTTGGCCCGGCGTTCTCACTGGCGGTTCGATCGTCTTCTTCACCTACATCGGGTTCGATTCCGTCTCGACCGCCGCTGAAGAGTGCAAAAACCCGCAGCGTGACGTGCCCATCGGCATTATCGCGACGCTGATCATTTGCACGCTTTTGTATATCGGAGTGGTCGTCGTACTCACCGGCCTCGTACCCTGGCAGACGCTGGTTGATGACGCCGCCCCGGTTGTCAACACGCTGAAAAAACTTCACTTCACTGGTGTTCGCCTCGTCGTGCTCCTTGGTGCACTTATGGGGATGATCTCTTCTCTGCTGGTCTTTCAACTCGGACAGGCGCGCGTGTGGTTCGCGATGTCGCGCGACGGCCTGCTGCCGCGCATCTTCAGCCGCGTGCATCCGCGCTATTGCACCCCGGACTTTTCCACATGGATGGCGGGCTTCGTTGTCGGAATTCCGGCCGGGCTTCTTGACATCGGCACGCTCGCCGACCTGTCCAACATCGGAACGCTGTTCGCGTTCGCGTTGGTCGCCGGCGGCGTCCTGATCCTTCGCTATCGCGAGCCGAATCGCAGGCGCGCTTTCCGGGCACCCGGAGGTCCGGTGGCCCCCATCGTTACCATCGTCACCTGTCTTCTCCTGATGGCGGGCCTGCCGATCACCAATTGGATTCGATTCTTCGTGTGGATGGCCATTGGTCTCGTGTTCTACTACAACTACGGCCGCAAACGCAGCACGCTGCGCGCCGCGAATCGGGCGTAGAGGAATCTGTGATGGGAGCGAGGTCATCCAAGTTGTCGTCGGGACGCGCAATCGCTTTGCTCTGCGTCTCCGCCGTCCTGGCGCTCTCGCCTCAAGAAGCCGCCGCGTGGGGCGCCAACGCCCAGAAAATCGTCGTCAACAAGGCGGTCGACACGTTGCCTCTCGATGTCCGACCCTTCTTCGACGCCAACCGCGCCTTTCTTGTGCAGCACGTAAGCGATCCGCTCGATGCCGAGACCAAAACGCCGGGGGAGAAGCACAACCACTTTCTGTATCTCGACCGGTACGGCCGCTTCCCGTTTACTGCTCTCCCCAGGGTCTACAAAGCCGCCGTCGGCAAGTACGGAAAGTCCAAGCTCGAATCGAACGGCCTGCTTCCCTGGCAAATCGGCGTCTACAACGCCAAGCTCACGGAAGCGCTGAAGCTCGGCCACTGGGAAGAAGCCAAACTGGACGCGGCCATCCTCGCCGGCTACGTCGCCGAAGCCAACGATCCGTTTAACACCACCGAAAATTTCGACGGCCACCTCACCAACCAAACCGGCATCAACGAGCGCTTCGGCATCACCTTGGTCGATCGCTTCTCATCCTTTTTTCCGATGCGCCCGAACGATGCTTCGTTCA
>Ga0210401_10002443_pt1 | contig 20595 bp, 13 predicted proteins | sample IncBWH32MmetaG_FD_150866 | JGI IMG/M metagenome (GOLD analysis project Ga0210401, IMG submission 150866) | Forest soil microbial communities from Barre Woods Harvard Forest LTER site, Petersham, Massachusetts, United States - Inc-BW-H-32-M | ecosystem: Environmental > Terrestrial > Soil >... | reverse complement strand
AGCAAATTCAACGACGCCCGCCTAAAAGGCAGGCGGCCACGGCAACGTCAGAGGCGCCCGCCTGAAGGCGGCCGCTACAAATTCAACTACTACGCGGCTGTTGCGCACGGCTTCACTGCGGAGCTGGAGATTAGTCGCCGCTTTCCGGTGCCGGCGGCTGGATGCGGGCGGGGATGAATGTGGAGTAGAGGGCTACTACGGCGACGATAATGTTTGCGACCATTACTGGCTTCGAGTTGATCAGGATGCCGTAGGTTAGCCAGACGACGGCGCCGAGGGCCTGGACGAAGCGGAGCGTGCGGTGACTGCGAAAGAAATAGGATGCGGTGACGATGGCGGTGGCGAGCCAGCCGATTGAGCTGATCATTGTGATAGACCGTCCCCTGCGCGAGCTTCGACTGGCTCTTCCGTCGCGGGGCGGAGCGTGAGCCAGTCGGTGCGAACTTTATCCCATTCCTGAATCAGAAAACCGTAGGATTCGAGAAAGGTGCGGATTTGCGCGCGACCTTTGCCGACGATTTTTTCCAGGATGGGGACAAGGACGCCGAGAGCGCTGGTGCTGAGAATGGTGCGCTGGGCGATGTGCGAAACGTGTTTGGTTTCCGAGACGGCGATGGTGAAGCCGTCGCGGGCGTTGATGTGCAACATGACGTGAATGTCGGAGCTGCCGTCACCGGCATAGATGACGTGATCGGGGCCGATTTTCATCTTGGCTTGCAGTTCGTCGAGGAAGGCGACTTTGCCGTAACCGGCGGTGGCGCGGACGATGGTGTCAATTTCTCCGCTGCTCTTGTACTTGAATTCGGTGCCGTGAATGCGGTCGCGCGGCAGGATTCCTTCGAGCGCGGATTGGATTACTTCGACCGGCGCGGCGGATAGAACGTAGAAATCGAAGTGATAGCCTTGAATGCCGTGGTCGAGAATTTCGTTGAGCAGGCCGATATTGGCTTTAAGGCGGATTTCTTTGCCGACTTGAATTAAATGTTCCTTGCGGACGCGCGAGCGGAATTCGGGATCGTGGAGGAGTAGATAGGCTAGCTCGGCGCCTTGCTGGACCAGGTTGAGTTTGGCCATGCCTTCGGCTTTGCGCTCGAATTCGGCGGTGGGGATTCCTACGATTTCGCTGAGGACGTAACCGGAGTCGTTGAACGTGAGCGTTTGATCGAAATCGCTAACGAATAGATAGGATTTTAGTGCGGCATCGCTCATGAAAGTAATTTACCCCCGGCTGACTTTGCTGGTTGCTATTACTTTATTTTACATCAAATTGCTGCTGCGAAAGCCTTGATAGGGGCATGGATGGAACACATCAATAAGATGAATTTGCATGTCCGCGCGGCTTTTTTTCAGATGCTCGGTGGGCCACACAAGCCGCGGAGTTCGCGTGAGTGCATCACGTCGCGCCAATTCGAAGGCCAATTCAAATACGCCCGCCTGAAAAGCAGGCGGCCGCTACATCGGCCAGGTCAAAATCAAAGTCAGAGTCAACGGCGCCCAGCGGCAGCGGGCCGCTACCTTTCGATTCGGCACCGCCGAATCTCAGGATGAATCGCCCTGTAGGGCAACTCACAAAGTCAAAACCTTGCGTTGACGCGCAGGATACGTGAAGACGGTTCGGGGGCGTAGAGCTCTTGGACGATTGCGGCGCGGCGATCTAGGACGGCGCGTTGATTCAGCGAACCTTTGTCGGTGATTTCTCCGGCGTCTAGCGACGGAAGCTCTTCCATGATTATGGCGCGAGTAACGCGATTCGAGCTGCCGGTGGAATCTGCGGCGCACGTTTCGAGCAGGGCTTGAAAGTAGGCGCGGATTTGTGGATGCGAAAAAATCTCGGCCGCGGATAGGTTGCAGTCGAGCGTGGGGCAGAGCGCACGGCAGGCGTCAGCATCGGCGAAAATCAACAGGCCTACGTCGTCGCGGTCGTGGCCGGTGATGACTACGTCGCGGACGTACGGCGCGAAGTGGTTGAGGATGCGGGAACGCAGCGGGCCTACGCTGGCCCATGTGCCGCTGGCGAGTTTGAAATCCTCGGAGAAGCGGCCATCGAAGAGGAAACCTTTGTTGACGTCCGCGGGATCTACGAAGCGCAGCGCGTCTCCAAAAATGTAGAAGCCATCTTCGTCGAAAGCTTGCGCGGTGAGTTCCGGCTGGCGCCAATAGCCTGGCGTGATGTTTGGGCCGCGCACGCGGACTTCAAGTTTGGCTTCGCGGGGAACGAGTTTCGCTTCGACGCCGGGGATCGGGATGCCGATGACTCCTGCTTGGTCCGTTTCCCAGGTGGTTTGAATCGCCATGGGAGCGGTTTCTGTAGAGCCGAGGCCGGTGACCATGATGATGCGCTCGCCGCAGGTTTGCAGCGCGAGGTCGCGATAGGCATCCCAGACCGGTTGCGAGAGGCCGGCACCGGCGTAGAAAAGCAGGCGCAGATGACGGAAGAAATTTTCGCGCAACTGTTCATCGGCACGCAGGGCTGGTAGTAAGTCTTCGTAGCCTTTGGGGACGTTGAAATAAACGGTGGGAGAAATTTCGCGCAGGTTGCGAACGGTTTCCGCAATGAGCGAGGGGCCGGGCTTGCCATCGTCTATATAGAAGCTGCCGCCGTTGTAGAGAGCGATGCCGATATTGTGATTTCCGCCGAAGGTATGATTCCACGGGAGCCAGTCGAGGAGGACGGGAGGCTCGTCCTGAAGGAAACAAAAAACCTGGGCGATCATTTGTTGGTTGCAGCAGAGCATGCGGTGCGTGTTGATGACGCCTTTGGGCATGCCGGTGGAGCCCGACGTGAAAAGGATCTTTGCGACGGCATCTGGCTGGATCTTTTGATGCGCGGATTCGATGGCGGGAGTTGGCTTGGTGGCTGCCAGTTCGGCGAACAGAGTTGTCTTTTTGTTTTTGGTTGGCGGTGGCGCGGCGGTGACTGCGATTTCTGTGTTGTGCGGAACCACTTTTTCTAGGGCGCGAGCGTAGCGTTCGCCATTTGAGACGAAGACTAGGCCGGGAGTGAGGAGGCCGAGGGTGTGACGCAGTTTGCCGAAATCGCGCGAGACGAGGGAATAGACCGGGGAAATGTGGGCGGTGGGGATTCCTATGTGTTGCCCGGCGAGCATCAACAGAAAATGTTCGAGATCGTTTTCGGAGAGGATGGCGACGGGGCGGTCTTCGGAGAGGCCGCGATCGAGGAGGGCTTGGCCGATGGCATTTACGGCTTGCAGAACTTGGGCGTAGGTCAGTTTGCCCCATTCGCCGTTGGCTTCCCTTTTGGCTACGCAGATTTTATTTGGCGCGATTTTTGCCCAGCGGACCAGGCGATCGGTTAGAACTTGCGGGTAGGGGCCCAGCGGTTCGTCGGGACGGACCAGCATCGCGCCATCTGGTAGAGGATGCAGCGTTGCGCCCGAAGTGCGCAGGCGGACGGGGCGGACGCGATCGTTTCGCTGGGGATTGGTAGTCATTTCACTTCACAGCATTTCGCTGCATGAAAACCAAATCACGAATTTCGGGGAGCGGCTCAGCGACGGATTGCCTCCCCGACTTTTGCTAGAAGCTGGATGTCCGTTGTTGCAGGAACATCGCCCGCGGTTGTGACCAGCTCGGGCCGCAACTGCGACACTATAGTATGAAGCAATTGCAGGAAGTTTTCTGTGCGCGATAGTTCTTTCGCAGGCTACCGCGTCCCGCAAAGCGGGACCGGCCGGTAAGAAGTCAAAGGCGAATTCAACTACGCCCGCCTGAAAGGCAGGCGGCCGCTCCAAATTCAAAGGCAACAGAGCCGGCAGGACGCCGGCGCTACCAAAGTCAAAAGCGCCCAGCTAGAGCTGGCCGCTACAACGTCAAAACCTTGGTCTGCTCGCGTTTTTGCGCGAACTCTAGAGCCACGACCGGCGATTATTCACAAGCTGGCGCTACGCCGCTATCAGAACGAAAACTGGGCCGCGAATTGGAACTGGCGGGGATTTAGCATGGTTCTGGGGCTGCTGAAACTGGCACTCGGAACCGGAGGAGCCGGAACCGGGCCCAACTGCGCAGCGGGAGGGGCACGTCGGTGGACCAGTGCCGGTGTCGAAAGCAATGGCTTGGGCCTGGGTTGCCAGCGTGCCCGCATCGTTCGAGCGCTGGGGAATTGCGCCCGATCCGCAGAAGACGGCTGCGCCGTACACGGAAGTGACTTCATCCACGTTGGGGCGATTCAGGACATTGAATGCGTCCACCATCAGATCGCGGCGGTAGCGCTCTCTGAACTGGAGATAGCGGGAAACGCGCAGGTCCCAGGAATACAGATCGTCGCCGTAGTAGCTGTTGCGCGGCGCAGTGGCGACGCGCTCGGTTACCGGATTGGTGTCACCATTGGCGTCGAAGCCGACGACCAATGTGCAGGGGCGCCGCGTGAACGCGCCGCGCTTCTTTCGCGCGCGATGTATAGTTATGGTGAGGACGGTTCCATGAGCATACTACCCGGATACCGGCGCGCGCTTACTGGAACGCAGCCGGAATATTTGCATCCGACTTATGTTTCGTCGTTGAAGCGCGCGCCTTCACAGCCGCTGGTTTATTTGCCGCACACGCTTTCGGAAATTACCGGGCCGGTGTTCGCGCCGGAGACGGTGAATGTGAAAGCTTGCGATTTGACGCGGCAACATTCCGGCGAGCCGTTGGGGGAGCGGATCATCGTGAGCGGGCGCGTGATGGATGAGGATGGAAAGCCGGCGCGAAAAACGCTGGTGGAGGTGTGGCAGGCGAACGCGGCGGGGCGTTACCGGCACAAAGTGGATCAGCACCAGGCGCCGCTGGACCCACATTTCAGCGGGCACGGCTACGCGATGACGGACGGCGAGGGGCGCTATCGTTTTATAACTGTGCGGCCCGGAGAATATCCTTGGGGTAATCATCACAACGCGTGGCGGCCGGGGCACATTCATTTTTCAGTGTTTGGTCCGGCGTTTGCGACACGTTTGGTAACGCAAATGTATTTTCTCGGCGATCCGCTGCTAGCGTTTGATCCGATTTACAACTGCACGGCGGATGAAACAGCGCGGCAACGGCTGATTTCGCTTTTCGATTGGGAGAGCACGATTCCGGGGTACGCGCTGGGATATACATTTGACATTATTTTGAACGGCCGCGACGCGACGCCGATGGAGAAATAGGATGACGCTGCGCGCGACTACTTCACAGACTGTTGGACCGTTTTTCTGCATCGGCATGGAGCGGCTGAATTGCGCGGAGCTTGCTGGCCCAGGCGTCGCCGGCGAGCGCGTGACGATCGAGGGGCGCGTGCTGGACGCGGATGGCGTGGGAGTGCCGGACGCGATCATCGAATTGTGGCAGGCGAATTCTCACGGAAGGTATGCGCATCCGGAGGATACGCAGGACAAGCCCGTGGAGACGGGCTTTCAGGGTTACGGGCGAATTCCGACGGATGAGGATGGAAAATTTCGGTTTACGACGATCAAGCCAGGGACGGTGCCGGGGCCGGATGGAAAATTGCAGGCACCGCATATTGCGGTGTCTGTTTTTATGCGCGGATTGCTGCGGCGAGTGGTGACGCGGATCTATTTTCCGGATGAGGCGGGGAATGTGGGGGATTTTGTTTTGGGTTTAGTGGAGGCGGGGCGGCGCGGGACATTGATTGCGCGGAAAGTGCCGGGCGTCGAGAGATTGTTGAGGTGGGATGTGATTATGCAGGGGCCTGGGGAGACGGTTTTTTTTGATTGTTGAATGATTAGCGAGACGAAAAGTAAAAAGTCAAAGGCGCCCAGCTAAAGCTGGCCGCGACCCTTCGATTCGGCACTGCCGAATCTCAGGATGAATCGCCCTGTAGGGCGATTCACAAATTCAAAACCTCTGCTGCGGTCAGAATGGGTAATGGCGGCGGCCCATTTGGATTGTGACCCACTTTATTTCTGTCATTTCTTCTACTGACCAGCGAGCGCCGTTCGCGGGCCAGTATACATCCGGGCGCGCAGGCGGCAATCCGATTGGCCGATGTTCGCCCGATTTTTACGCGCGACATTGGCAGCGGGAAGGCCAAGCGAAGTGTTAGCGGAATTCGAGGTGGCAGCGACGAGGGCAGTGAGCGGAGGTGCAATCAGCGACAAGAATCAGGTTCCGGCTGCCGCACACCGCGCGATTCATGGAATAATCCACGCTGCAGGGCTCCCGGAAAGTATCGGGGCCAGGCGGGGTTTTCATCGCCAAGTGAGAACGGCGGGCAGCGTAGGTGAGATGAGCCGCAATTCTACAGGTTTCGCGGTAGAGAGGTTCCGGACCGAGTCAACTAGGATAGGCCGATTAAGAACGCCGCGGAATCCGCGAAGAGGATGGGTGAAGGCTTCATGCGCAAGTGGATGATCGCAGGCGCCGCCGTGTTGTTGGTGCTGGTGGTAGCGGGCATTTCGCTGGGACCGGCGATGCACCGGTTCGTCCGCGACCGAACGCAGAAGGTGTTAGCGGCGCATTTTGCGAGCACGGTGGAATTTTCGGACTTCCAGGTCACGATGTTTCCGCGGCTGCGAGTGACGATTAGCGGGCTGGTGCTGCGCCACAAGGGACGCACCGACATGCCACCGCTGATCGAAGTGAAAACAGTCTCGATGTACGCGCAATTGCCGGGCTTGCTGCAGCACAGGCCATACATTTCCTTCGTACAGTTGGACGGATTGCAGATTCACACACCGCCGCGCGTGCCGGGCGGTGAGCCGCTGATTCACAAGACCGATCAGGATTTGGCGAAGAAATATTCCGTGCTGATTGGCGAAGTACGCGCGGACGATGCGAGCATTGGTGTGCTGCGAGCGCAGTCCGACAAGCCGCCGCGCGAATTTCCGATACAGTATTTGGATCTGCACAATGTCAGTTTCGACCGGCCGGCACAATTCCATGCGATTCTGACCAACGCGGTGCCCAAGGGCGAGATTGATGCCACGGGCGAATTCGGACCGTGGGAGGCGGAAGAACCAAGCGAGACTCCTGCTAACGGCCGCTATACGTTCCAGAATGCAGACCTCGGAACGCTGAAAGGGCTGCGCGGAATTCTTTCGTCGCAAGGACAATTTTCCGGGCCGCTGGATTATCTGGCGGTGGAGGGTTACACAGATACGCCGGACTTCGGACTGCGCACCGGTGGCAAACCCGTGGCGCTGCACACGGATTTTTCGGCGCTGGTGAATGGCACCAACGGCGACGTGTTGCTTCACAAGGTGACGGCGAGATTTCTGCACACCACTCTGGTGGTGAACGGCAAGATCGTTGACGTCAGCAAGGAGATCAAGGGCCGGACCATCTACTTGAATGCTTCGTCGGAGGACGCGCGCATCGAGGACCTGATGCGGCTGGTGATTAATTCCGATGAGCCGCTGATGACCGGCAGCGCGAACCTCAAGACCACGATCGATATTCCCGAAGGCCCGGACGATCTGCTCGATCGCATGAAACTCGCCGGGCAATTCGGGGTGGGCAGCGCGCAATTCAGCAGCGCCACCGTGCAAGGCAAGGTGGATTCACTGAGCCGCCGAGGACAGGGTAAGCCGAAGGACACGGACATCAGCGACGTCGCTTCCGATCTGCGGGGAAATTTCCGATTCGGCGACGGCGTGGTGACATTCAACAATTTGGGCTTTGCGGTGCAGGGTGCGTCGCTGCGTTTGGACGGGACTTACAACCTGGATAGCACGGCGGTGGATTTCCATGGGAATTTGCTGCTGCAGGCGAAGCTTTCGCAGACTACTACCGGGGCAAAATCTTTTTTCTTGAAGGCCGCGGATCCATTTTTCAAGGGTAAGAACGGTGGGACGGATTTGCCCATCAAGATAACCGGAACGAAAGATCATCCGACTTTCGGGCTGGATAAAGGCGGCGGAGATAAGAAGTAAGTAGTCCGATCCGCTGCCAGACACAACCGGGTCGGCGTTTCCATCGGAATCGGCGCGCTTTTTCATCGCTGTACCGGAGTAAGGCGAGCGTTCTAGCTCGCCGCTTGCCGCTTTGCCCCTAAACAAAAAATGTGCTGGCCTGTTCGTTGCGATGGTATGAGAATGCAACGGCTCTGAAACGCCGCGCGCTGGGCGTGCGTCGGTACTTTTGTGCATGGGGAACTGTTTACGCGTATCTCGTTTGAGGCGGCCATTTCATTTCAGGAGAAACTTTTCATGTCTTTGCGCTCGATGTGCTGCACGGTGCTTACGATTACTGGGTTGCTTTCGGCTCAAATCACGCCAGGACAGACTACCGGCGCGCAGAGTCCTCCGGCGCTTGCCGGTTTCGCCAACTCATCCTCGGCGGCGGAAAGAGCGCTGGAGAAGAGATTTCAGGACGGCATCGTGCCGGGGAACATTCGCGAGAACATGCGGCGCTTGAGTGCGCGGCCGCATCACGTGGGCTCGCCCTACGACAAAGACAATGCGGAATGGATCCTGGCGCGAATGAAGGAGTGGGGACTGGACGCTCATATCGAAACGTTCAGCGTGCTATTTCCCACGCCGAAGGAACGCGTCGTCGAGTTGCTGGAACCCGCGCAATTCCGCGCGAAGTTGCAAGAGCCAGCCCTGCCAATCGATCCGACGAGCAATCAGACAGCAGAGCAACTGCCGACCTACAACGCGTATTCCGCCGATGGAGACGTGACGGCACCGCTGGTGTATGTGAATTACGGGATCCGCGAAGATTACGAGCAGCTGGATCGCATGGGAATTTCGGTGAAGGGCGCGATCGTGATCGCGCGCTATGGTTCCGGTTGGCGCGGCACCAAGCCCAAGGTTGCCGCCGAGCACGGCGCGATCGGTTGCATCATTTATTCCGACCCGCGCGGAGACGGATATTTTCAGGGCGATGATTATCCGGCGGGCGGGTGGAGGCCGCGCGAGGGAGTGCAGCGCGGCAGCGTGATGGATACGGATTATCCGGGCGATCCGCTGACACCGGGCGTGGGGGCGACGGCGGATGCAAAGCGGCTGGCGATCAAAGACGCCAAGACCATCACGAAAATTCCGGTGCAGCCGATTTCCTATGCTGACGCGCTACCGCTGCTTTCCGCGCTGCAGGGTCCTGTGGCGCCGCTGGGTTGGCGCGGCGGCCTCGGGATCACGTATCACGTTGGTCCGGGGCCGGCGAAAGTACATTTGAAAGTTTTGTCCAACTGGGACATGAAGCCAATTTACGACGTGATTGGCACGCTGCATGGGGGTGACGACGCTGGGCAGTGGGTGATTCGCGGGAATCATTTCGATGCGTGGGTGAATGGCGCGGACGATCCAATTTCCGGCCAATCCGAAATGCTGGAGGAAGCGCGCATGCTTGGCGAACTGCACAAGCAGGGTTGGACGCCGAAGCGCACCATTATTTATTGCGCGTGGGATGGAGAGGAGCCCGGGTTGCTGGGTTCCGTCGAGTGGGTGGAAACACATTTGGCGGAGCTGCAGCAGCACGCCATCGCTTACATCAATTCCGACAGCAACGAACGAGGCCACTTCGGCGCGGGCGGCACGCAGGATTTGCAGGAAATGATCAGCGGCGTGACGCACGACATTCAGGATCCCGAAACACATTTGTCAGTCTTTCAACGGGCGCATCTGGTGAGCATCGGCGAGGCGAAGAATGCGGAAGAACGCGCGGAAATTCGCAAGCGCAGCGACCTGCGGATCAACGCGTTGGGAGACGGATCGGACTACACGGCGTTTCAGGATTTCGCGGGCATCTCGACGTTGGACGTGGGATTTGGCGGCGAGGAAGATGGCGATCAGTATCATTCGATCTATGATGATTTTTACTGGTACACGCATTTCGTGGACAAGGATTTTTCGTACGGGCGGGCGCTGGCGCAAACCGCCGGGACAACCATGCTGCGATTGGCCGGCGCGGATTTAGTTCCGGTGGACTATGCGCCGCAAGCGGAAGCAATTGCAAAGTATGAAACGGAACTCGAGAAATTGCTAAAAGACAAGCAGGACGAGATTACCGAGCGCAATCTGGAATTGCAGGAGGGCGTGTTTACAGCAACGGCGGACCCGCGCAAGACGTACGTGCCGCCGCCCACAGAAGCGGTACCGCCTTACATGAACTTCACGCCGATGAAAAATTCCATCGAGACGCTGAAGAAGAGCGCGGAGCGATATTCCAAGGCGCTGGCGGCGTGGCAGGCTGCGGGTTCCCCGGCTTTGGCGCCGCAGTCTTTGGAAACGCTGAATGCGGATTTACTGCGCATTTCGCGATTATTTCTGAATGAGAAAGGATTGCCGGAGCGTCCTTGGTTCAAAAATCAGATTTATGCGCCGGGCGCTTACACGGGTTATGGAGCGAAGACGGTGGCGGCGGTGCACGAATACATGGACGAGAAAAAATGGAAAGAAGCGGAGGAGCAGATTCCGCAAGTGGCGCAGATAATTGAAAACGTGGCTACCGGGATCGACAAGGCGGCTGGAGATTTTGAGACGGCGCTGGCGCAGAAGCACTGAGCGGAGTCTGTCGCAGCGGTCCTGGGAAGGCTGTCGCTGCGCTTCCATGCGCGCCGGAGGGAATTTATCGGGGTGCGATGGCGATGAAGCTTTTGGGGATTGATATGGGGACTGGCGGCACTCGGGCTTTGTTGCTGGATGGCGAGGGCCGCGTGGTGAGTTCGGCGACGGCCGCGCATCCTCCCTTTGCATCGCCTCACACAGGTTGGGCTGAGCAAAATCCCGATGATGGGTGGAGCGTCGTTTGCAGCGCGGTGCCGGAATGCCTGGCGCGCGGCAATACTGCGGCTGGCGAAATCAGCGAGCTTGCGCTTACCGGCCGGATGCATGGTTTGGTGCTGCCGGATCGGGACGGCAGCGTGCTGCGTCCATCCATTCTATGACGCGACCAACGCACCAAAGCGGAGTGCCGCGAGATCACCGAGCGGGTCGGTGCGGCGCGCGCGAAACTTTTCGGCGGCAGATTCAGGCGGTCGTTTACCGAATGCCAGTTGGGGTGCTGGAAGTGGAGGAAGGTCCGGCGTATCGCGCAGCGTTGCTTGCCGGAGTCGTGCGGCGAACTGGACGAGCGTCGAGAATGCAGCGGATGCGAGCGTGCGAGTGGTACAACGAATCGGGCCGGACCCGCGCGACGTGGCGCTGATGAATCGGCGGTACGGCGCGTATCGCAAGTTATTTCCCGGGCTGCGAGACATCTGGCGCGATGGGCAGTGAATGAATTTCACGATCAGGATTTGACGTGACGTGCGCTTGCGCGGTACGCACCAGGCAACCAGCGTGGTTTTATGGTCCGCGAGGCGGGTGATTGCCTTGTACCATATGGTTACGTACTGCTGCGGAGGCGCGCATGCGCTCAATCCTCTCCTGGTTTCTTCTTGTGTTGGTTCTCGCGTGCGGCAGCGCGCGGATAATGGCCGCCGCACGAAACGCCACCGGTTCGCTAAGGGTGGAAGAAGAGAAGATGCGCTTCCTTCTGTTGCCGCATTCCGGGCTCGAGCTTCCGATTCTGAATTCGTCATCACAGCCGGTCTCCGGGAAGTTTGCGCTCGAGCTGCTCAATCTCGATGATGATTCCGTGGCAGCCTCGCTATCTGGCACTTTTACGGAGCAGCCGGGAGCGACGATCGAAAAAGTTGATTGGCCCGTTGACCAACTTCCCAGCGATAACCCATCGGACCTCGGGTGGTTCCGTCTGCGCTATACATTTACGCCGGATGCTAGCGCGGCGGTGGCGCCCGCGGTCACCGGAATCGTGCAGCTGGGCCGGATTATCACCGATGGATTTGCAATCAGCATGGCGGCGGCGAAAACCGTCGCGCCTGGCACCAAGTATCCGGTGCGCGTGCATGTGGAAAATCCAACGACACGGCAAGCGTACGCGAATATGCCGGTGGAAGTGACGCTGACGATTGGAAACGATGACGACACCGCGTTGAAGCGCAAGGTGCGGACCGATTCGGCGGGAAATGCAACGGTGCTGTTTCATCTTCCCGAGCATCCCGTGGACAAGGACGGCACAATCACGGCGGATGTGGCGCGCGGCGGGTTCAACGATGAAGCGACGCTGGATTTCGCATTTCCCGACGAGCCCGCACCCACGGTAACAGTCACCACCGACAAGCCGCTGTACCAGCCCGGCCAGACGGTGCACGTTCGGGTGTTTACCAAAGGCTCGAACGGGCGCGCGATGGCTGGTGTGAAGATGAACGTGGCGATCGAAGATGAAAATGGCACCGAGCAATTTCACGAAAAGCCAGTCACTTCGCGATTTGGCATCGCCTCCGCCGATTGGGATATTCCTGCAAAATCGCAGCTGGGCACTTGCACGATCGCCGTGCGATTCGATTCGGAGGCGAGTTCGTATTGGACCGAGCGGCGCACTGAAATCCGCATCAGCCGGTACGAGCTGCCGACGTTTACGGTCAGCGTTGATCCCGACCGCGCTTACTATTTGCCGAACCAGAATGCGGTGATTGATGTTCACGCCGACTATCTTTTTGGCAAGCCGGTGCAGCGCGGCAAAGTGAAAATTGTGCGCCAGGATAACCGGAAGTGGGATTACGCAAAACAGAAATGGGAGGCGGACGAATCACAGCCTGTCGAGGGTGAGCTGGAGAGCGACGGTCATTTCAAGGGCACGATCGCGCTGGTGGATGATTTCAAGGCATTGCAGCAGAACGACGCGGAGCGTTTCGAGGACGTGACTCTGGCTGCGTATTTGACGGATTCCTCGACGGGGCGCACCGAACAGCGGCGATTCAAGATCAGGCTGACGGCGCAGCCGATTCATTTATATGTGAACACGCCGGCACCGGTCTCCGCTTCCAGCGCGGAGCTGATCGTTTTGTATGTGTTGAGCTCGTACGCGGATGGAGTGCCAGCCTCCGTGGACGGAAATGTTTATGCGACGCAGCCGAGCAATAGCGACAAAACGGAAGACGGCTTCGATCTGACCCGTCGCGCGCAGGTGGGGAACTTTCACACGAATCGTTACGGCATTGGGCGCGTGGAGATTTCGTCATTGCCGGAAAGCGATTTGCGGCTGCCGCGATGGTATGCGGGGCAGAATTACTATTACTCCGATTACATTGACGAACCGGAAGGCCCGCCGGCGGATCGGGCGGCGTTGTTGCAATTCGAAGCAGCAGACGCAAAAGGGCTGGCGGGATCGGACCAGGAGGAAATTTCGATTGCGGCGAGCGGCGATTACCTGCACGTGGAAACCGATCACACGCTTTACCATCCGGGCGACGCGATCAATGTGAGCGTGGTATCCAGCGCGCAACACCAGGAATTGATTCTGAATCTGTGGAACGCAACCGGACTGCTGACATCGCAAGTGGCGCGCTTAAGTCACGGGAAGGCGAACGCCATTGTGCCGTTCGACCCGCGCTTTCGCGGCGATATCTATGTGACTGCTTACTGCATGTCGCCCTCGGGAGAAGAAGAGGACGCACTGAGCGGCTGGACGCAGGTGATCTACCCGGCAAAAGAAGAGCTGGAGGTGAAGCTGAAGATGCCGCAAACGGTTTTTCGGCCCGGCGAGGAAGTGGCGGCGGATTTGCACGTGCTAACACCTTCGGGCGAGCCTACCGAGAGCGCGCTGGGAGTGCTGGTGTTCGATCGCGCGGTGGCCGAACGCGTGCGCACCGATGAAGATTTCGGGCGCGAGTACGGATATTCGATCTTTGATTACTTCAACGTGGACTACCAGCGGAGCATCGGCGGGGTAAGCTATCGCGATTTGCGTGACCTGGACGCGAGCAAACCATTTCCCGACGGGATCGATTTAGTCGCCGAAGGAATGGTGCATGGTGGATATGCGCCGTGGATGACCAACGATGTTTTTGCGGGCGGCGGATGGGATGCTGCGGCCGCTTCCGGCAGGTACGCCAAATGGCTGCAGCAGGAAATTAAGATGGCGCGCAAGGCGCTGGATGAGTGGGACGCGGCGAAGGGCGAGTATCCGGACAGCGAAGCAGACGTGCGCGCGGCGCTGCAGGCAGCGAAAATTGATTTCGACACTCTGCGCGATCCGTGGGGTGAACAGTTTCGCTTGGAATTCTCGTTTCAGCGCGCGAATCGCGTGCTGCGATTGGTGAGCAGCGGCGTGGACAAGCAGGCCGGCACCGCGGATGACTTTACCGTAACGACATTTCGCTGGCGGTATTTCACCAAGACCGGGATGCAAATCGATCGCGCGGCGTATGAATATCTTGCGCGCACGGGGAAATACGTTCGCGATTACCCCACACTGCGCGATGCAATGAAATTGCAGGGAATCGATCTGGACGCGCTGCGCGACCCGTGGGGACATGGGTATTCTTTTGCGTTCGATATTGCTGGCGCGTACTACCAAATCCAGGTGGCCAGCGCGGGCAAGGACGGAATTTTCGACAGCAAGGAGCATCCCTCTTGGGACGACGTGCACGAATGGACTTCGAGCGTCCACTATTTTGCGCGCGAGAATAGCGACCTGGGCACTGCCATCGCCGACCGCTTTGCAGCTACGCGCGTGTTCCCGCAAAACGAAGAGCAACTGAAGCCGATTCTGGCAATCGCCAAGCTGGGACCCGATCGTTTGATTGATCCTTGGGGGCATTCTTATCGGTTTACATTCAGCGCGCAGAGCCGCTATGCGGACAGCGTCACGGTGCGCGACGTTCGTTCGTATTCCGAGGACGCGGCGACGCCGACGCGCAAGACAACCGAAGTGACGCCGGTGACGCAGCAGGTGGCGTTCCTCTACGTGGTGAGCGACGGACCGGACAACGATCCGAATCGCGCATTTCCGGTGGCGGAATACAGCCGCGTGATTGCTGAGCAAACCAGTAAACAGAAGGAAGCGACTGCGAACAAGATGCAAAACCCGGTGCAAGGCGGATTCGGGGGACTGCATGGAATTGTTACCGACCCTTCAGGCGCGGTGGTGAGCAACGCTGTCGTTGCCGCGACTTCTGTGGAAACGTTGCAGGTGTTCAGAGTGCTCGCGGATTACGCAGGAGAGTATGCGTTTGCGAGTTTGCCGGCAGGATTTTACCAGATCGAGTGTACGTCACCCGGTTTTGTGCGCAGCGTGGTGCAGCGCGTACCAATTCAGCCGGGGATTTCGACGCAAGTTGATTTCAGGCTGAACGTTGGCAGCGTGTCCGAGAGCATCGAGGTGACCGCATCAGCGGACACAGTGCAAACGGAGTCGGCATCCGTGAGTTCGCGGGCGGCCAGCGCCGGGCCGGCCTCGATTGAGAAGCCGCTCTTCACACCGCGACTGCGAAAATATTTTCCGGAGACTCTGGTTTGGCGGCCGGAAGTGATTACGGACAAGCACGGGCACGCGCACATCAACTTTCCGATGGCGGACAATATTACGGCGTGGAAAATGTCGGTGCTGGCGTCAGATGAAGCCGGCGAGGTGGGGATCGCGGAGAAGGAACTGCGCAGTTTCCAGCCATTCTTCATCGAGTTGGACCCGCCGAAGATTTTGACTGAGGGAGACCAGATCAGTTTGCCGGTCGTGCTGCGGAACTATACGGAGCAAGCGCAAACGGTGACGGCCGAGATGCAGCCCGAGCCGTGGATGAGCATTTTGTCTGCGGCGCAGCAGAGCGTGACGATCGCGGCCAGCGGCGACGCCAGTTCTGTCTTCCGCTTTCGCGCGGCCAAGAGTGCGAAGGCTGCGACACAACGCGTGACGGCTCGCAACGCCGTTGCCGGTGACGCCGTGGAGCGCGAACTGACGGTGCATCCGAACGGACAGGAGATTTCTTTTGCCAGCGGCCGGGTGCTGGCGGGCGCGCAAGATTCGATCGAGTGGCAAGTGCCGCAGACCGCGATTCGTGGCTCGGTGGATGCGGAGCTGCGGATTTACCCGAATTTGACCTCACATGTGCTGGACGCGATGCGTGGGATCGGAGCGACTCCGGTGGGGTGCGGCGAGCAAATCACTTCCACGGCGTATGTGAGCCTGATGGCGCTGCAACTGCTGAAAAAAGCGGCACAAGATAAGCCTGACGCTGCAAATCCGCGCGCGGTGATCGTGACACAAGCGCGGCAGACGTTGCAGGAAGCCTACGACCAATTGGTGGCCTTGCAAGATACCGACGGCGGATTTCGCTACTGGCAGAAGATGCCTTCCGAGGTTGCGCTCACAGCGTACGTGCTGCGCTTTTTGAACGCTGCGCAAGGATTCATCGAGGTGGACGTCGGGGTTGCGGGCCGGGCGCGCGATTATCTGCTGGCGCAGCAGACGAAGACGGGTGCGTGGACTTTTTTGCGATGGGATTTTAAAAAGCAGGCAGAGGTTGAGGAGGAAGATCCGAATTTGACGGCATACATTGCGCGCGCGTTGGCAGAGGCGAAAACGGATTCCGGAGCGAAAGACGCGGAGAAGCAGAAAAAAGCCGCGGCCGGGCTGAAACTGGCGCTGGACTACCTGGAAGCGCGAATTGACTCGTGGAGCGACGCGTACCTTGCTGGCAATTATGCGATCGCGGCAATCGCGAGCGGCCGCAACGAGCACATCGAAAACGCGCAAGCGCTGCTGACGACGCTGGCCCACCGCGAGGGCGACACCACTTACTGGAATCTGGAAGCGAATACGACGCCGTTCTACGGCTGGGGCCAGGCGGGGCGGATCGAAACCACCGCGCTGGCCGTGGAAGCGTTGACGGAGTTACAGGCGCGCCATCCCGAACCGGATACGGCGGACAGCATCAGCCGCGGGCTGCAATATTTGCTGATGCACAAGGACCGTTACGCGATGTGGTATTCAACGCAGGCGACGCAAAATGTGCTTGAGGCTCTGATTGCCGCGATTCCTGTGGCGACTGAAAATGGCGGCGCATCCGAGGCTTCGATTTTGGTGAATGGGCGAGCGGTTCGTACGATTCCTTTGCCGAACGCGCAGGATGCAGTGGGACCCATCACGATCGAGCTCGCAGATGAAGTGACGAAAGGTGCGAACAAGATTGAGGTCGCCCGGCCTAGTGGTGCGGCTGCGATGAACGCATCGGTGATTACCAGCTACTATCTGCCTTGGGCGGAGTCCGAGGCCACGGCGCAAGAAAATTTCAAGACTGGGGAAAAGCGCGCGCTGCGGCTGAAAGTTACATACGATCACAACGACGCGCACGTGGGTGAACGGGTGCATTGTAGCGTGGAGGCCGAACGCATTGGATTCCGCGGTTACGGGATGATGCTGGCAGAAGTGGGGCTGCCGCCGGGCGCGGAGGTGGACCGTGCTTCACTAGAACAAGCCGAGACGGCGCCGGGATTTTCCGGATACGAGATTCAGCCGGATCGCGTGGTGTTTTACTTGTGGCCCTCGGCGGGCGGCAGCAGCTTTGCTTTCGATTTTCGGATGCGTTATCGCATCGAAGCAATGAGCGCGCCTTCGCTGGTGTATGACTATTATAATCCCGAGGCGAACGCTGCCGTTGCACCGGTGCTCTTTGACGTGCGCTAGGTGAGAACCGGCAAACCGTCTAGCAGCTAGAGGCCGCCGGTTTTGCCGGTACGCGCTGAGGCTTGACCATTTCGGTGAGCAGAAACAAGTCCGTGAGCAGCGCGCGAAGATGAATGGAAGCGTTGAGATTATCAATCAATTGAGAGCTGATTGCGGGCTGGCTGCGGACCAACTCGAGCGCGGCAAGTGAATCGCTCGCGTCTCTGGCCAGTACCTGAAAAAATGCGTGATATCGTTCGGCCGGATCGAGGCGTTCCTGTTGCAGCGCTTTCGCACAGCTTTCCGCAAGGCCACGAATCGCGTTTGCAGCGCGATCCAGGTATTCGCGGATGTGTCCGCCGGACTGACTGCCTGAATCGGTGGGAAGGCCTTGCGCCGCGTAGGCCAACATGAACTCGTACGACTCTTCGATGGCGTTGCAGCGCTCCGCGATATCAGCCAGCATCTGTTAATCCTTCGGGCTCTGCTCGCTGCGAACCGGGAGGCGGCGAAGTGGAATTGTCGGCCGGCCAGCGTGCCGGATCGTGTTCCTTCAGATAAAAATCGCGGCTCATCCAGCCGAAGATCATGGACTTGGTGATGGCGCGTTTTTCCGGCCGCAGGCCAAAATACACATGCACCATGATCAGTGCGATCAGCCCAACGCCGGCGAGGCCGTGCAGCACGTACATCATGCCCCAGGTCATATCGCCGAACAGATACGGATTGCGCGGAAAAAAGATGGTGCGCACGCGAAACATCATGAACACGCCGGTGACGATCGCGGACAGGCCCGCGGCGATGATCGCGCCGTGGTACAGCTTGTTTTCCAGCGGGTATTTGGCGAAGCGATCGGGCGGAGGAGCAGGCTTGCCCAGGAAGCGCCGGATCCTTCGCGCGGCGTCGCGCAGATCAATGCTGTCTGGCCAAATAGACCAGAAATCCATGAAGAAGGAAGCGTGAATGATATGAAAAAGAATGGAGACGGTGAGGACGGAGCCCGCGATCCAATGATAAGTGACCCAGTCGAATTGCACGCCTACTTTCGGAAGGAACGCGGTGAATAACAGCGTGAACATGGCGACGGCCATGATCCAGTGAAACAAGCGCGCGGTGAGCGAATGCCTGGGGACACGTTCCGGAATGCGCGCGACGATGAGAGGTGAAACGCTGCCGGCAAACTCCTTGTGTTTGGCGAAATAGCGAACGTATGTGGCGTGAACCATCAGGAAAAGCAACCCGGCAATCGCGGCGACCCATATCAAGAACCACGCGATGTGAATCGGGACACGCTGGCCCCACGGACTTGTGGCCCACTCTAGGAAGCCCATGTTGGCTCCTCCACGCCGCCGATGGCGCGCTTCACTAAATTTCTCATCAGCGGTATTTTGTACGCATTGAACTGCAGCGGCACAGCTCCCTGCACCGCCAATTTTCCGGCCATTTCTCCGGTGGCAGTGTTCGCTGGCTTGCCGCGTACTGCGTCTTCGACAGATTTAAGGCGCAACGGACGCGCTGCTGCGCCGTTTACCGCGATGCGCATGCGTTCAATCGTGCCATTGGAGACGAACATTGCCGAGGCCACGTTGAGCAGCGGAAAATCCCAAACGTTGCGGTCGCGCACTTTCTCAAAATAAAATTGCGCGCCGGCCCAGGTGGAAGGAATGCGAATGGAAGTCAGTAAGTCGCCGGGCTGCGGATGTGCAGGCGGGTGATGTCAATTTCAGGGCCGATGAAATAATTTTCGGCATCCACGGCGCGCTCGCCTTTGGGCGTCCGCATCACAAATTTTGCGTCTAGTGCGATCAGCGCCGGAGCCGAATCCGACGGGTTCACGGCGACGCAGCGGTCCGCGTGAAGAATCGCGTGCTCGCGGTTGCGTCCTTCGGGAGTGTCGGCATAACAGATGTTGCCGCTGGCGCGATAGCACGGCCAGCCCGCGCGGTAATACCAGCAGCGCGCGTCCTGCGTAACATTGCCGCCAATCGTGCCCTGATTGCGGATTTGCGGCGACGCTGCGAGCTCTGCTCCCTGCGCCAACAGGCCGTAATGTTGTTTGACGAGCGGATTGTTGACGACTTCGGTGAGCGTGGTCATCGCACCAATCTCGATGCCGTCGCTGGCGGCGCGCACTCCTTTGAGTTCTTCGATGCCGCTGAGATCCACCAGAACTTTCGGGCGCTTGATGCGGTCCTTGAGCCAATCGAAGCTATCGAGTCCCCCGGCCATGACCCAAGCGTCGGCTCCGTGCTGCTGCAACAGTTTCTGCGCATCGCTGATGGAGCCGGGCTGAAGCAAATCGAAAGCCGGCATGACGTCTCGTATTACGGCCATAACTCTCTCCCTTTACATCCGCAACGAAATCAAATGTGCGCCACCAGCGGATGCTGCATGGGGCGGCCTGCCTCGAGCGACGTGAGAATCGTGTCCGCGTTGACGGGAGCGCGCTGAAAGATTTCGTCACCGAGCGCGTCAGAAAGCGCATTTAAAATCGAAGCGCAGCCGCCACCGACTGGAGGCTCACCGATTCCACGCGCGCCAGCGGGCGTTTCCGGATCAGGAATATCCAGCGCTTCCCATTGCATGTCCACCGGCACATCTAGAATGGTCGGCGGTTTCGTGTAATAAAAACGCTTGGACATCATGACGCCGTAGTGGGGATCGAAGACCCACTTCTGCCCGATGGCGTGGCCGATGCCGAGAGTCGAACGGCCGAGAATCTGTCCGCCGAGCGCGGCCGGATGGATCACGCTGCCGACGTCAGCGTACGCGAGAAAATCAACAATGTGGTAATGGCCGGTTTCAACGTCCACTTCGACTTCGGCGAAACTCGCGACGTAGGAGTGCGTAACCCCATCGCGCGGGTAGTTATCGCGCGCGGCCGCCACCAAGCCCTGGCCCGCCAGCGCCGCAACCGATGCTTTCGTGAATTTGTTGACGTCCGCGGGCACTTCGTGGCCATCGTAAATTCCGCCGAGCTTGATGGCATGCTGAGCGGCCTGGGCAAACGTCATGCCCGTGCCGCCGCCTTTGCGATAGACGCGCTCGCCGCCGACTTCGTAATTTTCCGGCTTGCCGCCGAGCGTCTTCGCGGCGATTTGCTGCAGCTTGCTCTTCGCATCCGTCGCCACGGCGTACGAAGCTCGTGTCATGGCGTGAGTCGTTTGACTCCCGCCGGAAACACACGTGTATGGAAAATTCAGCGAC
>Ga0210401_10002442_pt1 | contig 20607 bp, 36 predicted proteins | sample IncBWH32MmetaG_FD_150866 | JGI IMG/M metagenome (GOLD analysis project Ga0210401, IMG submission 150866) | Forest soil microbial communities from Barre Woods Harvard Forest LTER site, Petersham, Massachusetts, United States - Inc-BW-H-32-M | ecosystem: Environmental > Terrestrial > Soil >... | reverse complement strand
CTGCGTCTTGCAGTGCCAAGCGAGCCTTGATTATCTACTCCAGAGCCCGAAAGAATAGGAATCAGGTGGCCCCAAAAGAAATCGCGGCTGCCGAAAGTAGGGTCGCAAATGGCTGCTGGGTACAAGTTCAGGGGTACTCATGGGAGGGGGGCGCGTTTCCCATCTGTGAAGAGCGAGGCGGAAATCACGGACCCGATTGTATGTGTCCCGGCTGTAGAGATTGGGGAGGAAGACATCAGGCTGGCTGCAAGTGTTCGTTGTGCGGCCCTGACGGGAGGTATCCACCAGCCATTGCCGATGCCCAAAGTGTTGGCAGTGCGGCTAAGCTTGAGCACGGTAGCTCGTTGTAGCCGCCTTGCTTCTCTTGGCCACCTCGCCTTTGATCAATGCAGGCAGGTTACGCAGCGAACGGTCCGATGCTTTCCACCTGTAACGCTGACCTGGAGTTTTGCAGGCGATCTTGCGCAGCATAGCCCGCAGTGCGGCGGTTTTGATCTGGAGTCGCAAGGCGACGTCTCTAATTCCGAGAACCCCATCGGGTTTTCTTTCGGTGGCGATTTCTTTCTCTCTAATTCGTCGGATGGAGGGAAGCCATAGATAGCAAGCCTCACCGTGCGCCGACATAGCGTTCTAGTGCTCTTCGGGAGACGGCGTCGTACCGAAACCGGGCCGACCGTGATGGGCAAATGTCGCCAAACTAGCCGACGCTAAACGAAGTCTGCCCCTTGGACTGGCCTCCACGGCCTCGGCTGCTGAAAGCTTCCGATCTCGGTGAGGCTCGGTGCGTAGGGCACCCTGTATGCAGTTTGCGAACTTCCCCGTTCACCGCCAATTGTGGCCAGCCCTAAGCGGCAAGAACCTTCTTGAGCGAGGGTTGGTGGAGTCTCTCGCGACCGTCGTCATCCCATTTGACGACCGCGTCCTCTTCGTTAGCTCGCTCGACCGTGCCGAATTCTCCAGTCGGCTTTCCGAAGTCGCCCAAACCCTCGACGCGATCTCCGGGAGTCAACTCCTCGCCGGTGGCAGAGGGCCCGGAGAGGGGTGGTCTCTTGGCACGGTCGATGTCAGGGATCGCCCCAGCGTGCGACAGGGGTGGTTGGGGAGCTTTACGCAGTTTGGGTACCGGCTTTTTGGTGTTATGGGTCACAGTGTTCCTTCTCCAAGAGGGCAGAGCATCACGCTTCGCTCAACCTGTTCATTGACTTGATAGATACAACATAGACCAAGAGAGATTGGCTCGACCGGTCCAAAGTGCACAGTTGTGACAGCGAATTTGGCAGAGTGGCAAACCATACGAACCGAGCGTTTAAGATGTTGCAATCGGGGAGTTAGCGCGCTCACATCCCGAGCCATCCACAACCGAGCTGCTGGGCAAGGCGGCTTGCGGCATTTACCGCTCGATGCCCCAATCCCATGCTGCGGCACTAGAGGCCGCCAGCATGGGAAACAAAAATCTTACTGCAAGCTTCCCGTGGTGGTCGGGGCCGCCTTGCCGATAACGTCGCCAGACACGAGAAGTTCTACTCTACGGTTCTGTTGCCGGCCGGCAGAGTTATCGTTGGAGGCTACCGGCATAGCGTCACCGTGGCCCGTGGCACTGACTGAATCGGTTGCGACGCCCTGGTTAACAAGGTAATCGCGTACCGAGCCGGCGCGGCTTTCAGATAATGTTTGGTTCATGGCATCGCCACCGACGTTATCGGTGTAGCCGCCGACTGCAATGTTAAGACCGGGATACGCCAGCAAGATGCCGGCGACTTTCGCCAGTTTCTCGCGAGCCCCCGGTTTCAACGAATATTGGCCTGTGTCGAACAAAACATCCGACATACTGACGATCAGTCCGCGAGCGCTGTCGCGAGTCTGGAGAACGGAATTCAACTGATCGGAGAGTCGCGTGCGCATGGCGGCTTTGTCGTCCTCCGCTTGTTGCGCGTTCTGCTGTGCTTGCAGGGCAGCCCAGCGGGACTGGCCGGCGTCGGCCTGCGCAGCGGCAACGGCGGCAGCGGATGCGGCTTCGCTGGCAGCCATGTCGGATCGTGCTTTTGCGGTATCGGACTGAGCTTGTTCCTTTTCGCGGGTGGCTTCGTCGGCTTGCGCCTGGGCTTGGACTCGGGCGTCGCGCGAAGACTGGCGTTCATCGGCCTGGCTCTGTTCGTCCATTTTCTTGACTGCGATGGCCCTCGCGTCTTCGGCGCTCTCCACGGTCTCGCGGGCGAGGGCTATGATCGGCTTTCTTTCGATATGTTTTTGCGTAGCTAATTCATCGGTGTTATTCATTAGTTGAACAGCGTGCCGATAACTATCACTGGCGTAGGCTTCGGCACCCTCGGATTGGGCGATGCGCAGCGCATTCCGCGCTTCGAAGAACTCCAACGGCAGCCTGCTGTTTAGGACCACGGGGTCGAACTTATAGCCGGTCGGAATGTAGCTTCCCCGTTCCATTAGTTCGTACTTCGCATCGACGACTTCGGAAGTTCCCTTGGTATCGGCTCGAACCACGTTTTCGAGCACGACGACATTGCTGGGCTGGCGAACGGCATAATAAGGTTCGGCGGTGACGACCAGCGCGAAGGCCTGAAGATCGGTGGTCACCTGTACCTTGCTTCGGTGGTTATCGCCGACTAAGACTTCGCCCAAGTTGACTGCACGGCCTTCGGGGGAGATCGCCCACAAAACATAGGTCAGGTACTCATTGCCAAATGCCGTTGGCTTTTGCAGATCGCCAAATTCCACTTCGACCTCGATGGCCCCACGTTTGCTGTTCACTGTGGCCTGGCCATTCGCGGATGGCATCAGGTCGGTGCCCGCGAAATCCAACTTGCTGGCTCCGCTGCGGTGCTGATAGTTGACGGCCTGCACACTACGGCTGACTACGGTTACTCGGAAGGTGGGTGTCGGGCCGATGGGTTCGACGGCCATGGTTGGTTGGGAATTGGTTTGGGCAAGCGCGCTGAAACTCAGTGCGACTGTAAGGGCTAGGAATGTCGTCATCTTTGTCTTCACAAATGTCTCCTTGTGGCAGTGATCGGATTAGTTGTCTCGCTGCGCTGGCATGAATGTGTCGTCGGTTGCCTCGCCGTCGTCCGTTGCCAATGCGGACATCGTCGAAATTGTGAAACAGTCCAAATGCATTCAGCAGCCACAGAACGACGGACTACGCCATTCAAAATTGGCTTGATGGTTCCTTGCATTTGGGATGAAACGATTCACTAGCCATAGCAAGACACAAAATGCCAATCTGGCTGGATGTGGCCGCTGCAGTGAATGGTTGTGAATTTCAGCGACCTAAGAATGGGAGCCACGAATTAGCGGTCGCGGCCCTCTCGACACACTCAGGAAGGTTACAGAATGACAGGTACGGCCTTTGGTGTCTGAGCAAGATCGCTCACATGTGACGATCACGTTAGGGCGACTGCCAAGGATGCACCAAGGGTGCAATGTAGATTCAGGGCGGATCGGCAGGCAATTCGACACCAAAGCACACCAGCGAAGAAAAACGGCGCCACCGGATACCTTCCCGGCGGCGTTTTGACCGCCTGGTCGATGAGTGTAACCGCGATTTAAACGCCATAAAAGTTGCCGTCCGTGCCGAGTGTCAACCCGCTCGATGGAGCATCGCAAATGTTCGCGAAGTCCAGTAGCTCCGACAGACCGCCGGTCGTTGTCATAGTGAACACGGTCCCGGAATTGAACGTTCCACCTCCGTTTGCACTTGTCGTAAATATATTGCCGTTCTGCCCCTGCGCGAAAGTACCGGGGAATACAAAATCTAGCGGGTCTGTAGAGTTGGCCGAATTATTGAAGTTGTATAGCACAGAAAAGGTTTGGGCCAGAGCGGAGACTGGGCTGACAACAACGGCCAGCGCTAAGAACGTCAGCACCAAGAAACAACATCTGATTGTTTTGATCACAAAAACCTCCGGGCGCACAGGGGGACGTCGACCGACACCGGCAGTATGTGCTTAGACGTCCCACGAGTCGATCGGCGGCAGAAGTTGTCTCTTTTGCTTGGAGCGAGACCGGGTCGAAAGTCTCAGATTTGATATCCGATGCTCCCCGCAAGTAATTGATTCTGTATACCCCAAATCGGCCTACTGCAAGGAAATTGCAAGGAAGCGGCAACCAGAGGCAGGTGCCTGCGAGCAGTTTTGGCGCTAGGGCAAGTCAATATGGCTGCGAGCTGGGTGGAATGAGCGGGAGACTTCCAAACGGTGGCAAGTCTAGGCGCGGAGAGGATGGGTCCTCGTTGCAGTTCTTCTCGCGCTCAATCTTCTTTTCCAGTTTCACAATGCAGTGCAATCTGTTCGTAATTGCCGCGCATTCGGCTTTCCGACAGGAGACGGTTTCCGGGAGATGTGTCTCGGATTGACCAGATATTTATTTCCGGCTCTCTTACGATTAGCAGAGGGAGCAGGCGGGTCAGCCAGCTTCCTATTTAGGAGTGAAGTAAAGACATGGAAACCATCGCAGAAACAAGAACAGTCACATACACAGATATAGTTCCAGCCAAGAAGACGGTGATCGGCAGTAAAGTCGTCAACGCACAGAATGAGGATCTCGGAAAAATCGAAGACCTTGTAATCGACGCTGGAGCCGGACGAATCGCTTACGCGGTTTTGTCCTTTGGAGGCTTTCTTGGGATGGGTGACAAGTATTTCGCCATTCCGTGGAATGCGTTCCGCTTCAATTTGGCGGACAAGCACGCCGTCCTGCACCTTGACAAGAAACAACTTGAAAATGCTCCAGGCTTCGATAAGGACAACTGGCCGAACCTGGCCGATTCGACCTGGGGAACCAGTATTTATAAGCACTATGGTTACACGCCTTATTGGGAAGATGGGTCCGTCAAGAAGACGACGAAGACCGCCGCTTAGTCAGAATCGGGCCGCTTGGGCTTAACCGGGCGGCCCATTTTTTATCAAGTTTATTTGTCGATTGGAGGGATTATGTTGGGTTACGGTTTGATTGGGACGCTTGTGGTAATTCTGTTGGTTGTTTTTATCTTGCGCAGTGTGTAGAGAATGCGCCGGGGAGACAGCACTTTCGCGATGAACATGGGGGCAGACGGAGGCGAGTTGCCTACTGAGCAAATCGTCTGCTTGCTGCGTGATCTCGCCGAACGGTTGGCAAGGGGGAGGGGTGTTGACTCGGATGATGCCCGCCGTCAGTTGCACGCGATCAACTACGCCGTGCGCCAAGTTCTCGTCGCTAGGAGAACCAAGGCCACTCCGAGATGCTCCGGCCAGCCTGCCAAAGCGGTGCCGTGATTATGGCTTGGGCCAACTAGCAAATCCCTCCAGCCTTGTGCGACACTAATCTATGGCAAGGGACCTTACCTGGCGCGAGAATAGCCAATTTGCGGCGTGGGGCTGCGCAGCCTGCAATTGGGTCCTGGTTAACCCCGGCCAAAGAGTCTCGGCCAAACCATCAACACAAGTTAAGGAAGAGTTCAACAAGCACGAGTGCGCAAAGTTTCCTCGCGTACTGTCGGCCCAGCCCATCATTAACCGCAAAGCTGGTCAAAAATGAACAGTCGGTTGCTCCGGTTTTGGGGCATTATCTTTCCTGCATGAAGAAACTCAGCGCAAAACAAATGCTCGCCGTCCGCTGTCCCACCTGTAGTGTCAAACCCGGAGAGAAGTGTAAGCTTGCCACCGGCCTGCCTCGCACGAATCCGCACCGCGACCGCAGAGTGATCGCAAAAGAACTTCACAGTAGACTACAACCGGGCGGGACGATGCAGACGATTGTCGAGGATCTGAACTCCGCTGCGGAGTTTCTTTGTACACTTTTCGGCCAGAACTCGCGGGCTAAACTCGGCTGGAAACTGCCCGGTGACTTGCGGATTCACAGCAATTTGGCAAGCAATTCAGAACCAACGTGATCGCCGAAAATGTTTGGCTGGTTTATCTGGAGGCAAGCCCAACACGCAGCACACACCTTGTTCCGTATTGTGGAGGGTTCTTGCTGGTCGCCTCTCGTCACTGAAACCGTAATCTCAAGCACGGCGGGGTTCGGGCATCCGCCGATATCGTGCCGGCAAAATGAGGAGAGGCAAGTGCAGTGGTCGAGCATCGCTGGGATTATAGCAGCCAACTGACCCCCGTAAGCGCCGATTCCCGAGTGAGCAACGTCCCAAGTGTTCACTTCTGAACAGCTTTGTCCTTCTGGCTTTTCCTACACTAAGCGTCATGGAACCAACGAAACGCGACTGGCATCAACTCGCTGCGCGGCTCAGGACAGAAACGGACTCGGAGAAAATGCTAGGTCTCGCCCTGGAGCTTGAGGGCACCATGGATAATGACAGCAGCGACAGCCCGCGCACGCAGGCCCACGCGAAATGGGGTCACAGCCCTGAACTGGATGCCAGCCTCGAACAGGCCGCACGCGCGCGAATTCCCTCCAAGCCTTCGGAGTAAACGAACCCATCGGGGTGCCTGTCTGTCTGATTCCTGAAATTGGTTTTCCCTGACAGCGGAGGGCGGTTTGTGTCCCTGCTGGCAGTGAGTTCCGACGCTAACCGCTCCACCGCTCAGTATCACTCCGTCACACAACGCGCGATCTCGCCCCGCAAAACTGCTGGACACAACCAGACGATGCCTCTACGGTCTGACCGTGTTTTTTCTTTGGCTGGTCTCGGGCCGTACACTTTTTGAACAAGCGGCAGGTGTAAGACTAAGGTACTCTACAATGTCCCATAGTGAGCAGTACGACACAGTCCTGGTCACCCCAGCCCCCTAAACTGGGTGCAGGAGATAAACATCATGCCTCTGCCCCAAGAAGTTCACCGCCGACTCCAGGCTCGCGCTGTTACTGATCCCGATCTCGCCAGCCTGCTGGCAATAGTGACGAATCCCAATGAGACTGTGAGCGAGCCTCATGTGATCCAGGATGCCAAAGCACCAATGAATCGCTACGATTCATTTCCCGCCGTCAGGGAGAGCTGGACCAAATCTTAAACCGCCGCTGCTGGCGGCAAGAGCGTCACAACCACTATGGCCCCCCTCAGGACAAGGATGGAGTTGTCGCTAAACGGGGCTCACCTTTCGGGACAGTATAGCTCGGACGATCTCACGCCACCTTCACGACGCCGAGCTTTTTCCATGCGGTCAAATAGAAGCTGACAACTCGTTGCAGCTTTTGCTTCGTTTCCAGCTTGCCCTTGACCTGATTCACAATCTCGGCGGCAGTGGCCGGCCCGAGCCTTTGCATCGCGCCCCGGATTACGAGTTGTTGTGGGCTCTTCAGATCTGGAAACTCTCCCGTGAGTTGGTATTTTGCGCTCTGCCGCACGCGCTTTGCCGGCGTCTTCTTTGCTGCACGTTTCTTGCTGGTTTTCGTCTTGGTCATTTGTGTTCTCCTTAAAAGTAGTTACTGAATCATCGTGCTCAACTTATTCTCAAGCTTCGCCATGGCTGAAACCGTCTGTTCAGGGAGCGTTTTTATGTGGCAGCGTTGGGTCACCGTAAGAGATGAATGGCGCATGATTTTTTGCACGGTCAGGTCATCAACTCCGAGATCATGCAAACCGGGAGCGACGAACCTTCGCAAAGAATGCCATCCCCGCCAATCCGGCCTCGATTCACTGGCCTCCGCACTCGGACGAAGGGCAGGCACGAAGATAAGACCTACGCTGAGAGCAAACCCGGCACGTCTTCATAATCCCAATCCGCAGCCCTGGCAGACGGGATTGCCGTTAGAGGTCTCGCTGCCTCGCTAGTGGTTCAGTCTGATTTCCACAGCCTGTTCTTATTTCGTAACATTTCCGGCACGCCAATTCCAGATGCCCTTCGCGTGGGACACTTGTCTTCCGGAGTGTATTCGTATGGATCAGTGGAGTGCGCTCGGAAGTTTCATGCTGGGCGCGGCTGTGGGTGCCCTGCTCACTCGGATCGTCTACGCTGGGCGTATCCGCAAACTCAGGCGTCTCATGGATAGCAGAGAGACTTGCTCTCAGAGGGCACAGAACCCCAAGAGGAGCTCAAATCCCTGTAAGCATGTCCTCTCGGAATCAAGGCCGGACCTCCGATCACGCTGACCACCCAGTTCAGGATCTGCGAGGCGCTGGATGTGAGGTTGACCACGATGGTGGAGGGGTTGGAGCGGTAGTCACTGGGCGGGCTTCATGTGGTGCTAGCGTTCCTTGAAACGGCAGCATAACTTCCGAGTAGCCCGTCATCCGCCCAGAATTGTTGGCAAGCGCAATTTCCCACAAGGCTATGGAGACAGACTGGCGAAAAGGAGATCTCTCGCCAACAATCTCGCGCCGAAGCTTTTCTAGCGAATCCGCCAGATCCGCAGGGAATCAGGTGTGGCGTCGGCAGAAATGAGGTGGCCGTCCCGTGTCCAACTAGTGCCGACAGCTACCGTTGGCGGCAACCACTCTTGTTTCTTTAGGCCCGATGATGTTTCCCACACTGCCACTGGAGCAGGCAGAACGAGGTTGTCAGCTTTCATGAACACGGTCGCGACAAACGCGCCGTCGGGAGACACTTCGAGGTAAGCCACAGGCTCGACCGTCTTCTCCAAACGGCGGACAAGCTTCCCACTGTTTGCGTCGATGAAGGCGAGAACCTTGTCCGCACCTGCGGCAATCACCTGCTTGCCATCGAAGGTGAAATCCACTGCAAGCGGCTCCAGCAGGAAATCTCGATTCTCGGCAAGCAGCTTACCAGTACGGGCATCGTAGACACGCACCGCCGTGTCGGCATCGGCGGCAACGATCAAGCTGTCATCACGTGAAAAAGCGATCGCCGCAGTACCACCCGTGATCGCTGTAGTCTCGTAGAGCTTACGCCCAGCGTGCACATCAAAAACCTGTACTGGATCTCCCATGGGGGCGATGGCCAGCCATTTACCGTCGCGCGAGAAGGCGGCGGTGCTGGGGTAGTGCGGTGACCGCAGCTGCAGTTGCGCCTGCCCAGTATCGCTATCCCAGACAACCATGTTGCCTGAATGGTCGCCAGTAAAAATCCAGCGGCCTTCTGAAGAGATGGCCGTGTAATCGATGTTCCCGTTGGTGAAAGCGATCACGCGCAGCAACCTAGCTTCGGCGAGATCCCACACCCGCAGTTTCCCGTCGCGACACACCACTGCGGCCCGGTTGGCACTGGCGCTCAGCGCAACCGACGCCGCCTGTGCTGGCAATGGCAGTCTGATAGTCTCCGCATTAGGCTGGGGTGTCTGCGCCGCCATCGCCAAGGTGCCCGCCAACACGACCCATACAACTCTGCACTGGAGCATCACAGCCTCTCCAGAACAATTTCAAAGTTCACCGACGCGTGTATTTCTTTAGGATCGCCGACGAGGGTCACCGGCCGTACTAGGTCGCTGCTTTGGATCAGTGGATCACGCGTGTAGTTGCGCTGGGGATCGCCTTCAAACACCGGATCAGTGGCGAAGTAGAGCTGCGTTGTCAGCGGTTTGTGACCAGGCGCGCTGACTAAGTAATGAATGTGCTGGCAGACGCGGCCCGGATAGTGGCCTGGCATAACCGAATCGAAGCCATACTTTCCCTTGCCGTCGGCAACTAGCATGGCGCGATAATCGTAGCCCTCCAGATCGTAGCAGCCCGCGTGATCAGCTTGCCAGATCTCGATCTTCGCGCCGGAAAGCACGTCACCCCGTGAATCGAAAACTTGCCCAGCTACGCGTACCGGTAGGCCTGGGTCGCCCCGGCGTTGCAATTGCGATGTCTGCGGAGCATCCCGCTTGTAGAAGGGACCGATTTCGTCCCAGCCAGTCGGCTTGCGAGCGTTCTGATCATGCTGCCAGGCCCAGACAGCTTCGCTGAGCGAAAGGGAAGGAATCACCGTCAGCGACCCCAGAGCGGCACACTTGATTAACAGGTCCCGTCGCGTCAGACTCTCAGATTTCATTGGTCTTGTCACCCCTATGTCACGGCAAGTATACGCTTGTGTCGCCGAGCAGAAATTTTGTGCCGAGTTCTGATCTACTCCGACCCGTTCTGAACGTAGAACGATCACGTTTTCATCACAGCATAGCGGAAACGTTGGTAGTGGGGTCACTAAAGCACCACTACCCCACTACCGGTGACGTAACTTTGATTGTGTAAAGAGCGAGAGGGTGTAAGTTGGCTTTGCCTAGCAAGCAGAAGCCGTTCCGAAAAGGAGACCTACACCCATGGCGAAGATAATCCCGATCGACGAGCATTTCCAACATTTTCTGGCGGAGATGAGAGACAGTTTCTGGGGCGATCTGTACGGGCAGACGCGACAGGCATGGCAGCAGTTTTTCGAACTGGAATCGGAGCGGCAACGCGACCGCTTCTCGGGCTGGGCCGCCTACGAGCGGGGGCGAGGGAAGCGGCGGGACTACCGCAACGGCTACTATGAGCGGGATTTCGTAACCCGCTTCGGGACGATTCGCTTGCGCATCGCCCGCACCCGGGGCCGGAGTTTTTTGCCGGTGGGGCTGAAGCGCTTTCAGCGGCGGGCCGAAGAAGTGTCACTGCTGATCCGGGAGGCATTTTTGCGGGGCATCTCGACGCGCCAGGTGGGACGGGTGGTGGCCACGATCACGGGAGAAACGGTGAGTGCGCAGACGGTGTCGACGTTGACCCGCGATCTGGACGAGGCGGTGCGCCAGTTTCATCAGGCACGGTTGAGCGATGACTATGTCTACCTGTTTCTCGATGGGGTGAGCTTGCGGGTGCGGCGGCCGACGGGACGCAAGCAAGTGCAGAGGCTGGTGGCCTATGGTATCCGCCGCGACGGAAGCCGGCACTTGCTGGCCTTCCTGCGCAGCCAGGGCGAAGGTCAGGCGGATTGGGAAGCCCTGCTCCAGGATCTGTACCGGCGTGGGCTGGAAGGCCGATCGCTGCAGCTGATTCTGACCGATGGCTGTGTTGGGCTGGGAGCGGCGATTCGCACCATTTATCCGCGGGTGCGGCATCAGCGCTGCTGGGTGCACAAAATGCGGAACATCTTAGAGAAGGCACGGAAGCGCGACTATGACGAAGTGAAAGCGGGAGCCCAGGCCATCTATTTGGCCGAGAGCCGGGCGCAGGCCGAAGCCGCATTCCGCAGGTTCCGTGCCCGCTGGCAACGCCTCTATCCCGGCGTCGTGAAGCGACTGGGCCAAGACTTGCCGGAGTTGCTGTCGTTCTTCGCCTTCCCCCGGCACCTGTGGCGCAAACTCCGTACTACCAACGTGATCGAGCGCTGCTTCGTGGAAGTACGAAGACGAACTCGGCCTATGGTCTGCTTTGTCAATGTGCAAAGCGTGGACCGCATCATCTACTCCATCTTCCAGAGATTCAACCTGGAATGGAGAACCCGCACCCTCAACCTATTTACATAAGCAGCTTGACGTCACCCCCACTACCTCAAAGTTTGACTTTCGACGCCGAGGGTGAAATCATTATTTTCGTCGGGCGGAATCGCAGTTTTGCCCGCACAGTTGACTGCTGTTCTCGTCCTTCTTGCGCATTTATTCTTCCTTCATTGTAGGGAGTTGCCTTCTGCGCACTCGGAACTCTTGAGAGGAGGCGAATTATGCCACTCGTGGCAGCAACCAAGAAACTCAGCAAGTTCGATCCCAAGGAATTCCTTTCGACCATCGAGGGCGGTAGAAAGATTGAAGCTTTCCCCAAAAAGCAGACGATCTTTGCTCAGGGCGACCCGTCTGATGCTGTTTTTTATATCAAGGAAGGAAAGGTAAGACTCACGGTTGTGTCGCGGGTCGGGAAGGAAGCCACAATAGGGATTCTGAACGCGGGCGATTTCTTCGGGGAAGGTTGCCTTACAGGGCAGCCTCTCCGCTTGTGTGCCGCAACCGCCACGACCGATTGCGTTGTGATGCGAATCGATAAGAAGTCCATGGTGGAAGTGCTGCACCGGGAACACGCGTTTTCCGATATGTTCGTGGCATATTTACTGACACGGAACATCCGGTATGAAGAGGACTTGGTTGACCAGCTTTTCAATTCCAGCGAGAAAAGGCTGGCCCGGATATTGCTATTGATGGCTCATTTCGGCAAGGATGGTACGCCCGAGACTGTAATCCCCAAAATCAGCCAAGAGACTCTGGCTGAGATGATCGGCACCACGCGTTCGCGGGTTAGCTTTTTCATGAACAGATTCAGGAAATTGGGGTTCATTGATTATCACGCGAGCGATGCGTTTCAAGTTCACAGTTCACTGCTCAACATCGTTCTCAACGACTAGAAAACGAAACTCTACTCTTTTGCAGACCTAGCCACTCTCGGCTTCGCCATTTCCTTGATGACTTCGGCGAGTATCGCTTTGGCCGACTGTTTCTTGGTTTTCTTCTTTCCCCACAGTCCCCATGATGTCACGGGTGCGAATCAATCAACCGTCAATTTGGATCATGTATTCTGAGTCGAGCAGGCATATCGCCATTCTGACGCGCCGAAGCACCTCACGGAGTGTAGACACCTATATTCCGAAACCTGAGCAATTTTGAGCAGTAACCAGGTAGGCCGCCATTTTAACCTGTTAACAGATACGAGGAACTTATGCGGCCCACGGTCGCTCTGTTCCTCTGGTGGCGCAGCCGTATATTCGTATACAGGAAAGCTAGCTATTCCACTCGCTGCGCCACATCTTTTTTGAACCACGCCAAGAGTTCTAACGATGCATCAGATTTAGATTCATCGAAACCTCCCGGCCAGGAGCCATGAATGTCCGGAATCAATGGCGACAAATCGAGATTTCACCGCGAACGAAAGCAGAAGATCGCAAAGAGAAACCGGAACCGGGAACTAATGACCCGATTCACGGAGGGCAAGCTGGCAACCCCAGCTTCCGAGTCGAAACCAAAGACGGCGTCGGCATGATTACGCCTATACCCGCGGCGCGGCAGCGGCCCCAATGGTTGCAGCTTACTCGGAATCCTTGCGGAACTTTTTTCGGGCACGCTTTCGCGCCACGGCTTGCTTCACTCGACGCTTCTCGCCAGGCTTCAGATAGAAGGAGTGGCGCTTCACTTCCTTAATGATGTCTTCTGTCTGAACCTTGCGCTTGAACCGACGAAGGGCATTCTCTATTGACTCGCCTTCTTGCAACCGAACTTCTGCCAAACTCATCACCCCCCAACCTAGTTCCAGTCGGACATATCAGAGCTTACTCCATGTGCGCACACTCCGCTGCATGGAGGCGCGTAGACTGCGTCGATTCTGGATAACACAGCGAGCGCTTCTAGTTTTGTTGCAAGTTTTATCGCTGGTTCGGCCCTCCCCGAAGCATCTCGTGCGGCTCTTCCGCCGCCACTCCCGACAGATCAAGGCCAGACCTCCGCTCACGCTGACCACCCTGCTGAGAATCGGCTCCACATCCGCGAGAAAGCTCCGGTCGATTCGAACGTTACCATAGCTCCTCAGTGCTATCAGCATCGTCGCCATGAGGCGATCGCGATATTCTGGAACCGCGGGGGACGCCCGTGCATGCGGTGGTCTCAGGAAGCATCCGCAAGCTGTTCCTCAGCAAACCGGGAGGCAATACGATATATCAGTTCGATGAAATGGGAGTGTATTGCTACTACCACGCGCATCTGGACCGATATGCAGGACGGTTGCGGGAGGGAGTGCGGGTCGAGCGTGGGGATGTGATCGGTTTTGTGGGATCGACGGGAAATGCGGATGCGCGCACCCCACACCTGCATTTTGCAATTTTCGAGCTGGAGCCGCAAAGAGAGTGGTGGAAGGGGAAGGCCGTTAACCCATATCCAGGCCTTGTAGACGCGTTGAAGCGGTTGTAGTAGAGGACCATCTTCTCTCGTAGGTGGCCAAACGGTTCGCCGGGCGAGGTCGTCGCGACCGAGTCCGGCCTTTCCATTCGGCCCGCCCTACGATAATGCCCGGTTGGTCATCTTCGATGGTTGCCATGTTTTGTGCCGCTCTTTCCGTCCCCTACTGCTCGCGTGGAAAGAGAAACGCTCTTGGTATTGGAAGTCGAACTGAGCTACCGGGCGGGTAACAGGTGAGATCGCCGCCAAATGTAGTAGTGCCGTAGAGGTTGCCCGCGGCATCTCGGGCCAAGTCTCCACTGGGGTCCGTCCCGTCCGACCCACCAGTGAACGAGTAAAGCACGCTGTAGGTCTCAGCTTGCGCCGATCGGGCTACAAGAATCGCCCACACAAGCAGAGCTATAATCCTGCGAATTTTTTGGAGCGGTGACGAAGGCGCATAGAAACACCTCGGTCGGATAGCTCGAGGGATTTAGCCGTTCTCCAAAAGGTCGAAAAACGTTCATAAGCTTACTTCGGATTCGGGGCGCAGGCAAGCGGCCCGGATGACAGGCGCGATCTTACGTCGAGGGGGCGGGCAAGTCGATGAAGGCCCTGGGGTTGACGGTGTTCAGAAACGGTTGTTGGCGAAAAATCACGATAGCACTCATTGACCCCTGCCGAGGAGAGGCAATCGCCTGTTCAAGAGGTCGTCTGTTCATTTCCATGGAAGTGTGCACTATTGACCAGCGACGGGGGCCCGCGGCCCGGTAGGCTGCTCTTATATTTAATAAACGCGGTCATGGGTTAGCGACTGTACGTCATTCGACCCTCACGACCGGTTCAAACTCCGGCTGGACTGAATCTCTCGGTCCGGCCTTTTTTCTTGCCGCCCTGACTTTTTTTCATTCCTCTTATCAGTTGGTGAAATATCTCGATGGCACTCCTTGACCTCCACAGGGAGGTGAGTGCGAATTCCTGATTCGAAAAGTTTATGATTGCGGCGTCGAGGCAACCGGCATAGAACCAGCCGAGAGCTAGAATGACACTTGCCAATCGTTCCCGATTCTTGCGGTGTAAGCTGTTTTTGCTCGGCATTTTTCTCCTACTTTTAGCAATGTTCTGTTTAGCAGCTGCAAGTAAAGAAAAACCCATCAAGAGTACGGTTCCGCTGAGCGCCGATGGGATTGCCGTCTACAGGGCTGCTCTCCGCTACCTCTATGGTGGATCAGCTTTGAACGTGGCGGCTACGACGTATCCTCTCAACTTTAATCACCTGTCAGGAGGATGCCTAGACCCTCGCAGAGATGATAGGGGCGACTCGGTCACGTGTCAGCTTCTTCATGAATCGGTTCAGAAAGTTAGGCTTCGTTGACTATGGCGAGACTGGACTGCAAGTTCACAGTTCGCTTCTGAATGTCGTTCTCCACGACTAGTTGTTCTCCGCCCTCTGACACAGCAAGCTTCAAGACCGCGCTGGCAAATCAGGCACTTGCTCGATCCAGTCCGGAGGGCAGCGCCATTTTCATCGCAACCAGCACCCCCAACAATGTTGCCGTGTTGCGGACGCTTCCCGAGACGGAGATCAGTGCTTCTGAGACGAGGGGATGTAGCTCCGACAGCGCGTCAAGCCGGTCACTCACACCATAAAGTTGTTGAATCTCGTGCTGAATCGCCTTGGAATGCATGGGGTACACGGCTTTCCTGAAAGCCTAAGAAGAGGAAACTTCAGATGGGCTGACTTAGCTCAGGGAACCTGAAAGAGGAGAAGGTGACAACCACCCCAAACACATTCTATCACCTTGGGCCCAGCACAACTGGCAAAACGAAAAGGCCGTCGTGAGGGCTGAATGTCGACTTCACACTAACCCATGACAGCCCTGTTTCGCGTTGGAGCTTTGTTACCACAAATACTACGCATCGACCGTTTGTAAAGCTGGTCAATATTGAACACTCTTTGCAAAATCAGAAGTATGGGAAAAACAACTTAATCCGATCCGTCAAAACAAATGCTTGATCCCTGCTTCTGATCGGCCTGCGCATGCCTCGCGATAATCATGCCTCCTGGCCAAGTGCAAAAAATGGGGCTTGCATGAGGGTCTAATGTCGCCGAACGAGGCGACGCTACCCTTGCCTGCCCCCACAAGCTGTCGTCTCCTCTCGGGAGACAGCCGTGTAAAAAAGCAGGCTAAAATGTATTGTCCCCTGGAATGTAAGGACTGTTCAAAACTGCTCATATTTCCAGATTTATTGAAAAGTTATTCGCCAACCGTTAAGGCACCCTCTTGAGGATGAGGCTCAGCAGGGCTCCGCCTTGCTTCCAGGTGCCCGTGATCTCTGAACTATCTTGGTTCACGGTGCCGTCATAGTTCGCCTGGTTGCTCTCGAAGTGCAGCATACTTCCCTTATAGGAGATAGCGGTAATCAGGATTCCCGACATGTCCTGGTCGGGATAGTCGATCGTGCCGCTTAACGTTCCGTCCTGCGCCACCGCAATGTGCACGACAATATGCTTCTTCGGTTGAGCGCCAGGATCGAGAGTGCCTTCGCAATTTCCGACGATCAGCGTTGTATCTGTGGCCATCGTGGGAGCAGGCATCATTCCCAATGCGAATATCAGCGCCACGCCCAAACCAAGCCAGAACCATAACGCAAGATGCTTTTTCATAATCGATCCGCCCCTTCACGCCGCTTCACAGAACCTTCCACACGAAGTCCGCCAACAAGATCAGCAGCATTAAGCCGCCGACGCCACAAATCCCGAACATAAAGTCGAGGGTGAATCCTGGAGAATTAGTTTCTTTTTTGTCCATGGCTGAAGTTGACCCTCCTCCGACAGCGTGACCTAAGAACATGTTGGGCGATGACTTCCCTGGAGGCGTCGTGCCGGACTCGGGAGTGGTGGTCGCCTGGCGCGCTCTTTGTCCGGGGGCTCGCCGCGCCCCACGGGGGGTTCGAGACCCTTACCCGTGCGAACGCTCGAGTTTCTGGCCTGCGCAGGCGAGGGTGTTCCATCATCGTCGTGAAGAACAACGTTGAGCAGCGAACTGTGAACATGCAGATTGTCGCCGACGTCGTAGTTGATAAATCCGAGGTTCCTGAACCGGTTCATGAAGAAGCTGACCCGCGAACGGGTCGTTCCCACCATCTCCGCCAGGGTCTCCTGACTGAGTCTCGGGACTGACATTTCGGATACTCCCTCTTTGCCGAAATGCGCCATCAGCAGAAGAACTCGCGCCAGCCGCTTTTCGCTAGAGTTGAAGAGCTGATCGACCAGATCATCCTGGTATCGAATGTTTCTTTTCAGCAAGTATTTCAGAAACATTGCCGACAATTTTGGTTCCAAACTCATGGCGCGTATCATCGCTTGTTTCTCGATATGCAGAAGGACGCAGTCAGTCATCGCGATGGCGGATGACATACGCACGAGCTGGCCGGCAAGGCCGCCCTCCCCAAAGAAGTCGTTGTCGCTCAGAATTCCTAGAGTCGCTTCTTTCCCGCCCTCTGATACAACGCTCAGCCTTATTTTCCCCTTTTGTATAAAGAACAGCCCGTCGGTAGAATCGCCTTGAACGAAGATTGAACTCTTTTTCTTGAAAGACACCATACTCCTCCCTTTCCCAATGGTGGAAAGAAAGGCGCGGGGACTGAAATCGAGTTTTTTCTTCGCGATCGTGCTGTGCTTGGTCAGAAGACCTCCTTGTGTCGCCAGTTCAATCGTGCGGGAAAGGAGGCGACCTCCGCTGAGCAGTAATGCTCATAGCAGTAATGCTCATAGCAGTAATGCTCATAATGGATAGCCAGCTTAAGACGGTCGGATCATTGATAATCGGCGGCTTGGAGAAGCGTAGCCATTTCACCAATAATCCCGTGGTCAGGGTGATTGCCTGATTGCGACGACAGTTTTCTGCACCTTGACAGCCCCGCCGCATAAGACTACGGTTGTAGTTGAGGTGGTTAACACCTTCCCCTCTTTCAGGTTCCCTGAACTAAGTCAGCCCATCTGAAGTTCTCTTTCTTAGCAGCCCCAACCTAAGGAGGTTGCCATGTTTGCACGCAATATTTCGATTCATCTGAAATCCAATACGCTTTCCGACTACACGCGCACTTTTGAGAAGGACGTTCTTCCTTTGCTTCGCAAGCAGAAGGGTTTCAAAGACGAAATCACATTCGCGGGTCCCGGTGGAGTTGATGTGACTGCAATCAGTCTTTGGGAAAACAAAACCGATGCCGAAGCTTACAACACGAATGCCTATCCACAAGTGTTGAAGATGATGGCGAAATTTATCGAGGGAACGCCAAAGGTTCAGACCTCTGAGGTTGTAAACTCGACCTTCCACGACGTCGCCGTCGCGGCGTAACAATCTGTCAATCAACGATGAGGAACATGGGGGCCAGCCCATATCGCCCCCATTTTTGTCACTCCGAGTGAGAGGAGAACCCGTTAAAAACACTAAATTTGTTGTGAAAGTTAACCGTGGCGGCACTCGCGCCCCTGAATACGTTCAGCGGATTGATCGAGCACCGATCCAAATGACACTCAACCGTAGGCAGGCACTGATAATGGGAAAATTTACCGCAGAAGACGCCATCAAATCGCTAGGAAGTTCACGGTGCACTCCGGAGCTAGTGTCCGTGGAGGTAAGTACGAGCCAGCTTTCCATCTGAGTCTAAGTTCGGCGGCCGCCCAAGCTCATACTTTGCCTGCCGTCTTTACGAACGCAAATTATTGGAGCATTTCATGGAATACTTTCGGCTTGAGCACCCCGCGGGTAAGGTCATTCTTTGTGACCATTCGGTCTGCGACGAAATCGCCGACTATCTGGAACTTGACGGAGAGGACCATGAACAGTTCATGTGCGCAACCCACACCAGCAGTGACCGGCACGCCTCAGTGCTGCTGCGGCGCGTGCCCGACACCGGGTACCCGTACCGCAGCCGACACGCTGCCTAGCAGCCTACTGAAACACGACTTCGGCGCTCAGTAGCGAATCCGACAACGGAATGGGTGGGCTCATCAGCTTCTCGACGTATTCTTGTGGGATAGCATTCCTCAATCAGCTCTTCCATTTGCTGGACCGCGATGGTAGCTATCGACTTGCGTTGGGACGGGCTACCGGTCCAACAGTACTCCCATCTCGTCGTCCGTGCCCAAGGCCTTCAGGTATTGTGCCTTGCCAATTGTTGCCGGGCCATTGGGTCCCATCTCGTAATAGACCTTGGCGTCCAACGGGAACTGTTTCAAGGCATCCGTGAGTTCTTTCACTGTCCATTCCTTATTTGCCATATTTCCTCCCATTGCGAAGGGGTCACTGTTCAGGGCTGCTCACGACCACCGGAACCAAGGGACTGGCCGAGCGAGCATGAAGCAACTGGCTCGCTTGCGTGAGGCTCAGGCCGGCGGAGACCGCACGGAAGTCCGACCGGGTTTCGTATTCCTGTTTGCTGATGGTCTTGAAGAAAACCAGACGCCCCGATAGCTGAATATTGATCAGGGAAGTCTTCCATTGGGATGGGCCGACCGGAGCCCGCCTAATCTCGATGGTGCCGCCGTTGTCGATGTGGCCCAGGAACCCATAGCCAAATTCCACACGGTCTATGAGTCGGCTTGAGAGCTTGGCCAGACGCCTCTGCTGCATATCGATCAGAATCGTTCCGGCCAGGCTATGCACCACGCGAGCTTCGTACGTCGGAGGATTGTAGGCGGCGTTGGGGTGAAATTTGAGTCGGACGAGATTTCCCTCGACACCGTCGTAGTCGTAAAGAAAAGCGTCCGGCATCAGGCGTATGAGCGCCTCAAGTCTCTGCTCGTCTTCGTCACGGGCTCGCTTGAGCTTCAGCAGTTGGCTTGGGTCATGCAAAAGGCTGTCCATGCGCGCATCGTCCTTTTGCCGCTGGTCAGGGTCGAGCGGGGCACCGTTGATGGCGAGCAAGCGATAGAACGGGCCATCATTGGTCTCTACCTGCTCCTCCGTCAGAGTTTGATTCCCCTCCCGTTTCTCTATCACGTAGATCCACTTCGGCTGCTGCAAGCGCTCCGCCAGTTCATTGGCCACGACCTCACGAACGAGTTTGGCAGGGGGCAGCGGGGAACTCTGATCTTGTGCGGCAGCGAAAAAACAGAGGACCAACACGCAGACGATGGCGAGCCGGCGTAGATCGATCGGGTTTAAGAGCACATCGATGTGCACTGTTACGCTTCCTTTGTCTTCTTTGACTGAGTCATCTTTACTGCCTGCCTGGGTTCTCGAATCCAGCGGTCACTCGTCCCCGCCTTGTTACAGAATTACAGAAGCACAAAACCGACCATCTGCTTCCGTGCTCATTGGGAGGATTTGTCTGCCTTGTGTTGCTTTGTAACATCTGACGCCTTTGCGGTTACGGGCCCACAAACTCGGGACGGTAATCCTTCCAGATCCCCGCTGCCGGCGAGATTATCCGCACAGGAGCCTTTTCGGCGTGTTTCGCGGTCTGGCCCATTGCCATGCCTGTTGGAATCCGAAGATTCGAAGTAACGCGTCTCAGACTGGAGAACGGCTGCGCCCGCGGTGATAATGTCGACGATTTCCTCCCAACGATTCGCCGCAACAACCGCCATGCGGGCGATATGGCTGTTATGCTTTTGGAGAAAGCGAAGGTCCTCCCAGGGTGCCTTCCATTCAGCTCCGTGCATTTCAGTAAGGTTGGCGAGGATGCCGATCGGATGCTTCTTGTGTTGTGCGATGAAAAATTCAAGCTGTGGCTCGAATGCTTTGAGGTCTTCGTCCCCAAGCGTTCCGGCCACCTTGAAACCGAATGCGGCTCCTCCAGTTTCCTTAAGTCGTTCAATCACGCGCGCACCCCTCGTTTTTTGATTAGAAACCGCACTTTTTCGTGCGAACAAGCCTCCTTGTCGGCATC